>Ga0207649_10002020_pt1 | contig 11536 bp, 10 predicted proteins | sample KBSC43metaG_FD_184317 | JGI IMG/M metagenome (GOLD analysis project Ga0207649, IMG submission 184317) | Corn rhizosphere microbial communities from Kellogg Biological Station, Michigan, USA - KBS C4-3 metaG (SPAdes) (version 2) | ecosystem: Host-associated > Plants > Roots > Rhizosphere > Soil ... | reverse complement strand
GGCGCCACGCACCAAGTCGACCGACGGTCCGCCGGCGCTGCCCGCGGTCGAGAAAGATAGCATGGCGACGCAGGGCTCGTCCCCAACGATGCGACGGCGGTCGGCGGCGGCAGCGAGCGCGATGTCCGCAAGTTGGTCGGACGTTGGGTATGGAATGACCGCACAGTCGGTGAACGTGAGCACCTCGCCCGCGTCCCCGCGAAATGGCAACGCCACCATGTAGAACGCGCTCGATACGGTTTGAACACCGGGCGCGTTGCCGACCAGCCAGAGCGCCGCGCGGAGCACGTCACTCGTCGTGTACACGCAGCCGGCGACACAACCGTCTGCGTCCCCGTGGCGCACGAGCCCATCCGCGAAGAACAGCGAATTCGACGCGTAGGAGGCTGCCGCGTCGTCGCTCAGTCCCTTCCTGGCGCGGCGCTCGAGGAGGTCCGCGATCGTGCGCCTGCGTCGCGGGTCGCGGAGCGGATCGATGGTTTCGACCCCAAGCGCCTTGACGTTGCCGTGAGTCTCCGGTGCCTCGGGGTCGAGCAGGACGATCGGCTCGACGATCCCCTCTCGTGCGAGAAACTCGACCGCTGTGCGGACGCGCACGTCGGCCGTTTCGGGAAACACGATGCGGCGGCGACGTCGGCCCGCGCGCGCTCGTATTTCGTCGATGAACGAAGGCGCCGCCGGTGTGACGGTAGTCATGAGGACTGCTATCCCCGCAGCTTCGAGCGCAACGCCTCGGCGATGACCGGGTGCACCAGTCCACTGACGTCGCCGTGAAAGCGTGCAACCTCGCGCACGAGGCTCGAGCTGATGTACGTCGTATCGAGCGACGGGACCATGAACACGGTTTCCAGCCCCGGGGCAAGGTGGCGATTCATCAGCGCCATCTGGAACTCATACTCGAAGTCCGCAACGGCGCGCAGACCGCGGATGATGAGGTTTGCTCCGATCCCGCGCGCGAAGTCAACGAGCAGTCCGTCGAACTGCCGTACGTCGATGCGGGGATCGTCTCCGACGGCCGCGCGGACGAACGCCACGCGTTCCTCCAGCGTGAACAGCGGCTGCTTCGACACGTTCGTGGCCACCGCGACGACGATGTGATCGACGAACGCAAGACTCCGCCGGATCAGATCTTCATGGCCGCGCGTGATGGGGTCGAAGCTGCCGGCGTAGACGGCGGTCCGCATCGGGAATCGGGAATAGGGAATCGAACTGCCGGGAAGCGGGAGACGGGAAGCGGGCTAACGGCGGGCACTACGAACTGCGCGGCGAACCGGTGCGGTAGAACGTTATCGCGGTGTCACCGTAACGGCGTGTGTCACCTTCAGGCATCTGTTCCTTCGAGGCGTGTTCGATACCGAGGACGGTTGCGAACGGCACTACGAGCCAGTGCTCGGCCACTGCTTTCGCCAGGCCGTGGCCATACGGCGGATCGGCGAACGCGACATCGAATGCGTGCGGGTCCAGCTGTTCGATGAACTTCATCGCGTCGCCGCGGTGTACGCGAAGCTCGTCGCCTGCGCCGAGCAGCTCGGCGTTCTCGCGGATCGCGCGGACGCCCGAGGCGCTCACCTCCACCAGATCGGCCGACGCGGCACCCCGCGACAGCGCCTCGATACCTAACGCGCCTGATCCGGCGAACAGGTCGAGCACGCGCGCGTCGCCAAGGTCGGGCATGACGATGCTCATCCACGCTTCGCGAACGCGGTCGGCGGTCGGGCGAACGCGCGTGTCGTCAGGCGGACGGATGCGGCGACCGCGCCAGCGGCCGGCGACGATCCGCATGCCTAACGATCGTCCGGCGTGGGGACCGCGCCGGGCAGGCGGATGTCAGCGAGGCGGAGCTGGAGACGACTTTCTCCCTGGTATGTGTCGCGCTCGATACGATAGGCGATGTCGAACGGAACGCCGACCGGGAGCTCCGGCGCGAGATCGCCCATGCCCCACCCCAGCGCCTCGCGTTCTCGCGTTGCGCCGGCGACGCGGAGCTTGAGACCATCAGTGCCAACAACCCGCGCGGGCACCGAGAGCCGAACGCCACGCGATGCGAATACCGGCGACGGATTGCCAACGCCGAACGGCTCGAAGTGTCTGAGGAACCCTTCGAGCTCGTCGGTCACGTCGTCGATCGAGATTTCGGCGTCGATCCTGAGCTCGGGGTGCAAGTCTTCAGGCTTGAGCTTCGATCGCGCGACCTCGTTGAATCGATGCGCGAACTCGTCCACGCGCGACGCCTCGATCGTGACACCCGCTGCCGCGGGGTGCCCGCCGAATCGGATCAGGAGATCGCGGCACTCACTCAGGCCGGCGTGCAGGTTGAACGGTGCGGGTGCGCGCCCGGAGCCCTTCCCTTCCTTGCCCTCGAGCGAAATCAGCACGGTCGGCCGCGCCGTTTCCTCGACGATTCGCGATGCGACGATCCCGATGACGCCGGGGTGCCAACCTTCCTGCGCGAGCACGATGCCGTACGTGTTGTCGAGATCCAGCGCGTCGATGCGCTTGCGCGCCTGCTCGAGCGTGGCGCGATCGATCTCCTGGCGACGTCGGTTCATCTCCTCGAGCTCTCGCGCTATGCGATTCGCCTGCGGCTCCGACTCCGACAGCAGCAGCTCGACGCCCTGCATCGCGTGCCCAATGCGCCCTGCGGCGTTGAGACGCGGTGCGAGGATGAACCCAACACGTCCCGCGGTCAGCGGTCGGTTGTCCATCCCCGAGGCGCGCATGAGCGCGCGTAGCCCCTGATGGGGCGTCTCTCCCATGAGGCGCAGGCCGTACCGCGCGAAGATGCGGTTCTCGCCCCGCAGCGGTGCGACGTCGGCGATCGTCGCGAGCGCGACGAGGTCGAGCATGTTGTAGACGAAGTTCGTGTTCGCGCCGAGCTTTTCCGCGAGGGCGAGCATCAGCTTGAACGCGACGCCGACGGCGGCGAGATCCCGGTCGGGATACTCCGAGTTCTGCCGCTTCGGATTGAGCACGGCGAGGCACTCGGGCAGCGGGCCGCCCGGCAGGTGATGATCCGTGACGATGACGTCGACGCCGGACTCGCATAGCGCACGAATCGGCTTGAGTGCGCTCGTTCCGCAATCACACGTGACGACCAATCGTGCTCCCGCATCGCGTGCTGCGCGCACGCCGGCGTCGCTCAGATCGTAGCCGTCTTCGAGGCGGCGCGGAATGAATGGAACGGGGCGCGCACCGAAGTAGCGGAGCGAGCGCGTGAGCAACGTCGTCGAGCAAATGCCATCGACGTCGTAGTCGCCATGAACGAGCACGGTCTCGTGGTCGCGCGCGGCGCGTGCGAGGCGCTCGACGGCGACTTCCGCGTCAGGCAGACCATGCGGTGAGTGCAACCGCTGCAGCCGGGGTCGAAGAAAATCCTTGGCGGGCTCGATCGCGGAATACCCGCGAACGAGCAGAAGGCGGCAGACGAGCGGCGGGAGATGGAGCTCCGCCGCGAGAGCCTGCACTGCAGCGGGATCCGGCTCGCGTGGGAAAACCCAACGCGGTTTGAGTCGTGGGCGAGCAGGCGGTGCGGTCACGCGGTCAAGCTATCGGGGACCCACCGGACCAACAAGCATCATTGTGTTGCATACAGAAGCACTCCACACGCTTCGCACACTTCGATCTGACCGGTGCCGATCATCTGGTTTCGGCGCTGGAGAGGAATCGCCGTGTCGCAGTGCCCGCAGGACGGGCCGCGTAACGCAAAGATCGCCTGCTCGCCGCGCCGGCCGCGAATACGATCGTACTTCGCCAGGATCGCCTTCGGGACGTGCGTTGCGGTCTGCGCTCGTTTCGCGCGCGCATCCGCGAGCTCGGCCTCGATCCCCGCACGTTCCGCCGCGAGCGCTTCGCGTTCCGCTGCTTGCTCGCTGTCTTCCGCTGTCAGCGCGTCGCGGTGCGCGGCAATCGACTTGTGTCCGTCGGCGATGCGCCGCGTGAGCGCCTGCAGCTCGGACTCTTCCTCGATGAGGATCTTCCGCGCCTGTTCGACTTGCGCCATGGCGGCCGTTGCTTCCCGCATGCGCTTCACGGAGTCGAGATGCGCGAGGTTCCGTTCCTGACGTTGCTTGTGGTCCGAGACTCTGCCTTCGAGGTCGCGATGCTTGTGTTCGTCGGCCTCTGTGGTTGACTCGGCGGTTGCGAGCTGTTCAGCAACCGCTTTGCGTCGGCGCTCGAGCTCGGAAAGGCGCGGACCGAGCGCGCGCAGCTTTGCATCGAGTCTGTCGATCACTTCATCGTCGGCCTGCAGTGCGAGCAGCGCTTCGAGATCCTGGTGCACTCACATCCTCCGTGTCATGAGGCTCGCGTGCGAAGTGCGAGGGCCTTTCGCGCGTTCGCGTCTTTCTCGGCGAGCAGGACGTTCTTCTCTTCCTCACTGCGCGCGGTCGCCATCAGCCGCTGCAGCTCACTGTTCTTCTGCTTCAGCTCGCGGATTCGCAACGCCGCGACCGTGTCTCGATATGTCATCTCGAGGTTCACGAGTGACTCGGGTGGCTCGCCGAGCATTTCGTCGTAGGCGGCCGCGGCGTCGGCCGACAAGTCCCGCACAACGACCTCCGGAGATGCGTCGGCTCCGATTCTCGCGAGCGTCTCGAAAATCTCGCGGTAGCGGACGTCCTCGAACGTCGCCGGCCCGACGTCCGCTTCCGCGGCCATCTCGAGATACGCTGGGTGCGCGAGGATCACCCGAAGAAGATATCGCTCCACGGACGGACCACCGCCTGGTGGGCGGCGGGCCGGTGCTTCACGTGCGTCTCGGCGCTCGCCAACGCGGCGGTCGGCCATGCGCAGGTGTTCCTGGTGGGCCTGAGGCGGCGCGGTGGTTGGCGTTCGTGCTTGTGCTCCTCGCGCGTTCGCGCCGCCAGCCTCTCGCGACAGCACGTTCCGATCGACGCCTGACGCCTCGCTCGCACGCGCGATGTACATGTCGCGAGTCACGAGATCGGCGGTCGCCCGAATCGTCGGCAGGAGCCGGTCGATCGCGCGACGTCGCTTGTGCAGGTCGGCGAACCATCCCTGTCGCTCGAGGATCTGCACCTTGCGGTCGAACACGTCGACGGCGCCATCAATGTGCGTCTCGAGCGCCGCTCTGCCGTGCGCGTCGACGAACGTGTCGGGGTCTTCCCCATCGGGCAACGTCACGACGCGCACCGAAACGCCCTGTGCGAGCAGCAGGTCGCCCGCGCGGAACGTCGCCTTCTGCCCGGCGGCATCGCTGTCGTAGAGGAGGAACGCGTTCTTCGTCTGTCGCGAGATCATTGACGCCTGTTCTTCCGTGAGCGCCGTACCCAGTGGAGCAACCACCGACTCGATGCCGGCGAGCACAAGCCGAACGACATCGAAGTAGCCCTCCACGAGCAGCAATCGCTCATCACGTCGAATTGCGTGTCGCGCCCAGTTGAGCCCGTACAGCAGGCGCCCTTTCGTAAAGGTTACCGAATCTGCGGAGTTGAGGTACTTCGGCTCGCCCGGACCGATGAGCCGCCCCCCGAATCCGGAGGGTCGTCCGGACGCATCGTAAATAGGGAACATCAGGCGTCCGCGGAAGCGTGGCCGCGGCTCTTCGGCTTCCTCGCGCTGTACGAGAAGACCCGCGCTCAGCAGCCGTGCGTCGTCGTACCCGAGCGTGTTGAGGTAGCCACGGAGCAGTCCGATCTCGCGGGGCGCGAAGCCCAGGCCAAACTTCTCGCCCGCCTCCCGCGACACGTGGCGCTTCGCGAGGTACTCACGCGCCGGTGCGCCGAGCTCGTCGTCCCAGAGCATCCGCTGGAAATATTCGGCCGCAGCCGCGTTGACCTCCCACACCGGCTCGCGCGGATCGGGGCCCTCACGACGCGTCTCGACCTCGCGGATCTCGATGCCCGACTTCTCCGCGACCGTGCGCACCGCCGACGGCCAGTCGAGCCCGAGCCGCTTCTGGAGGAAGTTGAACACGTCGCCGCCGGCGTGACACACGAAGCAGTAGTACATCCGCTTCTTGGGCGACACCGAAAAGTTCCGGTGAGTCCCCTGGTGGAACGGGCACGGGCCGCGCCAATCCGAGCCGACGCGGCGGAGGTTCACGTGCTCGCCGATGATCTGCACGATGTCGGCGTGATCGCGCACGCGCTCGACGTCCTCGTCGGGGATCACGCGTGCCTCGGGTCCATGATCAGGCGAACTCCGCGACGGTCACACCGGCGCCGCCCTCGTTCCACGCGCCGAGCCGGAAAGTCTTCACGCGCGTGTCTTTCCGGAGCATCTCGGCCACGCGCGCCCGCAGCGCGCCCGTGCCCTTCCCGTGGATGATGCGCAGCGCCTTGAGGTCGGCGCGGACGGCGGCGTCGAGTGCCTGCATAACGACGTCGTCGATGTCACCCACTCGCTGACCGCGAAGGTCGATCTCCCGCGCGACGTACTCTTCGGGGAGGTCGCTCATGATCGGGACCACGTCGCGCTGCTTGGGTTCCTGCTTGAGCGACCGACGTAGCGCCGACACCGGCAGCGTCATCTTGATCCCGCCGACGGCGACGACAGCGTCCTGCTCGCGGCGTTCCAGCACGCGTCCCAACTTGTCGCCAAGCGTGGTGATCTCGACGAGATCGCCGTCGCTAGGCTCGCCGTCTGCGACCGCGGTACCGTTGTCGTCCGACGCCGCGGAGCGTCGCTCCTCGAGGTCGGAGAGGGCCTCGGCCTGATCAGCCGCCATTCGCTCCACGCCCTGCCGCGCGAGACGTGCCTGCTCGTCCAGCTCCGCTGCGCCCGCCTCGCGAAGCTCGCGGATCGTGCGCTCGATTTCGGCACGCGCGTCGAGCAGATACCGGCGCGCTCCCGCGCGCGACTCCTTCTCCATCTCGCGTTCGCGCTGCTTCACCCGTTGCTCACGCTCCGCAACGCGATGCGCACGCGCCTGGACCGACTCGTGTCCGAGCGCGACGTCGCGCTCTCGCGCGGTCATCTCTGCCTCACGCAGCTCGAGATCGGCCAGCAGTCGATTGACGTCGCGCTCGCCTTTGGGCACTCGCTCTTCCGCGCGATCGAGCACATCCTCGCGGAGGCCCAGGCGTCGAGCGATGCTGATGCCATACGAACGTCCGGGTATGCCTTTGATCAGGCGATAGGTCGGGGCGAGTGCCACCGCATCGAACTGCAGCGACGCGTTCACGACACCGGGTACTTCCGTGGCCAGCTCCTTGAGCGCACCGAGGTGAGTCGTTGCTACGGTGAGGGCACCGCGTCGCGTCAGCTCCTCGAGGATCGCGCCTCCGAGCGCCGCGCCTTCGACCGGATCAGTGCCCGACCCGAGCTCGTCGACGAGCACGAGCGATTGCGGTGTCGCGGCAACGAGAATCTCGCCGAGGTTCTTGAGGTGCGCACTGAATGTCGAGAGGCTCGCCTCGATCGACTGCTCATCGCCGATGTCGGCAAAAAGGTTGTCGAAGACCGCGACGCGACTTCCCGCCGCGACCGGGGCGGGCACACCCGATTGCACGAGCGCCGAGATGAGCGCGATGGACTTGAGCAGCACCGTCTTGCCGCCGGTGTTTGGCCCGGACACGAGCAGCGTCCGCTCGCTCGAACCCATCTCGAGGTCGAACGGAATGACGGAGACACCCTGCGCCAGGAGCAGCGGATGACGACCGTTGCGCAGCGCGAAGCCCTCGTCAGGCATGCAGAGCTCGGCCTGGGCGCACTCGAACGCGATTGCATAACGAGCGCGCCCGTAGAGCGAGTCCAGCACGACGAGTGCGTCGAGCGACGCCAACAGCTCATCGTACAACGGACGAATGCGGTCGGTGGCCTCGAGCAGAATGCGGTCGACTTCCCGCAGCTCCTCGATCTCGAGCTCGCGGATGCGGTTCCCTTCCTCGACCGCGGCGGGCGGCTCCACGAACAGCGTGGCTCCGGAACCCGACGTGTCGTGGACGATGCCACCCACGGCGCCGCGCGCCTCGCGTCGGATCGGAATGACATAGCGCCCATTGCGCACGGTGACGGACATGTCCGGCACCTGCTGGTGCGACTCCAACTTGCTCATGAGTCGCTCGAGCAGTCGCACCAACTCGGCTTCGGCACCGCGGAGTTCGCGTCGCAGTCGCCGCAGTTGCGGCGACGCGTCGTCGCGAACGCTGCCGTCGTCAGCGAGAACTCGTTCGAGCGCCGCCTCGTCCTGCTTTGCCGAGACGAGATTCGCGGTGATCGACGCGAGGACCGCGGTCGCCACCGCGGGGCGACGCGGATCGCGCAATGCTTCCGCGGTTCGGCGCGACGACCGAAGCAGGACGAGAACGCCAAGCAGTTCCGGCCCCGGGAGTGCCGTGCCAGCCACGCGCAGTCGAGCGAGGCTCCGGGCGACTTCGGGCACGGCTTCCGGCGACCACGGCGAATCCGCGGAGGCCAGCGCGCGCATCGCCGCCACGCGCGCATGCTCGCGCTCGATATCGACGATGTCGTCGGCCGGACGAAGCTCACGGATGTGCGCGGCCCCCGGCGCCGACGATGCATGACCGGCGACGACGTCGAGCGTTCGTTGAAACTCGAGGACCCCGAGCGCGTGCGCGTTCACCGAAACCCAGCCTGCACCCATGTGCAACAAAAAGCCCGACCGCGCGGTCGCAACCGCTCGCTCGGGCTTCGGTCGATCAGGGGCGATGGATTCACCCTTGCCTGCTCAGCTCCTCGCGTGCGATCGCGTTGATCGTGCTGCCTTCCGCGCGTCCCTTGAACTGCGGAACTACTCGACTCATCACCGCGCCGATGGTGGTGGCGCCGCCGGCGATCGCGTCGCGCACCGCGGCGCGGATCTCTTCAGCGTCGACCTGTGCCGGAAGATAACCCTCCAGCGTCGCGAGCTCCGAGCGCTCCTTTGCGACGAGGTCATCCCGCTTGGCTGAAAGATAAAGCTCGATCGCTTCTCGGCGGCGCTTGATCGCCTTGCGTATCACGTCCACTACGTCGTCGTCGGTGAGGTCGCGGCGCTGCTGGATCTCATGATTACGAGCGTCGGCAATGGTGGTGCCGAGCACGATCACCGCTGCCTTGTCGCCCGCCTTGCGAGCCGCGTTGAGGTCCTGCTGCAGTCGCGTGAGAAGCGGCGTGGCGGGGGTCATCTGCGTCATCACGGAAAACGTACGGACGCTTCAGCCCGGCGGCCAGTGCATCGCTCGCCCGCCGAGGAGATGCAGGTGGACGTGAAAGACAGTCTGTCCGGCGGCTGCGTTCGTGTTCATCACCGTGCGATATCCGCTCGCGGCGACGCCCTCCTTTCTCGCGATCTCGGCCGCCATGAGCGAAAGTCGACCGAGCAGCTCCGCGTCGCCCGCCTGATCCAGGGTGGGAACGTGCTCGCGCGGAATCACCAGCACATGTAGCGGAGCCTGCGGGTTGAGGTCGCGAAAGGCGATCGAGTGCTCGTCTTCGGCAACGAGCTTCGCCGGAATCTCCTTTCGAACGATGCGACAGAAGAGACAGTCATCAGCCATTGGCGTTCTCCGATGGAACTCCGAGCGCAGCACGAACGATGGCGAGAGCGGCGACAGCGGCCGTCTCGAACCTCAGAACGTTCGCGCCGAGCGACACCGGAAGGAAGCGTGCGTCGCGAAGTCGGCGCAGCTCCTCTGGCTCGAAGCCACCTTCCGGACCGACCGCGATGGTGACCGGGTCCGCAACGCGCGCGTGTCCGATCGGCTCACCCGCTACGTCGAGGACCAGGCGCGCCGCGTTCGCCAATGGATCCGCGAGCACCCGGTCGATCGACGCGTCGTCAGGCATATCGGGGAGCCACGCTCCGTGCGACTGCACGAGCGCGGACCTCATGCGTGCGCGCACGCGCTCGCGGAATGCAGAGCCCTCACCACGAGGTGACACGCTTCGCGATCGGTGCCAAAGCACCGGTGTCCAGCTGGTCGCGCCGAGCTCGGTGCACTTCTCGGCACACCAGAGCATGCGGTCCTTGTCGCCTATCGGAACGAGCAGGTGAACGTCCGGAAGGCGACGTGAACGATGGACTTCATCCACCGACACCTCGATGCTCTGCTTCGTGATTCGCGCGATGTGGCCGACACCGCGACCGCCGACGCCATCGGCGACGAAGACCGAGGCCCCAGTCTCGAGGCGACGCACGCGCGCGTGATGGGCTGCCTCGTCGCCGAGCGAGAGCGTCGCGCCGGGCGAAAGTGGCTGATCAGCGGAGAAGAATCCCGCTAACGACGCGAGATCGTCGCGCTCCACCAGATATCCTCGACGTCCTCGTCGATGATTTCCCAACCGGTGCTGGTCAGGCGATCCTGCATCATCTCACGCTCCTCGACGAGAATTCCGCTGACCACCGCTCGGCCGCCTGGGCTCAGCGCGCGCGCCATTTCCGGCAACAGATCGAGGTGAACGCTCGACACGATGTTCGCGAGGATGACGTCGATCGGAGCGAGGAGCGGTAACAACAGCAGCGCGTCACCCTCGATGACGTGCACGACGGTCGCGACGCCGTTTCGCTCCACGTTTTCGGTCGCGTTCCCGATCGCATCGGGATCGAGCTCCACGGCGGTCACGGTTCGAGCGCCGAGCTTGGCCGCCGCAATCGCGAGCACCGCGCTCCCGGCGCCCAGGTCAGCGACTTTCGCATCGCGAACGACGATGCGCTGCATGAGTCGAACAACCGAGCGCGTGGTCGCGTGGTCGCCGGTCCCGAATGCCATGCCGGGGTCGACGACTATTGTGTGCGCGGGGGCGAGGTCGTCTGCGAGCCACGGCGGCGCTATGCGGAGCGCGCCGACGGTCTGCACCGAGAGAAGATTCTTCCAGGCCTCGGACCAGTCGGTATCCGCAGCGGGGCTGACGGTGACGTTCGCGTCGGGATCGGTTTCGCGGATGGCCGTAGCCACAGCGAGGACATCGGTCTCCGGCGGGAAGTGCGTGAGCAGCGCGGTGCCGTCCTCGTGCACGCCCTGCGCGCCGGCCGCGAAGAGCACCGCGAGCGCCGCCTCCGGCCCGCGGGAGGGCACGACACGCAGGGAAACCCAGTTCACCGTCGGGAATTGGGAATCGGGAATCGAATGGCTGGCTATGCGCCTAACGCCTCCTTCATCCGCGTCCAGAATCCCTTCTCGCGCGACTGAGGTGCTTTGTGCGTTTCGGCCAGCTTCTTCAGCAGCGCCTCCTCGTCTCGCGTGACCGAGTCCGGCGTCCAGAGCTGCACGCGCACGTGCAGGTCACCCACACCCGACGCGTTCACGCGCGGCAAGCCGCGACCGCGGACGTTGAACACCTGGCCGCTCTGCGTGCCCGGCGGGATGCGCAGGGACACCGTGGTCGTGACCGCCGGGACTTCGACGTCATCGCCTAACACGAGCTGCGGGTATGACACCAGCACCTCGCAGTACAGGTCTTCGCCATCGCGCTCGAACCGCGGATCATCCGCGACTTCGAAGACCAGGAGCACATCGCCACGCGGGCCACCACGCGGTCCGGCGTTCCCCATGCCGCGAAGCGTCATGTACTGCCCCGTCGCGACGCCGGGCGGAATCTGCACCGGGATCGAGTGCTCGCCGCGAGTGCGGCC
>Ga0207649_10002015_pt1 | contig 11561 bp, 10 predicted proteins | sample KBSC43metaG_FD_184317 | JGI IMG/M metagenome (GOLD analysis project Ga0207649, IMG submission 184317) | Corn rhizosphere microbial communities from Kellogg Biological Station, Michigan, USA - KBS C4-3 metaG (SPAdes) (version 2) | ecosystem: Host-associated > Plants > Roots > Rhizosphere > Soil ... | reverse complement strand
CGGGGATCCCGGGGTCCGATCGATCGAGGAGCGGCCCCAGGGAATTGCGCATGAGATCACACTGGGGAGTCATCGCTCTCGCCGCAGCGCTCGCGCTGGGGCAGGACGCGCGGGCCACGAACGAGGGTCAGGGCAAGGGAAGAGACGAGCACGGCAGGGACGATCGCGACCAGTGCCGGGAGAGCGATCCGGGGGGCAACAGCGACGGGCCGCGCATCCTCCGGGCGGACGCGGACGGCTCGAACCTCTTCGTCCACGGGACGGGCTTCGGGACGAAGAGCGGGACGGTGACCCTCGGCGGGCAGCGCCTCGGCGTCGCCTCCTGGTCGCCCACGGACATCGTCGCCGTGGTCCCCAGCAACCTGCTTCCCGCGAGCTACCTGCTGACCGTCACCCCATCCCGGGGCAGATGCGTCAAGGCCGCGTTCGAAGTCGCCGTCGGAGTCGGGGGGCAGGGCTCCGTGGGCCCGCCTGGTCCCGTGGGGCCTGCCGGTCCAGCCGGTCCCCAGGGCCCGATCGGTTTGACCGGGCCGGCGGGCGCCACGGGTCCGGCTGGGCCCATCGGTCCGGCCGGTCCACAGGGCCCGACCGGGCTCACCGGCCCTGCCGGCGCCACCGGGCCCATCGGTCCGGCCGGTCCCCAGGGCCCTGCCGGCGCCACCGGCCCCATCGGTCCGGCTGGCCCCCCGGGGCCCATCGGTCCTCCCGGTCCAATCGGTCTGACCGGCCCTGCCGGACCTCCCGGCGCCGCCGGCGCGATGGGGCCAGCCGGCCCTCCCGGTCCTCAGGGGCCCTCGTCCGGGTTCACCGCCCAGTTCGGTTTGTCCACCACGCCGGTCTCTCTCGGATCCATCCCCACCCAGGTGACCAGCGTCGTCGTTCCGCTCGGGTGGTATGTCGTTACCGCCAAGGTCGTGCTCACCAACAACTCGGCGACGTCGACGGCGGTCACCTGTTTGCTCGCCCAGGGGAGCTCAGGCTCGACGATCGACCGCACTGACGGCTTCCTCGGTCAGAACGTCAGTGGGGACCTCACGCTGCACGCGGCCGTGCAGGTCAGCGCAGCGAGCAACGGACAGCTGCGCGTCTTCTGCGTGCGCTTCTCCTCGGGGGTCGTCACCGCGGCCGATACGCAGCTGACGGCCATTCAGGTGGGGAGCCTCACCGTGGCGAGCCCCTGAGGCCGAGGCCGGGCGCGGAGGAAGCTAGGGACGCGCCGACAGCGCCACCGGCTCCGCCATCAGGTCCGCTGCCGCGACGTCCGCCGCCTCCAGCAGCGGCCGCGGCCACAGCCCGAGCCCCACCACCGCCACCAGACACACGCCGATCGCCAGCCGCAGCGGTAGCCGGGTCGGGACGGGCGCGTTTCCCTCGCCCTCGGCCATGAACGTCGAGCGGGCCACGCTCAGGTAATAGAAGAGCCCGTAGACCGCGAGCGCGACCCCCAGCACCACCAGCCAGCCCAGTCCCGCCTGGTACCCGGCGAGGAGGACGAAGAGCTTGGCCCAGAACCCGGCCACGAAGGGGATGCCGGCCAGGGACAGGAGGAACACCAGCAACGCGGCGCCGAGGACCGGGGCCCGGCGCGACAGCCCGGCGAGCTTCGGAATGCTGTGCCCTCCCGAGCCCTCGGCGCCCGCGTGCAGTACCAGGAACGCGCCGAGGTTGCTGAAGACGTAGGTGGCCATGAAGAACAGGGCCATGGCCAGGCCTGCGCGCGTGTTCGCTGCGAGCCCGATGAGCAGGTAGCCCATCTGGGCGATGCCCGAGAACCCGAGGAGCCGGCGCACGTCGGACTGGTTCAGCGCGAAGAAGTTGCCCACCAGCATGCTCGCCGCGGAGAGCAGCACCACCACCGGCTTCCAGGTCGAGGCCTCTCCCCCCCAGCCGTGGAGGAGGATGACCGCCAGCGCGGAGATCCCGCCCAGCTTGGGGGCGACCGACAGATAGGCCACGAAGGGGGTGGGCGCGCCCTGGTAGGTGTCCGGGATCCAGAAGTGGAACGGCACCGCGCCGATCTTGAAGCCGAAGCCGGCGACGATGAGCAGCATCCCCACCGCGGTCAACGGCACACGGCCCGGATCGGCCAGAGCGTCCATCCGGGTGCTCCCGCTGAGCCCCACCACCAGCGCCAGGCCGAAGAAGGTCAGGGCCGAGCTCGCGGTGCCGGTCACGAAGAGCTTCAGGCCCGCCTCGGAGGCAAGCCGGGGGCGCTCGGGCGGTCCGTCGTTCTTCGCCCAGGCGACGAGGGCATAGAGCGGGATGCCCATCAGCTCGAAGGAGACCACCAGCAGCGCCCAGTCCCGGGCGCCGGGAATCATCATCATCCCCGAGGTGCTGAAGAGGAGCAGGGCCAGATACTCGGCCTGGCGGCCCCCAACCTGGGACTCGAGCCAGTCCATCGAGCCGAGGATGGCGAGCGCCGCGCTGCACACCAGGACTTGCTGGACGAACAGCGACCAGGGGCCGGAGACGTAGGCACGATGAGGCGCAACGCCGGCGGAGCTCATCCCCAGGGAGAGCGCGAGCAGACCGAGGAGCAGGACGACCGAGATCCACCCCCACAGGCGGCCGCGGCCCGGCCAGGCGGCGTCCCCGGCGAGCACCAGGGCACCGAGGCCTGCCACCGCGATCGCCGGCCCGAGCAGCTGGAACCAGGGGTTCATCGCCGCAGTGTCTCCGCCACCAGGGCCACGCGGTTCAGGTACCCGGAGGTGGTGGCATCGATGACGTCCAGGAGCAGCCTCGGCCAGAAGCCGAAGATGATCAGACAGGCGCAGAGCACCACCGGCGCGGCCCACTCGGTCCGCCGCGGATCCGAAAGGTGCGAGGGAGCGCCCGCCGGCGCCGGTCCCCAGAAGATGATCTTCGAGGCCCGGAGCACGTAGACCGCGGTCACGAAGGCTCCCAGCACCGCCGGCACCGTCCACCAGGCGCTCCGGCCGGTGGCCGCCCCCAGGAAGACCAGGAACTCGGCCACGAACCCCGCGGTCCCGGGCAAGCCGAGCGAGGACAGCGCGCCCAGGGTGAAGAACACGGCGATGGCCGGCATCGCATGCGCGAACCCGCCCATCTTCGCCAGGTCCCGGGTGTGGGCCCGCTCGTAGATCAGGCCGACCAGGGCGAAGAAGAGCCCGGTCATGATGCCGTGGGCGAACATCTGGAACACGGCTCCGTTCCAGCCCACCGGCGTGAGCGTGGCGGCACCGAGCATCACCACGCCCATGTGGCTCACGCTGGAGTAGGCGACGATGTACTTGAGGTCGCTCTGCGCCGCGGCGCAGAGCGCGCCGTAGAGCACGTTCACCACCGCCACCGCGCCCACCACCGGAGCCCAGCTCACCGCAGCCTCGGGGCAGAGCACCATCCCCACCCGCATCACGCCGAAGGCCCCCAGCTTCATCAGCACCCCGGCGTGCAGCATGCTCACCGCGGTGGGTGCCGAGGCGTGGCCATCCGGGCTCCAGGTGTGGAAGGGGAAGACGCCGGCCAGGGTCCCGAATCCCAGCCACAGCAGCGGGAAGACCCACATCTGCGTCGAGCGCGGGAAGGGCACCGCCGCCAGCTGCCCCAGGTCGAAGGTCCGCGCGCCGGCGCGCGACCAGAGCCCGAGGATGGCCACCAGGATTGCCGCCGAGCCCACCAGCAGCATCAGGGTGAGCTTCATCGCCGCGTACTCGCGGCTGCCCACCGCGAAGCGGCGCCAGGCAGCCCGGAACGGACCGGCCGGGGCAATCCTGTGGCTGCTCCCCCAGATGCCGATGAGCAGGTACATCGGCAGCACGGCGATCTCGTAGAAGAGGAAGAAGACGAACAGGTCCTGGCTGACGAAGACGCCGAAGACGCCGGTCACCAGGGTGAGAAGCAGGACGAAGAACTCCTTGTCCCGCCGTTCCACCGTCCAGCTCGCCAGTACCCCGGTCACGATGATGATGCCGGTCAGGAGCACCAGGGTGATGCTCCAGCCGTCGGCGGCCAGGGAGAACGAGATGCCCAGCGAAGGCACCAGTGGGTACCGCTCGGCGAGCTGGAAGCCCCCCACTCCACGGTCCCAGGCGAGGGCGGCGAGGACCGAGGCCAGCAACGCCCCTCCCGCTCCGGCGAGTGACACCCAACGGACGAGCTGACGCATCCCCGCCGGGATGAGCAGCAGCAGCGCGGCGGCGACCGCCGGCGAGGCCACCATCAGGCCGAGCAGGTGGCGGCTCATGCCCAGGCCCCCAGGATCATCAGGAGCAGCGCGCCCACCATCACCGCCAGCGCGTAGTCACGCGTGCGGCCGGTCTGGAGCGGGCGAATCGCCTGGCCGGCTTCCAGAGTGCCGAAGCCGAGCCCATTCATGAGGCCGTCCACCAGGTAGCGGTCCACCCAGCGCAGCAGGCCGCTGAGCCGGAGGAGCATGCCCCGGTAGCCGAAGGCCCAGGCGCGGTCCACGAGCGAGGCCCGGTCCAGGGCGGCGACGGTCCCGGCCAGCGGGGCCTCCCGGCCGCGCAGGTACGTGGCCAGCGAGAGCGCCAGGCCTCCGAGCCCGGCGAGGCTGGCGAGCACCGGGGTCAGCCCGAGGTGCAGGTGCATCTCGCCCCCCAGGCCTCGCGCCAGCCACGGGCCGAGGAAGCCCGCGGCCACGGTGGGGATGCCCAGGGCGACGAGGGGGCCGGTCATCGCCGCCGGTGACTCGTGCGCGTGCGCCGCCGCGGGCGAGGGCTTGCCGAGGAAGGTCAGCACCAGCACCCGTCCCATGTAGAAGGCGGTCAGGAACGCGGTGGCCAGCAGGAGCGCCCAGGGGATCCACCCCGCCTTGCCCTCCAGCGCGACGAGGATGGCGTCCTTCGAGGCGAACCCGGCGAGCGGCGGGATGCCGGAGAGCGACAGGGCTCCCAGGCCGAAGGTCACCGCGGTGAGCGGCATCCGGCGCCCGAGCCCGCCCATGTCCTTCAGCTCGTTGGAGTGGACGGCGTGGATGACGCTCCCGGCTCCGAGGAACAGGAGCGCCTTGAAGAAGGCGTGGGTGCCGAGGTGGAAGTACCCGGCGAACGCCGAGCCCGCGCCCAGCGCGGCCACCATGAAGCCCAGCTGCGAGCAGGTGGAGTACGCCAGGACGCGCTTGATGTCGGTCTGGACCAGGCCCAGGAGTGCGGTGAACACCGCGGTGATGGTGCCCACCCAGAGCATCCCCCCCTGCACCCAGTGCGCCTGGGCGAAGAGTGGATCGGCTCGCACCACGAGGAACACGCCCGCGGCAACCATCGTCGCGGCATGGAGCAGCGCGGAGACCGGGGTGGGGCCCTCCATGGCGTCGGGGAGCCAGACATGGAGCGGGAACTGGGCCGACTTCCCCATCACCGCGAGGAAGATCAGCCCCGCGGTCGCCTCGGCCACCTCGGGGCGGAGCGCCACGTCCCAGCGGAAGGCGCCGGTCCGGGCGAAGAGGAGGAGCAGCGCGAACAGGAAGCCCATGTCCGCGAGCTTGGTCATCCAGAACGCCTTCACCGCGGCACGCGCGGCGCTCGGGCGATCGAAGTGGAAGCCGATGAGGAGGTAGCTGACGAGGCCGACCAGCTCCCACCCGGCGAAGGCCTGGAGCAGGTCCGGCGCCAGCACCAGGAGGTTCATGCTGAAGAGAAACAGGGCGTGGTAGGCGAAGTACCGGCCGTACGAGCGCCGCTTCTCGTCGTGCATGTAGGCCACCGAGTAAACCTGGACTCCCAGGGCCACCAGGCACACCACCAGCAGCATGGGGACGGACACGGCATCGAGCCGCACCCCCATCTCGCCGAGGCCCCGCCCCTGGACCAGCATCCAGGGCACCGTGGCGCGGACGGCCCGGCCGGCCATGTCCTCCCTCACCAGCAGTCCCGCGGCGCCGGTGGCCAGGAGGCTGCCGAGGATGGTGAGGAGCGCCGCCGGGGTACCACGGTGCCGGATCGGCGGGACGACGACGCAGAGGAGCGCCGCGGCGAGCGGCGCGACCAGCGTCACCAGGGCCAGAGCGACCGAGGAGTTCATCCCTTCGCCTCGCTGGCCAGGTCGAGCAGGGTGTCTCCGTGACGCCGGTAGAGCAGGAGCACCAGCGCCAGTCCCACCGCAACCTCCGCGACGGTGATCGCCAGAGCGAAGAGGACCAGCGGATGCCCGGGTGCCCCGCCATACCGGGCGAAGGCGACGAAGACGAGGTTGGCCGCGTTGGCCATCACCTCGATGGAGAGCAGGAGCGCCACCGCCTGCCGCCGGGTGAGGAGGCCGTAGATCCCGATGCTGAACAGCGCCGTGGCGACCAGCAGGAGGGCCCGGAGGGTCACTGCGTGCTCCCTTCACGGAGCGCCGCCGTCTGCGGCTGGCCGGCCGCCTCGGGCAGCGGGTCGCGGCGGCGAGCGAGCACCACCGCGCTCACGATGGCCGCGAGGAGCAGCACCGACGCGACCTCGAACGCCAGCAGGTACCGATCGAGGAGGGAGTGCGCGAGTTCCTGGGTGGACGGCGTCTCGACGGGGGTGAGCGAGGAGAGGTCAGTCTTCAGGATCCCGTAGGCGACCACTCCGAAGAACGCCAGCGCCACGACTGCCGCCCGGACTCGCTCGGTGCCCCCGATGCTGAAGGCGGTTCCCTCGTGTTTCCGGGTCACCATCACGCCGAAGATCATCAGGGTGACCACCCCGCCGACGTAGGTCAGCACCTGCACCCCGGCGAGGAAGGGGGCGCGCAGCAGCGCGTACAACACCGCCGTTCCGAGGAGGGTGGCCGCGAGCCAGAGGATGGCGTGCACCAGGTCGCGGGAGGTGACCACCCGGAGCGCCGGGAAGCCGACCAGCAACAGCGCGAGGAGGCCGAAGCCCAGCTCGCTGCTCACGAGGCGCCCTCCCCTGTCTTGCCGGTCGAGGATCCGGCTCCCGCGGCGGGAGCTGGCGAGGCCGGCTCGCTCGTCGGCGTCGCCGAAGCACCGCCTCCGGCCGGCGCGGGTGAGCTCGGTCCGGCCGCGGAAGCGCCGGCGGTGCCGCTGGACGGCGTCCCGCTGCTCGCCGTGGTGCCCGCGGGCCCCGTCGTGGCAGCCACCGGCGCCGTGCTCCCGGAGACGGTGGACGCCGGGGGAGTCGAGGTCGGAGCCGGTTGCGCCCCGCCAGCGGCCGGTGCAGGCGCGCTCGGTCCGGGTGCGGCACTCGCTGCTGCCGGTGCAGGTGAGCTCGGTTTCGTCGCGCCACTCGCCGCTGCCGGCGACGGCCCGGCCGGCGCAGCAGGTGCCGGTGCAGGTGAGTTCGGTTTCGTCGCGCCACTCGCCGCTGCCGGCGACGGCCCGGCCGGCGCAGCAGGTGCGCTCGCAGCCGCGCCGGACGGGCTCGCCGCGGGAGTCGCCGCCGGCGCCTTGGCCGCCGCGGGGGGCTTGGGCGGGACCTGCATTCCGTTCAGCCTCGTCGCGTCACCCCACGCCCGCTGCTTCGACTTCTCGTTGGCGTAGAGCTTGGCCATGGTGAGCACCAGGTCCTCGCGGCCATAGGCCGGAAGCTCGGGCTCGCGCGTCATCACGATGGCGTCGGTAGGGCAAACCTGGACGCAGAGCTCGCAGTAGATGCAGGCATTCAGGTCGAGCACGAAGTCGTCGGCGTAGCCCCGCTTCTTCCGGCTGATGGGTGACTCACGCTTGCCGCCCGCCTTGATGGAGATAACCTGCGAGGGGCAGATGCGCTCGCACTGCAGGCACCCGATGCAGGCCTCGTCCCCGTCCTCCTCGTGGAGCAGCGCGAAGCTGGAGCGGTAACGCTCGGCCCGCGGCCGGATCACCGTGGGGAACTCCACCGTCACCGGCTTGCGGAAGACGTTGTGGAAGGTCGTGGCCAGCGCCCGAGCGGCGGTCGCGAAGTAGCTCTTCACGGAAGCACCACCCAGACCGCTGCCGCAGCCACCAGGATCACGCCCGCAGGCACCAGGTACCTCCAGCAGAGGCGCATCAGCTGGTCGGCGCGGAACCGCAGGAGCGACCAGCGGATCCAGTAGACGCTCGCGAAGAGCAGGAACGTCTTCAGCACCATCCAGTGCAGGCCCGGTCGGAACGGCCCGTCCCATCCTCCGAGGAACAGCGCCGCGCCCACCGCCGAGGCCACGATGGTGTGGATGTACTCGGCCATCAGGAAGATCGCGAACTTCATTCCGGTGTACTCGGTGGTGACTCCGGCGACGAGCTCGCTCTCCGCCTCGGGGATGTCGAAGGGGATACGGTTGGCCTCGGCCAGCATCGCCAGGAGGAAGATCCCGAAGGCGGGCACGCCGATGAAGAAGGGCCAGACGATGAACCAGTGGTGGTCGGCCTGGGTCTGCACGATGGTCCCCAGCCTCAGCGAGCCGGAGAGGATCACCGGGACCATCGCCGAGAGCAGCAGCGGGACCTCGTAGGAGATGGACTGGGCCACCGCCCGCATCCCGCCGAGGAGCGCCAGCTTGTTATTGCTCGCCCACCCTGCGCCGAACACCGGAATCACCGTCACCGCTCCCACCGCCAGCACATAGAGCACCCCCACGTCCAGGTCGGAGGCGACGACCGAGGGAGAGAAGGGCACGACCGCCGCCGCTCCCAGGGCCGCCAGCGCGGCCAGCAGCGGGACCAGGTTGAAGATCTTTCGGTCGGCCCTCTCCGGGACGATGTCCTCCTTCTGGAGGAGCTTCAGGAGGTCTGCCACCGGCTGGAGCAGTCCCGACGGGCCCACCATCGTCGGCCCGAGCCGGGTCTGGAGGCGGGCGGCGAACTTCCGCTCGAACCAGAGGGCCATCGCCGTGGCGGTGAGGACCACGGTCACGATGAGCACCGAGTAGAACGCGCCCCGGACCAGCTCGTCGCTCATCGATCGACCTCGCCCATGATCGGATCCAACGACCCGAGGATGGCGACCCCGTCGCTCACCGTGCCCCCGGGGATGATGTACGGCAGCGCCGAGAGGGCATGGAGGCTCGGCGGCCGGATCTTCAGCCGGTACGGGAACTGCGTCCCATCGGAGATGAGGTAGCTCCCCAGCTCGCCCCGCGGGGTCTCGATCGCCACGTACACCTGACCGGGCGGGATCTTGGTCTGCACCGGCAGCTTCACCGGCCTGCCGGAGTTGATGCTTCCCTCTGGAACCGAGTCGACCATCTCTCGCACCAGCCGGACGCTCTCCCGCATCTCGAGGAGCCGGACCTTCGCCCGCGCCAGGCAGTCACCTCCCTGCGCCGTCGCCACGTTCACCTTCAACTCGTCGTAGGCATGGAAGGGCGCATCGCGGCGGAGGTCGTGATCCACGCCGCACGCCCGGAGGATGGGCCCGGTGATGCCTAGCTCGAGCGCCAGCTCCGCGTCGAGCTTCCCCACCCCGCTGGTCCGCTCGAGGAAGATACGGTTGTCGAGCGTCATCGCCTCGTACTCGTCCAGCCTCGGGCCGATGACGTCGAGCGCCGCCTTCACCTTGGCGCTCCAGCCGGCGGGGAGGTCGTGCCGGTTCCCCCCGATGGTGTGGGTGTTGTAGTGGAAGCGCGCGCCGGTGACCTCCTCGAAGAGGTCGAGCACCAGCTCCCGCTCGCGGAAGCAGTGGAGGAACACCGTCGACCCGCCGCCCAGCGCCCCACCCAGGTCGAGGGCGAACGTGCCGAGCCAGAGGAGGTGCGAGGCGATCCGCTGCAGCTCGGCGAAGAGCATCCGCATCCACCGCGCCCGTCGTGGCACCTCGAGCTTCAGCGCCGCCTCGAAGGCCATGTTCAGCGCCTGCTCGTTGGTCATCGGGGCCACGTAGTCGTTCTTGTCGACGATCGGGGTGATCTGCACGTAGGCCAGCGTCTCGCAGAGCTTCTCCACCGCGCGGTGGAGGTAGCCCACGTGGGGCACGACCTTCACCACCTTCTCCCCGTCCAGGTACAGGTCCATCCGGAAGACACCGTGGGTGGACGGGTGCTGCGGCCCGAAGTGGAGGAGCATCAGCTCCCCCTCGGGGTCGTAGCGGTCGACCGAGAGGTGCGGATCGACGCGCCGGGTGATCTGGACCGTCCGGAGTGCGGTCATCGCCAGGGCGCGTACGGCAGGTTGGCCGGCAGGTCGCGCCGGAGCGGAAAGCGGTCGTAGTTCTCCGGCATCATCAGCCGGCGCAGGTCAGGGTGGTCGGCGAACACCACTCCGACTAGGTCGTACTGCTCGCGCTCCTGCCAGTCCGCACCGGCGAAGAGTGGGAACAGCGATGGGATCGGCTCGCCGGGGGGCAGCCGCACGGTCCAGGTGGCGGTCCGCGAGCTCGGGCCGACGGTCCGGAGGAGGGTCGTCACCTCGTAGTGCTCGGGCTCGTCGGGGGCCTTCCCCTTCCGGCCGGTGCCCGGGATCCAGTGGGTGGCGATGACCGAGACGAACTGACGGTAGCCCTGGGCCTTGAGCCGGGCGGCGAGCTCGAGATGCTTCGCGGCGGCGACGAGCGGTGGACCACCCTCTGCCGTCGCCGGGATCCCCAGCTCCGCGAGCACCGCCGCGAGGTCCGCGCCCCCCGGGTCGGCTCGTTCGGCCACCGGCTGCGGGGGCTCGCTTTGGAGCGAGGTGCGGACCGGAGGCGTCACCTCCACCTCGGTGGCGATCTCCGCGGACTGGACCTGCGCCTGGTCCAGCTCGGCCGTCCGGTCGGCGTCGACCAGCCGGGGCAACGACGGCCTGGTGACCCGGAGCAACTCGGGGTTGGGGTCGGGGACCACTTTCTCACCCTTGCGCTGCTTCCGGATCTTCTCCTGGAGCCGGAGGAACCCGTGCATGAGCGCCTCGGGGTTCGGCGGGCAGCCGGGGACGTACACGTCCACCGGGAGGAATGTGTCCACCCCCGGAACGACGCTGTAGAGGTTCCGGTAGAAGTCGCCGGAGATGGCGCAGCTGCCCATGGCGATGCACCACTTCGGCTCGGGCATCTGGTCCCAGAGCTTCTTCACCCTGGGCGCCATCTTTACGGTGATGGTCCCGGCCACCACCATCACGTCCGCCTGACGAGGCGTGGCCCGGACGATGGTGCCCATCCGGTCGATGTCCACCCGGCTCGCGGCGGTGGCCATGAACTCGATGCCGCAGCAGCTGGTGGCCATGGGAAAGACCCAGAGGGCGTTGCTCATGCCCCAGGTCAACACCTCGTCGAGCACGGTGGTGGCCACCGAGAGGCCCGGCACGCTGAGCAGCGTCCGGTAGAGCGGATGCTCGAAGCTCGCGCCGTCGTCGACCGTCCTCACACCCACTCCAGCGCTCCCTTCCGGACTGCCCAGGCCCACCCCAGCATCAGCACGCCCACGAATGTTCCGACCGCGATGAGCCCCGCCGTTCCCACCTCCCTGACGATGGTTCCCCAGGGCAGGATGAGGGCGGCCTCGATGTCGAAGAGCACGAAGAAGAGCGCCACGACATAGTACCGGGCGTGGAACCGGACCCAGGCCATGCCGTGGGGCGTCTCGCCACACTCGTAGGTCTCACGCTTCAGCGGGCTGTCGGCCCGGGCGCGCACCCGGAGCAGCTTCGCGCCGACGAGGAGGCTCCCCACGGCGAGGAAGGAAACGACGAGGAAGGCGAGAAGGGTCAGGCCCTGGGTCAT
>Ga0207649_10002008_pt1 | contig 11573 bp, 13 predicted proteins | sample KBSC43metaG_FD_184317 | JGI IMG/M metagenome (GOLD analysis project Ga0207649, IMG submission 184317) | Corn rhizosphere microbial communities from Kellogg Biological Station, Michigan, USA - KBS C4-3 metaG (SPAdes) (version 2) | ecosystem: Host-associated > Plants > Roots > Rhizosphere > Soil ... | reverse complement strand
TGGACCAGCTGGAGCAATCGCTCGCCAACGCAATCCAGGGACAATCGATGGCCGATGTCCCGGTTGGCGCATTTCTGTCCGGTGGAATCGACAGCTCCACCGTGGCTGCGCTTTACCAGAAATATTCGTCCATCCCGGTGCGCACCTTTACGATCGGCTTCCACGAAAAGGGCTTCAACGAGGCAGAGCACGCAAAAGCCATCGCCGCTCATCTCGGGACGGTGCACGACGAGCGCTACGTGACGGTCCAAGAGGCGCGCGACGTCATCCCCCTCCTTTCGTCCATGTACGACGAACCTTTCGCAGATTCCTCCCAGATCCCCACCTTCCTCGTCAGCCGCTTCGCTCGCGAAAAAGTCACAGTGGCGCTGAGCGGGGACGGGGGCGATGAGCTGTTCGGCGGGTACAACCGCCATTTCGCTGCGCCCGCGTTATGGTCGAAACTCCGCAAGGTGCCTGTGCCGGTGCGCTCGGCAGTAGGACGCCCGCTCAGCGCGATATCGTCGAACTTTTGGAGCAGGCTGGCGGCTCTGCGCGGCACCGAAAGCGCACATTTCGGCAGCAAGATTCAAAAGGGCTTCAGGGTAGCAGCGTCGGCCGGGTCGTTCGACGACATCTATTCCAGCTTCCTCGACGAATGGGCCTTCGAGCAGCCTCCCGTCAGTGCGACGGCGGAGGAATGCGGGTTTCCGCTCGATTTTGGAGCGTCAGCGCCGGACTCCGTTCGAATGATGTACTGCGATGCTGTCACCTACCTGCCGGACGACATTCTCTGCAAAGTCGACCGCGCATCGATGGCGGTTAGTCTGGAGTCGCGAGTACCGTTTCTCGATCATCGGGTAGCTGACGTTGCAGCCAGAATTCCCATCGAGATGAAGATCAGCGGCGGGAAGGGGAAGCAGATCCTGCGCCGGCTCCTGGCAAGCCAAGTGCCGGTTGAACTGTTCGAGCGCCCGAAAGCCGGGTTCGGGATTCCTGTCGGCGAATGGATCAAGGGACCGCTGCGTCCCTGGGCGGAGGAGCTGCTCGATCCCGGCAGACTGGCGATCGACGGCTATTTCGATCCTGCAATCGTGCAACGCCGTTGGCGCGATCATCTGAGCGGTCAGCGGAACTCAACCCCCGCGCTATGGGCAATCCTGATGTTCCAGGCCTGGCTTACCGATCAAAAGAGCATGCTTCCGCTTGCGGCGTAGGGCTAGCAAGGAAGCGGCGGCTGCGGCTAAGCCCCCGCTATGGCTGTTTTGGTTACAGGGGTGGCCGGCTTTATCGGCTCGACGACTGCTCAAGCGCTGCTCGAACGCGGCGACGAGGTCATCGGCATCGACAATCTCAACGATTACTACGATCCGCGACTAAAGCAGGCTCGCCTGGAGCGGTTGAGCCAGCGTTTCGGAAATCGTTTCCAATTCGAGCGGCTCGATTTTGCAGACTCGGTAGCACTCAAATCGACGCTGGCGGACGTTGCTTTCGATCGGATTATCCACCTCGGCGCGCAGGCAGGGGTGCGCTACAGCATCGAAAATCCGGCAGCTTACGTCCAGTCGAACCTGGTCGGCCACTGCAACATGCTGGAGCTGGCTCGGCAGCGCGAGGCGAAGCACTTCGTCTACGCGTCGTCATCCTCGGTTTACGGCGGCAACGAAAGTTTGCCGTTCCGAGTAGAGGATCGCGTCGATCATCCGCTGTCTCTCTATGCGGCGACCAAGAAATCCGACGAACTGATCAGCGAATCCTACGCGCACCTCTATCGTCTGCCGATGACAGGCTTGCGCTTCTTTACCGTTTACGGGCCGTGGGGCCGGCCCGACATGGCCATGTGGATCTTCACCAAGGCACTGTATGAAGGGCGCCCGCTGCCACTGTTCAACGCGGGGCAGATGCGGCGGGATTTCACTTACATCGAGGATATTGTGCGCGGGGTGGTCGCCTGTCTCGATTCACCGCCGAACGACGACGGGTCCACGAAAGCCGGCGGCAGCAAAGCGCCGCATGCGCTTTACAATATCGGCAACAGCCGCAGCGAAGATTTGATGCGAGTCGTCGAGTTGCTTGAAGACGCCACCGGACAAAGGGCGCTAATCGATCCCAAACCGATGCAGCCCGGCGACGTTACCGAGACCTATGCCGACATCAGCGCAATCCAGCGCGATCTTGGATTCGAGCCATCGACGACGATTGCCGAAGGCGTGCCCAATTTCGTGAACTGGTATCGGGAATATCACGGCCTTTGACAGGCCAGATCAGCCTTGCCCTGTGAGACCCCGCTCCAGCCGACCCATCAGCGCTCGCGCCGGACTTGCTGGTGGATCAGAGGCGAGATTGCCATCGTCGAGGCGCTTTACCCGGGCGTAGAGATCGCTGCTTGAGTTCACCAGCCGCTGCGCTGCCTCCGGCAGCCTCGAAACGACCTGGGAATCACTTTCCTGCGCATGCCCGAGGCGGCGCTCAGGCCGGCGGCCTTCGGCAAACTGGATTTCGCCGCTTTCGATTGCCCGCTGCGTCAGAAGCCACGCCACGATATGCATGATCCGCGTAGTCACCTTTAGCGACTCGCAAGCGAAGGTGACGCGCGTGAACGGGTCGAGCTGAGCCCGGTCATTGTGGCCGGAATCGTCGAAATAGGAGCGCGCTTCGTCGGCCAGGAGCATCGCTTCGGTATAGAAGGCGTCGATCAGCCGAGGGGTGATGCGCGCTTCAGGCTCGATTGGCTCGCTCGATTCGTTCATGGACGCGAAACTGCCACTTTCAACCGGGGAATGGAACGCAGAACGGAGCGTTTCGGGTGAGAGGCAAGGTTCGTGTCCCGAAGCGGGACGCTGCAACCGACAGGGGGTGCGCATCGACGGATCGCCGGCAGAAAGCGGCGGAGCGATTACAAGACGGAGACAAATCGAAAGATTCGTGATTTATTGCGGTGGCTGTCACTCTTTTGGAAAGGACCAGCACCGATGGAAAAGGCCTACGTCGAGGAACTGGCATCAAAGCACGCGGCTCTTCACGCGATGATCGACGAAGAAGAGCACCGCTCACATCCTGACGAAGACCTTCTGCACCGGCTCAAGAAAGAAAAGCTCCGCCTCAAGGACGCGTTAGCCGGCCACTACGAACATTAGGGGCGGCTGAGCCGCGACTGCTGGCGCCTCAGTCGTCCCGCGATACCTTCTCAATCCGCTCGTGGCGCTCCTGCGCCTCAAGGGTCATTGTCGCGATTGGCCGGGCTTCGAGTCTGGCCAGCGAAATCGGTTCGCCGGTGACTTCGCAATAGCCGTACTCGCCTTCGTACAGCCGGCGAATCGCGCATTCGATCTTTGAGATCAGCTTGCGCTGCCGGTCGCGGGTTCGAAGCTCGATCGACCAGTCGGTCTCGCAGGAAGCGCGATCGGCAATGTCGGGCTCGCGAAGCGAGTCCACCTGAAGCTGCGCCATGGTCTGGCGCGATTCCTCGATGATCGCTTCCTTCCATTCGCGCAGTCGCTTGAGGAAATAAGCGCGATGCAAATCGCACATGAACTCTTCGCTGTCAGAGGGGCGATAGCCCTCCGGCAGGATAATTCGATCGAACGGTACCGGAGTTCCACCGTAAAGGTCGACTAATGCAGTCGCCATGACCCACCCCTCTCATCTGCACGATCGGGCGCCCTAACCCGATCGGTACGCTCCGCCCACTGCTGCGACCGAGCCACCGGTGCAGCCGGAGGCGATTTACACAAGACTTACCGGGACTTAGTGGCCCGATAAGCCGGTTACCCCGACCGCGCCTATACTTACGCCCGAGTCGCTTAACAAGCGTTGACATCAGAGTTTTCCACAAAAGCGGAAGCTGTTGCGAATATGGCGCAAATTGGGGCATCAATATACTACACTCAGGAGACCCAAATTGACCACCGCCGATTTACGAAAGGCAGTATCAGCTGAGCTTGCGCGGATCGTCTCCGCGCTCGGGCCGTCCGGAACGTTCAGGCCTATTTCCCCAACTCGGCAGCCGCCTTATCAATTGCCTGATTGTAGGCTTGGGCGATCACGGTGATTTCGGGCAGATGCTCTGGCGCCATCGTCCGTTGGGCTTGATCAATAACCTCTTGGATGTTCGTCCTAGCTGCATTCGCGCTGTAAGCTCCGCTTTGAACGACGTTCGCGACAACCGCGATAAGCATTTGGTTCGCGAAAAATGCGCGTGCCCTGAGTTGAATCAATTCTTCTTCCACTGGAGTCGTCCCGCTACGATTCGGCCGAGCGGCTGTAGCACTAATCGGGACGGATCAGTGGGCTGCGGATGCCACAGTAGGAGGGGAGATTAACCTTTAATCAACCTTTGTGATTGACAAAGGGTCGGCCACTGGCCTAGGCCTCCGGACGAACGGGGGAGACTTTAGGCTAACAGTGGGAGGGGGCGATGTTCGTCGCTTCGGAATATTGGATCACGGTGGCTGAGCTGCCGACATATGAAGATGACATTAAACAGTACCTCACCGCTGAAGAGGCCGACGGGCTTATCGCTCAGCTGGCGCAAGAACCGGACGTCGGTCGAATTGTCCCTGGCACTTGCGGATTGCGAAAGCTCTCGTGGGGTGGTCGCGGAAGGGGCGCAGGGGCAGGAGCTCAGGTGTTCTACTTCTTTCGGGACCTGAACATGCCGTTGTACCTGATCGCCGCATTCCCGCGCGGCGTTCGCATCAGGTTGAAGGAGACTGAAAAGGCTTTGATGCGGGAAGTAGTGACGGCGATTGTTGCGAGTTATTGGAGCAAGCAAATTTCGCCGATGGTTGACCGGACACTTAAACCGGCAGGGTAGCAAGAAAGGATACAAGGGAGGCTGAGATGGCAGGACGAAAAATCCTCAACGGTCTCAATGAGGCGCTAGCACATGCTCGGGGTGAGATTGATGCACGCGAGTTTCGCGTGCGGGTGCCTGATATGATCGACGTTCGGGCTGTTCGGGTATCGCTTGGACTGTCTCAGGCGGAATTTGCGCTGATGTTCGGATTTAGCGTTGATACCGTAAGAAACTGGGAACAGGCGAAGCGGGTCCCGAATGCACAAGCCCGAGCACTACTGAAGATTATTGAGAAGGAACCGGTAGCTGTAAAAAGAGCTCTTGCTATGGCCTAAACCCCCCGGTTGTGTGCCTAGCGGACGCCGCCCCTAATCAGGGCGGCGTCTTTGTTTTCTGGGCATCCACCTCCACCGGCCACGGTACAGAGTCACCGTCCACGTTTTGCGCGGCGGGCTCTTTCGTCCTTTGCGAGGGCGTCCCGGAACTCCTCCCTGTCCACGGCAAAAAGTCTCGCCGCTAGCCGTTTGAAACGTGACAGCGATCCCGGTTCGACTTCTTGGTTTGCCGCGTCCTTGGCGGGGCTTTCATGCTGCCGTTGCGGCGACGGTTCCATTTGTTAGCTCCCGATAGGTGAGGCGCTTGCCAGTAACGCGGCGAAGCATAGCACGGAACCGATCGGCGTCCGATCCTTCCCTCTCGTTGAAACGGAAGACCTGCTCGGCAACGTAACGGTCAAGGTGGAACGGTTCGACGCTGATATAGGTGCCCTTGAGGCCCCGCTTCAGGAGGCTCCAGAAGTTTTCAATGCCGTTCGTGTGAACCTGGCCATTCACATACTCGCGAGCGTGATTGATGATGCCCCGAACGTAGTCGCTCAGGCCGTCATAGCCGACGTAATTGTCAGTGTAGAGCTTTGAGCCCGACGCAACGCCACTCCGCACGACGCGGTGCAGCGTGGCGCTCTGCGTGTTCGGGATCACGCCTGCGCTGACACGGCTTGGCTTGCCGCGCTCAAGAATACCGGCGACCGCCATCTTGCTGACGCTCCCGGTGCCGATGTTTAGTTTCTGACGGCGCCATGCGTGCATGTTCTTAGAAACGCCGCCGATGAAAGTTTCGTCGGCCTCGACTTCGCCCTTCATCTTCTCAATCGTGCCAAGCCGCATTGCGAGGCGGATGCGGTGGTTCATGTGCCATGCCGACTTCTGGGTGATGCCGAGCGCCCGCGCCATTTCATAGGAGCTGATGCCGTTCTTGCAGTTTGCGACCATCCAAATAGCGACAAACCACTTGTCGAGCGGAAGGGCGCTATCCTCAAAGATCGTTCCGACCTTGGCCGAGAATTGCTTGCGAGCATGCTGGCCTTTGCATTCCCAAAGACGACGCGTGGCAATCCACCGCACGTCCTTGCGGCCGCACGTCGGGCATTCGACGCCATCGGGCCAACGCAGTTCAACCATATGCTGAAGTGCAACGTCGGGGTCCGCGAAATACCGGACCGCTTCCATGAGAGTGCGAGGTTCCTGTGCCATGCCTCGCTTATAGGTTCAGCCGGTTACTGAGTCAAGTATATTAGTGCCCAAATTGGCACAACGGCAGGCCGGTTGCGATGCCAGCAGGTCCCGCATATCGCTGAGGCCAATGCGCATCCTTCTGACCAACGATGACGGTATAAATGCCCGCGGTCTGGATCTGCTCGAGACGGTGGCACAGGTCTTTTCGGATGACATCTGGATTGTCGCTCCAACCGAAGAGCAGTCGGGGGCAGGGCACTCGCTGACGCTCACCCAGCCGGTACGTCTGCGGAAACACGACAACCGGCGATTCTCGGTGACTGGAACTCCGACGGATTCGGTGATGCTGGCGCTGGCGCACATCATGAAGGAGTCGCCCCCCGACCTTATCCTCTCCGGAATCAATCGCGGTGCGAACCTTGGCGAGGACGTCACCTACTCCGGGACCGTATCGGCGGCGATGGAAGGGGCCCTCGCGGGTGTGCGGTCGATCGCGTTGAGCCAGGGCTATTCGCACGAGGGAATGGGCGATACGGTCCCGTTCGCTGCAGCCGAAATCTGGGCGGAGCGAGTGCTTCGGCCGCTGATCGAGTTCGAAGCCGTTCCTGGTACACTGATCAACGTCAATTTTCCGGCCCTGCCTCCGGAGGAGGTTAAGGGGATTCGGGTCTGCCGGCAGGGGATTCGCGATTACGGACGGCTGCGCATCGTCGAGCGCACCGATCCGCGCGGCTATGATTACTATTGGTTTGGGCTCGGACCGATGGTGCAGACTCCCGGCCATTCGACCGATCTCGAGGCGATCGAAGACGGCTATGTCGCGGTGACGCCTCTGCACCTCGACCTCACTCACGATCCCTCGGTCGCGATGCTCCGCCGCCGGTTTGAGGGATAACAAGTCCCGTAACGTCGCTTGAGCGATGGGATCGACCCCGTAACCTTTTGCGAACGCCGGCGTTATCACCGGGAATTGAGGGAGCATGGGGGATTACTGAGGGGTTTCGCCCTTATCTGGCTGCTCTAGGATTGGTCGTCGTTGCGGCAATCGTTCGCTTTGCCTTGACCCCGCTGCTGGGAAGCTCGGTCCCTTATCTGTTCTTCATACTGGCTGTGCTGGTTGCGGCGGTGCGGCTGGGGACCGGCCCTGCCGTCTGCGCCACAATTGTTGGAGCTGCAGCAGCGACCCTCCTGTTCGTCCAACCTCGATTGGGCTTCCTTCTGCCTCCGGACCGCGCTCCGTATCTCGCCGCATATCTGGTCATCAGTTCTGGGGTGGTCGTGTTCGCTCGACGGCTGGATGTGCGGCGGGCGCAGCTCGATATGCGGGAAGAGCGGGTCGCAAACGAAGCCCGCGAACAGCGGCTGATCAATGCGGCGCATGACTATGCAATCTACGAGCTCGACCGCGAAGGAAAAATCATAACGTGGAACAAGGGTGCTGAACGAATGAAGGGATGGAAGGCCGAAGAAATCATCGGTCAGCCCTACACGGTCCTTCACCCGCCCGAGAGCCGAGCAAGGAACGCGCCGAACCGCGAGCTGACGATCGCCGCTGAGACGGGTCGATTCGAGGAAGAAGCAGTTCGGATGCGCAAGGACGGCAGCGTTTTCGCGGCACACGTCAGTCTGTTTCCGCTGCGGGACGAGCATGGAGAGGTCACCGGCTTCGTCAAGCTGACCCGCGATATCAGCGACCGGAGCAGGGCTGGCCGCGCGATCCTGGAATCCCGGCGTCGCATGGAGGGAATAGTTCAATCGGCGATGGACGCGATTATCACCATCGACGAGAGCCAACGGGTCGTCCTCTTCAATCCCGCGGCCGAGAAGGTGTTCGGCTACTCAGCGGACAAGGTGCTTGGCCAACCCGTCACGATTCTTATTCCAGAGCGCTTCAGGCCGAGGCACGATGATTATGTTCGCCGGTTCTTCGACAGCGGAGTCCTCAACAGGCCGCTAGGGCGGGATGGAGAGGGTGACCTGAAGGCGCTGCGAAGCTCGGGAGAGGAATTTCCAATCGAAGCTTCGATTTCGCAGGTCACCGTAGACGGGGAAAGGGTTGGAACCATCATCCTCCGCGACATTACCGAACGGCGGACGAGCGAGGAGGCGCGGTTGCTCCTTGCGCGAGAGGTCGACCACCGGGCAAAGAATGCTCTGGCTGTCGCTCAAGCGCTCGTCACTCTCACCAAGGCCGACAATATTCAGGATTTTGCCGAGGCTGTGCGCGGAAGAATTGCCGCGCTGGGCCGCGCGCATTCCCTGCTGTCGCAGTCGCATTGGCGCGGAGCTCCGCTGGAACAGCTCATACGCGACGAAATTTCCCCCTATGCGAAAGAGGGGCAGCTTGACCTGCAGGGTCCGGCGATCAACTGCAGCGCGTCGTCTGTCCAATCGCTTAGTCTGCTTTTCCACGAACTCGCCACGAACGCCGTGAAGCACGGTGCGCTTGGGCACGAAGACGGCTTAGTGAAGATCGCCTGGTCGCTTGGTGCCGAGTCGCTCACCGTCCAATGGACGGAGCGTGGCGGTCCGCGGGTGAAAGAACCTGCTGAGGAAGGATTCGGATCCCGGCTACTCCGCCAGGTCTCCGGGCGTCAGCTCAACGCGCAAATCGACTTTCATTGGGATCCGGCTGGATTGCGCGTCGAGGTCAAATTGCCGGCCGAACTGTTCATGCGTGAGGTTGCTTCGGGGAAGAACCCAGAAGCCGATGGAACTCTGCAGCCGGAGCCGGGAAATAGAGTAAGCCATCGCAAGATTCTGCTGGTCGAAGACGAAGAGCTGGTCGCGCTCGAATTGAGTGCGGAGCTGTCGCGGCTCGGTTGGGCAATCGTCGGACCGGCTGCCACTTTGGCGGAAGCGCAGGCCCTACTCTCAAATCATTTCGACGCTGCAGTGCTCGACGTGAATCTGCGTGGTCACCCGATCTATCCGGTTGCGGAGCAGCTGGAGAAGCTTCGCGTCCCCTTCGTTTTCTGCACGGGTTATGAGATGGTGGATCCGGAAGGCCGGTTTCCCAATGTCCCGGTTATTCGAAAGCCGGCGCATCCAGCGGCTGTCAGCGCTGCCTTGTCGGATCTCCTCAAGGCGCGAAGCCACTAGCCGATCGAGAGCAATCCCCCGAACGCTACGTGTTGCGCCTCGTGGAGGGTCATGCTACCGGCGCGCCGCGCCTGGTGCTCGACACCTGTTTAGCGCTCTTCACGATCGCGTGGACGCATAGCTCAGTTGGTAGAGCAGCTGACTCTTAATCAGCGGGTCCTAGGTTCGAGCCCTAGTGCGTCCACCACCTACTCGATGAGACCCGGATGCTCATGTCAGTTTCACCTCGGTAAGATGAAGGTAAACGCCGAGACCCATCAGAAGACCTGCGCCGATAAGGGCTAAGGTAAGCGGCTCGTGCAGGGCAACGAGTCCGATGACCGCCCCGATGAAAGGCGCGGTGGAAAAATAGGCGCCGGTTCGGGCGGCACCGATTTCCCTGAGCGCGAACACGAATAGCACCAGACTCAAGCCATATCCGAAAAAGCCGACAACCGCCGATGCGGCAGCCCACTCCGGAGCGGGAAACCAGGCGCCCGCGAGCACGGCCAGACCCGTATTGACCAAGCCAGCTGCCACTCCCTTGATCGATGCGAGGGCCAGAGCATCGACGTCGGCAATTTTTGACGTGCAGTTGTTGTCGATTGCCCAAGCCAGGCACGCTCCGGCGACGGCCAGAGCTCCCAGGCTACCCGCATGCCCAGATGGCGATCGAAAGGCGAGAACGACGGCCCCGAGGAAGATGGAGGCCATGCCGGCTCCGACGCGGGGGTTGAAGGGCTCCCGGAAAATGAGCCACGCGATGAGAGCGGTGAACACTCCTTCCAGCGTCAGCAGCAACGACGCCGCAGAGCCAGTGGTCTCGGTCAGGCCCCACATCAAAAGAGCAGGTCCGAGAGCGCCGCCGAAGACGACCGTCGCCAACAGCCACGGCAGGTCGACAAATTTCATTCGGACTCCATGCCGATGGCCCAGGAGGATGGAGATCCCAAGCCCGACTCCGGAGCCGAGATAGAGAAGGCCAGCCAAGAGTAGCGGATGGACGTTTCCAACGATGGCCTTCGAAGCCGGCGTCGATATTCCGAATAACAGCGCGGCGATAATCGCCAGCAGCCCGCCGCGCCGGATATCGCCAAGGGAGAAGGTTCGGATCATCGACTGAGCTACGGCCGCCCGGGCTGCCGGATCGGTCGCCGGTGGGCCGACGCTCCAGATCGCCCGACGGAAGCGGCCGGCGACTCAGCCACGATGCATGTTCTTCATCAGCTCGTCGTGATCTTCAGGCGCGCTTGCGACTGCGGCCTTGTATTGGTCAGGGCCCATCTTCGGCAGTTGTCGAACGAACGCGACCATGTCCCAAATAAGGTCGTCGCTGTGCGTCTTGCCCCAAGCAGGCATGGCACTAAGCTTCACGCCATGCTTGATCACCCAGAATTGCTCGGCCGGCGAAAGGTCATCCCCGCGAGCAAGCTCCGGTGCGGCCGGATAAAGACCCTGGCTCAATTCCGTTTTCTCAAGTCCCGGGCCGAGATGGCAACCTGTGCACATCTCCTGATAGAGAGCAGCCCCGGCTTCGACGCGTCTGGTTGTATCGAGGTCGCCCGGCACGGCGATGCCGCGTGCATGGCGCGAAATCGAATTGTCGCGCAAAGTCTCCAGAGCGTTGAAAACGATCATCGAATGGGGGGCGTCCGCTCCGATGTTGTAGAGGCCGCTGTAGATGAAGGCGCCGGCGGCTCCGGCGATGACAACGAGAAGCACGAGAACCAACGCGAGGCTCGGCAAGTACGGGCGGCTGCCGCTTGCTTTGTCTGACATACCGATCTCCTCGATTCAGTTTAGTCGAGCGAAGTCCGTCACCCCACGCGGGTCGTAGCTGCCATACAGCTGTACGAGCGTATCAGGGTACGAATTTGAGGGAGACAGGACTTCCGCGCCCACCGCGACATGATCGGCGGCCGCGGAATTCGATCGCTTATTCCGCGGTTGCTAGACCAGCACGCGCGACTGTGTTCGCTGCTGCCGTTCGAGCGACATCAGCAGCCCAAGGCTGAGCATCATCGTCATCACCGCCGAACCGCCATAGCTGACCAGCGGCAACGGCACGCCGACCACCGGCGCCAGGCCCATCACCATCATCAGGTTGATCGAAACGTAGAAGAATATGGTGGCGGTCAGGCCCGCGGCGGCGATTTGCGAAAAACGGGTCCGTGCGTTCATGCTCACTTTCATTCCCCAGT
>Ga0207649_10002002_pt1 | contig 11593 bp, 9 predicted proteins | sample KBSC43metaG_FD_184317 | JGI IMG/M metagenome (GOLD analysis project Ga0207649, IMG submission 184317) | Corn rhizosphere microbial communities from Kellogg Biological Station, Michigan, USA - KBS C4-3 metaG (SPAdes) (version 2) | ecosystem: Host-associated > Plants > Roots > Rhizosphere > Soil ... | reverse complement strand
AACGGTGCCTACGGGCAAATGCTGGTCCACGACGTGCTCGGCCACGTCGACCGGACGTATGCGACGGTCCGCTCGCCGTCCTCCCGCGCGGTGGGGGGCCGCAGCTCCGGCGGCTACGGCTCGTGGCAGCTGGTGCGGCGCTTCCCGGGAGTGTTCGGCCACATCGCCTCGCACTCGGCGGATTGCTACTTCGAGTACTGCTACCTCCCGGAATTTCCGAAGGCCGCCTCCGCGCTCGTCCGCGCCGGCGGGGTCCAGGCCTGGTGGGAGGGATTCGAGCGCCGGTTGCGGGAGACCAAGATGGCCGGGGACGATCACGCCGTCATCAATCTGCTGGCGATGGCCTCGGCGTACTCGCCGGACGTCGCCCAGCCGCTCGGGGTGACGCTGCCCATAAACCTAGAAACCGCGCGGATCGACGAGCAGGTCTGGGCGAGCTGGCTGGCCGAGGACCCGGTCCGCTTCGTGGACGACGATCCGGAGCCCTTCCGGGATCTGCAGAGCATCTTCATCGACTGCGGCACGCGCGACGAGTTCGGGCTCAACTGGGGCGCGCGGATGCTGGCCCGTCTCGTCACCGGCGGCCGGGCCAAGGTGGTCCACGAGGAGTACGACGACGGGCACATGGGCACGTCGTACCGCTTCGACCGGTCGCTGGCGTTCCTCGGACCGCGCCTTGAGCGCTCGCAGGGCTGAAGCGGTGGCCAGCGCTGCCCGGTGACATGGCCACGCCGAACGTGCTAGCCGCGCCGGTGTGGCGGAAGACCCCTATGGGCTGAGTCGCGTCCTCGGTGAGCCGGGTGCGCTGCCCCAGCGGGCCCAGCGGCTGGACCCCTCCTTGCCCATCCGGCCCTCGGAGATGCTGATCGACGTCGAGAGCCTCAACGTCGATGCGGCCTCCTTCAAGCAGATCCGCGAGTCCTCCGGAGGCACCCCGGAGGCGGTGGTCGCGCGCATCCAGGAGATCGTCCGCAGCCGGGGAAAGATGCAGAACCCGGTGACCGGCTCGGGGGGGATGCTGCTGGGCCGCGTTCGTGAGGTCGGCCCGGAGCATCCGGCGCAGGGGAAGGTGCGCCCCGGCGAGCGCATCGCCACGCTGGTGAGCCTGTCGCTCACTCCGCTGGTCATCGACGAGGTGCGCGCGGTCCGGATGGAGGTGGACCGGGTCGACGTGCGGGGGCGGGCCATCCTCTTCGCCAGCGGCATCTGGGCGAGGGTTCCGGACGACATGCCGGAGACGCTGGTGCTCGCCGCCCTGGACGTGTGCGGCGCACCGGCGCTGGTGGCCCGGCACGCGCGTCCGGGGATGCGCATCGCGGTGCTGGGGGCGGGGAAGAGCGGTGCGCTGTGCCTCGCGCAGGCGCGGCGGAGCACCGGAGGGAAGGGTCAGCTCCTGGCGCTCGACGTCTCGGAGAAGGCGCTCTCCGCCCTGCCCGAGCTGGGCGTCTCGGACGTGAGTCTCCGCGTGGACGCGACGAAGGCGGTGGAGGTGCTGGAGGCCGTCCGGAACGCCACCGGTGGAGCGCTCTGCGACCTGGTGATCAACTGCGCCTCGGTCCCCGGGACGGAGATGGGGACGGTCCTCTCCGCGCGGGAGGGCGGGACGGCGATCTTCTTCTCCATGGCCACCTCGTTCACCGCCGCGGCGCTGGGAGCCGAGGGAGTGGGGAAGGACCTGACGATGCTGATCGGGAACGGGTACGTGCCGGGGCACGCCGACCTGACGCTCGACCTGCTGCGCACCGACGCGCGGCTGCGGGAGTTCTTCGCTGCTCGCTATCTCTGACGACCCGGGGCGCGCGCGCCACCGGTGACGAGCCCTGGAACGTTCAGTGTGCGTCCGGCCGCGTCAAGTCCGCGAAATTTCGTCGAGCAATTTCACTGGGGTTCCATCGCCGCGGAGTGTCCCGGAGGGTGGGCCCCCACGGCGTCGGCCGACGGTCGAGAGTCCTCCTCCATGTCGGAAACCCCGGCTTCCGGCACCGTCAGGACACGCCGCGCAGGAGCTGCTCGAGGGCGGCCTGGTCGTTCCTGCCCAGCGCGTCCTCGGCGAGGAGGCTATCCCGGTCGCGATACACGCTGGCCACCGCCGCGATGCGACCCTTCTGCCGGTAGGCGACGAGCGCATTGCGATCCTTCAGCGAGCCTGCGACGTCGGCGGCGTCCCACTTCTCGGCGTGCCCGACGTAGTTGATGGGCACGTCGTAGTGCTGGCTCCAGAAGAACGGGACGTGCCCGTAGGGCGCACCCACCCCGAGCATGTCCCTGGCCGCGACCTGTCCCTGCTGCTCCGCCACCACCCAGTGCTCGATGCGCCACGTCTCGTCGCCGCGGGGGAAGCGGGCAATGTCTCCGGCCGCCCAGACGCCGGGAGCGCTCGTTCGCAGGTTCGCGTCGACCACCACGCCGCGGTCCACCTTCAGCCCGCTCTTCTCGGCGACCGAGAGGTTGGGCCGCACCCCCACGCCCATCACCACCAGCTCCGCCGGGACCGTCGAGCCGTCGTCGCAGGTCACGGCCGACGCGCTGATGCTGGCGGGCTTCCGGCCGAGCCGGAACTGCACGCCCTTCTCCTCGTGGAGAGCCTGGATGAAGGTGCCCACCTCCGGGCCGAGCACCCGCCCCAGCGGCCGGCTGTCGGGCGCGATGACCGTGACCTCGACCTGCCGGGCGCGCAACGACGCTGCCACCTCGAGGCCGATGAAGCTCGCCCCGACGACGACTGCCTTCAGCCCCGGACGGAGCGCCCCGATGATCGCCTTCATGTCACCGAGCGTCCGGAGCACGTGAACGTGCGGCAGGTCCGCTCCGGGGATGGGAAGCCGGATGGCAGACGCACCGGTCGCGAGGAGTGCCACTCCGAAGGGGAGTGAGCGTCCATCGGCCAGCTGCGCCACCCGCGCGCCGGTGTCGAGCCGCGTGACCTCGGCGTCGACCAGCTCGATCCGGTGGTTCTGGTAGAACTCGGCACCGCGAATCGGGAGCCACTCGTCCGGTGCCGTTCCCGCCAGCACGTCCTTGGACACATTGGGGCGGTCGATTGGCCAGCCCTCGTGGTCCCTGGCAACGAAGGTGATCGGTCCCTCGTAGCCGCGCCGGCGGAGTTGCTCAGCGCAGGCGTCGGCCGCCGCGCCCCCGCCGACGATCAGCACCGAGGAGGGCGCGTTCCGGATCGACGCGCGGGCCGCCGTCGGCTCCCGGCGCGCGCCCGTCCGGACCCGCGACCCCTCACGGACCACCAGCCAGGTCGCGATGCCAACCGGGGAGGGCGGATTCACCGCCTCGCCGGTCCGGACGTCGAAGCGCGCGTGGTGCCACGGACAGCGCACCTCGTTGCCCAGGAAGACCCCGTCCCAGAGCGGCGCTCCGTAGTGACCGCATTTCGCCGCGAGGACGAAGACCTCCTCACCCCGCCGTACGGCGACGACCGGCTCGCCGTTCACCTGGGCGGTGAGCATCCCGCCATCGGCGATCTCCGCCAGCTCGATTCCCTTGGAGAGCTCGGGTCCGGATGCCTGGAGCGGTTCACTCATCGCGGGTTTCCTCCGTGGCCATGGAGCTGACCGCAGGAGGCGGCGAGAGGCGAGAGGGATCGGGAGGTTGTGTCGCCCAGCGGCAGCTCGGATCGATGGCCCGTGTGCTGATGCGCGAGGCCGGTGGTGGTGACGGGTTCGCGGCGGCATGGCTCACGCGTTCGACACACGGTGTCGAGCCGCTGCTTCCCGAGAGAGCTGGACTTGGCCAGACCGGGGTTGTCCCGGGTGGACCGGGTGGGCTACGGGTGTGAGGTCATGCCAGGACCCTTCGTCGACGATGCCCGGGTCGCCCAGGCCCGCGGCATCGCGTCCCAGGTCATCGAGCCGGTCTTCGATCTCATCCGCCGGCACACCACCGTCTCGGTGGAGCGTACCGTCCTGCGCCTGTTCGGGATGTCCGACGCCGGCCCGGGCGGCGTCCCCCTGACGAATCTGATGACCGACCGGCTCAAGGCAGCCGGGGTCCTCGGCCGGGGCGCCGCGTACTGGTACGGGCGAGCGCTGCAGCTCGGCGCGGCCAGCCCCCTCGACGCGGTGGAGCGCATCGCCGCGCTCCCGGCGAGCAAGCTCGGTCCCCTCTCCACGGAGGGGGAGGGAAACCTCCGCGAGGAGGTGCGCCGCGAGGCCGAGGCGGCAGTCGACGAGCTCCGCCGACGCATCGACGAGCGCGACGCGCTCCGCCGCGAGTTCCCCATGTCGCCGGCGCCGCACCGGTACGTCATCGTCGCCACCGGCAACATCTACGACGACGTGGACCAGGCCCGGGCCGCCGCCCAGGCCGGAGCGGACATCATCGCCGTCATCCGGAGCACCGCGCAGTCGCTCCTCGATTACGTCCCCCACGGTGCCACCACCGAGGGCTATGGCGGCACCTACGCCACGCAGGAGAACTTCCGGATCATGCGGGAGGCGCTCGACGCCGAGACCCGCCGGCTCAAGCGCTACATCCAGCTCACCAACTACTCCTCGGGCCTGTGCATGGCGGAGATCGCCTTCGCCGCGGCCTGGGAGAAGCTGGACATGCTCCTCAACGACGCGATGTACGGAATCCTGTTCCGCGACATCAACATGCGTCGGACGTTCATCGACCAGTACTTCAGCCGCCGGATCTGCGCGCTCGCCGGCATCATCATCAATACCGGCGAGGACAACTACATCACCACCGCCGATGCCTACGACGCCGCGCACACCGTCCTCGCCAGCCAGTTCATCAACGAGGCCTTCGCCAAGCGCGCCGGCCTGGAAGACTGGCAGCTGGGCCTGGGGCACAGCTACGAGATCGATCCTCACCGGCCGGAGACGCTGCTCCTCGAGCTGAGCCAGGCGATGCTCATCCGTCGCTGCTTCCCCGACGCCCCGCTGAAGTACATGCCGCCCACCAAGCACAAGGAGACAGACATCTTCTTCAGCCACGCCTACGACGTGATGGCGGACCTGGTGGCGGTCTGGACGCGGCAGGGGATCCAGCTGCTGGGGATGATGACCGAGGCGATGCACACCCCGCTGCTCGCGGACCGCTACGTGGCCCTCAAGTCCGCGGGGTACATCCACCGCGCTGCCCGGGGCATCGACCAGGAGTTCGTCGTCCGCGAGGACGGGAAGATCGCCAACCGGGCTCGCCTCGTCTTCGGCAAGGCGATGGAGCTGCTCGAGGAGTGCCGGCAGGACGGCCTGGTGGCCGCCATCGGCCAGGGTCGGTTCGGGGACGTGAAGCGCAGCGAGACCGGCGGCAAGGGGCTGGAGGGGGTGATGGAGAAGTCGCCCGACTACTTCAACCCCTTTCTGGACATCCTGGAGGGGCGCTGATGGCCGGTGAGACGCACCCCATCCGAGCCTACGGGGACCGTCGGGACGACGGGGTCATCCAGCTTTCCTTCACCTTGCCGGTGCCCCTCTCGGACAAGGCCAGGGAGGCTGCGCGGCAGTTCTGCACCCGGCTGGGGCTGGTGGACGTGAAGGTAGCCGCTGCCGAGCCCGCGGCCGACAACTACACCTTCTTCGTGGTCTACGGGCGGGCCGACGTCTCGCTCGACTACGCGAGCATCGACGTCCCGGAGATCGTCTTCCGGAAGCTCGGGTTCGACGAGATCAACAAGCTCATCGAGGATCGGATCTCCCGGCGGGTGGTCGTCCTCGGCGCCTGCACCGGGACCGACACTCACACCGTGGGCATCGACGCCATCCTGAACATGAAGGGCTATGCCGGCGACTACGGCCTGGAGCGCTACCCCTGGTTCGAGGCCTACAACCTGGGGAGCCAGGTCCCCAACGAGGAGCTGATTCGCAAGGCCGAGGAGCGGAAGGCCGACGCCATCCTCGTCTCTCAGGTGGTCACCCAGCGCGACGTCCACAAGGACAACAGCCGTCAGTTCATCGACGTGGCCAAGGCGCACGGGCTGAAGGGAAAGACCATCCTCCTCCTCGGAGGTCCCCGCGTGGATCACAAGCTGGCGATGGAGCTGGGGTTCGATGCCGGGTTCGGCCCGGGGACCAAACCCTCGGACGTGGCGAACTACATCGTCCACGCCCTGCTGAAGAAGATGGGCAAGGAGCCCGAGGATCTTCACTTCGAGGGAGAGCCCGCATGAGCGTGCGTTCGGTGCTCCGGCTGCGGATGTCCAGTCACGACGCTCACTACGGTGGCAACCTGGTGGACGGCGCGCGGATGCTCGGGCTGTTCGGCGACGTCGCCACCGAGCTCTGCATCCTCCACGACGGGGACGAGGGCCTGTTCCGGGCCTACGACTCGGTGGAGTTCCTGGCCCCGGTGTACGCCGGCGACTACATCGAGGCGGAAGGGGAGATCACCGAGGTCGGCCGGACCAGCCGGAAGATGCGCTTCGAGGCGCGCAAGGTGATCCGTCCGCTGCCCGACGTGTCGGCGTCGGCCGCGGAGGTCCTCGCGACGCCACAGGTAGTTTGCCGGGCCACGGGCACCTGCGTGGTGCCGCTGGACAAGCAGCGAGGGAAGCGATGAGCGCGCCGCCCTACGTCATCACTGCCGCGATGGTGGGCGCGGAGACGACCCGCGAGCAGACGCCCCATCTGCCCATCACCGCCGAGGAGATCGCCGAGGACGCCGCGCGCTGCCGCGAGGCCGGAGTGGCCATGGTGCACCTGCACGTCCGCACCTCCGACGGAAGGCCCTCCCAGGACGCGGAGCTCTTCCGCGCGGCGATCCGGGCCATCCGGGCTCGGTGCGACGTGCTCATCCAGACCTCGACCGGCGGCGCCGTGGGGATGACCGCCGACGAGCGGTGCGGCCCCCTCACGCTCACCGGGCCCGATCGGCCGGACATGGCCACCCTCACCACCGGCACCGTGAACTTCGGCGACGAGGTGTTCAGCAATCCCCGGCCCCTGGTGAAGGAGATCGCCCGGCGCATCCGGGCCCTTGGCATTCGCCCGGAGATCGAGTGCTTCGACACCGGGATGATCGAGCAGGCCGAGTGGCTGGCGAAGGAGGGGCTGGTGGACCTTCCGGCGCACTACGACTTCGTGCTCGGGGTTCCCGGCTCCCTCGGCGCCTCGGAGCGCGCGCTGGACTTCATGATCGGCTCGCTTCCCGCGGGGAGCACCTGGACGGTGGCCGGCGTCGGGCGGCACCAGCTTCCCATGGCAGAGCTCGGCGCCGCGAAGGGCGGCAACGGTCGCGTCGGCCTCGAGGACAACGTCTACCTGAGCAAGGGCGTGCTGGCGAAGGGCAACTGGGAGCTGGTGGCCGAGGCCGCGAAGCGCGCCCGCGCCCAGGGGCGGGAGATCGCGACCCCGCAGCAGGCAGGTGAGCTGTTGCGCCTCGGCTGAGCCCGCGCGTGCGCCGGGGGCTCCCCATGCTCCGCCGCCGCTGGCTCCTCGTGGGGCGCTTCGAGCAGGACGGCCAGGAAGCGGCCGGCGCTGATTCAGCGTCTCCGGGTCCAGGGCAGCGCGAGCGTCGCGTCCATCGCGGCGGCCGCCTCCTCCAGCTGCTGGCGCCCGAGGTCCTCGGGCATCCGCTCGACGATCTCTCGTGCCTCCCGGACCGTCGACCACGACACCAGCTCCGTGGCGTGGGAGCCGCCCGTGGTGTGGACCTGCTCGGCGTGCGCGAGCAGGGCGCGGGCGAGTGCCTTCGAGCTGGGGCCGGTGGCGCGGACCCTTCCGGTACGCTGGACGTCCGCGAGCAGCTCCCTGGCGCGGGGCGTGAGCGGGTCCACCTGCCATGGCGCGTGCGATTCGCCCACGCTCACCAGGGCCGGCCACAGTCGTCGATGCACCAGCGTCACCTTCGCCGAGAGGAGCGGGACGAACAGCGCCTCACCACCGTCCTCCAGCGCGCTGGCCACCTGGAAGATGCGCCTGCCGGCGGGATGACCCCACCACGAACCCTGGATGGGCGTGCCGGCCACCAGCGCCGTCAAGCTTGGCTTCCGCGCATCATGCATGAACAGCAGCCCCGTCCGGTCCAGGGCGTCCCGTACCTGGCGAAGCGCTTTCTCGGTGGACTCCTCGCCCATCGAGACCGATATATCGCTCTCCGAACGCGCGAGGGTTCCCGCGATGCCGCTGCTCACCGAGCTGTACCGGCCGTCGCTGATGCTCCTCACGGACCTCTACCAGCTGACCATGGCCGCGGCGGCCTGGGGCTCGGGGGCGGCCCGGCGCCAGACGGTGTTCCACCTGCACTTCCGCGAGGCGCCGTTCGATGGCGGGTTCACCGTGGCGGCCGGTCTCGAGCTGGTGCTGGAGCTGGTCGAGTCCGCGCGGCTCGAGCCCGGGGACCTCGAGTATCTGGCCGGCCTGCGCGGCGCGGACGACGCACCGCTCTTCGAGGACGAGTTCCTCGCCTATCTCTCGCGCCTCCCTCTCGACGTCGACATCGACGCGGTCCCCGAGGGCACGGTGGTCTTCCCCCAGGAGCCCCTGCTCCGGGTCACCGGCCCGGTGATTCCCTGCATGCTGCTCGAGACCCCGCTCCTGAACCTGCTCAACTTCCAGACCTTGATCGCGACCAAGGCGGCCCGCATCTGCCTGGCGGCTGGCGACGATCCGGTCCTCGAGTTCGGGTTGAGGCGGGCCCAGGGCCCGGACGGCGCCGTGTCGGCATCGCGCGCGGCGTACATCGGCGGCTGCGCGGCGACCTCCAACCTGCTCGCCGGCAGGCTCCTGGGCATTCCTGTCCGGGGGACCCACGCCCACAGCTGGGTGATGCTCTTCGGGGACGAGCGGGAGGCGTTCGAGGCGTACGCCCGGACGATGCCGGGGAACACCGCGTTCCTCGTGGACACCTACGACACCCTCGAGGGGGTGCGCCACGCCATCGAGGTCGCCGGCTGGCTGAAGGCACGGGGAAAGCCCTTCCTCGGCGTGCGGATCGACTCCGGAGACCTGGCCTGGCTCAGCAACGAGGTCCGCCGGATGCTCGACGCCGCCGGGTTTCCCGAGGCGAAGATCTACGCCACCAACGAGCTCGACGAGCACCTCATCGAGAGCCTCAAGCAGCAGGGCGCCAGCATCGGGGTGTGGGGCGTGGGCACGCGGCTGGTCACCGCGCACGACGACCCGGCGCTGGGCGGGGTCTACAAGCTGTCGCTGGTGCGCGAGCCGGCAGGCGCCTGGCAGCCGCGGATCAAGCTCTCCGAACAGGCGGCGAAGATCTCCACTCCCGGCCGTCTCCAGATCCGCCGCTTCACCGATGCCCAAGGCGCGCTGGCGGACATGATCCACGACGAGGAGATCTCCCAGCCGACCCGGACGATGGTCGACCCGCTCGACCCCACCCGGCGCCGCACCCTGCCGGACGACTGTCCGTTCACCGAGATCCTGATCCCCGTGGCGCGGAAGGGGAGGCGCACGGCCGGTCCGGAGTCGCTCGACGCGATCCGGGCCCGGGTCCGGGAACAGCTCGGCCTCTTCCACGCAGGAGTGAAGCGCTTCCTCAACCCCCACCGCTATCCGGTCGGGCTCGAGCAGAGGTTGTACGACCGCCGCACCGAACTGATCCTCGCCACGCGCCGCATCAGCAGAGCGACCAGCGGAGCTACCTGAAGTGTGGCGCGCCGCGACGGCGCTCGCCCCGGTCGAGCGAGCACATGCCCTCGCCGGGCCGGTCGAGGTGGACGAGCACGAGTAGCGACCAGGCGCGAGCGCCCCGGCTGTCATCCGGAGGGGGTGAGACGTCACTCCGCCCGGAGCGCCACCGCCGGATCCACCGCCACCGCCCGCCGGGCAGGTAGCAACAGGGCCAGGACCGCCGTCACCACCATCGCGCCCACCACCGGGCCCAGCACCGCCAGGTCGAGACCCCGGGCCTCGAACAGAAGCCCCCGGAGCGCTCCTCCAGCGAGGGCCGAGCCGAGCACCCCCACCAGGAGCCCCCCGAGGACCGCCGGGAGGGCCCGGCGCGCCACATCGAGGACCACCTCCCGCGGAGTGGCGCCGAGCGCGATGCGGATGCCCAGCTCGTGCGTCCGCTCGCCCACGACGTAGGAGAGCACCCCGAACAGCCCGATGGCGGCCAGAAGGGTGGCGCAGCTGGCGAACACGCCCAGGAGCCACACCGGGTATCGGCGACCGAAGACCGCCGGGCTGTCGGCGAGCATCGCCGGCATCTCCTGGAGCGACTCGACGGCGAGGTCTCCATCGACTGCCGACACCGCCTGCCGGATCTCGGGGATGGCGGCCGCGCCCCGGGGGGTACGGAGCGCGATGGCCAGGGAAAGATCGGCGAAGGCGTTCTGCCGCCAGGGCAGGTAGAAGGCCTCCGGCGGAGGCGCATCGATCGGCCCGAGGCGTTCGTCCTTCACCACCCCCACCACGGTGAAGACTTCCCCGTCGGGCTGGTAGGTGAGCTGGAAGCGCTCTCCGAGCCCGTCCCGACCCGGAAAGTGGAGCCGGACGAACGTCTCGTTGACCACCGCCACCCCCGGCGCCTTCACCACGTCCTGGGGCCCGAAGAGCCTCCCGCGAGCGAGCCGGACCCCGAGCGTCTCGAAGTACTGGTCGGTCACGATGCGCGAGGTGGCGAAGGTGGACGGGTCCTCGGTCCCGGCGGCGCGGACCCCCATGCGGCCCGAGTCGGTCGTCCCTGGAAGGTGCGTGGTCACGCCCACTGCGCTCACCGAAGGGACGCTCCGGGCCGCGGCCAGCACCCGGTCCATGACGGCCAGCACCTCGGGCTCCTTCAGCCCCCGCCTGGGCAGAGAGAGCGTGCCGACCACGACTCCCCCGGGGCGGAAGCCGGGGTCGACCGAGAGCACGGACGCCAGGCTGCGGGCGAAGACCCCCGCGCCGTTGAGGAGGATGATCGCCAGCGAGATCTGGAGGCCGACCAGCACCTGCATCGCCCGGTGCCGCCCGGGCGTGGAGCTCCGCAGGCCCGCCTCCTTGAGGCTGGTGGCGAGATCCGCCCGCGACAGTCGCATCGCGGGCACGACGCCGAAGAGCACGCCGGTGAGCACGGCGAGGACCATGGAATAGAGCAGCGCCGCGGAGTCGAGCCGGAGATCCTGGAGGAAGGGGAGGGTGGCCCGCTGGGCGGGGGGAATCCCGGCGGTGAGGGCCGGGAGCGCCGCCCGGGCGAGGGCCCAGCCGAGGAGGGCGCCCAGCAGCCCGAGCAGCACGCTTTCCGCCAGCAGCTTCTGGACCAGGTCCTTCCGCGTCGCGCCGAGCGCCGAGCGCACCGCCATCTCGTGCTCCCGGGAGACTGCCCGGGCGAGCAGGAGATTCGCGACGTTGGCGCAGGTGAGGACGAGGAGCAGGGCGACCGCGCCCCAGAGGACGAGGAGCACAGGGCGCACCGGCCCGACCTGGGAGTCACGCAGCGGGATGGCCTGGATGCCCACGTGGAGCTGGTCCACGGGGAAGTCGGTCCGCAGGCGAGCGGCGAGAGCCTCGAGCCCGGAGCGCGCCTGCTCCAGGGACACGCCGTCCCGGAGCCGGGCCACCACGTCGATCAGCTGGCGTTCCGCCGGGTCGCGGTGTCCCCCGGAGGAACGATGGTCGTGAGCAGCCGCGGCACCCCGTCGCCGGCGCTCGGGCTGCTCTCCACACCGGGCCACCGGAAATCGGGGCCGAGGACG
>Ga0207649_10002000_pt1 | contig 11605 bp, 8 predicted proteins | sample KBSC43metaG_FD_184317 | JGI IMG/M metagenome (GOLD analysis project Ga0207649, IMG submission 184317) | Corn rhizosphere microbial communities from Kellogg Biological Station, Michigan, USA - KBS C4-3 metaG (SPAdes) (version 2) | ecosystem: Host-associated > Plants > Roots > Rhizosphere > Soil ... | reverse complement strand
GCCATCGTCTGCTCATTATGCGCGCGATAGGTCGGCAGTTCGCCGCGCACCTGATAGAGCGCCTCGCCGAAGCCCGCGACATTGCCGTGCCCGAAGATTGCAAACACGCCGCCGAACAGCGGCACGGTCTTACCGTCGATCACTGTCTTCTGTTTTGTGAGGAATTTCGCCAGCGCCTGCGCCATCGTCAGGCGGATTGTCGAACTCATGCCTACCTCCCTAAGCGGCCTGCGTGTCGCCGAGGCGCTGCCAGATTGTCGTTAATGCCTCGAACCGGCGTGCCATGTCGGCCACAGCCTGCTCGTCGCTCATGCTGCCCGCGAGCCACGCGCGCGCCGCGTCGGCAAAGATGGTGCGGCCCACCGCAAAGCCCTTCACCGTACGCGCGCTTTTTGCAGCCGCGAATGCCTTCTCCAACGCCTCCTGTGGCGCCTCGAGACCCAGCATCACCACGCCGCGGCAATAGGGGTCGCGCGTCTCGATCACGCGGTCGATCGCCGCCCATGCGCGCGCGCTGGCTTGCGGCTCGAGCTTCCACCAATCGGGCTTGAGCCCCGCATCATAGAGTTCGGTGAGAGCCGTCGCGATGGTCGCATCGTCGAGCGGCCCGTGCTTGCCGGCGATGATCTCGATCAAAAGGTCGCGGCCGACTTTGCGCGCCGCATCATAGGCCTGCTTCAAATGCGCGATCTGATCTGCCTTCAGTTCGGCCGGGTCGTCGGGCCGATAAAAGCAGAGCACCTTGATGCAGTGATCGACCGGCCACTCGACCAGCCGGCTGCCCACATCGTCGGAGAACTCGAACCGCAATGGCCGCGAGCCCGGCAGCTCGATCGGCCGCGCCACCCAGAAATTCTCGCCCCCCGCATCGAACAACGCGTCGCGCCCATATTTGTCGTCGAGGAGCATGCCGAACCCGGGCCGCTTGCGCGCGACCCGCGCCGCGGCCTTAACGGCGAGCCGCTTGAATGCCGTGAGCTTTTCGGGCGTTGCGCCCGGCACGTCTTCGAGTTGCAGGCGATGGTCGATCGCGAGCGCCATCAGCGACGGGATCGCCTCGCGGCGGTTGGTCGTCCGATGGAGATGGTTGAGCGCCTCGTCCTTGCGCAGCGCGCGTTCCGTGCTGCCATGCTCGAGGAAATAGCTGAGCTCAGTCCAGCTCGGATACTCCGGCGCGCACAGCAGCCGCGACACCGCGAAGGCGCCGCAGGCATTTGCCCAGGTTGCGGAGGTCGCGTGCGACTCGCCCTTGAGCCAGCCGCGCAGGAACCCCGACATGAACGCATCGCCTGCACCGAGCACATTGTAGATCTCGATGGGAAAGCCCTTGCCGACGATGCCGTCCTCGAGATCATTGGGGATTGCTCCCTCATAGACGATGCAGCCCTTCGCACCGCGCTTGAGGACGATCGTCGCCGGGGTCAGCGCGCGAATGGCCTTGAGCGCCGCGCCAAGCTCGGTCGTCCCGGCAGCGATGGCGATCTCTTCCTCTGTTCCCACGACCAGGTCGGTGTCCGGCAGGATCGACTGATAGGTTTTCGTCACCCGGTCAGACGCCACGAACCGCTCGAACCCGGCGGCATGCCCGGCGAGCCCCCAGAGGTTGGGCCGGTAGTCGATGTCGAACACCACCTTGCCGCCATGCGCCTTGGCGAGCCGGATCGCCTTCTTCTGCGCTCCAGCGGTCGTCTCCGAGGAGAAATGCGTTCCAGTCACGATGATCGCGCGCGCCGACGCAATGAAATCCTCGTGGATATCGGCTTCGCTCAGCGCCATGTCCGCACAATCGGTGCGGTAAAAAATCATCGGTGAGACGCCTTCGGCCTCGACCGACAGCAACACCAGCGCCGTCAGCCGATCCGCGTCCGTTACGATGCCTTTGGTCTCGACCCCCTCGCGCTGGAGCTGCTCCTTGATGAAGCCGCCCATCTGCTCGGCCCCCACCCGCGTGATCAGTGCGGATTTGAGTCCGAGTCGCGCCGTGCCGACTGAGATGTTGGTGGGGCAGCCGCCGACCGACTTCGCGAAGCTGCCGATGTCCTCGAGCCGCGTGCCGATCTGCTGGCCATAGAGGTCGACGGAGGCCCGGCCGATCGCGATGACATCAAGTGGCCTCGTCTCGTCGTCGCGCATCCTGCGGTCTCCGCCCGTCCGTCTCGTCGCGGGTTTATCCCCGCTTGCTGTCTCCACCATAGGCCGGTGGAACGATCCAAACTAGGAGGCACATCGCCCGCACCGCAGCGGGGGTTCGGCCTTGGCGCGCGCCAAGATCAGTCGTCGATAGACGGCCAACCAACCGCGGCGCCCGTTCGCCTCGCAGCCGCACAACCGCGGCCACCTATTGACTCGGAAACGTTTCCACGACACCCTACCGGAAACGTTTCCGGTATCGAACGAGCCGGGCAGCAGTCGACAAGGGACAAACCCGCGCGTCTGCAGGGGGAGGGGAATGGCCTTTCGCGCGGTGATCGCGGGCTGTGGCAACATGGCCAAGGGCTGGCTGAAAGCGCTCGCCGAATCCGAGCAGCTGCGCGGCCGCGTCACCATTGTCGGTCTCGTCGACATCAATCTGGCCGCCGCCGAAAAGCTCAAGACCGAGTTCAGCCTGAACGGTGCTGTCACCGGCACCGATCTCGACAAGATGCTCGGCGACCTCAAGCCCGATCTCCTGTTCGATATCGTCATCCCGAGCGAACGCCGGAACGTCGTTCTGACGGGCCTGAAGCATGGCTGCCACGTGCTTACCGAAAAGCCGATGGCCGCCTCCCTCGATGAAGCGCGCGAGATCGTCGCCGCCGCGCAGAAGGCGAAGCGCGTACATGCCGTCGTCCAGAACCGGCGCTATATCGAGGGCGTCCGCCGCATCCGCGAGACCATCGCGCAAGGCACTCTGGGCCAGATCACCGCGCTCCATGCCGACTTCTTCATCGGCGCGCATTTCGGCGGTTTCCGTGACGAGATGCAGAATGTCCTGCTGCTCGACATGGCGATCCATACCCTCGACGCCGCCCGGTTCATGGCAGGCGCCAGCCCGCTCGCGGTCTATGCGCTCGAGACCAACCCGCGCGGTTCCTGGTATCGCCATGGCGCCGCGGCGAACGCGATCTTCGAGTTCTCCGACGACATCGTCTTTACCTATCGCGGCTCATGGGCCGCCGAAGGCGCAACGACCAGCTGGGAGAGCGCCTGGCGCATCATCGGTACTCGCGGCACGCTGCTGTGGGATGGCGCCGGCAAATTCGAAGCCAAGGTCGTTTCTGGAGAGGATGGCTTCCTCCGGCCTCTCCAGGATGTGGCGGTTTCTCCCCCGCCACTTCCCTCACAGACGCATGGCCATGCGAGCGTGATCGCCGAGTTCCTCGACGCCGTCGAGACCGGCCGCGCGCCCGAGACGGCCGGCGCCGACAACATCAAGAGCCTGGCCATGGTCTTCGGCGCCATCGAAAGCGCCCGCACCCACCAGCGCGTCACCATCACAGCATAGGAATTCGTCTTTGTCCGACCCAGCCAAATCCATCCGCATCGGCACCATGATCAAGGCCAGCGACGGCAAGGCCGCCGACAACATCAAGGCGATCGTCGATCTCGGCTTTGAAAGCTTCGAGCCTTTCTTCTGGCAGACCACCAACGGCCAAAATCTCGCCGAGCTTGGCAAGCGCTGCCGCGACGTCATCGGCAATCGCGACATCACGATGTCGACGCTGGGCATGTTCGGCAATCCGCTCGAAGACCAGGAGATGGACCGCCAGACTCTGCAGGGCTGGAAGGATTGCATCGACAACGCCCATCATTTCGGCGCGACGTGTGTAGCGGGCTTCACCGGCCGCATCCGCAACAAGCCGCTCACCGACAGCCTGCCGCAATACAAGAAGGTCTGGACCGAGCTCAGCAAGCGCGCGGCCGACAAGGGCATCAAGATCGCGTTCGAAAATTGCGCCATGGATGGCAACTGGGCCACCGGCGACTGGAATATCGCGCACAACCCCGATGCATGGGAGCTGATGTTCAACGAGACGCCTGAGGACAATCTCGGGCTCGAATGGGAGCCCTGCCACCAGCTCGTCTATTTGATCGATCCGCTGCCGCAGGTGCGCAAATGGGCGCACAAATTCTTCCACGTGCACGGCAAGGACGCGACCATCCGGTGGGAAGTCATCAAGGAGCACGGCATCTTCGGCAAGGAGAAGTTCGTGTTCATGCGCACGCCCGGCTTCGGCGACACCAACTGGGTCGACGTGATTTCCGAACTGCGTCTCGCCGGCTGGTCCGGCTCCATCGACATCGAGGGCTGGCACGATCCGGTCTATCGCAACGCGCTCGAAATGACCGGTCAGGTCCGGGCGCTCAACTATCTCAAGAATAGCCGCGGCGGAGAGTTCGTCGCGGCATAGGCCCTGGGGTGGACCGTCCGCCCGAGGAGTTCAATCGCCGCCAAAAGGCGGCACAACGGGAGGGTTAGTATGAAACTGAATAGACGTGTACTGATGGTCACCGTCGCTTTCGCCGCGCTTGCCGCGACGGGCGTCGCCCAGGCCGACTCGCTGCGCGACAAATGGTGCAGCAACGTGCATCTGCGCTTCTTCGCCGGTGGCGCTGAAGGCGATGCCTTCGCCTCGATCGTCTATAACGGCGCGCTCCAGGCCGCCAAGGACACGGGTGCGCAGGTCGACTACGTGTTCTCCGGCTGGAAGGCCGAGACCATGGTCCAGCAGCTGCGTGAAGCCGTTGCCGCCAAGCCCGATGGCATCGCCATGATGGGCCACCCCGGCAATGACGCGATCATGCCGCTCGCCGAGCAGGCCTCCAAGGCCGGCATCAAGATGATGTACCAAAACGTGCCGGTCGATGCGGTCGTTGCCAAGTTCGGCGGCGGCTATGTCGGCGCACAGCAGGCCGCGCAGGGCAAGGCTCTGGGCGAGGAATCGGTCCGCCGCTTCGGCCTCAAGAAGGGCGATACCGCGATCGTGCTCGGTCCGTTCGACCAGCAGCCCGAGCGTTATGTCCGCGAGGGCGCGACAGCCGACGCTCTGGCCGCAGCCGGCCTCAACGTCATCAAGATCCCGTCCCCGACCGAGTGGGCAGCTGACCCGAACCAGGCGATCCCGGTGATCACCGCTGCGTTCACGGCCAACCCGACGACCAAAGCGATCATCTATCCGGGCGGCCAGCTGCTCGGAAACGCCGGCGTCTACATGAAGGCCGCGGGCAAGAAGCCGGGCGAGGTCGTCAACATCGGCTTCGACACCAGCCCCCAGATCGTCCAGGGCTTTGCCGATGGCTGGGTCCAGCTGACCGCCGACCAGCAACCGTTCCTGCAGGGCTATATGCCGATCCTTAGCCTCTGCCAGCAGGTCGTTTACGGGCTCGCTCCCGTCAACGTCGACACCGGCGCGGGCTTCGTAACGCCCGACAACTACAAGGCCGTGGCGGATCTCGCCAAGGAAGGCCTGCGCTAACCGTCGGTTCGCGCTACACTACGGCGCCGCCTCGGCCACGAGGCGGCGCCACGACAAAATCTCGACGGGAGGCGAGACGTGGCCCAGCACATCATCGAACTGAACAACATCACCAAGTCGTACGGCACCATCTACGCGCTGGGCGGTGTCACCATGCACGTCGATCCCGGCGAAGTGGTCGGCCTGCTTGGCGACAATGGCGCGGGCAAATCCACCCTCATCAAGATTCTTGCCGGAGTGATCAAGCCGACTTCGGGCGAGATCCGCGTCAATGGCGAGTTGGTCAACAACTGGAGCCCCGCGCGCTCGCGCGGCGCCGGCATCGAAACGGTGTTCCAGGACCGCGCGCTCTCGGTGCAGCAGTCCATCGTCCGTAATATCTTCATGGGCCGCGAGCTCGCCGGCCCGTTTGGCTGGCTCGATCTCAAAAAACAGGTCAGCGAAGCGGAGCGCCTGATGCGCGAGATCGGCTTCACCTCGAAGGTCTTTTCGCCCGACTCGATCGTTGGCCAGCTCTCGGGCGGCGAGCGTCAGGGCGTCGCCATCGCGCGCGCCATCCTTAAGCAGGCCAACCTCATCGTGCTCGACGAACCGACCACCGCGCTGTCGCTCACCGAGACCGCCAAGGTCTTCCACTTCGTTCGCCAGGTCCGCGCCTCGGGCCGTTCCATCGTCTTCATCGGTCACAACATCCATCACGTCTACGACATCGCCGAGCGCTTCGTGGTCATCGATCGCGGCCGGGTCGTGCTCGAAAAGAAGAAATCGGAGGTGGGCTCCGCTCAGGAGCTGATCGAGTTCATGGAAGCCGTAGCGCGCCCCGAAGATGCCAAGCTGAAGGAGACCGTGTGATGGCCGACATGGCAAAGGCCGGCACCGCTCCGGTCCTCGAAACTCATCCCTCGCAGCGCCCGCTGCGCAAATTCATCCTCGACAACCGCGCTGCGCTCGGCTCGCTCGCGGTGTTCGTCGTGATGCTCCTCATCTTCATCGTCGCCAACCCGCGCGTCTTTTCCAACTGGGGCATCTATGCGGCAGTGCTGACCGTGCTTCCGGTCGCGCTCTTCATGACGTCGCCGCTGGTCTTCGTCGTGACCTCTGGTGAGATCGATCTATCGTTCCCCGCAGTCATGGGGTTTGCCTCGCTGGCTTTCGCAGCTGTGGTCCAGGCTGGCTTCGATCCGTTCGTCGGCATTCTCGCGGCGCTGATCACCGGATCGGTCCTCGGCTTCGGTGTCGGTGCGCTCGTGGTCTATGGGGGGCTATCGTCGTTGGTCGCGACGCTCGGCATGAACTTCATGCTGCGCGGGGTCATTCTGATCATCACGAACTCTAAGTCGATTGCCGTCCCGCAGATCAGCGACAGCATCGCGTTCCAGATCACGTCGACACAGATCTGGGGTGTTCCGGTCCAGATCCTTTGGGCGGCCGCCTTCGTGGTCTTCTGCGCGTTGCTCTACAACCGCCACCGCTTCGGCGCGCAGGTGCACGTGGTCGGCGACAATCCGGACAGCGCCAACGAGATGGGCATCAACGTCAACTGGACGCGCGTGAAGGTCTTCGGCTTCATGGGTGTGGGCGCAGCTTTGGCCGGTGTCTTCTCCACCATGATCAACTTCACCTGGTGGCCCACCTCGGGTGACGGCTACCTGCTACCGGTGATCGCCTCGGTCTTCGTCGGTGGCACGCCGCCCTGGGGCGGCATCGGCACCGTCATCGGCGGCGCGATCGGCGCGCTCACCGTGTCGTTCATCCAGACCGGTGTCGTGGGCGTCGGCCTCTCCGGCTTCTACGTCCAGTTCTTCTACGGCCTGATCATCATCCTCTCGCTGCTCGGCCACCGCTTCAACCAGACGCGGTATCGCTGAGGGCACGCGAGCGCGGCGCTGCTCCCGAGCGCCGCGCTCACCCTCGAACTACGCGGCCGTCGCTCTCTCCCTGGATCAGCCGGGTCGGGAAGATGCGGCGGACGACGCCCTGCCGATATTCCGCGCTGTACGCAGGCATGATGCTCAGCAGCGCCTCCCCGAGCGCCACGCCCAGATCGTGCAGGCTGAGGTGAAAGCTCGTCAGGCGCGGGCGGAGAATGTCCGTGCTGGTGCTGTCGCGGCCGATGATGGCGATGTCGCGCCCCGGCAAGAGGCCCGCTTCCGACAGTCCGCGATAAAGTCCGCTGATCATCGTCTCGTTGGAAACCGCGATCGCCGTCGGCGGGTCCTTCATGGCAATCAGCCGCTTAGCCACAGCATACCCCGCCGCGTCGTTCGCGGAGGTGCGGAAGACGAGCTCCCGGTCCAGCTCAAGCCCGTGCTCGGCCAGCGTCTGCTGCGCGCTGTCGACGAAGAGATGCCCGAAATTGACGTTGCGCAGAACCACGACGCCGATCTTCTTGTGTCCCTGCGCGATGAAGCGCTCCACCGTCTTGCGCGCGATATCCTCGAAATCGACGTCGATCCAGGAATGACCCGCATCCGTTTCGCTGCGGCCCAGTGCCACAAAGGGCAAGCCATGGTTCGCGAGAAATGAAATGCGCGGATCGATCCGCCGCGTATGAGAAATGATCAGCCCATCGACGAAACCACGCGAGACGATGCGCCGGACATATTCGTTGGGGTCCTCGGTCGAGGGACAGAGCAGGGCGATCAGGTCGAGCTGGTGCTTGCCCAGCACCGATTGCATGCCGTCGAACACACCCATGAAGAACGTGTCACCCTGGCCGGTCACCGAGTGGCTCGTCTGCATCACGAAGCCCACCGAGCCCGTCACGCCGCTGCGCAGGCTCTTGCCGAAATGATTAGCGAAATAGCCGAGTTCGGTCGCCGCCTTCTGCACCTTCTCTCGGGTTTCGGTGCTCGCGTCGGGGCGATCGTTCAGCGCCCGCGACACGGTGCTGATCGACATGTTCAGATGCCGGGCAACGTCCCGTATGCCTACGCGTGAAGTCTGGCGCATCCGATTTCGCCGATCATGCGACGGCGCCAAGCCGCCGCGCCCTTGAAACGATTTAAGCCCCACGGCGCGTTGTCACACGCCATACGCTCATCATGCCATGCGGCGTATCTGGAAGCGACCGAAAGCTGAGGCGACAAGCCCGTGCAGGGCCTCCGATAATTCTTGACCATTTGGTCAAACCGCCGCAGACTCTTCCTTCATGAGGGTGCTCGTTCTGGGCGCTGGCGTCATCGGCACCGCCTCCGCTTACTATCTCGCCAAGTCCGGCCACGAGGTGACGGTCATCGACCGCCAGCCCGGCCCGGCGCTCGAAACCAGTTTCGGCAATGCAGGCGAACTGAGCTACGGCTACGCCTCGCCCTGGGCCGGACCGGGAATTCCGGTCAAGGCCATCAAATGGCTGCTTATGCCCGACGGGCCATTGGTCATTCGGCCGATGCTCGATCCGAAAATGTGGATCTGGGGCCTGCGGCTTCTCGCCAACTGCACGGTTGCCGCCTACGCCCGCAACAAATCGCGCATGGTCCGGCTCGCCGAATACAGCCGCGACAAGATGATCGAGCTGCGCGCCGATACCAGCATCGACTATGAGGGGCGAGAGCAGGGCACGCTTCAGCTCTTCCGCACGCAGAAGCAGCTCGATCACATTCACGGCGACGTCGAGGTGCTCAAGCAATATGGCGTGCCCTTCGAGGTCCTCGACCCCAAGGGCTGCGTCGCCGCCGAGCCAGGACTGGCAACCGCAAAGGTGCCTTTCGTCGGCGCGCTGCGTCTGCCCAATGACGACACCGGCGATTGCAAGCTCTTCACCGAAGCCCTTGCCGCAAAAGCCGCAGCCGCCGGAGTCACGTTCCAGTATGGGGTCGCGATCGAAGGGATACGCACATCCGGCGACACCATCTCTGGAGTCGCGACCAGCCGTGGCATGCTGTCCGCGGACACATATGTGGGCGCGCTCGGCAGCTACGCGCCGCTGATGCTTGCACGCATTGGCATTGGCCTGCCCGTCTACCCTATCAAGGGCTACTCGCTCACGGTGCCGATCACCGATCCCTCCGTCGCGCCCGTCTCGACCGTGATGGACGAGACCTACAAGGTCGCAACCACCCGCTTCAAGGATCGCATCCGCGTCGGCGGCACCGCCGAGATCGCGGGCTGGGATACGGCGCTCCGCCCCCATCGCCGCGGACCCCTTGAGCGCTCGTTGCGCGATCTCTTCCCGCGCGCCGGCGATATCGCGCGCGCCAGCTTCTGGTGCGGCCTGAGGCCCATGACCCCCGACGGCACGCCGGTCCTCGGCCCCACCAGATATCGCAATCTCTACCTCAACACCGGCCACGGCACGCTGGGCTGGACGATGGCGGCCGGCTCTGGGCAGGTCCTGGCCGATCTCGTCTCCGGCAAAGCGCCCGACATCGATACGTCCGACCTCGGCCTCAGCCGGTACGCGGCCTGAGGACCGCCCGCCCATCCGCGGCAGTCACGCCGCGCCTCAGCCGGGTCACGCCGTGCGTGGTCTTGGCCCAATGCACCGGCCGCACGATCAGCTCATAGGCGGCGCGGAGCGATGCAAAGGAATGGAGGAACCAATAGGCCGGCAGCACCAGCTGGATCGGCAGTAGGGAATAGGCGCGCTGGTGGATCAACCCGCTGACCTGGATCGCAAATGCCCCGGCATAACCCGACACCAGGATCGCCAGACTCAGCCAGTCCCACACATCGCGCGGCACAAGTCCCGCGGTTCCTTCGAACGCCAGCCGGATCAGGATCGAGCCCACCAGCGCCGTGTGCAGCAGCGATGTGACGATCATGCCGCCCACCAACACCTCGAAGCCGAGAAATCCCCGCCAGCGGATATCCTTGAGGAACAGCCCCGGCGCGCGGTTGTGCACGATGAAGGTCTGCATCCAGCCCTTCATCCATCGCGTCCGCTGCGCCATCCAGGCGCGCAAGCCGAGCGGCGCCTCTTCGAGCGTTCGGCTCGCAAAGGTTTCTGCCCGCAATCCGCGACGCGCCAGGCGCACGCCGAGATCGGCGTCCTCGGTCACGTTGAACGCATCCCATCCGCCGAGCGAACGCAGGAACTCGATGCGGAAATGATTGCTCGTCCCGCCGAGCGGCACCGGCAATCCCCAGCGCGCCAGCGCGGGCAGCAAACGACCGAAGAGCCCTGCATATTCTCCGGCAAACAGGGCCGTCAGCGCATTCTCGCTGGCGTTCTCGGGCACCAGCTCGGCCTGGAGGCACGCGAGCGTCGGATCGGCCGCAAAGCGGCTTGCGGCGAGCCTGAGTTGCATGGGGTCGGGTACATCCTCGGCATCGAACACCACCACATACCGCCCGCGCGCCAGCGGCAGTGCGTAGTCGATCGCCTTGGGCTTCGTATAGGGGCGGCAATCCGGCACCACCACCATGCGGAAGCGGGGATCGTCGAGCACCTGCCGTACCGCCTCCACCGTTGCCGCGGAACGCGATTCCACCACGAACTTGATATCGAGCTTCTCCGACGGGTAGTCGAGCGCCCCCATGGCTCGCGCCAGCATCGGCACCATCGCTGCTTCGTCGCGCAAAGGAATGAGCACCGAATAGGCCGGCAGCTCCGGATCGGTCAGCATCCGCGAAGCAGCTCGGCTCGTTCGGGGCAGGGCAGCCACCAGCCGCATGAGCCCCGGCGCCAGCAGCAGCACGGCTGCGATCGGCACCAGCACCGGACGCGAGATCACCCCGGCTGCCATCACCAGCCCCACCATCGTCAGCAGGATCGCGACGAACATCACGCGCGCATGGAGCGGCAAGTCCTGGGCGGCGCTCGCCCGCGGCCAGAGCAGGGTCGTGTTCTGCTGCGCGCCGAGGATCAATTGCTCGCTCGCGGCCGCGCTCGCGCCAGTCTCGATCGCCTCGGGCGGCGTAAACCGCACCCGCGTCCTCAGGGCCTCGTCTGCTCCCGCGAGTTGCAGCACCTGCGCAAAGCTGGGCGCGACAAACTGCAGCTCCTGTCCCAGCACGTCTCGACGCAGCGTTCGCATCTGTCCCAGGTGATCGATGCGGTCCATCCGCGGCAACCGGCCGCGAATGGGCGTCGTCTCGGCAAAGGCGAACCCCGCCCATTGCGCCGCCCGCCGCCAGACCAGGGTATTCCCGAGGCCGAACCGGTGCGCGCAATAGTCCAGCGGGTCGATGCCGCCTCGGGCGGCCTC
>Ga0207649_10001978_pt1 | contig 11687 bp, 9 predicted proteins | sample KBSC43metaG_FD_184317 | JGI IMG/M metagenome (GOLD analysis project Ga0207649, IMG submission 184317) | Corn rhizosphere microbial communities from Kellogg Biological Station, Michigan, USA - KBS C4-3 metaG (SPAdes) (version 2) | ecosystem: Host-associated > Plants > Roots > Rhizosphere > Soil ... | reverse complement strand
GGGGAGCAGCTCACGTAGTTCAGGCCCACGCGGTGGAAGAATTTCACGCTGTCGGGATCGCCGCCGTGTTCGCCGCAGATGCCGAGCTTGATGTCGGGGCGGGTGGCGCGGCCCTTTTCGATCGCGGTCTTCACGAGGGAGCCGACGCCGATCTGGTCGAGGCTGGCGAAGGGGTTCGTCTTGAAGATTTCGTTTTCGACGTAGGGCTGGAGGAAGTTGCCCATGTCGTCGCGGCTGATGCCGAGGGCGGTCTGGGTGAGGTCGTTCGTGCCGAAGCTGAAGAACTCGGCGGTGAGCGCGATCTCGTCGGCGGTGAGCGCGCCGCGCGGGACCTCGATCATGGTGCCGACTTGGTAGTTGAGCTTCACTTTCTGCTCGGCCTGGACTTCCTTCGCGACGCGATGGATGACCTCGACCTGGAGGTCGAGTTCCTTCTTGAAGCCGACGAGCGGGACCATGATCTCGGGCTTGACCTTGATGCCTTTCTTTTGCACCTCGGCGGCGGCTTCAAAGATGGCGCGGGCCTGCGTCTCGGTGATTTCCGGGTAGGCGATGCCGAGGCGGCAGCCGCGGTGGCCGAGCATGGGGTTGAATTCGTGCAGGGTGGCGACGCGGGCGGCGACCTTTTCCTTGGAGAGGCCCAGCTTCTTCGCGAGATCGGCCTGGGATTTTTCGTCGTGCGGAACGAATTCGTGGAGCGGCGGATCGAGCAGGCGGATGGTGGCGGGGTAGCCCTTGAGAGCCTTGAAAATCCCGATAAAATCCTCGCGCTGGTAGGGGAGGATTTTCTCGAGCGCGCGTTTGCGGCCGGTGACGTTGTTGGCGAGAATCATTTCGCGAACGGCGTCGATGCGGTCGCCTTCGAAGAACATGTGCTCCGTGCGGGTGAGGCCAATGCCCGTCGCGCCGAAAGCGAGGGCGTTTTCGGTCTGCTCGGGATTGTCCGCGTTCGTGCGGACATCGAGGCGGGCGGCCTTGGCGCACCACTTCATGAGCTGCTCGAAGTTTTTGAACTTCTCGGTTTTCCGGGCGGCCTTGTCGCCGTAGAGGGTGCCGGTGACGATTTCGCTGGGGGCGGTGGCGATCTGGCCGGCATAGACGGTGCCGGCGGTGCCGTCGATGGAGAGGAAGTCGCCTTCGTGGAGGACGAGGCCGGCGACCTCGATGGTGTGGGCTTCGTAGTTGATCTGCAGGGCGCTGGCGCCGCAGATGCAGACCTTGCCCATTTGCCGGGCGACGAGCGCGGCGTGGGAGCTGACGCCGCCCTTTGCCGTGAGAATGCCTTCGGCGGCGATCATGCCGCGAAGGTCCTCGGGCGAGGTCTCGTTGCGAACGAGGAGAACTTTTTCTCCGTTCTCGGCGGCGGCGGCGGCGCGGTCGGCGTTGAGATAGATTTTGCCAGAGGCGGCGCCGGGGCCGGCGGGCAGGCCGGTCGCGATGGCCGTGGCCTTCTTGATCTCGGCGGCGTCGAAGATCGGCGCGAGGAGTTGGTCGAGCTGGTCGGCGGGGTTGCGCAGGACGGCGGTTTCCCAGTCGATGAGCTTCTCCGCAAACATATCCATCGAGAACTTGAGCGCGGCGGCGGCGGTGCGCTTGCCGTTGCGGGTCTGCAGCATGAAGAGCTTGCCGTCCTGGATCGTGAACTCGACGTCCTGCACGTCCTTGAAGTGTTTCTCCAAGGTGGCGCGGACCTTGAGCAGCTCCGCGTAGGATTTGGGCATCTTCTTCTTGAGGTCGGCGACGGGTTCGGGAGTGCGCACGCCGGCGACGACGTCCTCGCCTTGGGCATTGATCAGGAATTCGCCGTAGAATTCGTTCGTGCCGTTGGCGGGATTGCGGGTGAAGGCGACGCCGCTGCCGGATTTATCGCCGGTGTTGCCATAGACCATGGCCTGCACGTTGACGGCGGTGCCCCATTCGCTCGGGATGTTGTATTTGCGCCGATAGACGATCGCGCGGTCGTTCATCCAGGAGCCGAAGACGGCGCCGGCCGCGCCTTCGAGCTGCTTCCAGGGATCGGTCGGGAAGACGTGTCCGGTGCGGACTTTGACGAGGGCTTTGAAGCGTCGGACGAGTTCCTGGTTGTCTTCGGCGGTGAGTTCGCTGTCCACGATGTCGGCGTGGTAACGCTCGTGCTTGAAGCCCTCGATCACGACCTCGAATGGCTCGTGGTCCTCGCCTTCGGCCTTCTGCACGCCGAGGACGACATCGCCATACATCTGGATGAAGCGGCGATAGCAATCCCACGCGAAGCGCTCGTTCTTCGTGGCGGCGGCAAGCGCGAGCACGGTCTCGTCGTTGAGGCCGAGGTTGAGGATGGTATCCATCATGCCCGGCATGGAATCGCGCGCGCCGGAGCGCACGGCGACGAGGAGCGGCATGGCGGAGGCGTCGCCGAACTTGCAGCCCATGATTTTCTCCATGTTCGCGATGCCCTTCTCGATCTGGGCCTGGAGTTCCGGCGGATAGGTGCGCTTGTGGTCGTAGAAATACGTGCAGACCTCGGTCGTGATCGTGAAGCCGGGAGGCACGGGCAGGCCGATGCGCGTCATCTCGGCGAGGTTCGCGCCCTTGCCGCCGAGGAGCGGTTTCATGGAGCCGTCGCCATCCGCTTTGCCGGCCCCCCAGAGGTAAACGTATTTTTGGTTTTTACCGTCGGTCGAGGATTGTTTGGCCGATTTCCGCGAGGATTTTTTGGACATGAGTTCGGGAGAGTGAGGGAGAGCTTCCCTAGATAGCAGGGAGGCCCGGAGCGGTCAACGAACCGCACGCAAGAACATGAGCGCGGTCAAGACATCGCCGCGGTCGCGTCGGATCGCGCTGGGCGGAGGAAAATGGCGGGCCGGTTAAGCCGGCTGCGACTCGGTGGTCGCGGCGCCGGCGACCTCGTCGAAATAGCGCACGAAATCCGCGAGGCCCGTGCTCGGGATGATGATCGAATTGCGCCGACCGTGCGCTTCTTCGGTGATGCGGACGAACTTGCCGCGTTCGTTCTCGCGGTATTCGATGAAGAAGTGCTTGCGCTCGATCTGCAAGTCACGGGCCAGGATGATATTGTCCATTCCGATTTTGTTACAACCAACTCACTTGTGAGGGTCTTGCAATATCGTCAAGAGCGCGCGCGGAACAAGCGGAAATCTGCAAGGTGGGTCAAACCGCCTTGAAATCGACCTGTTGCTTGAACATATCGACCCGCGCGACAATGACCTCGATCATCTGGCCGGCCTCGAAGGTGCGCTTCGTCTTGCGGCCCACGAACCGGCCGCGAACGGCGTCGTGCAGGTAGAAATCGTCGTCGAGCGTGGAGACATGCACGAGGCCGGAGAGGAGGAATTCCGGCAGCTCGACGAAGAGCCCGTAGTTGCGGACCTCGAGGATGAGCGCGGGAAACGGCCGGCCATCGCGCGAGGAGGCCTGGTGCTGGAAGTATTCGAGCTTTTTGAGCCGCGTGGATTCGCGCTCGGCGTCGGTGGCGACGCGTTCCGTCGTCGAGATGTGCTCGGCGAGTTCCACGAGTTCGTTCGAGGCCGGGCCGACCTTTGTGAGGCCGAGATGGCGCTCGAGCGAACGATGCACGACGAGATCCGCGTAGCGACGGATCGGGCTGGTGAAGTGCGCGTAGTCCTCCTTCGCGAGGCCGTAGTGGCCGAGCGGCTCCGGCGTGTAGGTCGCGCGCTTGAGGCTTTTCAGTAGGCCGATCTTGAGCGCGTTTTCGAACGACTGCCCGCGCATCGCGGCGATGAGGCGCACGAGGTTGTCGCGGTTCGTGAGATCGCCGACCTTGAGTCCATGCCCCATGGCGGTCTGCCGATACTCGGCGAGCTTGTCGGGATCGGGCTTGTCGTGGACGCGATAGACGGTCGGCTGGCGGTTGAGCTTCAGCTCGCGGGCAACGCACTCGTTCGCGAAAAGCATGAGCTCCTCGACGAGCTGGTGCGAGGCGTCGTTCTCGATGCGCTCGAGGCGGACGGGCACGCCCTTGGCGTCGAGCCAGACCTTCACCTCGGGGAAGTCGAGCTCGAGCGAGCCCTTCGCAAAACGCTGTTTGCGCAGCAGCGAAGACAGCTCCCACGCGGTGTGCACGCGATGCCCGACCTCGTCGGTCGGCGGCGCCTGCAGGATGGCAAACGCCTGCTTGTAGGTGAGCCGCGCCGCGCTGCGGATGACGGATTTTCCGAAGCGGACGTTGTGGATTTTTCCCTGCTTGGAAACCTCCGCGAAGACCGAGAATGCGAGGCGATCCACGCCGGGCTTCAGGCTGCAGATGCCGTTACTGAGCGCCTCGGGCAGCATGGGGATCACCCGGTCGGCCAGATAAACGCTGTTTCCGCGGACGACGGCCTCGCGGTCGAGCGCGGTCTTCGGCCGGACGTAATGCGAGACGTCGGCGATGTGAACGCTCACCGCCCAGCCGTCCTTCGTGCGTTGCACTTCGGTCGCGTCGTCGAAGTCCTTCGCGTCGTCGGGATCAATCGTGATGATGAAGCGGTCGCGCAGGTCGATGCGGCGCGCGGCTTCCTCCGCGGGCACTTCCGGGGCGATCGCCTCCGCCTCGCGCACGACTTCGCCGGGGAATTCCTCCGGCAGGTTGTATTTGCGAATGATCGAAAGAATATCGACGCCGGGCGCGCCGGTCTGGCCGAGGCGCTCGACGACGTGGCCCTCGGGATTGACGTGGCGCGACGGCCAAGAATCCAGCTTCGCGACGATCTTGTCGCCGGGCGCGGCGCGCAACTCGGCCGGCGGCGCGGGCACGTAGAGGTTGTGAACGAAGCGCGGATCGTCCGCGACGACGTAGAAAAAGTTTTTCGATTTTTGGAGCGTGCCGACGATGGTTTCGTTGGCGCGCTTGAGGATGCGGATGACGCGGCCCTCCTGTTTTTGCGGGGCTCCCGGGGCGGGCCGGCGCCAGGGCTCGGCCGGACGGCCCTTGTTGATGCGGGCCACGACGGTGTCGCCATGCATGGCGGTCCAGGTATTCTCGGCGCTCACGTAGAGGTCCGCGCCGCCCTGCTTTTCGTTCAACACGTGCGCTGCGCCGCTCGCGTGGAATTGGATGACGCCCGTGAAAAGATCGGCGTCCTGCGGCACGACGTAGCGGTCCTTGCGCACGCGGGCGATCTCGCCGGCGTTTTCCATTTCATCGAGGAGATCACGCAGCTTGCGCCGGCCATCGGCGGGCAGATTCAGCCGCTTGGAAATCTCGACCTTGTCGAGCGCCTGGCTGCGGACGAGATCGACGATCTGCTCGCGCAGCGACTTGCTCGATGGAGGCGCGGATTTCGCGGGCTCACGTCGAGGGCGGGACGATTGGGCTTTTGGCTGGTCCGGCTGCCGCGGAGCGCGGTGCGGCTTTTGCGCGGGTTGCTTCGGCTGCCGGGAAGGCCGAGGCTGATTCCCCGCGGCCGGCTCGGCTTCACGCCGCGAACGCTCGGAGCGCGGCTTGCGACGACGGCGCTTTTTCCCCGGTGCGGCCTCGGCTTCGCGGGGTGGGGCTTCCTTTTTCGGAGCGGCCTTCGGGCGGCCGCGCACGAGATCGACGAAACGCTCGCGCAAGGATTTGCGGGGCGGCTGGGCGGGGGAGGAAGGGGCGGGTTTTGCTTTGGCGGATCGGGGATTCCTTTTCCGGCGCTCGTTGTCTGACACCCGGGGAGTCTCCGCGCGAGCTTGAGCGAATACAAGAAAATGCTTGCCTGCCCGCGCCGACGCGCGACATTTACCGGCCTGCTTTCCACACCATGAACGTCCCCTCCGTTTCCTCCCGCCGCGCTTTTACGCTCATCGAATTGCTGGTCGTCATCTCGATCCTCGCAGTTCTTATGACGCTGCTCTTTCCGGCGGTAAGCAGGGTGTTTGATACGGCGAAAAAGACGCAGGCGAAAAACGACGCCACGCAGCTCGCGTCGGCCGTTACCGCGTACTACGCCGAGTATGGCAAGATGCCGCTCGCCCAAACGTCCGACACTCAGATCAACGATAGCGGTGGCGACTTCGTGAATCTCCTGAGCGGACAAAACATTAACAACGGGAACCCACGGCAAATTGTTTTCCTGGAAGTGCCCAAGGCCAAATCCGGTAAAAACGGCGCCGAGGCCACGGGGGCCGGCTTCTCTTCGGCCTTCAAGGACTCATGGGGCAACGCTTACGAAGTATGGGTTGATGGCGATTACAACAACGTCATCAAGGGCCCCGATGGCTCGGACATTCGCAAGACGGTGCTGGTTTGGTCTACGGGCAAGCCCAAAGGCACGGCGAAGAACACCGAGCAAAAGGATTTCATTAAATCCTGGGAATAGCCTGGGAGCGCATCGCGCGGGTGTAGTTCAATGGTAGAACGGCAGCTTCCCAAGCTGCATACGGGGGTTCGATTCCCCTCACCCGCTCTCTTGCTGGAGTTCGTTGCGTTTACGCTCGAAGATTCCGCGCGGCGGGATTACACGCACGGCATGAGTTCGCCCAAAATCGTCGCGTTCGCCGGCAGCACTCGCACCGGCTCCTTCAACAAGCAACTTCTGGCGATCGCCGCCGCCGCCGCGCGCGAGGCCGGGGCCGAGGTGACGGTCGTCGATCTGCGCGATCTCGCGCTGCCGCTCTTCGACCAGGATCTTGAGGCGGCCAGCGGCTTGCCGGCGGCGGCGAAGGAATTCAAGGCCCTGCTGCGGGCGAGCGACGGCTTTCTCATTGCTTCGCCGGAATACAATAGCTCGGTGACCGGAGTGTTGAAGAACGCGATCGACTGGGCGTCGCGCACCGAGGACGACGACGAGCTGCCGCTGACAGCCTACCGCGGAAAGGCTGCGGCATTATTGGCGGCGTCGCCGGGTGCGCTCGGGGGGCTGCGGGGCCTCGTCCACTTGCGCTCGATTCTGGGCAACATCGGCGTACACGTATTGCCGGATCAGGTGTGTATTCCGACGGCCCGCGAGGCTTTTGCGGACGACGGTTCGCTCAAGGACGAACGCAAGGTCCGGCAGGTCGCGGCGCTGGCAAAGGCGCTGGTCGAATTTGCGGGCCGGCTCGCGGCGTAGTCCCGCGCGGCGTTATTTTTTCTTCCCGGCGAAGGAGCCGTTGCCGTGGATGGAACTCTGGTAGTCGAGCGCGAACGTCCCGTCGGCGAAGAGTTTCGCGAAATAATAGACGCCGCCCTCGGCCGTGCCGGCGAAGTCGTCGAGGTCGCCCACGAGGTTCGTGAAACTGAGCGTCGAGTTGTCGCGGAACGTGAACGTGCCAACGAGCGCGCGATCCTTTGCCACCATGATGCGCAGCTTGAACGCCGCTTGGTTCGGGTCGTTATTCGTGGCCACGTAGGTGCCCGCGATCGTGGTTTCCACGCCGCCCTGGCTCTTCCGCTGACCGACGAGCGAGCCGGTGCTCAGCGCGCCCTGATAGCTCACCGTGAAGGAGCCGCCCTTCGTGAGATGCACGAAATAGATGAAGCCGTTGATCACGCTGTTCACCTGGCCGTCGTCGCTCACCTCGCGATTATCCCGGATCACCTGGCCCGAGCCCGTCGTGAACTTGAGGCTCGCGATGCCCTGCGGCGTCACGAAGACATCGACGCGAATGATTGCCTGCGTCGGAGGGTGCGTCGCGACCCACGTGCCGCGATACGGCGATTTCTCCTCCAGCCGCGAGGCCTTCAACTTATAGCTCACCGTCCCATAGCCGGGAACGAACAACGTGCCCGTGCCGGTGAGCGTACCGGTCTTTGTGACCTTGCCGGCGAATTGTCCGGTGATGCCGAACTGCGCGTTCACGAAGCCGACGAAATGCCCGGTGCCGCCATTGAGCGAGCAGATGATGGTGACGACCTTGTTCGCCCCCGGGACGAGAACTTTCCCCGTAAATCGAGGATTCTTGACCTTGAAGGAGACGGGGACCGCGATCTTTTGCCCGGCGATTTTGGCCGTTGCCTCGCCGACATACTCGCCATCGAACTTACTGCTCTTCGCGAGGGCCGGGTGGGTTGCGAGGATGGAGAATGCGACAAAGGGAATGATCAACGCACGCATAATATAAACGTCAAACCGTTCGAGCGTCCGTCAAGTCTGCATTCGTATTAATTGGCCGCAGGCTCGAAGTCCGCGCCGGATCGCCGAAAGTCGGAGGCAAATTCTCAAAAGGTTGTCACGAACCAGCGTCCTCGATGGTCTGAAATGATAAAGGGGGATTGTTCGGCCTTTCAGCCGCCGCCGGTTCTCTTTCCGACGAATCAATTGAGCGATGACCCATCAAGGAGTGGAATTTTTCGAGGAGCACCGCCGGCGGCTGTTTGGCATCGCCTACCGAATGCTTGGCAGCGTGGCGGATGCGGAAGATATGGTGCAGGAGACGTTTCTCCGCTGGCAAAAAAGCCGGCCGGCCGAGGTCAAGTCCGCCGAGGCGTGGCTCGTCACGGTCATCACGCGTCTCTGCCTCAATCATCTCAAGTCGGCGCGTGTGCAGCGGGAGGAATATGTAGGAGTCTGGCTCCCCGAGCCGTTGGTCGCGGAGGGTTCGCCAAATCCGCGCGAGAACGCCGAACAGGCCGAGTCCCTTTCGATCGCGTTCCTCGTGATTCTGGAGACGCTTTCCCCGACGGAACGCGCGGTTTATCTGCTCCGGGAGGTCTTCGGTTACGCGTTTGACGATGTCGCCCGCATCGTGCGGAAAAGCGAGGCGAATTGCCGCCAGCTCCTCGGCCGCGCGCGCCAGCATATCGCCGCGCGCCGTCCGCGGTTTCCGTCGTCGGCGGACCAGCAGCGACGGCTGGTCGAGGCATTTCTGGAGGCGACGAATCGGGGCGATCTGGAGGGGCTGATGGCCGTCCTGTCCGAAGACGTCACGCTCATTACCGACGGCGGCGCGGACGTCCCGGCTCCCCGCCGTCCTGTCGTTGGCGCCGACGCCGTCTCGCGAATGCTATTGCGCCAGGCTCCGCGGGAGGAGGCGGCCTCCACCGTCAGCCGGCTGGTCTCCATCAACGGCCGTCCCGGCTTCGTGGCCTACCGCGGCCGGGAGCCGCGGGCGGCCGTGGCGTTCGACCTCGAGGGCGGGCGGATCCGCGCCATCTATTTGATCGGTAACCCGGAAAAGCTCGCGAAGCTTTCCTCGGGGCCGCCGAAAAACCACGACCACAAACACCCCGTCGACGAACCATGAAAATCCACCGCGCTGCCACCGCCCTCATTCCCGCCCTCATCAGTTTCTTCATGCTATTCAGCGCCTACATTTCCGGGACGCGCGTCGTGGAATTCGCGCACCTCGGCTTCCCGGGTTACTTCCGCATCGAGCTCACCGCGGCCAAGATTCTCGGCGCGATCCTGCTGCTTATCCCGCAGGTTCCCGCGCGAATCAAGGAGTGGATATACGTTTGCTTCGGCGTGGTTCTCGTCTCCGCCGCCATCGCGAAATTCAACAGCGGTTATCCGACCAACGAAGTCCTGGAGCCTGTGTTCGTGCTAACGATCATGGTCGGCTCGCTCGTCTATTTAAACCGGGTGCGGGAGGTTTGATCATGCGGCTCTTCATTCTCGGTGCGACGGGCGCCATTGGAAAACATCTCGTGGAAATCGCGTTGGTGCGAGGCCATGAAGTGACGGCGTATGTCCGCTCGCCGCGAAAGATTCACGCCGGCCGCGAGCGCCTGACGGTGGTCCGGGGAGATGTCTTCGACGCCGAGGAAATGGCGCGGCAAATGACCGGGCACGACATCGTCCTTTCCGCGTTTGGCCCGACGACGGTGCGAGCCTCGACCTTGCGTCGCGACTTCGGGCGGGCTCTGGCGGTGGCCCTGCGAAAGAGCGGCGTGCGCCGGGTCCAGCTCGTCTCCGCCGCCTTTCTTTTTCCCGACATCGGGTTTTTCGGTGAAATCCTGAAAGCGACGCTCTTTCGGCGGATGATTCCCGACATGGCCGGCATGGAGGCCGAGGTCAGCCAAGGTGATCTGGACTGGACGATGGTCCGCCCGCCGCGTCTCACGAACGGTCCCGCCACAAATGCCTACCGCGTCGGCGACGGCAATCTTCCGCCGGGCGGATTCTTCATTTCCCGGGCGGACGTCGCGCAGTTCATGATCGGCGAGGCCGAAAATCCCGCCCACGGGCGGCAGATTGTTGGTCTGGCCGATTGACAGTGGCTCAGCTCCAGAAGCTGGCGGGGATGGCTTCGAACGCGATCAGCAGACTGGCCAGAACGGCGAGCAGGGCGGCGAGGGTGAGGGCGCGGCGGCGCGGAGAGAGTTCGCCTTCCAGCCAGGGGAGGGTGAGGCGGCTGGCGAGGGGGACGAGCGCCCAGGAGGTGGCGGCGACGCAGAGGGCGTTGCTGATGAGCATGAGGGCGGGCATGCGAAATCCCGGGAAGACCGCGTGCAGTGCCGGGGTGAGGAGCATCGCCGTGGGATAGAGGGTGAGCAGCACGAGAAGGTTGACCTTCCATTTCGGCGGCTCCGTGGTGACGCGGCTGGAGAGCCAGCGGGAGTAACCGTCCCAGTTGCCGTGGCCGCGAAAGGTGAAGCCGGATTGCTCTTCCTCGAGATTGATGAGGCGGCGGCGCTCGGGGTGATCGAGCCAGTCGATGCAATGGGCGGCGGTATCGAAACGCAGGGTGGTCTCGAAGCGGACGGTGTCGCCGGCCTGCTCGACGAGGCGGCGGAATTGGTCGAGGAAGCCGGGCTGCCGGCTGGCGAGGGCGTGCAGCCGGTCGCTGAGGGCGTGAAAACGATCGAGCCGGGTGGCGCGTACTTCCTGCTCGAACACGTATTCAAAGGCGGCGTCGGTTTTCTCAGGCGTCGTCATGGGATCGGGAGGAGGTTGCGAGGGACCATGGCGTGGACGCCTTTCGTGCGGTTCACGAGCTGGGTGATTCGCAGGTCGCAGGCGAGAGTGCCGAAGACGTAGGCTTCCTCGCGAGTCCAGCCGGTGAGCTCCTGCAGCCAGTCGAGCATGTGGTGGGTGGCCTTTTGGGCGGCGATGTCGAGGTCGGGATCGCAGCCCATGGTGATGTAATGGCTGGGGGTGACGGCGCGGGGGAAGGCGAGGGGGCGGTGCTTGTGCAGCACGAGCTGGAAGGTGCCTTTCATGCAGGTTTCCAACGCGGTGACGTCCATCTCGCCGTCGCCCTGCACGGCGTGGCCGTCGCCGGTGGAGAAGTTGGCGCCCGGCACGAAGACCGGTAGGAAAATGGAGGAGCCGGGGAGCAATTCCTTGTTGTCCAGGTTGCCGCCGAATGCCGCCGGGGGCACGGAGGAGACGCGGCCGAGTTCCGCCGCCGGCGCCACGGCGAGGATGCCGAAGAACGGCCGCAGCGGGATCTCGGCACCCCAGGGGAGGCGGGTGGTCAGGGTGCGGCGATCGATGGTCAGGGTGCGCTGGCCGTCGTGGGGGAATTCGTCGGGGAGCGTGCCACGTCCGCGACGAATGAGGTTGTAGCCCCAGTCCGCGGTGAGCTCGATGGCGAGGATGCGCACCTCGAGGGTGTCGCCGGGCTCCGCGCCGCGCACGGCCACGGGGCCGGTGAGAATGTGGGGACCGTCGAGGGGCGCGAGCGTTTCGATGATTTTGCGATGGGCGGGGCTGGCGATGGAGAGGTCGCCGCCGATGTCGTCGCGTCCGCCGGAAACGGTGTCGATGACGACGACGTCGCCGGATTCCACGGTGAGACGCGGAGGAATGGCGGCGTCGAAATGACCCCAGTGGACGGTGGCCGGC
>Ga0207649_10001956_pt1 | contig 11750 bp, 10 predicted proteins | sample KBSC43metaG_FD_184317 | JGI IMG/M metagenome (GOLD analysis project Ga0207649, IMG submission 184317) | Corn rhizosphere microbial communities from Kellogg Biological Station, Michigan, USA - KBS C4-3 metaG (SPAdes) (version 2) | ecosystem: Host-associated > Plants > Roots > Rhizosphere > Soil ... | reverse complement strand
CGTCCTAAGGCATCCAGCAAGGGGATTTTTTCCAGCCCGAGCACCGCGGTGGCATCCAAGACAATCTTTTGGGCTTCCTCTAGAGGCGTCAAGCCGGTCATGGCATCTTTAGCGTTCATCGTTGCAGTCTATCGGTGTTGGCGGGGAGCGACGTTCACGAGGGACCCGCTTTTCTTGCAGAAGGCTTCCACCTTGTTGGCAATCTCGTGATACGCCTCGGCCGTTGGCGTATCGGAATTGAACATGGCGAACGGCTCGCCGGCATCCGACTGGGTGACCACATCCGGATCCAGCGGAATCCGCCCGAGGAAGGGCACCCCCATGTCCTGGGCCGAGGCTTCTCCGCCGCCCTTCCGAAACACCTCAATCTGCTGGTGGCAATGAGGACATTCGAGCCCACTCATGTTCTCCACGATGCCGATGATCGGCACTTCACTGTCTTTGCAAAACGTCACCGACTTGCGCGAATCCAGCAGCGCCACCTCTTGCGGCGTCGTGATGATGACGGCCCCGCTGACGTTGCCCAACAAGTCGATGGTGGTCACCGATTCGTTTCCAGTTCCGGGGGGCAAATCGATTAAGAGGAAGTTCAAGTCCTGCCATTCGACTCCACCCAACAGCTGATTGATGAACTCGTACTTGTAGGCATCACGCCAGATGATGGGATCGTCGGGATTCTGCAGCAAAAACGACATGGAGGCAATCTTGAGGTTGTAGGCTTGAAACGGAATGATGCCGCCCGAAGTGCTGATCTTGAGCTTTTGTCCCTCGGCGCCAACCATCTTCGGGATGTTGGGACCGTGAATGTCCATGTCACAAATGCCAACGTGCCATCCCTTGAGCGCCAGACTCACCGCGAGATTCGTCGTGCAGGTGCTTTTTCCCACCCCGCCCTTGTTGCTCATGATGAGGACTTTGTACTCAATCCGCTCCATCCGCTTGGCGACCAGCCAGCGGCTGTGCCCTTCCTTGTCCTTCTGACACGATTCGTTCTCGTCGCAAATGGCACAGGCCCACATGTATGTGCAGGCATCGCTCCCTCCGGACGTTGGAGTGGAGATCACATTAAGTTCGCGAGGCATCGTCATCAACCCTTTCTCAGGTTCCTAGCGTTGAATCTGAAGCAGTCCCTGCTATCGCCGCCTGCCGGCTCCCGTGGGGACACCGAGGTACTCCCCGTCGGCCGTACCCGACATGGCCGGCGTCATGACTTTGGGGCTGACCGGTGCCACCGCAGTGGCCGGTTCTGCCGCCGCTTTCCTGTTGAAGAACCCCGCGCTGATGATGCCGACCTCATAGAAAATGTACATCGGCAGCGCCATAAGACATTGGTTGAAGGGATCCGGGGTGGGAGTCAGAATGGCAGCGACGATGAAGGCGCCCAGCAAGGCCCATTTCCGGTAGCGCTTCAGAAACGGCGCATCAACCCAGCCCAGCTTGGCCATCAGGGTGATGGCCAACGGCACTTCGAAGATCAATCCAAACACCATCAAAAACCACAGCGCAAACCCCACGTACTGCGCGATCGAGAGCTGTGGAATGAAGCCGGCGCTCACTCCGTACGATACGAGAAAATTCAGCGCAAACGGCAGGACGAAGAAAAAGGAGAATCCGACGCCCGCATAAAACGCAAGGGTGCTCAAGATGACAAACGGCCCGACGAACCGGCGCTCCTGCGCGTGAAGGCCCGGCACCACAAACTGCCACACCTCCAGCAAGATGTATGGCGTCGCGAGCACCAGGGCAAACAGGCCGGCTACTTTGACGTTCTGCCAAAGCGCTTCGGCGGGGGCCAGGAAGACGAACGGCACGGTCGGCAGATCCGTGGGCACCCAGGAGAGAGAACCGGGAACGAACATGTTTTGGAGGGGGATGCGCAGCCACTTGACGAGCGTGTCGGCATAGAAGAACGTCCCAACGAAGACGACGGCCGTCCCGATGACCGCCCGCGTGAGCCGGACCTGGAGCTCGACCAGATGCTCCATGACCGGCATTTTCTTATCTTCCAGCGGCTTAAAGACAGAATCTTGCAGCCACCGATTAAAATCGTTCAGCACTGCGCCCCCAGCAGAGTCGCAGCGCGCCGGCATCACCCGCGCGCTGCCCCGTGTTGACCTCGGCGATTACTTCGGATTGACCGCCACGAACAGGTTGTTCCCTTGCCGGCTGAGCAGCAGAACGGCCAGCTCCTCTTTTTTGATCTTGTGCGCCGCCTTTTGATATTCGTCCAGGTTCTTGACCACTTCATGATTGACTTCTTGAATCACGTCGCCACGCTGAATGCCGGCGGCTTCCGCGGGGCCGCCTGGTTCAACGGCCGACACGACGACGCCGGCGGTCTTCGACGGAATATTCAACTGGCTCATCGTGGCATTGTCCAACGACTGCACCTTGAGCGACGCCAGCACGTTGTCCGGCGGCTTGATCGTTTCCCCTTGTTCCTTGGGGGGTGCCGGTTCCTTTTTCGCGAGCATTTCGTCGGAGGGTCTTTCGGCCACCCGCACCGAGAGCGTCTGCTCCTTGCCTTCTCGTAGAATCTTGATCTGTGCGTCCTTACCCACGACCGTACGCGCCACCAGATTGCGCAACTGACTGACGCTTTGGACTTCTTTCCCATTGAAGGCCACGACGACGTCCCCGCGTTTCACTCCCGCGGCATGAGACGGGCCGTTCTCATTCACATCGCTGATCAGCACACCTTTCCGTTGTTCGGGCAGCTTGAAGGACTTCGCGAGAGCGGGCGTAATTTCCTGGATCGCTACCCCCATCCACCCGCGCACAACCTTCCCGGTCTTCTGCAGGCTGTCAACGATATCCAGCGCGATGCTGCTCGGAATGGCGAACCCAATCCCTTCAGAGCCGCCTGTCCTCGAAAAAATCGCCGTATTGATCCCGATCAAGTCGCCGTTCATGTTGACGAGCGCTCCACCTGAATTGCCGGGATTGATCGCGGCGTCGGTCTGAATGAAATCCTCATAATCTGCAATGCCGACATTGCCCCGTCCGAGAGCGCTGATGATGCCCAACGTCACCGTCGAGCTCAGGCCGAACGGGCTGCCGATGGCGAGCACCAAATCGCCGACCTGCAGTTTTTCATATTCCGCCCACTTGACAGAGGGAAGGTCCTTGGCCTCGATTTTCACGACCGCGAGATCTGTCTTGGGATCTGCGCCGACGATTTTGGCGGAAAACTCTCGTCGATCGCTGAGCGTCACCGTAATCTGCGTCGCACCTTCCACGACGTGATTGTTGGTGACGATATAGCCGTTGGGATCGAGAATGACACCGGAACCGGCGCTTTGATCAGGACGCCCGTGAGGACCCGGCGGCGGCATCGGAGGAGGAGTCGGCAGTTCACCGCCTGGCTCATCGCCAGGGGGGCCACCGGGCGGGCCACCGGGAGGACCACCGAACGGACCTGGAGGCAACGGTCGCCTGCCCCGTCCGCCTTCGTTGCCGCCGGTTACCGCGATGTTGACGACTGCAGGCGTCACCTTTTTGACGATCTCAGCGAAGCCCTGCGCCATTGACGGGGGCACCCCCGCAGCTGTCGCCGACGGATCGCCTGCGAGTGGGTTCAGGGTACAGGCAAGTGCAAACACACACACACAACTGGCGAACCCGAGTGCACGACCGTTCTCACTCCACGTAGCCATGACCGTAATCCTCCGGAAGGTTTATACAAGTTCCTTAATATTATGGGGATGAACGACTCATTGTACACTATCCTTTCCGAGCCCTTCAAAGAGTAATCGTCCTCGTCGGGCGCGCAAGCACCCAAAAGGGACGACCACGACGGACTGCTATGATCAACGATCCAGGCTATGAGGTGGATTTCCCCACCATGGCCTGCAGCTGACCGATATACGAATTCTGCAGTTTTAGCGCCAGCCGCTTCTCTGCCTGGTCAAATGACACCACCCGTAGGGTATTGGGGGCACCTTCGTAGGTGGGAGGCCAGATTCTGCGCTCCGGATCCTGAGGCCGCAGATAAATAACCGGGTACCATTGATCGATGCCGGGTGCCGTCGGCCGGTCCAACGTGGCCCAGCCCCGCCCCTCAGCCTGCATGAGCGACACATTGTTTTTTAAATCCAGCAAGGCAAATTCCAGAAGCGACCAATTGTCACGGCGAAGGCCAGGCTCTGAATGCGTCGTCCATCCGAGAAATAGAGTGAGGGGATACTCCTGCTCAGTGCTGGAGAGCACCACCACCGCCAAATAATCCAAACCACGTTGGCGTCCCAAATCCGCAAATTGGCTCCAGTCTCCATTCGGTTGGGGACGAATTTGGTCTGCAGGGAGCACCTCCGTAATCGTGACGGGAATCGATCGACTAATGTCCTGCCTCAAGGTTTCACCGAGTCGCACGAACGCCTCATCAGGGAGGTTCGGCGCTGCATCATGCTCTGCCGTGTCAGAGACGAGGACGAGTCCGGCCTTGAGCGGCCGCTGCTCGATCTGCGTCAGAGCCTCCTCACCCACCCGGCGCTCAGAGGAGACGTAGTCGCCTAGGCGACTGGGAGGAACAGCTGATGCACACGCGGTGAGGAACAACACCGCACCGAAGAGCCCGAATGAGTTTCTCACGGTTCCACGCATCGCCCACCTCCCGGTTGAGGACGCCACGTTTGCACGGTTGCAGATACGTTCGCTCCCCTATGCCAGCGCTGTCAAGTCCACGTTTCCTCTTGTATTTTCCCCTCCGGCTCAGCTACCGTACGGTCTAAGAGACGGACTCACAGCGCGCCTCCTTCCGGAATCGCAGGAGTCCCATGGTCGATCCGTACACGCACGGCTCTCCCCAGCTCTCCATCGTGATTCCAGCCCACAACGAGGCTGGTCGCATTCTCCCCTATCTCCGGCAGATCATAGATTACTGTGAAGGGCAACGCCGCTCCTATGAGCTGCTGGTTGTCGATGACGGCAGCACGGACGGCACATCGTTAGTCGTGGGGAGACTGGCTCAGGTTCATTCAACCGTGCAGTTGCTGCGACTGCCCACTTGCCACGGCAAAGGCGCCGCCGTGCGGTATGGGATGCAATCAGCGGTCGGCTGCCTGCAATTGTTCGCCGACGCTGACGGCGCCACACCTATACAGGAACTGGCGCGGCTGGAAGAAGCCTTGGCCGAAGGAGCGGATTTGGCCATCGGATCCCGCGCCTTGGCCGCGCGGCTTCCGAATTTCGTCGTCCATGCCCGAATGTATCGGAGCGTTCTTGGATCATTGTTCAATGCGGCCGTGCGGCAGGGTGGTATTAAGGACATCGCCGACACGCAATGCGGCTTCAAGCTCTTCCGACGGATTATCGCGCAAGAACTCTTCGGCTATGCCTCAATCGATGGATTCGGCTTCGATCTCGAATTGCTGTATCTGGCCCAGCAGCGCGGATACCGGATTGCGGAGGTCCCGGTGAACTGGTCCGACCAGCCCGGCTCGAAAGTCCGCGTCCTGCGAGACGGCTTCACCATGCTGCGCCAGTTAGCCGTGATCAGACGCAACGACCAGCAGGGTCGCTACCGTCTCCCTTCCTTCTCTCACGAATTGATGCACGGCGACCGGTTCAGAATGCCCGCATCGTAGCCTTCATCCGATAAATCGCCGCCTTTTGGTCGTCGTAGATGCGGCTCCAACCCGCGTGTCTGGCCAAGTCTTCTTCCAAGGGAGTTTGCTTTCTCACCAGAGCCCAATCGACGGAGTATTTTGTCAGGATGCTCAAGTCGGGATGCGCTCCGGTGAGCGCCATGTAATCCCGAAAGATCACGCGTTCTCCGCTCCGCCATGCCGGCATCCGGCCGTCGATAAAAATTCTCGTGCCGGGCATCCACCAGAGCAGAAACCCCCCATAGGCGTAGTCATTGTACAAACGTTGCCCGGTTTGGTCCCGGTTGGCCCGCATCCATTCCACCGCTTCGATGGGATAGGAGGTCGTTTTGAAATATTCCGCCGGCCTGGTGCCGGAGAGCACGATCCGGTGGATATGCTCAGGGCCCAGCCACATTAATATGGCTGCCGTGAGAACGGCGGCCGCAAAGTCTGCCCTGTTGGCTGCAACCTCGCTAGACGGCCATCGCCGGCGGAGTTGCGCATGGCCGTCAGACAGGAGCTGGGCGCAGAACGGAAGGCTCACGATCAGGAAGAACGGAATATTGCGCATGTGCCGGAACGAGAATGCGAGAAACACAACGCCAATGACCCATCGAACCGGCTCGATCCTCCGATACCACAACGCCATGGCGACGATCAGTCCTGCGAGATACAGCGCATACCTGCGTCCGGCGAGACCGGACATCGACAAGGGCTGCCATTCCTGCAGCGTCTCGAGCATGAACCGGTTCGAGAGTGAATCGACGATCTCATGGTACAGACGCCACCCGTATGGATTGAGAAGGGTGATACCGGCCGAGATGGCCATGATCGCGGTCAGCTGCCTCACTTCCATCCAAGATAAAAGCGGCTCATCAAAACGGCCGCTGAAGAGGATCTGCCGGTCCGACATCCATCTGACGATCGCGGATGTCCCGATGATGAGGCTCAATTGCAACAATCCGGCAACGAACCCTCCATGCAAATTTGCCCAAACAAGAAAGAGCGGCGGAATCCACCATCGGACGGAGGCGTTTCCGTCCCTCCAGCATTTCAACAGCAACGAAAGAACTGCCAACCCCAGCAACGTGATGAGCTGGGTTCTTGCACCGAGATAGGGCAGCGCGACCCACAGGGAAATGGCGCAGGCGAGCCACTGGATGGCCACGCTCGCAGATGCCACGGCCGCTCCGAGCAGCCAGGCGCTGATCGTCACGGCTGCAAAGAACAGGATGACGCCCAACGCGCCAAAGGCCGAATAGATGCCGGCGACCAGCACGTCGGTCATCCATGCATGTTCCACCCAGGGCCAATCCGGCATGGTGTGGGAATAGGGGTCTGCCGACGGAAGAGGCAGGCCGTTCTGCAGAACATCCAAGCCGGTCCGGAGATGCCAGCCAAAATCAGGCTCGGTCAGCGGCTGCAAGGCAAAATTGATGATAATCAGCAGGAGGAGGAAACCCAGCGCGGAAATACCGGCCAACGGAGAACGGACCACCCGCGGAAGGGTCAGTGGCGGCCAGGCGCTTGATTGAGGGGCCTTCATCGGCGAATCATCCTCTAGCCCTCAGGTCCTGAGGAGGGGGAACGGCGTCGTGCGAGCAGATTTTCCATGACCAACCACTCCACCTCCGTTCTGAGGAAACAGGCGACCGCCTCCTGAGGTGTACATACGATCGGTTCATTGACGTTGAACGACGTATTTAACAAGACCGGAACGCCGGTGCGACGCGCGAAGGATTCCAGAAGCCGCCGGTACCGTGGATTCGACTCGCGATCGACAGTCTGCACTCTCGCAGTGCCGTCGACATGGACGACGGCAGGTATGACGCCTTTCATCGACGATTGCACGCCGACTGTCCGAAGCATGAACGGAGAGGGACCGACGAGTTCAAAGTACTCACTCGCCCGCTCCTCCAACACCGACGGCGCAAATGGTCGAAACGGTTCACGCAACTTGACTTTCATATTGATCAACGCCCGCATGTCCTCGCGACGCGGGTCCGCCAACAGGCTCCGGTTGCCCAAGGCGCGAGGCCCCCACTCCATCCGGCCTTGAAACCAGAACACCAGCCGACCGGCGGCGAGCTCTCCGGACATCTTTTCACAGAGCGACGCATCATCGAGCCGCTCGACAGCCAACCCGGCTGTCTCCAGGGCGGACCTGCACGCGGCTTCGGAGAACTGGGGTCCCCAAGACGCTGTCCGCATGACCATCGGAGCCGACAGACCGCCCCGGCGGTGCGTCAGCCACAGGGCCGCACCGAGCGCCGCTCCGGAATCGCCGGCCGCAGGCGGTACGAACACTTCGTCGAATCCGGCGTCGCGCAGGAGTCGGCTGTTGGCGACACAGTTGTACGCGACCCCCCCGGCCAGGCAAAGGCGCTCTTCGTTGGTCACGGTCCTGAGATGTCGTCCAAGGTGCAGGAGCGTCTCCTCGAGCACGGCCTGCGCGCTAGCCGCCATGTCTTGGTGACGGGACGTGATGTCTTCTTCGGGTTGTCGTGCGGGTCCGAAGAGTTGAAGGAACTGGGATGAAAATATGCGATGTCGCGCCAGATGGAAATCCAAGACCCTCGTGTTGAGACGAAATTGGCCCTCTGGAACGGTGCGAAGCACCTGCTCGCGCAACGCCGCAGCAAACCGTGGAACGCCGTAGGCTGCCAACCCCATCACGATGTATTCGTCATGATCCGGTCTGAATCCCAGGTAGGCCGTGATCGCTGCATAGAACTGGCCCAACGAATGGGGAAGGGCAACGCGTGTGAGCACACGGATCTGTTCCCGGTCGGCGCGAGCGAGCATCGTCGTGTGGGCTTCGGACGCCCCGTCGACGACCATGACCGCCGCCCGCTCGAATGGCGAAACCAGCATCGAGCTTGCGGCATGGCAGAGATGATGGTCAAGAAATACAACGGGCGGGCAGTTGGTGCCATCGACGCGTTGCGAGAGCAAGGTGCGCAGGAAGGTCAGTTCCTTCCATTCGTGGATCAAACGGTCGGCCGCACGCGCGCCTTTGACGGTGAATAGCCGCGGGGATTGCAGCATTGAGCCGATCGCCAATGCCGCGCGCCGGCCTAGCTGCCAATATTTCCATGGCACGGCGATCGCGTCCAGATCTTGAAGGCGAATTCCGGTGCTGTTCAGACAGAATCGAATGGCATGGAGCGGCAAGGCGGTCACATGCTTAATCCTGACAAACCGTTCTTCTTCCGCGGCCGCGAGGAGCTGGCCATCCTCAACCAACGCCGCCGCCGCATCTCGCATGTTCGAAAGACCGAGGATGCGCATGGCGAGGTAGGATAAAGTAGGCGATGCGGCCTGACAAGTTGCTTTCAGTCAGTGATTCCGGTACCGTGAGCTATCCATGCACACCAGCGTGCGTCTGCATCCGGACAAGTTCAGCCTGCGTTTCTTCGGCATGAACGCCGGTCTCGCCGCGCTTCTCCTCCCCATCCTCCTGGTGGCTTGTACGAAACAAGAACTTCCTGACCTGGGGCCTCGCCTGTCGCAGACCGCCGCCTTGGAGTTGTCGCCCTCCTTGTTGGAATTCAAGGGGGAGTACACAGATAATTGCGGCCACATGCAGATCGTCCAGATGGGCTCCACCCTGCAAGACATGCTTTACGAAGCCGCGAACCGGACGTTTGCGTCCGTCGTCCGGCCGGGGTCCGGCGTCAAGCCGGACGTCATCGTGCGCGTCAATCTGGTTCATTCGAATTTCACTCTCCGATGGGACGGCGTCTACGATCGCGCACAAACCGATCTGCAGCTCGGCGGTCTCGTGTCCTTGGTGGACCAAGCCGGCTCGGCCTTGGGCGAACAGGAGGTGCGGGTCGACCAGAAGGGGCGTGTCCGCATTGAGCCGCTTCAAAAGAACTGCGACTTCCTCGTGGATGACTTCATTCAGGATGCGGCTCGAGAGTTTGCTCACAAAGTGTCCGAAGCCACCCGCCGCAAGCTCGCGCCCACCGGCACGGCGGCGACTTCCTCGTGGATGACTTCATTCAGGATGCGGCTCGAGAGTTTGCTCACAAAGTGTCCGAAGCCACCCGCCGCAAGCTCGCGCCCACCGGCACGGCGGCGACTCCCCCTGGAGCACCGGTGGCAGCGGCGTCGGTGACGGCAGCCGCACCAGCGGCCATTCCGGTCCCCGTTCCCGCGCCGGGTCGATCGGCCGCCCCGGGAGGAACCGCGCTTTCGTTTAAGGCCACCGTATTGGACGACAACGGCAATCTGGTCTTCGAAGGTGGCGAGCGGATTCGCGTCCGCGTCGACATCGTGAACACCGGCCCGCAAGAATTGCAAAACGTCACGGCCACCCTGTCCGGCACACCGCTGGTGCTTGCGCAATTTCCTGCCACCACACTGTCCGCAGGCCGTCTGCCCCCGGGACAGTCGCGGTCCGTTGAGTTTGTCGCGACGTTGCCGCAGGGGATACAGTCACAGAAAGCCGATTTACAAGTCAGCGTGATTGATCCGGCTACCGCGACGCCATCCGCACAGACCCTCTCGCTCTCGATCCACCCGACCGACCTGAAGGCCGACGACGTGGATCAGATCCCGGTCATGGCCGTCGGATACAAGCGGCCTCATACCTATTTGGTTTCCATCGGCATCGGCTCCTATCGCGATCAACAACTTTCCATCCGAAAATACGCGGCATCGGATGCCGAGTTGCTGACCAACTACTTTCAATCACTGGGCGGCCTGCCGGCATCGAACGTCCGGCTGCTTCAAGATTGGAAGGCCCTGCGCCCAGATATCGACGAAGCACTGTTGGACTGGCTGCCGGGACATATGAACAAGGAAGCTGTGGTGATTGTGTATTTTGCCGGGCTCGCGACTGTCTCGCCGAACGGAGAGGTCTTTCTCGTTCCCTACGACGGCAGCATCGCGAGTTCGTCTCGGTCCTATCCGCTGAAGGATTTGGAAGCGGCGCTCAACCGTTTGAAGGCCAAGCAGACCCTGTTTGTCTTTGATGGGATGGTCTCAAAGCTTGGCGCCGGGACGGATGGGCGCTCGAAGCCGGTGCTTCCCCAATGGAACCCTTCCGGCAGCTCGACCGTTCACCTCATCGCCACGAATGGAGTGGGGCGGGTCGTCGAGGACGAAGACCACCGGCATGGCCTGTTCACGTACTACCTGTTACGTGCCCTGAGAGGAGAATCAGATGTGAATCGTGACGGGGAAGTCACCCTTGGGGAAGCCGTCGCCTACCTCAATCAAAAGGTCCTTTGGGCCTCGAAAACGCAATACGGTCAAGAACAACGCCCCGCCGTGGTACCGCCGCTGAAAGCGACTGATCCGGTCAGTGGACTCGCTCTGACCAAACTTGCCGCAGTACGAGCCTCAGAACATCCCTAATCCGCCAAGAGAACGAACACAACAAAAAAGGGGTGGAGGACATCGTCCCCCACCCCCTCAACGGCATCACCTCTAATTATTCGTCGCCTTTGCAGAAACTCCGCTCGTAGTTGATGATGGTCCAGGCCTCTTCTTCAGTGATCGCGGCCGGAATCAATGAGACCATTCCAGTGCCGGCGCTTCCGTTCTTGATGACCCAGAAGAGCTCGCCGTCTTTCCGCTTCTTGTGGAACTTGCAATTCGTGAAGTTCCGTGGGCTCGGATTGAGAATCGCGCCGGCAGGACCGTCGCCCTTCCCCTCTTTGCCATGGCAGTTGAAGCAGGTGCCCTTCCCTTCAAACAAGGCCTTTCCCTTGGCGACGTTCTCGGGAGTATTCGCGATCGGGTTCTTCAAGGCCTTGGCATCCGCCAACTGGTCCGGCGGAACTCGAGGCTTCAACGGATCTTTCTCTTCCGCTCCGACCATCGTGGCCGAAAGCAACATCACGGCTGCTGCGAGTCCTAAAAACTTAGAAAAATACCCCATCAGACTCCTCCTTGTTGTTAAACCACCGCAAATCCACAGGGCCCGAGGCCACTGGCTGGGCTGCATGAAGGCAATAAAGCGTCGGGACTATAGCAACGGCGTTTTGAGCTTGTCAAGCAAACGGCTCAGGATCCATCACCATCCCACAGAACCAGCGACACAGTGTCTTGATGTTCCTTCCTGTGGGGTTCATCAATCAAACGTCATGCCACATCGCGCAGCTGGTCGCTTTCGCAATTCCGCCTAGTTACGGAGTTGACGACAGGGGC
>Ga0207649_10001940_pt1 | contig 11782 bp, 3 predicted proteins | sample KBSC43metaG_FD_184317 | JGI IMG/M metagenome (GOLD analysis project Ga0207649, IMG submission 184317) | Corn rhizosphere microbial communities from Kellogg Biological Station, Michigan, USA - KBS C4-3 metaG (SPAdes) (version 2) | ecosystem: Host-associated > Plants > Roots > Rhizosphere > Soil ... | reverse complement strand
ACGTAGCAGCGCGCATCTCTCGGGTTCAGATCCGCAGCGGTAATCAAGGCTTGCACAGCCTTGTCATAGATCCCGCGCGAATACAGCGCAAGACCCAGGCCGATAAGGATTCGCGGCGATTTCGGAAACAGCTCCGAAGCTCGCTGAAAAATCGTAATCGCAGGTTCATACGTGCGGTGCAGCAGCATCTCGCTGCCCCACGCGAACATATTCTCCTCCGTTGGCTCCAGGTGCGCCGCTGCCTCGAAATCGTTGGCCGCCTCCACAAATTTCCCTTGCTTCTCATCAATCTGGCCCAGCAGGTTATGCAATTCGCCGGTGTTCTTCTCCGCCAGAAGCGCCTTGATCACGGTTCGCGCATCATCCAGCTTGCCCAGCATAAAGTCCGCCATCGCGAGATCGTACCCGTTGTCGTAAGCACCGGGATTCACCCGATACGCTTCTTGCAAAAGTGGGAGAGCTTCTGTCATCTTCCCCGTCTGGATATAGAACTCACCCAGATTGTGGTTGGCATTGTAGCTCGAAGGCTCTAGCGACAAGGCCTTCCTGAATTCCTCACCGGCGAGCTCCGGCTTGCCGAAGCGCAGCAGAGTTGCACCAAGGTTCGTCCGCGCCTCGCCGGAATTTGGCTTGATCTGGACAGCCGTGGTTAAGTGCAGAATTGCCTTTTCCCCATTTGGAATCGAGGCGTAGGCCATTCCTAATAGCTCATGTATCTCAAAGCTCTTGGGAGCGAACGGAACAAGGGGTTCGAGACGGCGAGCAGACTCTGCAAATCGACCTGCCTCGTAGTCGACGACGGCAGCTTTGTACTGCTGATCCAGTTTCTGCTCTTGACCGTTTTGAGCTGCCAGGCACATCGTCGAGCTAAGGACAACAATGCTGGTCAGGTGTTGAATCCGGAACTTCCTGCTCACAGTGCCCTCCGCGTGAGCAACGCGTGCTATCAAATTGAAACACCCCGGCCGGAGATTACCGACCGGGGTGTACTCAATCTTAGCCTAGTAGTAGAACTTCAGAGCAAGCTGGATCTGTCGCGGATCGTAAGGATTGTCGCGCGTTGATCCGACTTCTCCGAAGTGTGCATCCGTAATGTTGCCCGAACCGCCGATGGCCACGACGCCATTGCCGCCGAAGTTGGGCGCGTTGAAGTTGGGGTGGTTGAGGATATTGAAGAATTCCGCACGGAACTCCGTTGAGAACCGTTCCTTGATCGGAAACTTCTTGAAGACAGAGAAGTCGAGCCGGTGGAATCCCGGTCCATCGATCTGACCAGGTTTCGAGCCCAGCGCCGCCGCTCCCTCCAGCGGTATGCAGCCCGTGATCGAGCCGGGATCAGGAGTGATTGTCCCAATCGATCCGGCCAGGTCGTCCCTCAGCTTGCAAGGCTGAGCGAAGGCCGCCGCGTTATTGACCCAGAAGGGCCTCGGCGCACCATCGATCGTCTTGGTCTTGATTCCCAGTTTCGGATCCTGCCCCTTCACCAGCACGACATTGCAGCCTGTTCCGGAGGTCGTACCTGTCGGGCATCCAAAGTTCACTGGCTGTCCGCCTTGCAGCGTCGTAATCCAGTTCACAGCCCAACCGCCGAGAACCGTATCCGCGATTCCTCCGTGGTTCATGTACTTCATGTTCTTGCCGAAGGGTAGTTGATATCCACCACTGAAATGGATCACGTGTCGGAGGTCAAAGTTTGCCCGAGTCCAATCGAAATGAGGTCCAAGACCGGGGACGTTATAGGCTCGCAGACCGCCGCTAGAACCGCCGTTCAGCAAGTCACCGGCATCAGACATAGCCTTCGAATAGGTCCATGTAAGCAGGAAGGTCAACCCATTGGACATCTGGTCTTCCAGCTTTGTCTGCAGTCCGTGGTAGGTGCTTTCTCCGTAAGTCGCCTGATAGCTGCCGCCGCCGAAATCCGAGAACGGCACGCAACTGTCGCCCTGGAACACACCGTAGTCGTGGATGAGGGCGTTGTTGTTCTTGGAGTCCTTGGTGAGACAGCTCCCAGCTTTGGTACCACTCACGTTGCTGGGCAAAATCTGCGTCACATTCTGATATCCAACTCCACCCTGCAGATCGGCACCATGCGTGTAAACATACGATGCCTGGGCGGATATGGCGTGCGTCAGTGAATACTGCACGGTGAGATTGGCGCTCGTAGTACGTGGAGTCTCGTAGTTGAACTGCAGCCCTTGCAATCCTAGGCTCTGCGCATTGAACGTCTTCGGATCAAGGCTCATACAGGTGAAGCCGGATTCAAAGTTGGCCGTTCCATGGCCTGTCGATGGATCCCCTCCCGCTGTTGGGCAATTTGAGTAAGACGTGTTGTAACTGGTGGGCACCACGCCGCCCGATGGCCCGTTGAATCCAGGAGGCGCATTCGTACTCGGCGTCAGGTTGAACACGAACGGATAGTTCTCACCAATGTTCGGGCCGTATCCCTGATTCTCGAAGGAGTTATAGAAAAGTCCCACCCCTCCGCGAACCACCAGACTATTGCTGAGCTGGTAAGCAAATCCAACACGCGGTGCAAAATTGGCTTTCTGAGTTTGCAGCAAGCCTTGACCCCAACGGTCGGTCTCCAGCAGAGTGATCCCGTCCTTCTCCAGCAGGTCAAGGAATCCTGCACAGCTGGCCAGAACCGTGAGGCAATCCGCCGTGCGCGAAAGCGTCCGGTTGTCCTTGCCGTGTGCCGGGATGATGAATGTTGGAGCGCCGATCGGCGTACCGGGTACTGCGTACGGGACGAAGTTCGCCTGTCCGCCGTTCGTTTCGTTGATCGGACCGAAGTAATCCCAGCGAAGGCCCAGGTTCAGGGTCAGCTTCGGATTGACCTTCCAGTCATCCTGGAAGTAAGAAGCGAAATACATCTTCTGGTCGTAGGTTTTGTTGATGTTCGACGCGTAGGTCTGGTTCGACCCGCCCGAGTAGCTGAAGCCATTCGGGTTGGCATTCCCATTGATAGTTGCTGGAGCCGCTACTGGCGGCAGGATGAATTGCGCTACGCCACCCGTGGTCTGGCTCTGATTGGGAATATCGGTAAACGTACCGTTGTAGTCGAATTGGCCGTGCGACCAGGCTGGCTGCAGCGTTGAGAACTTCACCGTCTGGTATTCAATACCCATCTTGAAGCTGTGCTTGCCATAGATCTTGGTGAAGTCGTCCGTCACCTGCAGCGTTTGGCTCACTTCGTCCGACGGCAGGAAGGAGTTGCTTCCAAGCTGAGCCAGGTTTCCGATGCTGAATGCTGGAAGTCCACCATTCTCCTGGTCCTGCGGAATTCCTCCGTTACCCGGAATTCCATGTTCACCCGGAATTCCGCTCACCGTGGCCTGCGGTCCGAAGCGGGTTGTGTGGAGGTGCGCAAAGCCGGCGCGGACCTGATTGATGGCGTTCGGATTGAATACGTGTGTATAGCCGGCGACAGCCTGGTCCGACTTGGCGGTCTGAAGGCCCTGATCGAACGAGCCGCCGTCGGCGACGCCTCCGAAGATGCCGGGGATGAAGATCGGATCATCCGAGTAGCTGAAGCGAACGAAGATCTGATCGTGCTCCTCGGGGTTGAAGTCGCCGCGAATATCGAATTGGTTGCGATGCTCAAAGAGTGCCGGACTGGCGCCATACGTCTGCAAGCCCGAGTTTGGTGCCGGGAACAGGTTAAGCACGTCCACGGCGGCCGGATCGATCCGGGCAACAGGAATCTGGTTGAGGTTGCAATTGCCGGTCGTGAAATTTGTGGTGCTTGGTGCGCAGGTGCCGAATGGATCACGAACGTAGATCGCGCTGCCGCTGTTGTTGGTAAGACCAGAAACTGGATCCGTCGCTCCGGCTCCCACAAACCGCGTTGTGGCTGGATCCAGAACCGTCCCCTTTGAGATCGCCCGTCCGCAATGATCTTTATCGGGGCACGGGCCTAGGCCGTCATACCTTACACCCGAATTGAGCAGGAGAATGTCGGAAAGGTCCGTGTACCCGCTGCTCCTCATCTTTGCCGTCGGCACGTTGCCGTTCTCAGGCGTACCCTGCACGCGGCGGAAGCCTTCGTAGTCCCCGAACAGGAACAGCTTGTTCTTGATGATCGGACCACCGGCCGACACGCCAAACTGATTCTGCCGCAGCTTGCCTTTTCCGATTCCCGTATTGTTCTCGAAATAATCGGCAGCATCCAGCTTGTCGTTACGGAAAAACTCCCAGGCAGTGCCGTGGAGCGAGTTCGTACCTGACTTGATCGTGGCGTTCAGAACTGCACCGGCGGAACGCCCCAACTCCGCGCTGAAGTCGGCCGTCTGCACCTTGAACTCTTGAATGGCGTCGACAGGCGGCAGAATCACGTAGTTCGTGCCGTTCAGGAAGTCGACCGCATTCGAGTTGTTGTCGATGCCGTCAAGCAGATAGTTGTTCTGCGCGGGCCGAAGTCCGTTGGCGCTGAATGCTCCCGATGCCGCGTTGCCGCGCGTGTCCGCCTGGGGCGTCTGCATGCCGGCGCCAAGCTGCGCAAGGAACGTGAAATTGCGTCCGTTCAACGGGAGATCATGGACCTGCGCCTCACCGATTACCTGTCCGACTGACGCTTCCTGCGTCTGCAGCACAGGAGGTGCCGTGTTCACCTCGACGGTCTCCGTTGTTCCGCCCGGCTTCAGCGCTACGTTCAGCTGAAGAGTCTGGGCCACGTTGACGGTGATGTTCTTCTGGGTCGTCTTCGCAAAGCCCTGCGCTGAAACCGTCACCGTGTAGTGGCCGGCGCGCACGGGAGAGAACGTGTAGATGCCGCTGGCATCCGATTTGGTCTGCAGAGTGCGCCCCTGATCGGTGTTCAGCAGAACAACTTCTGCGTTGGGGATCACCGCGCCGCTCGGATCCTGAATCGTCCCTGTGATCGCACCTTCGTCGACCTGGCCAAAGGCGGCTTTACTTTGAACAAGGAGAATGCACACGATCGCAAGAACTGCGCACCGTAATGCCCTCACCACCTGAAGCTCACTGAAGTCACGGCCCATTAGAATGACCTCCAATCCTGTTTTCCTCGTCTGAGACACACTTCTTATCGGTGAAGCAGGGGTTATTTCGGGTACAGGGAGAAAATGAAATCGTTTTCCTGTAAACGGTTTCATTCCTAGCGGAGAAAATTATGCGATTCTCACATCATTTGTCAACCAAAAGTTGTACTTGGCTCTAATCCCAGCAATGCAGACCTCGAAGAAGCGAAGACTTTCCCGCCCGATCCCACCCGCTACTTCCTTGCTAAGTCGTTCTTTACATTGCCGTTAACTCGCAACTCCTCAAAGCTGGCAGACGCTTCATCTGCGTGGAATCCATAACCACAGCCCCACACGGAATTTGACCAGATCGAAAGCTATCTCAATTTTTTGGGCCATCGAGAGCCGCTCGAAGAGCCCCAGCTCGAACCCTCCATCCCTCCACCACCCAAATGCTATGATTCCCGCATCCCGCCCCACCCGATCTCAGATGAAGTCTTCCCCGAAACCAGAGCTCGCAGCCATCTCCAGACGCTCCATCCTCAAATCGCTGAGTTTCGCTCCCCTCCTGCTTCGGTCAGCACCCCTGTTTCCTTTCTCCGCCTCTCCCGATTCAGTCGGCTCCGATGTCGGCAACTTCTCCATGACGGACGTCAGGCTCTCCCCTCACTACCCGGTGCAGTCCCCCCTGTCCGACATCTTTCGCACCATTCCGGCCGGCTCCGATGAATTCCCGCTTGAGAAGTTCGCAATCGAAATCGAGTCCCTCCTCGATCAATGGGGCAAGTCGCTCAAACAAGAAATTGCCCGCTCCGCTGCCATTGCTTCATTTCTCGACGATCACATCGACATCTCCGACCTTGGCTCCGCGAGTCATACCACCCTCCGATCAGGATTCGGCGTCGATGCCATCCGGCGCACCTTCACTCGCAAATCGAAGGTCTCCCGCGAGCAGTTCCCTCGCAGCCTCGCTCAGTGGCTCGGGCCTGTCACCTCAATCGAAACTGCCGAGTTCGAGATCTTCAGCATCGAGCAAACCGGCTCTTCTCCCCTCACCCTCCAGATCGAACTCCGCTATGACATCGTTGCGAATCTGCGCGATCAGAAGCGTGAAGAGCGCGTAGGGACCTGGAAGATGGAGTGGCTTCAAGACAGTTCTCAAACCTGGAAAGCTCGAGCCTGGGACTTCGCTGGAGAAACGGTTTGCACCGCGCAAAGCCCCGCCTTCGTTGACATCACTTCCAACGTTCTCGGAAGCATCGACTCATACCACTCGCAGCTCTCGCACGGTGCAGACTACTGGCGCACCGTCATTGACGGCGCGGTGGGAGTCGACATCTACGGAAACAACGGCGTGGCATCCGGCGATTTCGACGGCGATGGATTCGATGACCTCTACATCTGCCAGCCTGCCGGTCTGCCCAACCGGCTCTACCGCAACCGTGGTGACGGCACCTTCGAGGACGTGACTGTGAAGGCTGGCGTCGGCGTTCTCGATCGCACCTCTTGTGCGCTGTTCGCCGATTTCCTGAATCGCGGACGCCAGGACCTCCTCATCGTGTGCGGCACGGGCCCTCTCCTGTTCCTCAATAACGGAGACAGCACCTTCTCCCTGAAGCGCGACGCGTTCAAGTTCGCGCTGTCTCCGCAGGGGTCCTTCACCCACGCAGCCATCGCCGACTACGACAACGACGGCCGCCTGGACGTGTACTTCTGCCTGTACATGTATTACCTCGGCTTGGAGCAGTACAACTACCCGGTGCCCTATTACGGCGCGCGTAACGGGCCTCAGAATTGTCTATTTCGCAATCAAGGCGACGGCACCTTCGTCGAGGCGACCCAGGCTTCCGGCCTGAACGTCAACAATGACCGCTACAGCTTCGCATGCGCGTGGGGCGACTCGAACGGCAATGGCTTGCCCGATCTCTTCGTCGCCAACGACTTTGGCAGTTCGCAGCTCTATTGGAATCAAGGCGACGGCACCTTCAGGGATGTCTCCAACGAAGCCCACATCGAAAGCGTCGGAGCCGGCATGGGATGTTGCTGGGCCGACTTCGACAACGATGGCCGTCAGGACATCTACGTTCCAAGCATGTGGGAAGCTGCCGGCCAGCGCGTTTCAGGTCAGCCGCAATTTCATCGCGACGCGCCCGACAACATTCGTGAACTCTATCGGCGTCACGCGCGAGGCAACGCCCTCTACCGCAATCGGGGCAATGGGCTCTTCGAAAACGCCGGACATGCAGCTTCAGTCGAGATGGGACGTTGGTCCTGGTCCTCTGATTTCTGGGATTGGGACCATGATGGATTCAGCGACCTTTACGTGACGAACGGATACCTCACAAGTCCGCAGAAGGATGAACTCGCCGGCTTTTTCTGGCGTCAGGTCGTATCCAAATCGCCTGAGGACGCAACTCCCCTGCTCGCCTACGAACGTGGATGGAATGCCATCAACGAGCTCATCCGCGCCGATCACACCTGGCACGGCCACGCTCGCAACGTGGCATTCACGAACAACCGCGACGGCACTTTCACCGAATCCTCCGGAGCCTTGCTGCTCGATATTCGCGAAGACACCCGCGCCTTTGCACTTGCTGACATCGATCACGATGGCCGTCTCGAAGCGATCCTGAAGAATCGAAATGCGCCTCAAGTCCGAGTTCTTCACAACGCACTCACAGGCATCGGCAGTTCCATCTCGTTTCGCCTGCGTGGCACCCGAAGCAACCGCGATGCAATCGGCGCGTCAATCACAGTCACCGCCGGCAAGCTGTCCCAAACGAAGTACCTTCAGGCTGGTTCCGGCTTTCTCTCGCAGCATACAAAGGAACTCTTCTTCGGCCTCGGCGCTCACGAAGGTTCAGTAGAGGCAACGATCCGGTGGCCCTCCGGCCTTGTGCAGACCTTCGCCGATCTCCCCACAGCCCATCGAATCCATGTCGAAGAAGCCGCTTCGCAGTTCCGTGCAGAATCGTTCGTAGCTCCGGTGCATGCGAGCGCATCCGCTCCCGCGCCCTCCGATGAGATTCTTCCTCGCAATTCGCAGACATGGTTGATCCAGCCACTCAAGGCACCCGCATTCAAACTTGCCGATCTCGATGGTGCGGAGCACACCCTCGAATCCCTGCGCGGCAACCCTGTCTTGCTAGCCTTCTGGTCTACCTCCTCCGCGGAGAGCCTGCGGCAGCTCGACCAACTCCGGGCGTCAGCTTCGATACTGAAACGAAACGGCCTTCAGATCTTTGCCGTCAATCTCGACAACTCCAGCAACCTTCCCGAAGCCCGCGAGCTCGCCGACCGCTACCGTTCGTCAGCCGCCATTTTGTTTGCCACGGAAGAAATCGCAGGTATCTACAACCTCCTCTACCGTCACCTGTTCGACCGTCAGCGCGATCTGCCCATACCGCTCTCTCTTCTGCTCGATAGAGACGGCATGATCGTGAAGATCTATCAGGGCTCCACGGAAGCATCGCACTTCTCCTCCGACTGCGCTTCCATTCCAGCTAACCAGCAAGCTCGAATGAAGAACGCTCTGCCCTTCCCTGGCCTGCTTGTCCAGGACACCTTCGAACGAAATGACTTTTCCTACGGCGTCGCCCTCTATCAGCACGGCTTTCTCGATCAGGCAGCAGAGTCTTTCCAACAAGTGATTGCATCCAAGCCCGACAACGCCAATGCCTACTACAATCTCGGCACCCTGAACCTTCGTCGAAATCATCCCGGCGAAGCCACGGACTTCCTTAAAAAGACTGTCGAGCTCCGGCCGAACTTCGCCGAGGCATGGAACAACCTCGGAATGCTCGCCGCGCAGGCAGGAAACACTGATGAAGCCATCAAAGATTTTCAGGAATCTTTAAGACTCCGTCCGAGCTACTTCACTGCCCACATGAACCTCGGCAACCTTTACCGGCGCATGCGAGTGTTCGACAAGGCCCAGGAGTCCCTATCCCGTGCGCAGTCCCTCCGTCCTGACGACCCCGAAATCCAATACAGCCTCGGAATGCTCTTCGCACAGCAGGACGACCCTGACCGAGCCGCTCAATACCTCGAGCGCGCAATCGCAATACGCCCAAATTATCCCGAAGCTCTCAACAACCTTGGCGTGCTCCACGTCCGGCAGAAAAACCTGGCAAAGGCCGAGGAAGAATTTAGAACAGCCATGACCGTCGCTCCCGCTTACGACCAGTCTTATCTCAATCTCGCTCGCCTCTACGCGATTCAGAATGATCGGCAGAAAGCACGCGAAGTCCTTCAGCAGCTTCTTCAGCTTCAACCCGACAACACGAACGCGAAGAATGCAATGGCGGTGCTACAATCAGCGCCATAAACGGATCATTCACAGGTGTTCAAAGGATGGCTCCCCACATCTCATCAAGAGCAGTGCACGCGTTTATCCGCGCATCTGCTTGCCGGGCGAGCGCCGTTTTGCTTCTCTGTGCGACAGCCTGGGCTCAACAGAACTCCTCCTCCACGCCATTCCACGAAGCTCAAAGCCTCTTTGAGCAGCACCGGCTTGCAGAGGCCCGAACCGAAGCGCTGGAGCAACTGAAGGCTCACCCCACAGCTGATGGCTACAACCTGCTTGGCATTATCGAATCCAGCCAGCAGGACTTCCCCGCTGCAATCGAGTCATTTGAGCACGCCCTGCGCCTCAAGCCGGGTCTCCCAAAAACACTCAACAATCTCGGCAATGCCTATGCCGCACAGCGTCAGTGGGATCTCGCTGAGCGCGAATTCCGCGCAGCCCTTCGCACTGATCCTGCCAGCGCAGACGCGAACTACAATCTTGGCGTGTTACTGCTGATGAAGGGATCCTCAGCAGAGGCCATTCCACATCTGCAGCTTGTTCACACTCCGCAGGCTCAGATGAATCTCGTGCGTGCGTACCTTCAGGCTCACCGCACAGCCGACGCCTTGCGTACAGCCAGCGAAGTTGCCGAAAAGAATAAGAGTGACGTGCAGGTCCAATTCTCGCTGGGCGTGCTGCTGGCTTCCGAACATCAGTACAAAGTCGCGCAGCGTGCTCTTGAACAGGCCGCCTCTCTCCAGCCCGAAAACTTCGAGATCCTCTACAACTTTGCACAGGTGCTCCTCCGCACCGGCGAGAATGCAAGAGCCGAGCTCATCCTTAACCGCGCCCTCAAACTGCAGCCTGAAAACGCAGACGCGCTTTACTTGCTCGCTCAGAGCTATTCGGCGCAATCGCGTCCACTCGATGCCCTCGATACCCTCGTCCGGGCACACGCAATCGCACCGGAGAATGTCGACATCATCTTCCTGATGGCGCAGATCACGATGTCGCAGAATTACTTTGAAGACGCGATTCCTCTTCTCGAATCCGGCCTCAAGATCGCACCGCGACGTCCCGATTTGGTCGCTGCACTCGGTGAAAGCTATTTCATGGCTGGCAAAACCGAGAAGGCCGTCGAGCAATTCAATCTGCTCATCGAAATAGAAAAATCCGCCCGATCCTATGCCTTCCTTGGCCTGTCCTACAGAAATCTCGGACGTTTCGATGAAGCGAAAGCCCTCTTCCAGAAGGGCCTGGCGCTCGATCCACACAACTCGACCTGTCTTTTCAATCTCGGATTCATCTCCGAGCGTCAGGGAGACGCTGCGGCGGCCGAGCGATACTTCCAGGAAACGATCAAGTACAACCCCCGGTACTCCGATGCCTTACTCGAGCTCGCTAACCTCCGCACCGCCGCAAAACGGCTGCCTGAAGCGGAAGAATTGCTGCGCCGCTACGTCAAGGTCGCGGCCGATCCTGCCAACGGCTACTACAAGCTCGCCATGGTCGAGCGCAGCCTTCACCAAACCGAAGCGGCCAATCGGGATTTGAACGTCTTCAAAACGCTTTCAAAGAATGCGCCGGCTGGGCCATACCCATACGAGCACCTATTCGATTACCTCAACAATCGCTCTCAGCTTGGCGCGGGTGCTCGCAGGCAACTCGACATCACCGAACTTCAAAACGAAATCCAGAGACATCCGAATCAACCGCAGAACCTTTATATGCTGGCCGAGGCCTACTTGAAGGCAGGGAAGATAGAAGACGCGAAAAGCTCGATTCAGCAACTGGATAAGCTGAGTGCGAGCGATTATCGGACCCTGAACGGCACCGGTGTCCTGCTGGCCCGCTATCATCTCTACGATGACGCCATCGAGCACTTCAAATCGGCGATGGAGGCAAACCCCAACTCCGATGAAGTGAAGTTCAACCTCTCGAATACATATTTCCAGAAGCGCGAATACGCTCAGGCGCTGGATCTTGCTGGCCAGATCACTGAAGCAGGGCGGAAGGACGATGCATACCTCACCTTGCTCGGCGATATCTACGCGCATCTCGGCGACAACGCCAAGGCCGAAGATATCTTCCGCGACGCAATCGCTCGCAACCCTGACAACGATCAGAATTATCTGTCCCTTGCTCTGGTAGACCTCCGCTCTGCCAACGTAGCTGCTGCTCAGCAAACCTTGGCCAAAGGACAGGCGCGTATCCCCACCTCCGGCAAAATTTCGTGGGGCCTCGGGCTCGTATCCGCAATGGCCGGCAATACAGACCAGGCCGCCTCTCGTTTCCAGCGTGCAATCGAGCTTCTACCCGAGTGGGCGGGAGCCTACTCGACGCTCGGCGTCTTTTACTTCCAGATCGGCGAGATCGAGAAAGCGAAAGAGGTCTTGAATCGCTTCAAAGAAAGTAGTGTCGGACCGAGCCTTGATATCAGCCGCATCGAGCAAGTTCTGGATCGTGCTGCGCCACCACAAACCGGGTCCTCGGGTACCCTCACCGCTGAGAACAA
>Ga0207649_10001934_pt1 | contig 11789 bp, 7 predicted proteins | sample KBSC43metaG_FD_184317 | JGI IMG/M metagenome (GOLD analysis project Ga0207649, IMG submission 184317) | Corn rhizosphere microbial communities from Kellogg Biological Station, Michigan, USA - KBS C4-3 metaG (SPAdes) (version 2) | ecosystem: Host-associated > Plants > Roots > Rhizosphere > Soil ... | reverse complement strand
TTGGCGCGGTTCACGGGGAAGTTCTTGAAGGTGTTGATCGTGAGATAAGAGAGAAACTTCTCCGCATCCGGTCCTTCGACCATCATCTCCGCCATGTGGTGCGACTGGTCGAACAGGACGGCGGAATGGCGCCAGGCGATCTGCTCGTCGCGCCAGTTCGAGAACTCGGACGGCACGACCGGATAGACGTAAGCGCCGATCTGCGAATTGCGCAGCATGGTGACCGGGTTGCCCGCGGCCCGCAGGACCGTTTCCAGATTGCTCATCGCGCGTTCCTTCGATAGCGAATGACCTTGCCAGAAGCGGTGATCGCGCCAGACTTGTCAAGCGAGGTAAGGCGTTGAATTCCTGCCCACTTTCACGATTTCCTGCCCAATGAACCACAAGCGAAATGGAAGTCGCCCAGCCAGCGAAATCGCGTCATGGAAGTGGGATTGACGGTGGGTTTCGAACCCTCTCTGGATAGGCCGAGAACAGGAGCGTCGCGTATGCGTAACAGGAAACTCGTTGCCTCTCTGTTGGGCGTCTTTCTTCTTGCCGCCACGGGCGCAAGCGCCCTACCGCATCCCAAGCGCGCTGGCGACGGGAGTGGTTGCCCGAACAACGCAGAGTGCGGAACAATCACCCGCCCGCTCGATCCCGATCATGGTATCGGCGGGAAAATTTCCATCGCCTATCGGCTCTACCGCCACAGACGCCCGGGCGCTGCCGTAGGAACGATCCTCGCGCAGGAAGGCGGGCCGGGGCTTCCCAGCATCCGCAGCCATGGTGGCTATCTGTACCTGTTCGCTCCATTGCGTGCCGATCACGACATCCTGATGGTCGATGCGCGCGGTACCGGCGAATCCGGCGTCATCGATTGTCCCAGCGTTCAGCGCAACAGCGTGCGTACGCCGGAGGATGTCGGCGAATGCGGACGCTCGCTTGGCCGGGCCGCGGATTACTACGGCACGCGTCTCGCAGTTGAAGATACGAAGGCTGTGCTCGACAAGCTGAAGATCACGACCGTCGATTATTATGGCGACAGTTACGGCACGTTCTTCGGCCAGGTGTTTTCCGCGCTCTATCCCGGCATGCTGCGCAGCGTGGTGCTGGATGGCGCCTATCCCGTGATCGGGGAATCGCCTTGGTATCCGCATGCCGGTGAGGTCGTTCGCCGCGGCTTCAATCTCGCCTGCGAGCGCACGGCGTATTGCGCGGGCCTGAAAGGCAGCTCGTTGAACCGCATCGAAAAATTGTTGGACCACATCCGGGCGCATCCCATCTCCGGCCGCGCGCCGGATGGCGAAGGCCAGCTACGCGATGTCGTGATTGATCCGTCGAGCCTGGGACTTATGCTCTATGACGGCGAACAGGGGCCGTTGAACTATCGCGATCTCGATGCGGCCATACGGGCCTTTTTCGACAAGGACGACGCGCTGCCGTTGCTCAGGCTCGGAGCCGAGAACATCGCCAATGAAGATCCCACACCGGCGAAGGGATACAGCTACGGGCTTTTCGCGGCCACGAGCTGCATCGACTATCAGCAGATCTACAATATGCAGTCGTCGCTCGCACGCCGCGTGAAAGAGCGCGATGCCGCCGTCGCGAAAAAGCAGGAAAAGGACCCGGGCGTCTATTCACCGCTGACGATTGCCGAGTTTCAAACCGTTCCGATCGATATCGATATTCTCAACCTCTGCATCGACTGGCCGGTGCGATACCCGCCATACCAACCGGGCCTTCCGATCCCGGATGGCGCCACATTCACGGACGCGCCAACGCTTGTCATCAATGGCGAGCTCGACATGCTCACGACGGCGGCAGAGGGCGCGATCGTCGCGCAGCAATATCCCCATGGACAACAGGTCGTCATCGCCAACAGCTTCCATGTCGATGCGATCTACGACGTCGACAATTGCGCGCAGGAAATCGTGCGCCGGTTCGTCGAGACGCTCTCGGCCGGCGACACCTCCTGCGCGGCGAACGTCAAACCCGTGCGGCTGGTCCCGATATTCGTACGCCACGCCGCCGATGCAATCCCTGCCACGCCGTCCGGCGGAAACACCGCGACTGCGCTCGATCTTTCCATAGCTTCGGCGGCCGTTCAGACGGCCGGCGATGCAATGGCGCGCTGGAATATCAATTACAGCGAGCATGGTTCGGGCCTACGCGGCGGCAGATGGCGCTATACGCAACCGGACCAGGTGGCGCGGTTCACCCTGTCGAAGGCGCTCTGGACCGAAGACCTGCCGGTCTCCGGGCGGCTGGCCTGGAACCAGCGTGACGGCACCGTCCATGCCGAGCTGAGCTACACCGACCCGGCCGGAAACGCCGGCCAGCTGACCGCGACCTGGAATGACCGTGACCATCAGGCCGTAGCCACACTCACCGGCACCGTTGCCGGGCGCGCCATCCAGGCGACGATGCCAGCACCCTAGGCGGGCTTTTCAATCTTCACCGGCCTCGCCCAGGAGGTCGAAGTCGCCGCGCAATACGACGTCGATGCGTCCGCTGCGCCAGCCTTGCCTCGAATCGCGGACAAGCGGTGCGGGGGCCTCTCGATAGCGCCGTACGACAGCGCCTGACGTCGACTTGCCAAGGAGCGTCGAGAAGTGGCGATACGCCTCGGCCGCTGGCGGATCCTCGACGGCACCAGCTGCCACCGAGACGCGCGCAACGATGCGCTGGTCGCCGTCCTGCTCCAGAACATGCAACCCTGCTTCTCCCGCCAGCATGAGGAAGGCGCCGAAGCCGGCGATTTGGAAGATAACAGCGTCGCCCTGCGACCGGCCCCTGATCTCGTGCAACTGCATGTGCCGCCGGGCGGCCCAGCCGCGATACATCGCGCTGATGCGGCCGACCCAATCGGTGGCGTCCGCGGTGTCGCTTCCGCTCTCAAGCGCACGCTCAACCTTCAGCAAGGCGTCGACCGGTGCGGATTGCTCGACATCGGCGATGCCCTGACGGACGAGATAAAGTTGTAGCGCGAGGCGGGAAACCATATCGCGCGACGCGCGGCCTGACTTGAACGACGCTGCGCGGAGACGCGCGAGCAAGCGCTCGGCGGTACGCGCGGCCTCATCCACGCGGTCGATCAGCGAAAGGCGGGCGAAGGTCGCAAACCGATTCGGGCGCGACCAGAAGTCCGAGCCGATGGTTTCGGCGAGAAGCGAGTCCTTGCCTTCGCGCCATAAGGGACTATCGAGCTGCGCTTGAATTGCGGCGAGCGCAGTTGCGAGCGCCGCCTTTTCCGCGTCGCTGCCTACGGGGCTGAGGATCATCGTGGCAAGGGTTAGACCTGCCAGGCCCGCTGCACCCGATTCGTCGCTCTGCGGGTTCGCGCTGCTCGAGTCATCGCGATCCGGATCGACGAACTCGACTTCGATAGCCGTACCCTCGCTTCGCACAAAGAGGAACTGGTCACCCGCAGGATAGCGGTGTTCGACCAGGGTCGCCGCGAGTGGTGCGAGAAGATATTGGTCGATCGCCCGGCGCAGGGGGCGCGCGCCCATCTCGGGCGAGAAGCCTTTATCGAGCAGGAATTCCATTGCGGAGTCTTCCCACTCCACCGCCCAATCGCGGTTCTTGAGACCGCGACGCTCCAGCACCAGACGCAATTCCTTGACCAGAATGTCACGCATCAAGAGTCGTGAGAGCGGCCTGAAAACGATGATCTTGTCGAGGCGGTTGACGAATTCCGGGCGGAATGTGCGGCCGACCGCTTCCAGAACATTGTCCTCGGAATGGGGACTGGACGTGCGCGCGAACCCGATGCCGGAACCGCGCTGCGCCGCGGCGCCGATATTCGAGGTCAGCACGATGATGGTGTGGCGGAAATCGACCTCGCGTCCGTTCGCATCGGACAAGCGGCCATCGTCGAACACCTGCAGGAACAGGTCCCACGCATTTGGATGCGCCTTCTCGAACTCATCAAGCAGAACAACGGAGAAGGGCTGCTTGCGGACGCGGTCGACCAGGGCGTCCGAACTGCCAACGTTGCCGGTGCCGACGATCTTCGCCGTCGAATCCGCGGTTTGAAATTCGCTCATATCGAGCCGCGTCATACGGTCGGCGGAGCCGAACAGATACTCTGCCAGCGTCTTGGCGAGTTCCGTTTTACCCGTTCCGGTCGGACCGGCGAACAGGAATACGCCGATCGGACGCTTTGGATCGGTGAGGCCCGCCTTCAGCATGGCGATCCGGTCCACCATGGCGCTCACGGCCTCGTCCTGGCCGATGACGCGCGCGGCAAAAAACTTGCGAACCTCGGACAGATCCATGCGCTGATCGTCATCGAGGATCGTGCGCGGGAGGCCCGTGGCCTGGGACAGCGTGTCGAAGACATGTTGCACCGTCACCGAATCCGCGTTGCCCGCTATGGCCTGATTTGCCGAGCTCTTGAGCAAGTCCAGCGTGGTGCCGGGAAGATGCGTCGAGCCAAGGTACTGCTGCGTCAGATGAAGAACCGATTCCAGGGCCGCCGGGTCGATCGGGATACTGGCGGATTCGCAAATGCGTTGTGCCACGCGTGCGGTGAGATCGGTTGTCTCGGCCATGCTCATGGGGTTCAGGCGGTAGAGCTCGATGAACCCGCGTGTGGCTGGGCGCTTCTGTACGAGACGCATCATGCCTGCGGGACTCGCCTCACCCATGATGATCAGACGCTTTGCGGACAGAGCCGGCATGATCTGATCGAAGATGCTGGCGGCCTGGCCCTGATGCGTTCCGCTGTCGGCAATCTGGAGGAGGTCCGGCACGTACCACACGACGCGCTTTGCTGCGCTCAATTCGGTCACGATCTGGCGGACGCGTTCCTCGAGCTGGCCGATGTACATCTGCCCGGCCATGAGTTCGGCACCGCTTGCTTCGAAAATGGTCCAGCCCTTTCCGGCCAGGCGTTGGCCCAGCAGCTTCAGGAAGCTGGTCTTTCCAACCAGCGGCTCGCCCACCGTAACCACCGAGCGCGGTGTGCTGTTTTCGATTGCGGCCTGCGCCTCATTAAGACGCGCGGTCCATCCCACGGGTTCGATCAGCAGAAGCTCATCGAGCCCTTCGCCCCAGAAGCGGCCAATGGAATTCAGCAGCGTGCGATCGATGCGAAGCCGCCTCCAGGCAGCGAGTTCGGATCGCAGCGCCGCTGACGTCGGGTGATCGATTCTGGAGAGCAGCAACTCGATATGCTCGGGATCTGCGCGCGATGCATCGTCGAGCGTGGTGCCGAAGGTAGGAGAATCGCCTTTCTCGGCGCGATCTACAAAATAGTCGCGAAACCCGTCTGGCAGCACCAGATTCTCGGCCCACCAATACTGCGCCTGGGCAATGGGTGCACCGACCGGCGGACGGTTTACGGTGCGGGCGAAATAGCGCAGCGCGAAATAGACGTGCCAGGGACGAAATTTGGAGAACTGCGCCAGGACTGCTGCGGGACCGATGTCGCGTTCGGAGTCCTGCGCCATCACCTCAAGCGCCGCGCAGCCCAGTTGCCAGTTCGCGCCGTTTGCGTAGTGGCGCAATGTCTCGATCGAGACGTCCGGCTTGGCGAGGATGGCGACGGCTTTCTTGAAAGAAGGATAGTCGATGAGTTCACGCGGATGCGCGGATTTCTCGACAAAGGTTTCGACTTCCCCACCCAGACGATAGAGTTCGGCCCGCTCGTCCGTTGTCTGCGCGTCGGGTTCCGTTGTGTTCTGGGCGCGCTTCAACCGCAGGTGCTGAACGATGAATGCTGCACCAACGCCAACCAGGATTCCAAGGAAGATCAGTGTATTCATCTGGATTGTCTGGAAATCTAGGCGTTGGGAGAACTGGCGGACAGGGAGGGATTCGAACCCACGATACCCTTGCGAGTATGCCGCATTTCGAGTGCGGTGCTTTCAACCGCTCAGCCACCTGTCCGCGGCGCAGAAATTCGGCATTTCTCCTGCGAGACCGGCCAAATCACAGCGTTTGAGCCGGGGGGTTCTAGCCGTCTTCGGGGAGTTGGGGCAAGGGCCGCTATGGCAAGTCTTTCACGCAGTCGTGAGCGGCCGGTTGGCGCGCATTTGGTTTTCCCGGAACAGGCGACTGCTGTATTTTGCGCGTGGACACCCGGGAGTGAGGCGCATGAGCCTTGGCATGCGAGTTCTGACGTTCTCCGTCGCGCTGGCTTTGCCGGTAACCGTCGCCGGATCGGCTTACGCGCACTTCTTCGCGGAATCTTCGACAGCGCAGCATAAACCCCCACGCGTCAACTATTCGTGCCCGACGCCTGCACCGGATGTCCCGCAAAGCGCGACCGTCAACGGCGAGCAGGGCGCGGTGTATCTGAACGTCTTCGTCAGTACCCATGGCCATCCGAAGAAAATTCGCGTGCTCCGTTCCAGCGGTTATCCCGACCTTGACGACGCAGCGGTCACGGCAGCCGCGACCTGGCACTACATACCGGGATCGATGAACGAGGGACCTGTTTCGGACTGGATGGCGCTGAAGATGGATTTCGGCGTGCACGAAAACGGCACCACGCTCAAGGCAGCGGCTGGCGGCACGTCGGGCGACTGCGACTATTAGATCACCACAGACTTACATGCGTCTCTAGACGGCCTTTGCCATCTGCGCTGCAAGGGCAGTCAGTTCGCTCTTGAGGATTTTCCCGGCCGGGCTGAGCGGCATATTGGGCATCAGGACGATTTCCGACGGCTGCTTGTAGGGCGCGAGCTTTGAGGCCGCGTAGGCGGCGAGTTGCGTGACCGTTGCCGTCGCGCCGGGTGCCGGATCGATGAAGGCCACGATCTCCTCGCTTCCGTCTTTCTGGCGGCCGATCACGGCGGAGCGCGCGACGGCTGGGTGCGCGTTCAACACGCCCTCGACCTCCGCCGGATACACATTGAAGCCGAAGCGGATGATCATCTCTTTCGCGCGGCCGGCGATGAACCAGCTGCCGTCCGCGAAGCGGGCGAGATCGCCGGTCTGGAACCAGCCTTCGGCGTCGATGACGGCCGCCGTTTCTTCCGGCGCCTTGTAGTAGCCCTTCATCACACCGGCGCTGCGCACGAACAGCTCGCCGACGTCATCGCCGGAGATTTTCGCTTCGATGCCCGGGAGCAGACGCCCGATGCCGCAATCGCGGCGCGGCGCGTCGAGCGGGGTGAGCGTGACGGTGGGCGAGCATTCGGTGATGCCGTAGCCGTTGTGCAGCGTCTGCCCGAACGCGGCCTCGACGGTGGTCTTGGTTGCAGCATCGAGCGGCGCACCGGCCGAGGAGATCAGCCGGAGGTGCGGTCCATTGATGGGCGTCACGCCTTTCCGTGTCGCGTATTCCGATATCATCCCGTACATCGATGGCGTGCCGATCATCACCGAGACGCCATTCTGCATGGCCCTCAGCGCCAGGGCCGGGTCGAAGCGCGAAACCAATTGCACCGATGCGCCGTAATAGAGCGAACCCAACAGCACGCCGGTAAGACCCAGAATGTGAGAGACCGGCAGCACCGCGTAGACACGATCATCCTGCGTCAGCAGGCGGGCCGCGCCGGAGGCTTTTGCCACGAACATCAGATTGGCGTGGCTCAACATCACGCCCTTGGGCTTGCCCGTTGTTCCGGAGGTGTAGATCAGCGCCGCGACGTTCTTCTCAGCAGCCCGCTCCAGCGGTTCGGGCGCGCAAGCCTCGTTCAGTGGAGCGAGGCCGATGAGGCCAAATCCGGCGGGATCCTCGAAGGTTGCGTTCAATCGCTCGGCATGCGCTTTGGCGCGCGGCGAAACCGACGTCGTGAAAACGATGCGTCGTGCCTCGCTGTGCGCCGCAATCTCGTCGAGTTCGCGCTCCGAAAGCCGCGCGTTCACGACCACGGGCCACGCATCAATTGCCGTAGCCGCGAGGAACAGCGAAACCGCGGCGCAGCAATTCTCGCAGACCACCATTACGCGGTCGCCGGCGCGCACGCCGGAGCGCGTGAGCCACGCGGCCGTCTTCAGGATCGCGACGTCGAGTTCGCCGTAGCTCCAGCTCCGATCCTGCTCGATCAGCGCAATGCGCTCCGGTGCGCGCGAGGCCCAGAACCGTACCAGGCCGGAGACGAGGACGGGCTCGTTCATGGCAAGCTCGCCTGCAGTTTCATGCCCGCAGACGGCTGCGCAGCCACTTCCTTCCGCGGCGCAAGGAGTGTGGAGATGCGCTCCGCAAGCGCGGGCGCATGGGCGCCGAGCATGGAGCGATGATCGCCCACGGTCGTATGGAGTTCGAACTGACGCGTCTTGCGGCGCCAGACATTGGCGGCATCGGAAGGAAACACCGGTCCGGTCTTTCCGGCGCGGATGAAAATGATCTTCCCCGAATAGTATTTCGGCGTGTGCGCGACCAAAGCCGCATCCCCCGCGATACGGGTCTGGCGGAGCGGCAGCGGCAGGTCCGGATTGACGGCACCCAGCCAGTTGTTGACGTAGACAGCGCGTTCGGCCTTGCGGGCTTCGCGATCGCGGAACAGGTTGAGGAATTTCCTGCGGACAACTGCGACGGTCGCGCTGAAAGGCTGGCGCGAAAGATCGCGCGCCCGATAGGCCATCTTACGCGCGCGCACCGTGGCGCGCGTTTTGAGCGGCCAGGTGTGGGGATGGGCATAGGCATCGATCATCAGCAGCTGGGCCACGTTCTCCGGCCCGAGCAGGCGCGCCATCTCCAACGCGACCACGCCCCCGAAGGAATAACCGCCGATACGATAGGGGCCCTGTGGCTGCCTGCGTTTGATCTCCTGGACATAGAGCGCGGCCATGTCCTCGATCCGTTCGAGCGGCTTCTCACGGCCATCGAGGCCCCGCGCCTGAATGGCATAGACCGCATTCGGACCGCGGATCAGCTTGCCGATTGTGGCGAGTTCGATCACCGTGCCGCCAACGCCGTGCACGATGTAGAACGCCGCGCTGTCGTCTCCGGTTTTGAGCGTGACGAAGTGATCGTAAGCAGGTGCTGCCTCGCTCTCGATCAGTTCCGCGAGTTCGCGGATGGTCGGCGCGTCATAGATGGCCGTGATCGGGAATTTGATCTCGAGCGCTTGCTCGATCTCCAGGAACAGACCCACAGCCATCAGCGAGTCGCCGCCGAGATCGAAGAAATTCGCGTCGATATCGACCGATGGCAGCCTGAGCGCGCATGACCAGATTTGGGTCAGGCGATCGATGGTTTCAGAGCGGTCCATCTCACGCCCCGATCTGCTGCAGCGGTGGTGCGTCGGCGGGCCGCGCGTTCTTCGCCTCCGCGATCTTGAGCAGCCAGGCGCGGAAGACAGCCGCCGCAACGGATTTGCCCTGCGGATGGGGAAAGCGATTGGCCAGCGATGGGAATTCCGCCATCAGGTTCTCGTCGCGCAACTTGATGGCGCGGGCGCGGAAGCGGTCGAGCAGTTCCTTTTCGCTCAGATTGAAATAGCCGCGCGGGACATTCGGATAGTCTTCGCGCTCACCGGCAAGGAACCGGCGCACATCGCGCTGGTATTCACGGCCCAGGGTGGACGCATCGTATTCGGGGTGTCCCTGGAGGAAGAGATGCAGATTGCGGCGCTGCTTCACGAACAGATCGGCGCCGGCTTCGCTCGATTCGGTAAGAATGCGATAGCCGCTCTCGCCAAGGGCGCCTTCAGGGATCTCGTTCCACCGCGAATGCGCGATCTTGAAGGTGTGCGGCAGATGTTCGGTCAGTTCGTCGTGACCGGTGGTCGTGTGGTCGAACAGACCGAAGCGCTTCTTGTCGAGGCGACGGCGCTTGATACCGTCGAAATGCAGCACCGCCGCGTGCGCCGCCAGACAGGAATACAGCACCGACGGGCCTTCGCGATCGATCCAGTCGAACAACGACGCGAGTGCACTCCAGTAAGGTTCGTCCTTCAGGTTGGGCTGCTTGGGCTCCGTGCCGGTGACGATGATCGCATCCAAACCAACTTCTTTAAGCTCGGAAAGGCTGCGATAGGAATTGTCCAGAAGGTGGCGTTTGCCTGTCTCGCCACGCGCAATGCCCGGCAACGCGCACAGGGACACGAACACGCGGAAATCCGGGACCGCCAGCTCGATCACGCTGAGGAACTGGCGCGCGGTCGACAGCAGCGCCTTGTCGGGCATGTTGTTGACGATGCCCAGCCGCAATCCGTCGATGCGGATATTGGAGTGCGGGTTGTAGAGAATCGCAGGCATTTACGACCAGCCCACTGCCAGGCGCGGATGCAGATCGACGACATTGTCGCCAGCGGAAGCTTCGAGCGCCTGCGCCAGATCGGCGATGATGTCGTCGACATGTTCGATGCCGATGCAGAGCCGGATCATCTCCGGTTTGACACCGGCGCGTTCGAGTTCGTCCGTGGTGAGCTGACGATGGGTTGTCGACGCCGGGTGGCAGGCCAGCGACTTCGCATCGCCGATGTTGACGAGCCGTTTGAAGAGCTTGAGCGCGTCGTGGAATTTCTTGCCCGCTTCGAAACCGCCCTTGACACCAAACGTCAGGAACGGCGCGCCGCGACCATGCAGGTACTTCGCCGACAGCGCATGATGGGGATCGTTGACGTGCCCCATGAAGCGGCACCATTCGACGCGCGGATGGGAGATCAGATAGGCCGCCACCCGCGTGGTGTTCTTGATATGACGCTCCATGCGCAGGGGAAGCGTCTCCATGCCCTGGAGCAGGAGGAAAGCGCTCAGCGGCGACAGCACCGAGCCGGTGTTGCGCTGGCAGACCGTGCGGCAGCGCGCGACGAAGGCGCTGGCGCCGTATTGTTCGGTGTAGACGACGCCGTGATAGGCATCTTCCGGCTCGGTCAGCATCGGAAAGCGCTTGGCGTTGGCCTTCCAGTCGAAACGCCCGCTGTCGATGATGGCGCCGCCCATGGTCGTGCCGTGACCACCGAAGAACTTGGTCAGCGAATGCACCACGATGTCCGCGCCATAAAGGATAGGCTTCACAAGAATCGGTGTGGCAATCGTGTTGTCGACGATCAGCGGCACGCCGTGCCGATGGGCAACCTTCGCCAGTTCCTCGATATCGGCCATGTTGCCGGCGGGATTGCCGATGCTTTCGCAATAGACGGCACGGGTGTTGTTATCGATCAGCTTTTCGACATCGGCGGGGCTGTCGCTGGCGGCAAAGCGCGTGTCGATGCCCTGCTTGCGGAAGAAGCTGTTGAAGAGCGTGTAGGTCGCGCCATAAAGCTGCGGCAACGTGACGATATTGGAGCCCGCTTCCGCGATATTGGCGATGGCGTAATGGATCGCGGCCATGCCCGAGCCGACGCACAACGCCTCGACACCACCTTCCAGGGCGGCCACGCGGCGCTCCAGAACCTGCACGGTCGGATTGCTCAGGCGGGAATAGATGTTCCCCGGCACTTCGAGATTGAACAGGGCCGAGGCATGATCGGCGCTGTCGAATTCATAAGCCACGGTCTGGTAGATCGGCACCGCCACCGAATGGGTCGTGGGGTCGGTTTCATATCCGCCGTGGATGGACAGGGTTTCGTCGCGCATGATGGCTCACCCGATTCGAATGGGAGAAAGACAGTGAACGGCGCTGAAAGCCTGGTCCGGACGCTCGTAAACGCGGGCGTGAACGTCTGCTTCATGAATCCCGGGACGTCCGAGATTCATTTCGTGGACGCGTTGGACCGCGTACGCGAGATGCGCGGGATCGCCTGTCTGTTCGAAGGCGTTGCCTCTGGCGCAGCCGATGGCTATGCGCGAATGGCGGGAAAACCTGCGTGTGCGTTGTTTCATCTGGGGCCAGGACTGTCGAACGCACTGGCAAATCTGCACAACGCGTGCCGCGCCCATGTGCCCTTGGTTAATATCGTCGG
>Ga0207649_10001932_pt1 | contig 11818 bp, 12 predicted proteins | sample KBSC43metaG_FD_184317 | JGI IMG/M metagenome (GOLD analysis project Ga0207649, IMG submission 184317) | Corn rhizosphere microbial communities from Kellogg Biological Station, Michigan, USA - KBS C4-3 metaG (SPAdes) (version 2) | ecosystem: Host-associated > Plants > Roots > Rhizosphere > Soil ... | reverse complement strand
CTGGACCACCTGCACCACCGTGCCTTCGGGGCGGGTCGGATCGGGAACTTCGAACATCGCCTGGTGCTTGTGCGGATCGAATTTCTGGCCTTCCGCCTCGATCGGCTTGACGCCATGCACGGCCAGCAGCCGCTGCATCTCGCGCTCGGTGAGGTCGATGCCTTCGATCAGCGATTTGAGTGGGCCTTCGGCGGTGTCGCGCGTTTCGGCGGGCAATACGAGCAGCGCGCGTGACAGCGAATCCGTCGCCGTCAGCATGTCGCGCGCGAATTTGGTGATCGCATAGGAGCGCGTGTCCTCGATCTCGCGGGCCATGCGCTTGCGCAGATTTTCCATCTCGGCCGCAAGCCGCAGCAGCCGGTCCTTGAGCTCGGCGTTTTCAGCCGCCAGCGCCTCGACCACGCCGGCCTCGACCTTGGCCTCTTCAGCGGTTTTGTCGGCCTCGGGACGCGGCTCGAACCCGTCCTGCGCCATCGTGTCGTCGCTCATCATCACTCACAAATTCGGGGTCTTGCCGGAGGTTCCGGCGGGGTTGCCAGCCATATCGGCCAAAGGGCAGGACAATTCAACCCTGAGCCGGATTTCGGTTCATTTCTTCCGTGCCATCACAGCCGAGATCGCCTGCGCCGTATAATCGACCACCGGCACGATGCGGGCATAGTTGAGCCGCGTCGGGCCAATGACGCCGAGCACGCCGATGACCTTCTCGCTGGCATCGCGATAAGGGCTGAGGATCACCGAGGAGCCCGAGAGCGAAAAGAGCTTGTTCTCGCTGCCGATGAAGATGCGCACGCCCTCGGCTTTCTCGGCATCGCCCAACAGCTCGATCAGGCCCTCCTGCCGCTCGAGCTCGTCGAAGAGCTTGCGCATGCGGCTTAGCTCTTCGGACTCCATCGCGTCGTTGAGGAGGTTGGCGCGGCCGCGCACGATGACGGTCGGTGCCTGCGCGGCATTGCCGCCGCTCAGCGTCGCGAGCCCGGTTTCGACCAGCTTCTGCGTCAGCTCGTCGAGCTCGGCGACCCGCGCGGCGCGCTGGCGGGCAACTTCGGCGCGCGCCTCGGCAAGGGTGCGGCCCACCGCGATATTGGCCAGATAGTTCGACGCCATCGTCAGCGCCGAGGAGGTGAGGCCGGGCGGCAATTGCACGACGCGGTTCTCGACCGTACCGGTTTCGCCCACGAGGATCGCCATCGCCTGCGTCGCATCGAGCCGCACGAATTCGACGTGCCGCAGCACCATGTCGGATTTGGCGGCGATGACGACGCCCGCGCCATGACTGAGGCCGGAGAGCAGCGATGAGGCTTCGGTGAGGAGGTCTTCGAGCTTGCCGGATTGCCCTTCGATCTGCCGCGCGATCTGCGTCTTCTCGCGCTCGTCGACCGCGCCGACTTCGAGCATGGCGTCGACGAAGAACCTGAGGCCCTGTTGCGTCGGCTGGCGGCCGGCGCTGGTGTGGGGCGCGGCGATCAGCCCGAGGTCTTCGAGATCGGCCATGACATTGCGGACCGACGCGGGCGACAGGCCCACCGCCAGCATGCGGCTCAAATCGCGCGAGCCGACGGGCGTGCCGGTCTCGAGATAGCGCTCGACGATCTTCTTGAAGATGTCCTGGCTGCGCTGATTGAGCTGCGTCAGGAAGTCTTCGGGCACAGGCGGCATCGGTTTGGCTCAAATTTTACGCCCTAACCATCTAGGCAAAAACGGCGGTCGATGAAAGGCGGCGCCGGGTTGTGGGGCGCTACGGGCAGGGTTAAGAGGCGGTTAACGACTGATTTCCCGCGAGTTGCCATGCGCCCGTCCGGCCGCGAACCCAACCAGATGCGCGCCGTCACCATCGAGCGCAACGTCGCCCAGAAGGCCGAGGGCAGCTGCATCGTGACCTTCGGCAACACAAAGGTTTTTGTCACCGCCTCGGTGGAAACGAGCCTCCCCAGCTGGCGGCGCGGGTCGGGTCTCGGCTGGGTGACGGCGGAATATGGCATGCTGCCGCGCGCCACCGGATCGCGTAACAAGCGCGAGGCGGTGAGCGGCAAGCAGGGTGGCCGCACCCAGGAAATCCAGCGGCTGATTGGACGTTCGCTGCGCGCGGTGGTCGACATGCACGCGCTGGGCGAAAACCAGATCACCCTCGACTGCGACGTGCTCGAAGCCGATGGCGGCACGCGCACGGCCTCGATCACCGGCGCCTATGTGGCGCTGCACGATGCAATCGCCTGGCTCAAGGAGCGCTCGCTGACCCGCGGCGAGCCGCTGCGCGATTCCGTCGCCGCCGTGAGCTGCGGCATCTATCGCGGCACCCCGGTGCTCGATCTCGATTATCTCGAGGATGTCGAGGCCGAGACCGACGCCAATTTCGTTCTGACCGGCGCCGGCAAATTCGTCGAGATTCAGGGCACCGCCGAGCAGACGCCGTTCTCGCGCGAGGAGCTGAACGCGCTGATGGGCCTCGCCGAAAAGGGCGTGGGCGAGCTGGCGACGATCCAGAAGGCGGCGCTCGGATGAGCGTCACCGCGCGCGTGTCACGAACCGAGACCGTACCCTCGCCCGGCCATACCATCCCGCGCCTGAAGCGCGGCGAGACATTGCTCCTTGCCACCCACAACAAGGGCAAGGTCAGCGAATTCCGCGAGCTCTTCATGCCGCTGGGCGTGGTGCTCGTTTCCGCCGGCGATCTGGGGCTGCCCGAGCCCGAAGAAACTGGAACGACGTTCGTCGAGAATGCGCGGCTCAAGGCGCATGCCGCGGCCAAAGCCGCCAACATGATCGCGCTGGCCGACGATTCCGGCCTTTGCGTCGATGCGCTGGGCGGCGAGCCCGGCGTCTACACCGCCGACTGGGCCGCGACGCCCAATGGCCGCGACTATGCGATGGCGATGCGCCGCGTCGAGGACCGGCTGCAGGCGATGGGCGCCAATTCGCCGGGCTTGCGCAAGGGCTCGTTCAACGCGACCCTCTGCCTCGCTCATCCCGATGGCCGCGACGACCTCTATGTCGGCCAGGTCACCGGCACCATGGTCTGGCCGCCGCGCGGCGAAAAGGGTTTTGGCTTCGATCCGATGTTCATGCCCGATGGCTTCGACATCACCTTCGGCGAAATGCCCAGCTCCGCCAAGCACTCATGGGCGCCGGGACAGGTGGGTCTCAGTCACCGGGCGCGCGCGTTCGCGAAATTTGTGGAGGGCGCGATTGAGCTCTCCTGATTTGCCCGCCGGCAATCGCGGCAATGGCCTGTTCGGCGTCTATGTCCACTGGCCGTTCTGCATGGCCAAATGCCCTTATTGCGACTTCAATTCGCACGTCCATCGCGGCGCGTTCGACGAGGCTGATTACGTCGAGGCCTATAAGCAGGAGATCGGCACCTTCGCGCGGCTGACCAAGGGCCGCACGGTGCAGTCGATCTTTTTCGGCGGCGGCACGCCCTCGCTGATGGACCCGCGCTCGGTCGCCCAGATCCTCGAGACCATCGGACAATTCTGGAGCATCGCTCCAAAGGCCGAGATCACGCTCGAAGCGAACCCGACCTCCGTCGAGGCCGATCGCTTCCGCGGCTACCGGGCCGCCGGCGTCAATCGCGTCTCGCTGGGCGTGCAGTCCTTGCGCGAGGGGCCGCTGGCAGAGCTCGGCCGCAAGCACACCGTCGAGGAAGCGGTGCGCGCCGTGCGCCTCGCGCAATCGATCTTCCCGCGCTCGAGCTTCGATCTGATCTACGCCCGCCCGCGCCAGACGCTGAGCGACTGGGAAGACGAGCTCAAGGAAGCGCTGTGGATGGCCGAGGGCCATGTCAGCCTCTACCAGCTCACCATCGAGATGGGGACGCGCTATTTCGATCTGTGGAATGCCGGCAAGCTCAAGATGCCGAGCGAAGATTTGTCAGCCGATTTCTACGAGCTGACGCAGGAGCTGACCCGCGACGCGGGCCTGCCCGCCTACGAGATTTCCAACCATGCCCGGCATGGGCAGGAGAGCGTCCACAACCTCATCTATTGGCGCTATGGCGAATATGCCGGCATCGGCCCGGGCGCGCATGGCCGGCTGCTGATCGACGGGCAGCGGCACGCGACCGCAATGGAAAAGCTGCCCTTCGAATGGCAGAAGAAGGTCGCGGCACGCGGCCACGGCATGACCACCGACGACATCCTCACCTGGGAAGAGGAAGGCGATGAGCTCTTGGTGATGGGCCTGCGGCTGCGCGAAGGCATCGACCCCAAGCGCTTCGCCACCCTCAGCGGCCGACGCATCGAGCAGCATCAGATCGACGAGCTCAAGAAGATCGGCTTCGTCGAGATGCTGCCCAATGGCAATCTGCGCGTCACGGACAAGGGCTGGCCGGTGCTCGATGCGGTGGTGGCGGATTTGGCGGCCTGACCCGCTTGCGGAGAGAAAGAATGCCCAACACCCACGCCGCCAATTCCGATCAGGTCGCAAGCTGGAACGGGACCGCCGGCCGGCATTGGACCGAGCAGCAGGAGCATATGGACATCCAGCTGGCACCGATTTCGGCGGCGGTGTTTGCGGCGACCAGCCTTACGCCGGGCATGCGGGTTATCGATGTTGGGTGCGGCTGTGGCGATACCACGCTCGAGATCGCGCGCCGTGTCGGGCCGAAGGGACATGCGCTCGGTCTCGATATTTCGGAAGAGATGCTGGGCCGCGCGCGCGAGCGAACGCCGGCCGGCGCGCCGGTGGAATTCGTCGACGGCGACGCGACGATCTATGAGTTCCCGCCAGCCGATGCGGACCTGCTCTTCTCCCGGTTCGGCGTGATGTTCTTTGCCGATCCGATTCTCTCCTTCGCCAATATGCGCAAGGGCCTGAAGCGCGGTGGCAGCGTCGCCTTCGCCTGCTGGCGCGACCGGTCGATCAACCCGTCGCTGCAGATTGCAGCTGCAGAGGCCTACAAATTCGTGCCCCCGCCTCCGCCGATGGCGCCGGATGCGCCCGGGCCATTCGCCTTCGCCAGCAAGGAGCGGGTGGTCGATATTCTGGGCAAGGCCGGCTTCAGCGACATCAATGTGCAGCCGGTCGACACGGAGCTCGATGTCGCGGCAGGCCGCGGACTTGATGAGGCGGTGCGCGGTGCGCTTGAGATTGGGCCGGCCAGCCGAGCCCTCAATGATCAGCCGGCCGAAATTCGCGCCAAGGCCGCGGCGGCTATTCGCGCCGCTTATGCGCCGCACGTCAAAGGCAGCAGCGTGCTCCTGCCCGCCGCCATCTGGATCGTCACCGCGACGAACCCCTAGGCCCTCGCGGTCATCTCTGGCGTGGCTGCGGCGCGCCCGAACCCCATGATCCGGTAGAGCGCATAAAGCGCCGCGAGGCTGATTGCGCCGCCCGCGGCGACCGCGAGTCCCGCGGACACCCAGATGCTGGCGAGCGGCATGACCACCAGCAGCGTCGGTACAATCAGGCTTGCGACGCCGATCAGCATCGGCGTCGCGTAGATCTCGAAGGGCAGGCGCGAGAGGATACGGAGGCCGAAAAGGCCCGCCGCGATTGTGCCGATGGCGGCCGCCGCGATGATCGTCATCGCGCTCGGGTTGGGCAGAAGCGCCGCGCCCCAGGCGAGCACATCGAGCCCGATGCAATCGACCAAAGCGAGCACCAGCATCTGCATGAGGTCCTTTTCGAGATGCGCCGGCGTCGTCGAGACGAATTGCGTGATGCTGCGCAGCATGAACAGGAAGACGAGAATCGGCGCGCCGGCAAGAAAACTGGAACGGAGTTCCGGTGCGACCGCTATGGCGCTCACCGGCAGCAGGATCGCAAGGATGCCGGTGCCGGTGATCAGCGAGAGGGTGACGAGCAGCGCATAGTACTGGCCCAGATGCTGGCGCAGCCCCTTGCGTTCGGCGTGGTCGAACGCCGTCACCACATCGGGGTATTGGATGGCCTGCAGCGCCGCGATGATGAGGACGAACGGCTTCTGCAACAGGTCAACCGCCAGCAGCGCGCCCGCGGCGGCAATCGGTCCGAGGGTTGAGCTGAGGATCAGCCGCAGGCCGAGCGGCGCCAGAAGCCCGATCACCGATGCGCCGGCGCTGATGCTGCCATAGCTCAGATGTTCGCGCGCAATGTCGCTGCTCCACCGGCCGGCCGGGCGCCGGACCCGCAGCTCGACCACAAGCGCGATGGCGGCAAAGACGAGATAAGCGCCGACGAGCCCCGTCGCGGTCGTCACGAGGCTGTGCCCCATCCATGCGCCGGCGATCGACCCGGTGGCGAGGATCGTCGCGCGAAAGCCCTGCAGGCCCGAGAATGCCGAGAACTGCCGGCGGAAGCGCAGCATGGTGAAATGGATGTCGGAGCCGCCCTGGACGGTCGCCACGGCGACGCCGAGCCCCGCGATGACCGGCGGCAGGCCGAGCGGTATGGCGATGGCCCCGGCGATGACGCAGACCAGAGCCGCGGCGGCGGTTTCGCCCCAGAGCGTCCGGCGTTGATTGGCTTCTGTCGTCGCATCGCGGCCGGGGTAGAACCGCGTGCAGGCATAGCGGATCCAGTCGAAGCAGCAGATGGCGACGAACTGGGTGGTCGCGATGAAGATCGAATAGCCGGCATAGTCGGCGGCCGGCAGCAGGCGTGCGACGACGATCAGCAGCCCGAATGCCAGCGCCGCCTGATAGAAATAGGCCCCCAAAGCCAGAATCTTCGCCACGGCGACATTCCCGAGCGGCCTCGGGGCCGCGTGGTCATCAGACGGCCAAGCCGATAATTTCGCGTAAAGGGCTAGCCGCGGTGCTTGAGCGCAAGGCCGTCGAGGATCAGCTCGAGTCCGCCCTCGAACAGCGCATCGCGGGCGGCGTCGCGCATCAGGCTGCCGAGCGGCGCGAACATCGGGGTCGGTGGCGCCGCGGGGTCGGCAAGGCGCGCATCGGCCTGATGCTCGTAGGTCACGCCGAGGGCGTAGTCGAAGATCGTCACCATGCCCACCAACGCGTCGCGCTCGCCAAAACCCTGCGCTCGCAGGAACGCGACGCCGCGCTGGAAATCGGCAAAATGGCGCGAACCCGAGAGGTTGGCGTTGGACAAAATCTCGGCGCCGTCGCGAACGCTCAGCAGGGTCTTGCGGTACCAGCGCGCCGCCCCGCCGAGCCAGCCGCGCCAGGTCTCGGCCGTCAGCGGCGCCTCGACCATCCGGTCGAGCAGCCGCCCGGCCATGCCGTTGACGATCTCCTGCTTGTTGCGGAAGTGCCAGTAGAGCGCCGGGTTCTTCACCCCCAGCTCGTCGGCGATGCGCCGGATCGTGAGGCCTCCAAAACCCTCTGCCTCGAGCACCGCGAAGGCGGCGTCGAGGACGCGGGCTTCATCGAGCGGGAGGGGCTTTTGGGCGGAGGATACCATTGCCAGAGCCTAGCCCTTGAACTCGCCACTTAGCAACGTTACATGCGTCCTTAGCATCGCTAAGGAGAGCTCGATGACCGAATCCAGGCCATTTGCCGTTTCTGCCGACGAGACCGAAATCCATGCTGCGGATTATGGCAGCGGCGCGCCGATCGTCCTTGTCCACGGGGGGCTGGGCGAGGCCGCGCATTGGCAGGCCGTCGGCGACCTGCTCGCGCCCCGCTATCGAATTGTCGGCCTCGAGCGCCGGCTCTACGGGCACTCCGGCACGCCGAAATCGCCGCACTCGATGGCGCGCGAGGCGGAAGACATCGAAGCAGTGCTTCAGAAGCTCGGCGAGCCCGCCATCGTCGTCGGCCACTCCTCGGGAGGAGTTGCGACCCTCGAAGCTGCACTGCGCCATCCCGCCAATCTCAAAGCGATGGTGCTTTATGAGCCGCCGGTCCAGCACGGCGCCCCCCTTGGCGGCGACCATCAGCGGCGGGCCGAAGAAGCGCTCGCCTCCGGCGACGCGGATACGGGCCTGCTCATCTTTTTCCGCGATATCGTCGGCTTCAAGGACCAGATGATCGAACGGATGCGTTCGCCGATGTGGCGCGCCGGATGGGACTACATGACGACCATCCTGCCTGCCCAATTGGAGGACAATCGCGCTATCCGTGCCCTGCCCGCAGGTGTCGAGCGTTACGGCACGGTGGACGTGCCGGCCCTGCTGCTGCGCGGAACCGACAGCCCGCAGCATCTGCAGGATCGGCTTGTGGCCTTGTCCGAGGCGCTGCCCGACGCGCGGATCGTCGACCTCGAGGGTGAAGGGCACAACGCGAATATGTCTTCGCCGCAGCTCGTCGCCGGCGCGATCGAGGCGTTCGCGCAAACGCTGGTCTAGATCTTGGCGGCGTCCACGACATTGGCGCCGCCGCTCACCACCTTCTTGATCACCAGCGCATATTGGCTGCGGCCATCGGGCAGGAACTTGAACACGCCGTCGCGGCCGTTGAAGCCGCCGGCCGAGGTCAGCAGCGACTGGCTGTAGCGCGGAGTGCCCATCGAAAGCGCCGAGACATTGGCGAGGATCACCGCGGTATAGGCGAGCGTGACGAACGGATGCGGCGTGCCGCCGAAACGTTGCGTGTAGAGCGGCAGGATCGCCTGGTAGCCGGCGCCGTCGATGGCGGGGAAAATCGCGCCCACGAAATAGGGCGTATTGAGCACCGACTGGTCATTGTTCCAGTCGGCCGAGCCGACGATCAGGATGCCGCCAGCCGGCACGCCCGCCTGCTCGAGCAGCACGCCGAAGCTGGGGGCCGTCGCGCGATCGGGCAGAAACAGCGTATCGATCTGGCCGGCAAGCAGCGTCGGCGTCAGCTGGGCGACGACAGCGCGCGCCGCGGTCTCATCGGCATAATTGTAGACACCCACAATGGTGACGCCCAGATCGGACGCCGCCTGCTGGAAGGCGCTCTGCTGGATCTGGCCGTAGGCGTTCGAGGGGAAGATGCCGGCAAAAGCGCGGCGGCCCTGCGCCTTGGCATAGGCCATCGAGCGGCGGACCTCCTGTTCGGGCAGCACATTGAGCAGGTACACGCCCGGCTGCGCGGCGCCCGAATTGTTGGAAAAGCCGATGAGCGGAATGCCCGCCGCACGCGCGACGCCACCCGCCTGCGTCACCTGGTCGGCCTTGAGCGGCCCGAGGATCAGCGAGCTGCTTTCCTGTACCGCCTGGTTGGCAGCCGCCGCCGCGCCCTGCGCGCTCGAGCCGGTGTCCTTGATGACGAGGGTGATGTTGTCGTGCATGGCGGCGTTGCCCGCGATGTATTCCATCGCGAGCTGCGCCCCATTGGCCATCGAGGTGCCCACATCGGTGAGCGAGGGATCGCCGCTGAGCGGCAGGATCATCGCGACCCGCACCGGACCATTGCCGATGGTGCGGCCCTGCGCGGTCGGGAGCGTGCCGTCCGCCGGCGCGGACCCGCCTCCGCCTCCGCCACCGAGCGAGCCGAAATCCATGCCGCTGCAGGCGCTGAGCGCCATCAGCGACAGCCCGCCCAAGAGAGCGCGCCGGCTCACCGCAAAATTGACTGACCTGGAAATGCTCGCCCGCTCCACCCGCCGTCCGATCCTATACAAAACTGAGCCGCGTCCTTAAAGACTGCCCATTGGGCCTTATTCAGGACTTTGTATGACCGGGCGCCGCTATTTCATCGCCGGCCAGCCCTTCGAGGCGCCTGAGCTTGCGCCCGGCCTCTATATCGTCTCGACCCCCATCGGCAATCTGCGCGACATGACGCTGAGGGCGCTCGAGACCCTCGCAGCCGTGGATGTGGTGTATTGCGAAGACACGCGCACCTCGGCGCGGCTGCTCGATCACTACGGCATCGAGGCGCCGCGCAAGGCACTGCATGAGCACAATGAGCGGGCGCTGATCGAGGCGATCCTCGCCGATATCGGCCGCGGCGGACGCGTGGCGCTGATCTCCGATGCCGGCACGCCGCTCCTCAGCGATCCGGGCTTTCCGCTGGTGCGCGCGGCGCAAGAGGCGGGGCTGCCGGTTTTCGCGGTGCCGGGCGCCTCGGCGCTGCTCGCGGGGCTGGCTGTGGCGGGCCTGCCAACCGACAGCTTCTCCTTCGCGGGATTCCTGCCGGCCAAAGCCGGGGCGCGCGACACCGCGCTGCGCGGCATCGCCGGCCGTCGCGACACGCTGGTGTTCTACGAGTCGCCACGACGGCTCGGTGAAACGCTGGCCGCGATGGCCGAGATCTTCGGCGCATCGCGTCTGGGGGCGGTGGCGCTGGAGCTGACCAAGAAATTCGAGCGCGTGAGCCGTGCGCCGCTGGGCGAGCTTGCAGCACAGTTTGCCGATACCGAGACCAAGGGCGAGGCGGTGATCCTCGTCGAGGGGGCCAACGAGATCGCGGTCGATCCCGACCAATGGCGATCCGCACTGTCCGAGGCGATGGCCGACCAACCACTGCGCGCCGCGGTCGACGAGATCGCCGCGCGCTTCAGCCTCAAGCGCAAGGACGTCTATGACGCCGCGCTCGCGCTCAAGGCCGACCAGTGAGAGCCGTGGATAGGACCGCACGAAAGTTCAACGAGAGCGCTGGCCGTCGGGGTGAGGTCTGGGCCGCGCTGTTCCTCACGCTCAAATTCTACCGGATCGTCGCGCGGCGGGTGAAGACGCCGGTCGGCGAGATCGACCTCATCGCCCGGCGGGGCGCGACGACGGTGTTCGTCGAGGTCAAGGCGCGTTCTTTCTCGCATCAGGAGGCGGAAGCGATGGGCGCCGTGAACCGCCGCCGCATCGTTCACGCGGCCGAAGCGTGGCTCGCGCGCCATCCTGCCTTCGCCAATACGCCGCTGCGCTTCGACGTGATTTTCCTTGCGCCCTTTGCGTGGCCGCGCCACATCGTCAACGCGTTCGACGCCACGGGGCTCGTCAGATGAAACTCAATGTCGCCGTCCAGATGGACCCGATCGCGTCCATCAATCCAATGGGCGATTCGACCTTTGCGCTGATGCTCGAGGCGCAGCAGCGCGGCCACAAGCTCGACTACTACACGGTCGGCACCCTCGGCCTGCGTGACAATCGCGTCAGTGCCGACGTTGCGCCCATCGAAGTGTTCGACAAGCCCAAGGGCGAGCATTTCAAGCTGGGCGCGAGCAAGCGCGTGGACCTTGGCACCTATGACGTCGTGCTGATGCGGCAGGATCCGCCCTTCGACATGGCCTATACGACCATCACGCACCTGCTCGAGCGCATCCATCCAAAGACACTCGTCGTCAATCCGCCGGCCGCCGTGCGCAACGCGCCCGAAAAAATCCTCGTCACCGAATTTCCCGAGTTGATGCCGCCGACTCTGGTGACGCGCGACCGCGCGCTGATCCAGGAGTTCCGGCGCGAGCACGGCAACATCATCCTGAAGCCGCTCTACGGCAATGGCGGCGCTGGCGTGTTCCTCATCGAAGAGCAGAGTCACAACCTCGTGTCGCTGCTGGAGCTATTTGAAACGGCGTTCCACAATGAGCCGTTCATGGTGCAGCGCTATCTCCCCGAGGTGCGGCAGGGCGACAAGCGCATCATCATCGTCGACGGCGAGCCGGTGGGCGCGCTCAACCGCGTGCCGCAAGCGGGCGAAGCGCGCTCCAACATGCATGTGGGCGGGCGCCCGGAGCTCAGCGAGCTGACCGAACGCGAGCACGAGATCTGCGCTGCGATCGGGCCGCGGCTCAAGGAGCTCGGCATGATCTTCGCCGGCATCGACGTGATCGGCGGGTATCTGACGGAGATCAACGTCACCTCCCCCACCGGCATCCGCGAGATCAAGCGCATGGGCGGTCCCGATATCGCGCCGATGATCTGGGATGCGATCGAAAAGCGGCGGGGCTGAGGTTTATTGGCCCTTGTTCAGCCGCGCCGCGATCTCGTCGGTGACGTCCGCCCCGATATGGAACGAGAATGAGCTGACCTTGCTCATGT
>Ga0207649_10001929_pt1 | contig 11827 bp, 13 predicted proteins | sample KBSC43metaG_FD_184317 | JGI IMG/M metagenome (GOLD analysis project Ga0207649, IMG submission 184317) | Corn rhizosphere microbial communities from Kellogg Biological Station, Michigan, USA - KBS C4-3 metaG (SPAdes) (version 2) | ecosystem: Host-associated > Plants > Roots > Rhizosphere > Soil ... | reverse complement strand
ATCTAGGACGAGCACCCGATAGCTGCCATTGCGCCCGGGCGTGCCGAGCACCGAGGCAGGCAGGGTCAGGACGCCCGTCTTGCTGTCGATCACGATGCTCACCTGCGCGGTCATGGCTATCCGCAACCGGTGGTCCGGGTTCGCGACCGAAAAGATCGCGTTGTAGTAGATGGCGTTGTCGGTGCCGGTCGTGCCGGTGTCCGACGTCGTGATGGCGTCGGGGGCCGGCTCGATCGAGAGCAGGGTCGCGGGGATCTTGTTGTTGGGGTCGCCCAGGATCGTGAAGGTCGCCTTCTGCCCGGGCGCCACCTTGGTGACGTCGGCTTCCGACACCTGGGCCTTGATCAGCATGGTGTCGAGGTCGGCGAGCTTGACCATGGTGGGCGAGCTTTGGTTCGCATTGACGCTCTGGCCTTGAGTCACGAGCACGGCGACGACTGTGCCGCTAACGGGCGCCGTGATCTTGGTGCGGGCGATAGCGAGGTTCGCATCATCAACCGCCAGCTGGGCCTGGCTGATCTGCGCATTGAGCGAGGCGACCGCTGCCTGGGCCGAAGCGAGATTGGCCTGCGCGGTTTGGAGATCTGCCCCCGAAATCAGGTTTCCGGGCGCGAGCTTGTTGGCGCGATCGAGGGCCGCCTGCGCATTGCTGAGGTCGGTCTGCTTGGATTGCAGCTGCACCTCAAGGTTCGTCAGCGCGGCCTGCGAGGATTTAACGGCGTTCTGCTGATTGGTGGAATCGATCTGGGCGAGCAGATCGCCGCTCTTGACCACATCGCCGAGCTTGACCGGAAGCGTCTGGATGGTCCCCGAGACCTGCGCGCCGACGCTGGTGACCGAATTGGCCTCGAGCGTGCCGGTCGCGAGCACCGTCTGCGTGACGTCGCCGCGTTCGACCTTGACGGTCGTGGGTACGCCGCGCTCGGCGCGCGGGGCAAAATAGAACCAGCTGGCCACGGCGATAATCGCCAGCAGCACGACGACGACGGCAATTCTGACGCTGCGCCTCATTGGACGTCCGATCCCAATCCTTCGCCGCCCGCATCAGGAGATATGGAGGCCACGGCCAGCAAAGTAAGCTTATCGATCCGTAACCTGGCATAAAGTTCGGTAAGCTGCGCGGGGCAGTGGGCTGGCGGACGATGTGAGGGGAAGTGGCGCGCCCAAGGGGAATCGAACCCCTGTTCCCGCCGTGAGAGGGCGGTGTCCTGACCGCTAGACGATGGGCGCGGAGACGGAAGTCACGTATCAAGGTGACCTTGCGCCGTCAATTGCGGGCGCCGCGCGCGCGAAGGAAACGCAGTGCGTCCAACCAACGTGCGGGCGATTTTGCAGGGAGAGCTGGCGCGCCCAAGGGGAGTCGAACCCCTCTCTCCACCGTGAAAGGGTGGCGTCCTAACCGATAGACGATGGGCGCGTTCAGGCGCCCGCGGTCTATAGAGTCAGTGCCCCATGGGTGCAAGCCTCGGTGCAGGTCAGCAGCCCGAGAATGTCACCGGGTGGCTCCAGCCGGGCGGGCGCGAGCGGACGTCGATGTGGATAAAGCCGCGCCCAGGGTAGCAGCCGAGGCCGCCGATCAAGCCGTTGGAGTAGGCAAAGGCGATCAGGCTCGACTTGCTGACACCCGGGATGAAGATGTCCGCCGCCATGCATTTCTGGTGGTAGCTGTCTTCCTTGCCGCCGACCATCCAGTTGTGGATCGGGTCACGGAAGCCGGACGTCACCACGACCTTGCGGCCAAAATGGCTTTCGATGCTCCAGATCGCAAAACGGAGCTGCGGCACAAAGCAGAAGGTCGAGACGCCGGAATTGGCGACATACGTTCCGAAGTCGGTCCGGTAGCCGGCGTAGAGGTCGCGCGGCGGCGAAAGCGCGCAGCCGCTCAGCGCGGCAGCGGAAATCAGCGCCATCAGCAGGCGTCGCATCGACAAGGCTCCGGGCGCCGCGAAGGGTCGCGACGATCGGTCGAATGCTATGCAATCAGCGTGAAGCGCCGGCTAAGCGATGTGGTGAACGAGCGCTTACCAGCTGCCGGTGTTGGACATCGAGCTCCAGGGTTCCTGCGGCGGCAGAGAGCCGTTCTGGATCAGCTCTACGGAGATGCCGTCGGGAGAGCGCACGAACGCCATATGGCCATCGCGCGGCGGGCGATTGATGGTGACGCCCATGTCCATCAGGTGCTTGCAAAGTCCATAGATGTCATCGGTGCGGTAGGCGAGGTGGCCGAAATTTCGCCCGCCGGTATAGACCTCGGGATCCCAGTTGAAGGTCAGCTCGATCTCCGCAGCGTCGTCCCCCGGTGCCGCGAGAAACACCAGCGTGTATCGGCCCTTCTCGTTCTCCGAGCGGCGCACTTCGCGCAGGCCGAGCCCATCGCAATAGAAGCGCTTGCTGGCTTCGATATCGGCGACGCGCACCATGGTGTGAAGGTATTTCATCGACGATCGTCCTCCCGATATGGCTCTCGACGAAGCGAAGTGAGCCTTGGCTGCAACAGAGCGGTGAATTGGAGCCGTATGCGGCCAACTTGTCCACAAGGACTCCTTAACTTTTGGAATTGAATCGGCCAAGGTGAGTCGAACGGCGAGTACCTTGCTTGCGGCAGGGCAAGTTCGAAGAGGCGTTTGGGGGCATGGCGGCCAAACTACCAGCCGATGGCGACAAGCCCGGACTCCGTCCGCACGATGGGATCGCGGTGGCGGATGATGCGCCATCTCTTGATGTCATCGAGATCGCGGGCGCTATCAAATGGTTCGACGTGGCCAAGGGCTTTGGCTTCATCGTCCCCGATGATGGTCGTCCCGACGTCTTGCTGCACGTGACCTGCCTCAGGCGCGATGGCTACCAGACCGCGTATGAAGGTGCGCGCGTGGTCGTCGAGGCGCTGAACCGGCCTGGCGGGCTACAGGCGTTCCGCATTCTCTCGATGGATGAATCGACGGCGCGGCATCCGGCGCAGATGCCGGCCCCACGCACGCATGTGGTTGTCGAACCCACCAGCAAGCTCGAACGGCTCGAGGTGAAGTGGTTCAACCGAATTCGCGGCTTCGGCTTCCTCAGCGCGGGTGACGGGGCACCGGACATTTTCGTCCACATGGAGACGCTGCGGCGCTTCGGGATCACCGAGCTTCGGCCCGGGCAATATGTGCTCGTCCGCTACGGCACGGGCCCCAAGGGACTGATGGTTGCCGAGATTCGTCCCGATGGCTGGGGCGACGCCCCGTCTTCGCACTAAGCCACTGAGATCATGCGCATTTTAGCCTTTATGGAGCAGGCCGCGAGGGCTGCCCGATGGGCATTGCTGGCCCTTCTGCTGAGCACTGTCGCGGCCTGCAGTCAGAGCGACAATCATCTCGTCTTGCATACCGCCAAGGGTGATTTCTCATTCACTATCGAAGTCGCCGAGACCGACGCGACCCGCGAGCACGGGCTCATGTATCGCACCTCTCTCGCACCTGATGCTGGAATGCTGTTCGACTTTCACGCGGAAGGCATCCGCCAGTTCTGGATGCAGAACACGCTCATCCCGTTGGACATGGTTTTCGTGGCCGAGGACGGGACCGTGAAGACTGTCCACTCCAATGCACGGCCGATGGACACCACGGCAATTTCCTCGGAGGTCCCCGTCCGGTTTGTCCTCGAGATTGCGGGCGGCAGGGCCGACGAGATCGGGCTCAAGCCCGGCGACCGGATGGAACAGCCGCGCGTTGGCACCGCCACGACGCAGTGAGCCTGGCTAGAGGCGACTGAGCACCATGCAGTCGACGATCGCCCAGAGGTGCAGCGTCGCTCCTGCCACCACAAAGACATGCCAGAGCACGTTCTGGAATTTGAGCCGTTCCCACATGTGGAAGACAATGCCCACCGAGTAGGTGATGCCGCCGGCGAGCAATAGCCCCAGGGCAATCGGCGGCAGGACCGACGCCAGGCTGCCGAAGACGAGAACGCCGCTCCAGCCAATCCCCAGATAGAGGAGGATCGCGAGCCGGCCAAATTTGTCGGGCACGATTAGCTTGAGCGCTATGCCGATCAGCGCGGCACCCCAGACCACGATGGTGAGCAGCGTCGCGGCGCCCGTTCTGCCGAGGATGGCGAGGAACGGCGTATAGCTGCCGGCGATGAACAGGAAGATCGCCGCCTGGTCCAGCCGGGCCATGAGCTTCTTGAAGCCGCTGATGGGCGCAAGGTTAAATGCCAACGAAACGCCGAGCACGGTCAGTAGTGAGATGACATAGATCACGATTGCTGGCAGCTCGGGGCGCGCCGTCCCCAGCGCGGCAAACACGATCAGCAGCGTGCCGGCGACGAGCCCCAGTGTGAGGCCAACGCCGTGCACGATCCCGTCGGCGACCAGCTCGGCCACCGAAAAGGGCCGCGATTTGTGCCACCAGGCCCGAACCTCGGCGTAATTCGCCTTTACCGACATCTGAACTCCTCAGTTTCCGAGAGTGCGACCAAGCACTTGAATATGGCTTAATGGGCGAGAACGCTGGCGGGCTCCCGACTTGACGCGTAATCGATCTGTTACGTACAGTCGTAACCACCCTGTTACGCGTTAAGAGGCGAGCGTGACGCCTGCGCTTCAGTTCTCGGCCTTGGCCGACGAGACCCGCTGCCGGCTGGTCGACCTATTGCGAGAAAGGCCGCGTGCAGTGCACGAGCTCGCTGCTGTTTTTGAGATCAGCCGCCCGGCCATCTCGCGGCATTTGCGGCTACTGAATCATGCTGGGCTGGTCGAGGAGGAACGGCGCGGCAGGGAAAACATCTATTCCCTGCGCCGCCGCAAGCTCAAAGCCCTCAGCGCCTGGCTCGAGCTCTATTGGTCTCAGCCAGTGTTGGCCGCCCAACAGGAAGGGAGCTCGCCCCAGCTGGACCTCGATCTATGAGCCGTTCCATTGAGAGACGTCGAAGCGCCACACATTGTGCGGTGAAATAGTCCCAAGCGGATATTCGAAGTCCTCGGCGGCAAGGGACTCGAAACCGAGGCCGCGGCAAAGGCCGTTCGAGGCGGCATTGTCGGACGTCGGGAACGCGAAGACGTAGCGATGGCGCGCAACCGGCTTGAGCCGCTCCAGCATCAACCGCAGCGCACGTTTGCCAATGCCCTTGCCGTGGAACGCCACCAGAAGCTCCCATCCCGCCTCATAGGCTGGGCCGTCCGGCCGCTCGATGGTCCAATATCCGATCGATCCGGCGACGACGCCATTGACGGCAATCCGCAACATCTCCGTGTCGCCCAGCTGATCATAGGTCAGGTATCGAGCCTGGCGGTCGGCAAGCTTAACCTCGGATTCCGGGCCTCCAAGATGCCGCTTCTGTTCCTGCGTATTGAGCGCGCGGAGCAGGGCGGCCCCACTCTCGTCCCACGGTAAAAGCACGATGTCGGTGTGTTCAGCCATCTCGGCCATGCGATTTTTGGCGACCCCGGCGTGACTCGAACACGCAACCACCTGCTTAGAAGGCAGGTGCTCTATCCGGTTGAGCTACGGGGTCGTCGGGCTGCCTTTAGCGGCTTTGGCGGGTTTCGTCACGAGTGGAGCGCAGCCGTGCTCTCCCTGACTACAAGCTCGGAGCGCAGCACGATGCGCACGGGTTCGGCGGTGGCAGCGGTGCCTTCGATCAGGTTGATCAGCGTTTCGGTCGCGAGCCGGCCGATCTGATCCCGCGGCTGCCGGAGAGTCGTCAGGGCCGGATAATAGCTGCGGGCGCCCGGAACGTCGTCGAAGCCGATCACGGAGATGTCCCGCGGACACTCGATGCCGGCCCGCCTTAGTCCCGAAATCACGCCCATCGCCATTTCATCATTTGCCGCAAAGATCGCGGTGGGACGCTCCTTGAGCGAGGCAAAATGAGCCGCGGCCGCAACGCCGCTTTCCATGATGTAGTCGCCGACAAAGGTCCATTCCTCGCGCAGGTCGAGCCGGTGCTCGAACATGGCCTTCCGGAATCCCACCAGGCGCTCATTGGGAAAGCTGTTGCGCGACAGGCCGCTGATATGGGCGATCCGCCGGTGTCCGAGGTTCACGAGATGCCGGACCGCGCGTTCCGCGGCCTGGAGATTGTCGGTGATGACGGAGTTGATCTGCGGATCGGGCAGCTCGTCGTAGGCCGCCACCAGCGGCACTCCGCCCATCCCGTGCAGCTTTCGCGTCTCCAGCAGGCCGTCGAAGATCAAGAGGCCATCGGCGCGGCTCGAATGGAAATAGTCCGACAGAAAGTTCGCCGGGTCGTCGCCGATCCGGCTTGTCACCAGCACGCCATAGCCACGCTCGGCGGCGGCCGTGATCACGGCATCGAGAACGACCGAGAAATAAGAATTGCCCACCCCGGGGACGGCGGCGAGGATGGTTCGCGCGCGCTGCATTCGCAGGGAGCGCGCGGCCTGGTTCATGGTATAGCCGGTGTCGCGAACGGCCTGCGCGACACGCTCGCGTACGCTTTCGGAGACCTTTTCGGGTGTCGACAATGCGCGGCTGACAGTCGCCGCGGAGACTTTGGCCTCGCGCGCAACGTCCTGAATCGTCGGTGGTTTCTTCGGAAAATCCATCTCGCAGCGCCCCTCTCGCTGCTATGGGGAGAGGCTATGTCGGGCGAGTCGGACGCGCAAGCGCGCATCCCCCAGACCAACAGCCAATGCTCCCCGCGAAGGTCGCAACCGCGTATGCGTGCCGCCTCTTTTCTCATGAGCGGCCGGCATGCGATGAAATTCGCGGCCATTACGGGTGCCGCGGAGGAAAAGGGTTACGGATGGACTTCTCGCTTCAGCTCTACAGTGCGCGCAACGAAGCTTCTCTGGTTGACACCCTGAGGACGCTCAAACGGCTGGGGTACAGCCACGTGGAGGGATGGGGCGACCAGTTTGATGACCCTGCGGCGCTCGCCGCGGCGCTTGCCGAGACCGGGCTCAGCATGCCCACGGCTCACATCGGCTATGCCCGGCTTGAGGATACCGGCGCCGTGATTGCTATTGCGCGCAAGATCGACATCAAGACCATCTACTGCCCAGCGCCTCCGACCAGTGACTACCGCGAGGGCAAGGCGGACTGGAACGTCCTCGCGGCGGGCCTCGCGCGGATCGCGACAGCACTGGACGCAGCGGGCATCGGCTTCGGCTACCACAACCACAATTGGGAGTTCGGCAAGACCGCCAGCAGCAAGCGCCCGATCGAAGTTATCCTCGGCGCCTCGCCCGTGCTTCAGTGGGAGATGGATCTGGCCTGGCTTGTGCGGGCGGGTGAGGATCCGCTCGAATGGATGGACCGGCTGGGCGACCGCATCACCGCCATCCATGTCAAAGACATCGCTCCCTCGGGGCAGGCGCTGGATGAGGACGGCTGGGCAGACGTCGGCTACGGAACGCTCGACTGGAAGGCACTCCTCGCCGCCGCCCGGCAAAAGACCAAAGCAAGATATTTCGTCATGGAGCACGACAAGCCGCTCGACGCGATCCGTTTTGCGCGCCGATCCATCGAATCTGTCCGGAAGTGGAGCTGAGCATGGCGAGGACCTACGGTATCGGGATCATGGGCGCGGGGAACATCTCGACCGCCTATCTCGGTCTCGCGCCACTGTTCAAGGGGATCGAGGTGCGGGCCATCTCCGATCTACGCCCCGAAGCGGCACGCGAGCGGGGGCAGGAGTACGGCGTCGCCGTCATGACGCCCGACGATATGCTGGCCCATTCCGAGATCGACGTCCTGGTCAACCTCACCGTGCCGGCCGCCCATTTCCGCGTCTCGATGGATGCCATTTCAGCGGGCAAGCACGTCTATTCCGAAAAGCCGTTCGTTCTGTCGCTCAAGGACGGCAAGGCTCTCAAGAAGGCCGCCGATGCACGCGGTCTTCGCGTCGGCTCGGCGCCCGACACGTTCCTCGGCGGTGCGCATCAGCAGGTGCGGGACATCGTCGATCGCGGGCTGGTCGGAAAGATCACCCACGGCACGACCCATGTGATGGGGCGCGGGATGGAGCACTGGCATCCTGACCCAACTTTCTTCTTCCAGCCCGGTGGCGGTCCGGTGCTCGACATGGGCCCCTACTACGTCTCCGACCTGGTGCACTTGCTTGGACCAGTGGCGCGGGTTACGGCCTTCACGGGCAAGGGCGTCACGACCCGTACGGTGAGTACGCCCAATTCCCCGGTCCTCGGCAAGAAGATCAAGGTCGAGGTGGCCACCACCGTTCATGGTGTCCTGGAATTCCACTCCGGCGCGATCATCACGATCGGCGCTAGCTGGGACACGCGCGGCCACGGCCATCACAACATCGAACTCTATGGCACTGCCGGCTCGGTCTTCGTGCCCGATCCGAACTTTTTTGCCGGCGACATCTTCACCACCGATGCCAACGGGACACGCAGCAAGGTCGAGCCCTGGGATCATCCGCTCGGGCGGATGAACTTCACCGACAGCAACGGCGTCCAGCGCGCGAACTATCGCGCCGCCGGCCTCGCCGACATGGTTCAGTCGATCGAAAAGAACAGGGCCGCCCGCTGCGGCATCGACGTGGCCCTCCATGTCGTCGACGTCATGACGTCGCTGCTGCGCGCCGGCGAGACGGGCAAGGTCATTACACTCACCACTACGTGCGAGCGGCCGAAGGCCCTCAAGCCGAAGGAAGCGGCGGCACTGCTCAAGTGAGCATCGGCTAGAACGCGGCTTCGGCGCTTGACCAGCCCCGGCGCGGGCGTCAAGTTACGCGCAAGGTTTACGTACATCAGAGGCCGTTCAACCGGCCCGTAGGGAGCGCATCATGAAGACAGTAAAGGGCCCAGCGATCTTTCTCGCCCAGTTCGCGGGAGACAAGCCGCCATTCGACACGCTCGATCATATGGCCAAATGGGCCGCGGACCTCGGCTACAAGGGCATCCAGATTCCGACCTGGGTTTCGCATTTCTGCGACGTGGAAAAAGCTGCAACCTCAAAGACCTATGCCGACGAAGTGCGCGGCACGGTCGAACAGCACGGCATCAAGATCACCGAGCTCAGCTCGCACATCATCGGCCAGCTCGTCGCCGTCCATCCGGCCTACGACACGCTCTCGGACGGCTTTGCGATCCCGGAAAAGCGCGGCAATCCGAAAAATCGGCAGGAATGGGCCGTGCAGCATCTCAAATGGTGCGCTGCGGCCTCGAAGAACCTCGGCCTTAACGCCCACGGCACGTTCTCCGGTGCACTTGCGTGGCCCTATCTCTACCCCTTCCCGCAGCGCCCGGCGGGTCTGGTCGAGGAGGCCTTCGACGAGCTCGCCAAGCGCTGGACGCCGATCCTCAACGAGTTCGACAAGCACGGAGTGGACGTCTGCTACGAGATCCATCCCAGTGAGGATTTGTTCGACGGCGCGACCTACGAGATGTTCCTTGAGCGAGTGAAGAACCATCCGCGTGCGTGCCTGCTCTACGATCCGAGCCATTTCGTGCTGCAGCAGCTCGACTATTTGCAGTACATCGATTTCTACCACGAGCGCATTCGCATGTTCCATGTGAAGGACGCCGAGTTCAATCCGACCGGTAAGCAGGGCGTCTATTCGGGCTATCAGCCGTGGCTGCAGCGCGCCGGGCGCTTCCGTTCGACCGGCGATGGGCAGGTCGATTTCCCGGGCATCTTCGCCAAGCTCGCGGGCTACGACTATGCGGGCTGGGCCGTGCTCGAATGGGAATGCGCGATCAAGCATCCCGAGCAGGGCGCCGCGGAAGGTGCACCGCTCATCGACAGCTACATCATCCGCGTCACTGAAAAGGCGTTCGACGACTTCGCGGCGTCGGGCACTGACAAGGCCGCGAACCGCAAGATTCTCGGCATTTCGTAAGGGCAGGGGGCAGCAATGGCAGAGACCGGAAAGCGACGGATTCGGCTCGGCATGGTGGGCGGCGGCACGGGAGCCTTTATCGGCTACGTGCACCGCGTCGTGTCGCGGCTCGATGGCGACTACGAGCTGGTGGCGGGCGCGTTCTCGTCACGGCCAGCGGTGTCCAAGGAGTCGGGACGGAACTTCGGCATCGACCCCAAGCGCACCTATGCCTCGTGGGAGGAGATGGTCGCAAAGGAATCCGCGCGGGAGGACGGCATCGAGGCGGTCTCGATCGTCACGCCGAACAACGTCCATTTCGGCCCGGCCAAGGCCTTCCTTGAAGCGGGCATCCACGTCATCTGCGACAAGCCGCTGACGGCGACGCTCGCCGATGCGCGCGCGCTGGCCGACGTGAAGCCGGCCAAGGGCGCAAAATTCCTCCTCACCCACAACTACACGGGCTACCCGCTGATCCGGCAGGCCCGCGAACTAGTGAAGTCCGGCGCTCTCGGGAAAATCCGCGTCGTTCAGGCCGAGTATGCGCAAGACTGGCTTTCGACCGACGTCAGCAACAAGCAGGCCGACTGGCGGACCGACCCCAAGCGCTCCGGCGCTGGCGGCGCCATCGGCGACATCGGCACGCACGCCTACAATCTCGCGCGCTTCGTCACCGGACTCCGAACGGACTCGGTCAGCGCCGACCTCCAGAGCTTCGTGCCTGGCCGGAAGGTCGACGACAACGTCCATATCCTCCTCCGTTTCCGGGGCGGTGCCCGCGGCATGCTCTGGGCCAGCCAGGTGGCGCCGGGCAACGAGAACGGCCTCAAGCTTCGCGTATATGGCGAGAAGGCCGGCATCGAGTGGTGCCAGGAAAACCCGAACCAGATGTGGTTCAACGAGCTGGGCAAGCCGCGCGTGCTGCTAACTCGTGGCGGCGCCATCAGCACGCCGCCCGCGGCGTCGATGAATGTCCGCATTCCGGGCGGCCACCCCGAGGGATACCTCGAAGCATTCGCGACGCTCTACTCGCAGTTTGCCGCGGTGATCCGCGGCGAGGGCAGGGACTTCGCACCGCTGCTGCCGACGCTGGCGGATGGCGTCGAGGGCGTCGAATTCATCACTGCGTCGATCGCGTCCAGCAAGAACAACGGGAAATGGACGAAGTTCAACGAGGTGTGAGGGCTAGCTGAGCTTCGCCGCCAGCTCGTCCAGTCTCTGGATCAATCCCTGGATCTCGGCCTTGAGGCCGCGCTTTTCCGTCGAGGAGAGTGCGGTCTTTGCTTTGGGACCCGTGCTCACCGCGATCTCCTCATTCAGCGAATCGAGGTCGCGCTTCAGCCGGACAAGTTCAGACGCAACGGACATGATGCTTCCTACTGGACGCGCGTGACGGTGTAACCGGCCTTGGCCAGCAGATCGAGAACGCTGCCGGGACCCGCAAGATGCGCCGCGCCGACGACGATCACGTCCTGCTCATTGTCGGCCAGCAGCTTTTCGATCTTAGGGACCCAGTTGGCGTTGCGATCGAGGAGGAGCTTCTTGGTGTCCGCCTCGTCGGCAGACGATTGCGGGACATTGGTTGCAGCAATCGCCTCGACGTCCCCCTTCGCCCACGACCCAACGATCGCATCGAGCGTGGGTGAGTCTGCGCTCGCACCATCGATCGCGTCGAAGAGCCGCTTGATCTGCACATCGAGCGGATCGCTCGCGAGGAAGTCGAATTGCTGTCCCGGCGTCTCAAAGAAGCCTTTTCGCTCCTTGGGCAATTCCCATTCCAGAGTTGGATCGACGCCCTTGAAGGGATCAAGCTTTTCGTTGCTCGGATTCATTTCGGCCATCTGCAGCTGAACTCCGAGCGCCCAAGGGGGCGTGATCTCGGCGGCTTCCATCTTGATCCCCACCTTGTCGAGCGCCGCCTGCAGTTTCTGCAGCTGCTCTGGCCTCAGCGCTTCGGTCCAGTGCTTTCCCATGTAGCCGATCTCGCTGCCGAGCAATTTCAGCGTCAGCGCGAACTCTCCCCACGGCCCGATATCGGTTT
>Ga0207649_10001920_pt1 | contig 11868 bp, 10 predicted proteins | sample KBSC43metaG_FD_184317 | JGI IMG/M metagenome (GOLD analysis project Ga0207649, IMG submission 184317) | Corn rhizosphere microbial communities from Kellogg Biological Station, Michigan, USA - KBS C4-3 metaG (SPAdes) (version 2) | ecosystem: Host-associated > Plants > Roots > Rhizosphere > Soil ... | reverse complement strand
GTCTTCGAAGGTGGCGTCCTGCTCGCCGCCGCGTACGTGCTGACCCGGCGCCTCTGGCTGCCGATCGGCATCCACGCCGGATGGAACTTCGCCGAGGGCGGCATCTTCGGCGTTCCGACATCGGGTGCGCCGACGACCGGAATCGTGCGCGGCGAGATCGTCGGGCCGGAGTGGCTCTCGGGCGGCGTCTTCGGTCCGGAGGCGTCGATCGTCGCAGTGCTCGTGTGCGTCGTGCTCGGCACGGTGCTGCTCGTAAGTGCAGCGCGGCGCGGCCGCTTCATCGCCGCGCCCTCAACGCGAACGTCGACGACCGCCGCCGCCTGACCGCTCTGCCTGTCAGCTGATGCGCAGCTTCAGGGCGTGGTCGTACGGCAGCGCCGGCGTCGCGAACTCGACGCCGTTCCTGACGTAGTGCAGCGCACACGCGCGCCGCCAGCGCGCGCTGTGGTTCGGCCCCGACTGGTGGAACGTGTTGCCGTGGTGGAAGCTGACGCCGCCCTTTCTGACGGGTGCGGGCGTCATCGGCTGCTTGTCGAGAAGGTCCTTGGGCAGCTGCAGGTTGAACGGCTCGGCTTCGGGGGCGACGTGCGGGTAGACCGGGCCGAGGTTCGTCCCCTCGCCGAAGTAGAGGCAACCGTTCTCGAGCGTCGCGTCGTCGAGCGCGATCCACGCGGTGACGACGCCTTCGATGTCGGTCGGCCCGAAGTAGAAGTTGTCCTGATGCGCGGGCTTCGGTCCGCCGCCTTCGGGCGCCTTGAAGAAGATCTGGCTGAAGTAGACCGAGACGCCGGCGCCGAGCAACTGCTCGACCAGCCCGACGAGCCGCGCATCGCGCGCGATCGCCTGCACGTTGGCACGATGCGCGTGCGGGTTGTCGAGCTTTCGGAGCACCGTCTTCGCCTGCACGCCGCCGTCGACATACCACGCGCGCTGCTCCTTCGGCAGTGCGGCGAGGAACGATTCGCCCCACGCCTCGATGTCGGCGACGAGCGCGTCCATCTCGGCGGCGTTGAAGACGCCATTGACGGTCAGATGGCCCTGGTGGCGGAAGAAGCCGAGATCGATCGCATCCATGGTGCGGCCCTGGTCGAGTTTCGCGGTCATCGCGCGGCTCAGCAGTGCGGCGGCCTGCGGCCGAACCATGGCCGCGCCTGCTCGAGTTGCGCCGCGAGGCGAAAGAGCAGCGCCTCGTCGCCGTAGCGCGCCGCGAACTGCACGCCGATCGGCAGCCCCGCGTCGCTCCAGTGCAGCGGGATCGACGCCGCCGGCTGCCCGGTGACGTTGAACGGGTACGTGAACGGCAGGAACGCCGTCAGCCGCTCGATCCAGCGGTCGACGTCGGGCGAATCGATCTCGAACCAGCCGATCGGCAGCGGCGGCGACGCCAGCGTCGGCGTCAGCCACGCGTCGTGGCGCTCGAAGAATCCAGCGATCGCGCGCGCCTGCCGGTGCAGGTTGTGCAGCGCGAGCACGAACTCCGTGGCGCTCAGCGCGCGGCCGCGCTCGGCCAGCGCGTGCGTCAGCGGCTCGACGACGCCGCGCTCGGGCAATGCGCCGCCTGTCGCGCGCGCGATGTTGGCCATGACGTTGGCGGAGAAGACGCGCACGAAGTCGCGCGTCAGACCTGCCCAGTCGCACTCGGGCGAGGCCTCCTCGACCCGGTGGCCGAGCGATTCGCACAGGCGCGCAGCGGCGTCGACCGCGGCGACGCACTCGGTCGCGACCGCGACGCCGCTCGGCGCACGGCGCGCGAACGCGATCCGCAACACGCCCGGGTCGGCGCCGACCTCGTCGAGATAGCGGCGCGAAGGCGGCGGAGCGCTGTACGGGTCGCCGGGAAGCGGCCCGCACGTCGCGTCGAGCAGTGCCGCGCTGTCGCGCACGCTCCGGCTGACGACGTGCTGCGTCGCGAGGCCGCTCAAGCCTTCACCGCCTTCGGGCCCGGCGGTGATGCGCGCGCGCGTCGGCTTCAACCCGAAGAGGCCGCAGCACGACGCCGGAATCCGGATCGAGCCGCCGCCATCGGTCGCGTGCGCGACGGGGACGATGCCGGCCGCGACTGCCGCCGCCGAGCCGCCGCTCGAACCCCCCGGCGAGCGATCGAGTCGCCACGGGTTGCGCGTCACGCCGTACAGGTGCGACTCGGTCGAAGGCGACAGTCCGAACTCGGGCGAGTTCGTCTTGCCGAAGATCACCAGTCCGGCGCGGCGGAACCGCGCCACCACTTCGCTGTCGTGCGCGGCGACGTTGCCGGCGAAGAGGCGCGACGCCGCCGTCGTCGCCGCACCCGCGACCGACGCGACGAGCTCCTTGACGAGGAACGGCACGCCGCGCAAGGGCCCCGCCGGCAGCCCCGCCGCGATGCCCGCGCGCGCAGCGTCGTCGAGGCGGGTCACGACCGCGTTCAGCGTCGGGTGCAGCGCGTCGCTGCGCGCGATCGCCGCATCGAGCAGCTCGGTCGCGTCGACCTCGCCGCGACGGACGAGCTCGGCGAGGCCGAGCGCGTCGTGGCCCATGTAGTCCTTCGCATTCACGAGCGCTGCGTCACCTCTGCGGCGGCCATGCGGCGGCGGGCATCGGCGCCGTCGTCGAGAGGTCCGGCACGACCGAGCTGCCGAAGCCTGGGCAATCGAGCGAGCCGATCGCGATCCGGCCGTGCTCGATCCTCAGCCGCACGTGGCCGCGGTCCTCCCGGTAGAGATCGGGGTGCGCGTCGAGGAACGCCAGGCTCTCCTGCGCCGGCCGTCCGGCAAAGCCGTCGATGAAGTGGTGGCCGTTGCGCTCGACGTCGGCGAGGCCGAGGAGCCCGACGAGCGCGAGGTCCTGCTGGACGGCGAGGCCGGCCTGCGTCGTCAGATCCTCGCCCGACATGAAGTAGCCGCCGCCGTCGCCTTCGGCATTCCAGAGCCGGCAGCGCGCGAGGTTGACGATCGACTTGTAGAAGCCCTTGCAGTCCTTCGACGACACGCCGGCGTAGCCGAGCGTGCGGGCGCGCGGGAAGGCGTCGAGCTCGCCGTCCGACTCGTCGATGATGACCGGCCGCAGGCGCGCAAGCGGCGCGATGCTGCGCGAAAGCGCGACCTGGCGCTTGATCGGCTGCTCGATGAAGAGCGTCGCCGCGCAGAGCTTCTGCAGCGCCGGCTCCTCCTCCATCGTGTGCCAGAGCTCGGCGACCGACTCGACGTCCTCGTACTGCTCGTTGCCGTCGAGCGTGACGTGGAGCCCGTCGACGCGGTCGAGCACGGAGGCGATCCGCTTCAGCCGCTCGACGTCGCCGCGCAGCTCGCCGCCGACCTTGAGCTTGAAGCAGCGCTGGCCGTACGCGGCGACGACCTCGTCGAGCGTCTCGGGCAGGCCGTCGTCGACGCGCGTGCCCGACGCCTGGTCGGCAGCGGTGATTGGATCGACGAGCCCGACCGTGTGCCGCGCCTCGATGCTCGTCACCGGCGCGAGGCCGGCGAGGAAGCGATCGAAATCGAACGCACCGAGGTCCGCGATCGCCGGATGCGCCGTCATGCCGACGAGGTTGCTGCGCATCGCCGTCCAGAAGCTGACGCCGGAGAGACGGCACACCGCGTCGAGCACGCAGCGGTCGAGCATCGCGTTGCCGTAGCTCGCGACGAGCGGCGGCAGCTCGAGGCCGCGGCCGGCGCGCAGCTGATAGCGGTAGTGGTCGGCGAACAGATCGAACGCCGTCGCCGGCTGCGCTTCGCGATACGCGTCGGCCGCAATCTCGATCGCCTTGCGCAGCTGGTCGTGGTTCTGCGCGTCGGTCAGCGCCGGGTTCTTGTCGAACCACTTGGCCGCGAGCGCCTCGGCGGCGTAGCCGAAGCCCTCGCGGCCGTCGTCGAGGCGGACCTGCACGCGCACGATCGCCTGGCGACCTTCGGTGTGGGTGACCGCGCCGAAACGAAACGGCATGCGCAACCGGAACGGCTGCTCGAACGCCTCGACGCCGAGCACGCGGACCTTGGGAGCGCGCAATGCCGCGGACGATTCGGTCACCATGCGCCGATTCTGCCGGGCGCCGCGCCTACGCGCGGCCGAGGGCCGATGCCGGCGCGCCGGTCAGCTCGTGGTAGATGGCGAGCGCGAGCGCGCCCGCCTCCGGCAGCGCGCGCGACTCCGCCGTGCGCGGGCGCGGCAACGGCACCGCGTGGACGCCGGCGACGCGCCCAGGGCGCGCAGTCATGACGACGACGCGATCGGCGAGGAACACCGCCTCGGGGATCGAATGGGTCACGAAGACGATGGTCTTGCGCTGCGCTGCCGAGGCGCCGACCTCGCCCCAGACGCGCAGGAGCTCGAGGTTCATCTCGTCGCGCGTCATTGCGTCGAGCGCGCCGAACGGCTCGTCCATGAGCAGGATCGGCGGATCGAGCAGCAGCGCACGGCAGAGCGACACGCGCTGCTGCATGCCGCCCGAGAGCTCGTGCGGCAGCTTGTCGACGAAGTCGGCGAGGCCAACCAGCGCGAGCAGCGAGCGCGCGCGTTCGCGGTGCGCCGCGACGTCGAGGCCCGAGAGCTCGGCCGGCAGCAGCACATTGGCGAGGATGGTTCGCCACTTCAGCAGCACCGCGGCCTGGAAGACCATGCCGACGTTGGCCATCGGCCCGGCGACCGGCCGCCCGGCGACGCGCACCGCGCCCGCCGTGACCGGCATCAGGCCGGCGACGAGGCGCATCAGCGTCGACTTGCCGCAGCCGCTCGGGCCGACGATGGCGATGAACTCGCCGGCCCCGATCCGCAAGGAGACGCCGCGCAACGCCTCGACGGGACCGCTCGCCGCCGCATACGTGACCGACACGGCGTCGATCTCGATCATCGCGGGCGGCGCGGCCGCGCCGCCGAAGCCGGCGGCGGGGGCCGGTGTGCCGGTCACTTCACGGCCAGCGGCATCGACACCTTGGTCAGGAACTCGGTCGTGTAGACGGTCTTGCAGTCGACCTTCTTCGGCAGGCCCATGTAGGTGTTGACGAGCTCGACCGAGCCGCACATCTTCTTGTCGTCGATCCAGCCGATCCCCTTGTCCGCGTACATGCGCGTGCGCATCAGATCGAGGCCGAGCATCATGTTCGGCTCGATCAGCGCGAGATCGATCTCGGGGACGCGCTTCTTGAAGATCGCGAGCGATCCCTTCGGGTCGAGCATGACGTCGCGCCAGCCCAGGTAGGCGGCTTCGAGGAACGCGCGCAGCGCCTTCGGCCGCTCCTTCATCGTCTTCTCGCTGGCGATGATCGACATGCTGTAGAGGTCGAAGCCGGTGTCGGCCCACGGCATCATCACCGTGTTGCCGTTGCCGAGCGCGCGGTCGTAGAACGGCATGCCGGTGCTGTAGTCGGCGATCACGTCGACGCGCTTCTCGGCGAGCGCGGCCATCTTAGCGGTCGGCTCGATGTTGACCCACGTCACCTTGTCGCTGTCGAGGTGGTGCATCTTGGCGAACGCAGGCCACGCCTGACGCTGGCTGTCGCCCGGCGGCGCGCCGATCGTCTTGCCTTCGAGGTCCTTCGGCTTGGTGACCGCGGCGTCCTTCCTGCTGAAGAAGTTGAGCGGCGTCTTGTCGAACACCATGCCGACGATCTTCACGCTCGCGCCGCGCGCGTCGGCGCCGATGACGGGCACCGTGTCGGCCAGGCCGGCGTCGGCGCGGCCGGTGTCGACCTTGGCGATGGCGTCGCCCGAGCCCTTCGAGTTCTCGAGCGTGACGTCGAGCCCACGCTGCGCGAAGTATCCCTTGTCGAGCGCGACCCAGTACGCGGCGTGGTCGCCGACCGCGAACCAGTTGAGCGCGAAGACGAATTTCTCGGGCGCTTGCTGCGCGCTCGCGGCGGCGCCGGCGAGCCCGAGCGCGGCAGTCGCGGCGGCACGCAGCAGCAGGCGACGAACAGGGCGGTTCATGCAAATCTCCTTGGTGGATGGATGCCGGTCGACGACGGCGTCAGACGTCTCCGGCCCACGGCACGAGCGCACGCGCGAGCACCGCGACGAAGCCGAACAGGGCGAGCCCGAGCACCGAGATCCAGACCAGCGCGGCGAACGCGGCGGGCGTGTTCATGCTGCTTTGCGTGGTGATGATGACGTAGCCGAGGCCGCGCTGCGACGAGACGAACTCGCCGACGATCGCGCCGACGACCGCTGCGGTCGCCGTGACCTTCAGCGCCGAGAGAATGTAGGGCATCGCATTCGGAATGCGGATCAGGACGAACACCCGCCACTTGGGCGCGTTGAACACGCGGCCGAGGTCGACCAGCGCCGGGTCGATCTGGGTCAGGCCGACGGCGGTGTTGACGACGACCGGGAAGAAGCCGATCAGCGCTCCCATCAGCATGTTGGGAACGATCCCGTAGCCGAGCCAGATCAGGAACAGCGGCGCGACGGCGACCTTCGGCAGCGTGTTGATGAAGACGAGGAACGGCGTCAGCGCCCGCGCCATGAACGGCGACCACGCGATCGCGACGCCGAGCACGACGCCGGCGATCGCCGCGAGCACGAACGCGCCGACGATCTCGAGCGCCGTGACCCAGGTGTGCCGCGCCCACGGCACCTCGTCGGAGAGCATCGCGCGCACCACCGCGCCCGGGCTCGGCAGCAGGTACTCGCGGATGCCGAGCACCGAGACGGCGAGCTGCCAGACGGCGACGAAGACGACGAAGACGCCGATCGCCGGCAGATGATCGACCGCCCAGGACGGGACGCGCCGCCGCCGAGCTTCGCCCAGCGCACTCATGCCGACAGCCAGCGCTCCAGGTTCGCGCGCACGAACGCGTCGTCGGCGAGATCGGCGTGCTCGACGAGGACGCGGTCGATCTCGCGCGCCTGGCCGGGCCCGAGGCCTTCGTGCGGGTCGAGGCAGCGGACGCTCTCAAGCAGGCCCTGGCGGCGCAGCACCTCGTGGCAGCCGGCGATGCAGCCGGCGAAGGCGTTGGCGACGTCGAAGAAGGCGCTGTTGCAATCGGTGACGCGGCTGTCGAGCGCGAGCAGCTCGGCATCGACGCCGCGTCCGCCGGCGTCCTCGGCGGCGACGCCGGCCTTGCAGCGCGCGAGCAGCTCGACCGCGCCCTTCGTCCACACCGACCAGTGGCCGAGCAGGCCGCCGCGAAAGCGGACGCGAACGCGCTCGCCGCCGCGCACGACGTCGAACGGCGTCACCAGATCGAGCACGATGTGGTCGTCGTTGCCGGTGTAGAGCGCGACCCGCCGCTCGGCGCGCGCGGCGACGAGGCCGCGGACGACGTCGAGCGTGCGGTAGCGGTGAAACGGCGCGACCTTGATCGCGACGACGTTCTCGATTGCGGCGAAGCGCGCCCAGAACGACGACGGCAGCTCGACGCCGCCGACCGCCGGCTGCAGGTAGAAGCCGATCAGCGGCAACTCGGCGGCGACCGCCTCGCAGTGCGCGATGCGCTCGTCGTCGCTCGCCTTCTTCGTCGCCGCGAGGCTGAGGAGGACGGCGTCGTAACCGAGCGATCGCGCGGTGCGCGCTTCGGCGACCGCCTGCCGCGTCGGCCCGACCGCACCGGCGACGAGCACCGCCCGCGCCGTGCTGCCACCGAGCGGCTGCCATTCGCGTGCAGTCTCTGCGGCGAGGCCGAGCACGTCTTCGAACAGTCCGGCTTCGCGGATCGCGAATTGCGTCGTGTGCACGCCGACCGCGAGTCCACCGGCGGCCGCGTCGAGGTAGTAGCGCGACAGCGCACGCTGGCGCCGGCGGTCGAGGCGTCGCGACGCGTCGAGCGCGAGCGGATGGGCAGGAATCGCGATGCCCTCGAAGAGCCGCTCGCGCAGCGCATCGGCGGAGAGTCGCTCAGCAGCGGCGGCCATGGCTCAACCGAACTCCGGGCCGGCGAGCGCGAACGCGCGCGCGCTGGCGTGCAGCGCCCGGGTGTCGCCGAGCGCCATGCGGATGAACGACCGCTGACGGACGAAGCCGCGTTCGCCGAGCGCGGCGGCCAGCGACGCTGCTGCCATCGGAACGTCGATGAAGACCGCGCCCGGCGCAGCCGCGAGCGCTCCGTCGAGCAACGCGATCGCCGACCGTTCGCTCGCCGCGACGATCGGACCGAGATGCTCGGCGCGGCGGCCGGCGCGCAGCACGGCGAAGCCGCTCGCGTCGGCGGCGAGCCAGGCGCGCGTCGACGGCCGCGCAAGGAACGCGCGCAAGAGCGTGGCGCGGTCGAGATCCCAGAGCGAACGGTCGAGCGCGACGAGCGCGTCGCGTGCACGCGCGTCGACGGCTGCGGCCCGCTCGGCGCCCTGATCGGCTTGCGCGGGTGACGGGCGCGTCGACCCGGCGGCGTCGCGCTGCCAACGCTCGAACGCGAAGCCGGCGACGAAGCCGTGCTGCCGGTAGACGGCAGCACCGTCGGGCGTCGCATCGAGCACGGGCGTGCGACCGGCGCTGCGCAGCGCCTCGACGCAGGCGGCGAGGAGCCGCGTCGCGTGGCCGCGATGCCGGTGGCGCGCATCGACGAGCACCATCGAGATCCAGCCGACCGCCGCGCCGTACGGCAGCGCGGCTGCGGTGGCGATGAGGCCGTCGCGATCGTCGCGGATGCCGAACGCGTCGCCGGCGCCGATGAAGTGCGCCCAGTCGTCGCCGGTCTGGTTCCAGCGCGCCGCATCCGACAGGCGCAGTCCGCCCTCGACGTCGGCGGCAGCGAGCCGCTCGATCGCGAGCGCTTCAGAAGGTGCCATCGCGGACCTCGAACTTGGTCGGCTTGCCGAGGCTCGGGCCGCCGCGCTGCACCCAGTCGGCGACCCAGTCGAGCATGCGGGCGAGCGGAACGAGCGGATAGCCGAACAGCGCCGTCGCGCGCGTCGTGTCGGAGAGGAGCGCGGTCGGCGCTTCCTGGCCGACGACGTTCGCCGTCGTGCCGAGTCGCACAGCGAGCTGGTGCGCGAGCCAGCGCACCGAGATCGTCTCCGGGCCGGTGACGTTGAGCGGCGTCGTCGGCGTCGTGCAGTGCGCGAGACAGCGCAGCACCTGGGCGTTCGCGTCGCCCTGCCAGATGACATTGACGAAGCCCATCGTGACGTCGACCGGGTCGCCGCGGTGCACCTTCGAGGCGATGTCGAAGACGACGCCGTAGCGCATGTCGATCGCGTAGTTGAGGCGGACGATCCGCCCCGGCGTGCCGTGCTTGGCGGAGAAGTGTTCGAACATGCGCTCGCGGCCGAGGCACGACTGCGCGTACTCGCCGACCGGCGCCGGCGCCGTCGTCTCGCTCGCGCCGGCGTGGCCCGCCGGCGCGAAGCCGTAGACGTTGCCGGTCGAGAAGGCGACGATCCGCGACGCGCGGAAGTGCTCGGCGACGAGCGCCGGCACGTGCGTGTTCATGGCCCACGTCAGCGCCGGCGCGCCGCTGGCGCCGAACTTGTGGCCGGCAGCGAAGACGATGTTGGCAATGGCGGGCAGCGCTTCGATCGCCGCGCGATCGAGCAGGTCGCACGCGATCGTCTCGACGCCGTGCGCGGCGAGCTGCTCGCGCACCGCGGCGTCGCTGAAGCGGGCAACGCCGATCACGCGCCGCGCGGGCGATGCGCGCTTGGCGAGGCGGGCGAGTGTCGGCCCCATCTTGCCGGCGACGCCGAGGATCATCAGGTCGCCGTCGACGCGCTCGAGGTCGGCGACGAGCGCGCGGCTCGGCCGCGTCATGAACTCGTCGAGCGCGTCGACCGATGCGAAGCGCTCGGGCAGGTCGGTGGGGTCGAGAAATTCCACGGGCTCGATGGGTGACGGATCAGTGTAGCGGCGGGTCGACTCCCCCATCGCCGCCGCGAGTTGCTACGCTTCGCCGACGACCACGGGAGATGGCATGGCGGCCGAGAAGATCGTTCGCATCGGCGGCGCGTCGGGCTTCTGGGGCGACAGCCGCGTCGCCGCACCGCAGCTCGTCGCCTCGGGCCAGGTCGACTATCTCGTCTTCGACTACCTCGCCGAGACGACGATGGCGATCCTCGCGGGAGCGCGCCTGAAGCGCCCCGAGCTCGGCTACGCGACCGACTTCGTCGACGTCGCGATGCGCTCCGTGCTCGGCGATCTCGCGGCGAACAAGATCAAGGTCGTCAGCAACGCCGGCGGCATCCACCCGCGCGCGTGCGTTGCCGCGCTCGAGAAGATGATCGCCGACGCCAAGCTGCCGTTGAAGGTCGCGCTCGTCGAAGGCGACGACGTCTCGGCGCAGGTCGGCGCGCTCGCCGCTGCGGGAACTCGCGATCTCGCGACCGGCGCGCCGTTGCCGGCGCGGGTGGTCAGCGCCAACGCGTACCTCGGCGCGCTGCCGATCGCCGCGGCGCTCGCCGCCGGCGCCGACATCGTCGTCACCGGCCGCGTCGTCGACAGCGCGCTCGCGCTCGGGCCGCTGATGCACGAGTTCGGCTGGGGCGCGACCGACTACGACCTCCTCGCGGCGGGCAGCCTCGCCGGCCACATCATCGAGTGCGGCTGCCAGGCGACCGGCGGCCTCTTCACCGACTGGGAAGCCGTGCCCGACTGGCCGACGATCGGCTATCCGATCGCCGAGTGCCGCGCCGACGGCGTCTTTCGCATCACCAAGCCGATCGACACCGGCGGCGTCATCGCTCGCGGCGCGGTCTGCGAGCAGCTGCTCTATGAAATCGGCGACCCCGGCGCGTACGTGCTGCCCGACGTGATCTGCGACTTCCGCGACGTCACCGTCGTGCAGGACGACCCGCGCCACGTCCGCGTCCACGGCGCGCGCGGGCTGGCGCCGACCGACACGTACAAGGTGTCGGCGACGGCGCTCGACGGCTTTCGCTGCACCGGCTCGCTCGTCATCGTCGGCATCGACGCCGTCAAGAAGGCAGAGCGCACCGGCGAGGCGATCGTCGCGCGGACGCGAAGGCTGCTGCGCGACGCCGGCCTCGCGGACTACAGCGCGACCCACGTCGAGGTGCTCGGCGCCGAGACGTCGTACGGCCCGCACTCGCGCACGCGCGCGAACCGCGAGGTCATGCTGCGCGTCGTCGCCGACCACGCCGAGCGGCGCGCGCTCGAGCTCTTCGCGCGCGAGATCGCACCGGCGGGGACGTCGTGGTCGCCGGGGACGACCGGCGCGGGCGGACGGCCGCAGGTCTCGCCGCTCGTCAAGCCGTTCTCGTTCCTGCTCGACAAGCACACGGTGCCGGCGACGTTTGCGATCGGCGACGAGCGCCGCGACGTCGCAATGCCGCTCGCCGGCGGCAGCGTGCCGCGGCCTTCGACGCCAGTCGTCGCGCCGCTCGAGACCGCCCCCCTCGTCGTCGAGACGGCGGAGCGCGTCCCGCTCGTTCTGCTCGCGTGGGCGCGGAGCGGCGACAAGGGCGACCTCTCCAATGTCGGCGTCGTCGCGCGGCGCGCCGAATGGCTGCCGCTGCTCTGGGACCGGTTGACGCCGATGCGCGTCAAGGCCTGGCTCGGCCATCTCGTCCTCGGTGAGGTCGAACGTTTCCATCTGCCCGGCATCGCGGCGATCAACTTCGTGCTGCACCAGGCGCTCGACGGCGGCGGCATGTCGTCGCGCCGTCTCGATCCGCTCGGCAAGGGAATGGCGCAGATGCTGCTCGACATGCCGATCGAGGTGCCGCGATCGATCGCACGCGACGCACGTGAAGAAACGTGAAGCGGCATTCGTCGTGCCGACGACATTGAGGAAACTCCCGAGTCGCAAATCCTGAGACAGGAGCGCGCGTTGCCACTCGGCGCTCGCGTTCCCGCACACAGCGCCGCGCACGGCGCGCACTCAGGAGACTCATGTGAAGAGGTGTCGCTCTCTACCGGCAGCATTTGCTGCGGTTGTCGTTTCTGCCGTCCTCGCCGCTTGCGGCGGCGACGACAACAACGGCGCCGGCAATGCGCCGACCATC
>Ga0207649_10001916_pt1 | contig 11882 bp, 10 predicted proteins | sample KBSC43metaG_FD_184317 | JGI IMG/M metagenome (GOLD analysis project Ga0207649, IMG submission 184317) | Corn rhizosphere microbial communities from Kellogg Biological Station, Michigan, USA - KBS C4-3 metaG (SPAdes) (version 2) | ecosystem: Host-associated > Plants > Roots > Rhizosphere > Soil ... | reverse complement strand
CCATCCATAGCGCAGCAACTGCACCGTAGAACTGCCCATCGCTGATGACCTGCCGATGGAAGGTGACGCTGTCGATCCTGATCCGGTATTCGCCAGGTTTGCCGTCGATCCCGAATTGCATTTCGAACTGAACGACGTTCCGGAAGTCGGGGAGTGCCTGTTGAGGCGGAATCTTGAGCCGCTGCTTCCACCAATCCGCGACCTCGAAGTTGGTCAGCGGCACGTCCATGTCCAGGTGGCCTTGCGACAATGGCAGATCCACCGAATTGTACTTGTAGGTCTGCGGATCGCCCGAGCGGCTGTAGGCGGGGTCGCTGTTTTTGAGTTCGAGACGCATCAGGCTGCCCGGACCACTCACCTCCAGCTGGACCCGGAAGGACTTGAAAAGGGAAAGATCGACCCCTTTTGAGGCTCCATCGCCGAGCAGGAACCCTACCCCGCAATATGGCTGCGCGATGGCGTTGGTGATCCTGCAAGTCCAGGTCAGCGACCGTTTGGGATCAGCGGTCACGGTCGATGTGCCACGCTCACCACTGTCCGTGAATTGATATTCGCCGAGCTTGTCAGCTGGAGTTGCCCGCGAGAAGGCGATTTCCCGCGAGAGAAGGTCGTCTTTGAAATAGATGAGTTGGGCCGTACCGATGAGGGCTGCGAGGATCAGGAACTCGAACCTGGAGCAACTTCTGATCGCCTGGCGAATAATCAGCCAGGAGCGGGTCAATTTCCTCGGCAGTCGCGATTTCCCCATCATTCAGGTCGTTTGCCGGCTCGGCTCTTAACAAAGGATAGGCCGTTCAGCCGATCCGGACGCAATTTGTCTGAGCGGGGCTCTCTGGCGCGCATTTGCCGGCCCCTGCGCGAGGGAGCAAGGGGACTCGCATGCAAAACGCAGCCGGCCGCCTGCGCCCAACGCTCGGAAGAACGTGGGGATCGATTGAACCTCCAGGGGGCAACTTCACTCGCTCGAGCCCGATAGCGATTGAGCTCCGCCCCCTCCCCCGATGGAGAGCAAAAAATGGGAAGGAACGGAGCTCGCCCGATCCGGCGTGCTCCGAACCTGAAGGCCCGGAGCCGCTGACAGGCTGCTCATCGGGCGGTTCTGTTTAAGCGTGGGTTGCGCTTTGGTCCGAAACGGGACCGAAGGCGACCACCCCCCTTTTCCCGGCGAGATCGCGCCGCCGTTTTCGCCGTCAGGCGCAGCCCCGGGGCAATCGGCGCCAGGAATCCCGACGTGCCCTGCCGGCCCCGGACTCTTCGCACCTGGAGCTGCCGCTTCGAGCGGCAGTCCCAAACCGGATGTCTCGTTAACCCGCGCTTGTCTGGGCCCGGTGTAAAGCCGGCAAGTTCCACTGTCCTAACGCGGGGACGAGATGTATTTGTCGAGCATTCCAGCGCCCGCTCGGCCCATTGTGCAGCGGCGCAAGTTTCAGCGGCTTCCCATTCAATGCCGCGCGCGCATTCGTATCGGGACTCGCCAGTATGCGGGCTATATCCAGAACATTTCGCGAGGCGGCGCCAGGCTTCGTACGATAACGCCGATCCGCAAGCTCGATACCGTCACCCTTCGTCTGCCCGACCTTCCCCCGCTTCGGTGCCGCCTGTGCTGGAACGACTCCTATCACGCCGGGGTCATGTTTGAACTGCCGCTGTCGGCAGCGGACTTCCGAGCCTGGGCGAAGACGCGTGCCGGACTTTGGGGCTCCAGCTGGGAGTTTGCGGACCTGAGCGAGTTTACCGACTGAGAAGAGGCGCTCGCCGGAAGACGGCGGACGTTCGATTTCAATAAGTGACGGTGAGTTCCATGCAGGACGTGCCGGTCCAATGAAGAGTGCTGGAGCCGCCGGTCGAAGGGCTGAGCGTCCCGCCCCTTACTTCGAGCTCTGCGCCGTCGATATTCTCAATTGCAATGACCCCGCTCCGGCCGTGAACAACCGGATTGGAAAGGTGAAGCGGCCGGATCACAGTTGCCGTGACTCCGAGCTGGCCGCTCCGATTGCCTGTCGCTCGAGGGGGGGCCGCGGAAGACCCGGCGAGGAGCAGAAGAGCGGCCGCAAGCATCTTTGCGGTTGATCGCGACGGGGCCTGTCCGGCAAGGCTCCTGGTTCGGACGTGCAGGAATGGCACAGTTGGCATCCGCTGCACGTGAAAGCGGCCCAAGCCGTCCATCGTTAATTCACGGGCTTTTAGGTGTCGCAATCGCATCCGGGCGACAGCCAGAGGCATCCGGCGCTCGTCGCTCGCAGCCGCAGCGAACTCCTGCGCAGCCTTGAGAGAACATGCCTCAATAAGAGACGGTGATGACAACCGTGTCGGAATATATCCCCGCGCCGACATTCTGCCGCTGCGGGATTCGGCCGTAGACCGGGACGCTGACGTTGGTGCCGCTGTCCGAAACGTCGCCGCCCGCGGTTCCGTCCGCCCAGACCAGCATTCGCGTGGAATCGGTATAGAGATTATAGTCCAGCACCCTCCCCCCGCCCGTCAGGGTGCGCTGGCCGTAGGTTCCGGATCCTGTTCCAAGGTCGATAGTGAAGGCCGTGCTCAAATCGCATTGCACGTTGATGCTGCCGGTGCTGTCGAGCGGACCATTGGAAAGCGTGTCGTAGCTGCCGAAAGCGACACCCGTCGATTGAGCGGTGCAGGTTGCAGCGGTGGCGGCCGAGGCGCCAACGAACAGCATCACGAGGACACCGAGGGGAAGGAGTACGCATTTCATCGAGCTGTCGCCACGCACTGCACCTGCACGTTCGGAGCTGCCGTCGCGTGCCCGGTGGGCGTGGCCGTAAATTCACACCGGCCCTTCGCCCATTGCGCGACGGCGATGGTCGGACGATCGATCCCAGTGAGATAGACCTCGCCGCCCGAAGCACTCACGAACTGGCCGGAATGCCCGCCGAGTTCAATCGAAGAACCCGTCGGTAGCGGCGTCCCGTCAGCGAGAACGACTTTGAGAAATGCCGCCTCGGCGGATTTCGCTGCAAATTTCACTACCACCCCATTCCTGGCCGCCGGCCGAACAATCGCCTCATCTTGGGCTATCTCGGCCTCGGGCGGCAGGTCGGAGGGATCGATACGGACCACGTTGCCGTCATAGGGGCGAAGATCGGGGACGATCAGGCTCCCGTCGCTGCCGGTGCGGCCAACAAGCTGGTTGTCCGCATAGACCCTCACTCCAGCATAGTTGCCGACCTCGACTCGTCCGAAGCTCTCGTCCAGCCGCTTCGACAGGAAGGGATGTCCGCCAACAATGCCGACCGCGCCGGCGGCCGCGAAACGAACGCCCGTCCTGTGGTCGAGCCACGTGACCTCCGTTGCGAAATCCGCGAAGTCGGTCCGCACCGTCAGGCGGCCGTGAACCCGGTTGAGCGCACCCGTCGAAGCGTCGATCCGATAGCCGATGCCCGTACCGAGCGGCACGCTCTTTTGCAGGCTTGCTTCCATCCCGACCGTGCCGCCGTCCAGCTTCGCGCCGGCGCTTGCGCCGGCCGAAAAGCCGAGCGGCACGACCAGCAGAAGCTCGGCGGCCGTGGCCTTCGGTCCGCCGAGACTTGTGCGGGCCGCGAGGTTCAGAGTGCCGAGCCTTCCCAGCCGAGCCGACCAGTTGACGCTTGCAAGATCGACATCGGGTTCTGTTCGGCCATCGCGGTGCAGAAACGACAGGCCGAACGAACCGCTCCCGGCCCGCATCCCGGCGAACGCCTGGAACATGAACGCGGGCGGCCGCTTGTCCCCCACTTCCCCGACGGTCGTATAGTCTCGCGATGCGATCTCGGAGTGAACGCCGAACGAAAAATCGGAGCTGTGGCGATCGAGTGTGAAAGCGGCATAATAACCCCCTCCCCTGCCGGATCGGCTCGCAGCCGCGGTCACATCCACTTCACCGATCTGCGGCAGGACGAAGGTGGCGCCCGCACCGGCTTCCTGTACGTCCTGAGCCGCCTCGAGGTGGACTTCGCCGGTCAGCTGGTCGGTGAGCCCGTAGCGTTGCGTCGCGGAGACCATGAGCGCACCATAGTCATTGCTTCGCACGCCGTACGAGCGGCGCAGAAATCCAAGTTCGTAAGAATAATCGTCAAGCCCGCGGCGCAGAAGGCTCGACGAAGCATAATAGGACTCGCTCACCAGCTGCTCGCGGCCGAGCATGTCATGGACGATCAACTGGACCTGCCCGCTCCCGGTGACGACTGGAATATCGGTGATGTCGAACGGCCCCGGAGAGACGTTGCTGCTTCGGGTGAGCACGTCGTTGACATACACGTCGGCGACCGAAGGCACCTGGGCGCTCCCGCGAATCGAAGGGACCGGGAAGGTGACGAAGCCGGGCTGCATCGCGAAGTCGCGCGTCAGCTGAAGCCCGGCGAAGCGCACCGGGGATCCGCCCGGGCCGCCCATCGAAACCGAGTCGCCGATTCGAACAGTGCGCATCCGCCCCGGGTCGTTCATGGTCCAACTGCTATCGAGGCGAACGAGCCCGGCGCCGGCCGCGCCCGAGCGGGCGACGAAACCCGACGTTCCGACTCCCTTTGGCGTGAAAAGACCCGCCTCGAGGCTGGCGCCGATCTGGACCCGACCACCTGACGCGTCGGCGTCGGCATCATAGTTGACGAACCCGCCGGTGCCGGAAACCACCTCGTCCGGGATCTCGACGTCGCGATAGGAGAGCCGGACCGCCGGGAAATCGGCCGGAGGAACCGTCAGCCGCAGCTCCTGCCGCGCATCGTCAACATCGATCCGGGCGCCAGGCACGGCATTGAGAAGATAATAACGGCTGCCGCCGTGCAGGATGGCGGGCAGCCGTGCCGTGGTCAGACGCCAGCCGGCGAGTTCGTCCGAGGACGCAAAAACGCGGCCGGCCCCGTCCATGAGGAGGAGCTGCGGATCGCTATCCGGTACACCGTTGACCGTCACGGTCAGAAGGGCCTCCCGCGGCTCGCCGCTCGCGACCCCAATCCCGGCCGCCGCCCGTGATACGGACGACGCTAGGATCAGGACGGACAGGCTAGCGCAGTTCCAGAGGAATCCGCGCCTGCGTCTCACCATTCGGGGTCTTGATGTCGAGAGCGATCGGCTCGCCGGGCCGGAGCGCAAGCGGGGTGCGCGAGGTCCAGCGCCGCCAGCTTCCAGGAAGGATCACACCCATCTGCTTGCTGATCGGCAGGATTTTGCCCTCCTGTTCTGCGGCAAGCTGGGTCACCTGCTCGTAGGCCGAGCCGCCATTGCGGCCGGCGACGGTGATCGTCCCATCGGCTGAAAGCCATGCGCTCCAGCTTACGTTCGGCTTGCCGCCGCGGGGAGCCAGATAGATTGGCAGGTTCAGCCGGAGCACGACCTGGACCTCACCGGGAATCGCCTTTTGAGTTGGAATCTCCTGGAGGATCAGGCGATAGGCGGGATCGCGATTGCGCGCCTTTAAGCCGACGCGCACAAGCTGGGTCGCCCCCGCCGCAACAGTGAAGATCGGTGGCGAGACGATGACGTTGTCGGTAGGGCCATAATGATCATCCCCGTCGACCTGACTCCAGGAAAGCGCCTCCGCCCGGATCGACACCGGGGCGGAGCCGCTGTTTCGTATCGTCAGCGACGTCGCCCGCTGCCCCTCGGGGAGGCTGATATGGACAGGATCCACCGAAAAGGATCCGGCCCGAACCCGATGGGCGAAGCCCATCGAGCCGATCAGCCAGGCAAGTGCGAGGGCCTTGCGGGCAATAGCGCTGGCCTTTTTCCCCATCATCCGTGCCGGCCTTAATAGGTGACCGTGACGCCAACCGTGTCGGCATACGCGCCGGCGGGTACACCCGTCTGGCCGCTCGGAACGCGGGCGTAGATCGTCTTGGCCTGGGCCGTGCCGGTGCCGGTGTCCGAGATCAATGCGGTCGAGCCGCCTGCGCCGTCGCCCCAAACGGTGCTGCGCGCACTGTCGGTGTAGAGAGCATAGTTCAGCGTGTTGGTGCCGTTCAGCATCACTCGGGTCGCAAGAGTGGCGCCCGTTCCCGCGCCGGCATCCGCGCTTGCATCCCAGGCGGTGCCGCTGGTGCAGGTGACGGAGATGCCGCCGGTCGTGTCGGTGTTAGTGTTGGCCGTGACGTCGATATTCCCGAACGCAATGTTTGTGGTGGTGAGCGCGCAGTTCGACGTCACCGTCGCGCTGACGCCGAGGTTGGCGGTCGCGGTCGCGGCATTGGACGGGGCAGCAACGCCGGCCATGCCGCACAGAGCGGCCGCACCGGCCAGGCGCTTCATTAATTTGGACATACAGATACTCCTGTTCAGGTTGATGGCCTCGGATCGAGGGCCGGGTTTCCGCACGGGGAGGAGCGGCCTTGGGAACCTCTCCGGCCGAGCAGGCAATCCTGGCTATTTGGCGTCCCTGAACAATTTATGGGTGATCGGACCAAATTGAACGAAAGCAATATCCTGGACGGATTTGAGACCCCCTAACCGTCCGCTTTCGACTTCGAGTTGGGGCCGGCCCCTTTCGATGCGCGCCGCTGTTCATTTTCCGCATCACTGGCTACGCCTTCTGTTCAGCAGATTCGATGCCGCGACTGACGCGACCACCGATGCCGGCCCCACAGACAGCGTGAAGAAATGGCGGGAAGTACGAAGCGCATTCACAAACGCCGGGGCGGTCAGACTCATAGAAGCCGGCACTCCCGCGAGCGGGGTCGGCTATTCGGTGAAGATCGGTGCGCTCGGCTTATGGAGCGGCGACAGCCTGGCAGATGCCGAGAGGCGTTTCGAGCAAGCCACACGCACTCGCCCGGATTAATCAGCTGACTGAAGCGAAACGGGCGCGATGCTGGCCGTTGCCGTCCCGAACAGGGTTGACAGGGGTTTCCAGCTCACATCCACAGATGCGTCGCAATCATTTGCGTTTACGTCCGATCCCGTTCTTTTTGCAACGTTTCCTGTCGCCGAGGCGAGAAGATGGGCGGGGACCTCATGCCTTCGAACTTCCGTCGAGCGAACGTTCCGGAACGGCTCGGCAGAAACCCTGGACCCAGCCGCAATGGGATGTGAACAGTCGGCTCCGACATTAACAACGAAAGCAGCCATGGCCCGTCATGAGTTTGTCCGCCCCGTGACCTGCCGATGGTGAGCTCAGCCATCCCTGCCGGCTGCCAGGATTTCGACCTCGCGGCAGGCAAGCTGGCGCTGTGCCCTAGAGCAGGGCGATGTGTGGTCTCAGGCCAGGTTGCCGCGGGCTTATTGACGGAAAAGCGAATGGGTAAGCCGGTTTCATCCCGACCTTCCGCCACTGCGGTCGAGATTCAAGGCTCGGCTTTGATGAACGCTCGAGTACGCTCGACGGAGTAGCACTTCCCGCCGTAAAAATTCATACGATCATTAGAGGAGCGGGAGGTTTCCTTACATTCTTTGTAAACAGCTGAAACGAATAGATTTTCTGTTGTGGTGGAGATTACGGCCCCACATTTGGCCCCTCATTTTGTATCGGATTTGGTGACACGGTTTGGACGGTCATGAGCGTGCAAACGGTCGTCTCTTTACGAACTGCTGTTTTCGAGAGATGACTGATGTGCTCGGCTCGCCCTCGTTTTTTGGGAGACGCATTCGTGAGTCCGACAAACCTCCATCCACACAGATCAACATCTGCGCTTAGGTTTCAGCAGATGAGCGGGCGAATTTGATGGACGCCGCCCAGCCCAAGGACATCCTCATCTTTTCTGATGGGACCGGTCAATCCGGCGGCCTTACGCCCGACCAACGGCTCAGCAATGTCTACAAGCTGTACCGAGCGACGCGGATTGGTCCCGACAACGACATCGACCCCGCCGAGCAGGTTGCATTTTATGATCCCGGATTAGGTAGCGAAGGCGCTGCCAAGCAGGTGCGTGGCAAGTGGCGAAGGGCCATTCGGAAGTTTGCCAGTTCCGCGACCGGCGCGGGAATAGGTCACAACATCACGGATTGTTACGAGGCGATTCTCAAGCACTATGAGCCGGGCGATCGAATCTTTCTGATTGGATTTAGTCGCGGAGCGTACACGGCTCGGAGCGTTGCGGGAGTTCTGCGCTATTGCGGAGTTCCGACACACCTTCCTGACGGCACTCCAATTCCGCGCTGGGGCAGCGGGTTGCGAGCCGTCGCGCACGAAGGCGTGCACAATGTGTATGAGTATGGCTCCGGCAGGAAGCGTCAGAAGTTCGAGGATGAGCGCAAGGTACTCGCCGCGCGATTTCGAGAGAAATACGGATGCGATGTAAACGGCAAGCCCAACGCTGCACCGTACTTCATCGGCGTATTCGACACGGTTGCGGCCTTGGGAGAGAGGGGCGCTGTCCGATGGGCCATGCGCCTGGTTCTGCTGGGAGCACTGGCGGCGGGAATTGCCGGCATCGCATTTGTTGTCAGCCTGTTCGGCCGCGACTTCTGGAACAGCATCGAGTGGGTGGCAGCGATCACGGCGATCGTGGCTTCAATCGCCGTAGCGAAAGCACGGCTCAAATTCATCTGGAAGTACCCGACGCCTCGCCAATTCCGCTGGTGTGTAACCGGATGGAAGTTCAAGGATTACGATACGAACCTAGACGGGCAAGTGTGCTTTGCTCGTCACGCGATTGCGATTGACGAGACGAGGGCGGATTTTGCCCGTGTTCCGTGGGGGCAGCCGAGTGAGGGACCGCGGCCAGACATCAACGGAATTAAGTCATTCGTGCAACTCTGGTTCGCGGGCGATCACTCTGACATCGGAGGCAGCTATCCCGAGGATGAAAGCCGGCTGTCCGACATTACATTGAGCTGGATGGTCGAGGAGCTAGAAAGGCTGCCGCATCCGCCAAAGCTCGACAAAACAAAGCTCAATATGTGGCCCGACGCGCTGGGAATGCAGCATTCCGAGGTCGAAGCTGTGCGCGACAGTTATCCATGGTGGGTACCTAAGGCCTGCCGCATCACTTGGAGTGAAAGGCCGCGCAGCGCCGCTGCCGGCTCTCCTCATCACCCAAGCGTCCTGCAGCGCCTCGCGGCAGATGCTATCGTGAACTGCAATACCGTCGGTCCATATCGACCGACGGTGCTCGCTGAGGATCCCGCGTATGTCGCTTTCTATCGGACGAATGCGACGGAGGGATTATCACCCTCCCCGTAGGCGGTTGATCTTCCTACGGTTTATTCCGCGACCCGGCCGCTTCCCAACATTCTTCCCCACGTCAGGGGCTGGAAATCACCGGACGTCAGCAGATTACAGCGGACGAGGCGCGGTTGTCGAGCAGCGGAAGGCGTCTGATTTTGGCCGTTAGCCGACCGTCTGCTCTTCAGGCGGCGCGTGGTATAACGGACATCGATATGCGTAGAGTTTCCTCAGGGTCGCAGGCGACGCACTTGACCCGTATGACAACACTCAAGATCATACATGCGGCAGGATGTTAGTGAGTGGCGAAGCGAGATCCGAACAAAACTGCGCGACACAATCGCATCGCCGCCATGAATGAGCAGCTCCGAGTGCTTGTGACCAAGGTGCTCAAAGAGACCGGAATCGACAGCAAGGCGCTCAACGCCCAAGATTGGCGGCCGTAACCTGGGCTGATCATGTCCGACTTCTCGCTCTACACCCGAATGCGCGACCATGGGACCTTGGCGGAAACGCCTCAAGACATCCCGGATGCTCGTTTCGCTCTTCCGTCGACGGTCAACTGGATGCGCGCGCTCGCTATCTTGGTTACTGAGCTCGACCTGGATTTCGCGGCGGCGGCCCGCGCATACTGCGGCGTCCACCGTCGGGCGCTTACCGATCGCGAGCTCAACAGTGTATGCGAGCAGCTCCTGTTCGCACTGCACCAGCTTTCCAGCCTGCGCGCACTCGCGACCGTCAGTAACAAGGCCGACGTCGCGAGAATTGGAATCATAGCCTGGTATTATGGCGTGTACGGCGCCGCATCGGCGATGATTGCGGCCGGAGACGGGTCCTTCCCCGACACGCACGCTGCGACTGCCCAGCAGTGGGGCCACCAATTCGTCGCCAAGGGCCTCGTTTTGCCCCCATTCGGGGATCGTCTGTCGTCGCTCCGTGCCGACCTTGTCGAGCAGGAGCTCGCCCCTATTCGGGCGCGCGGCAAGCATTCGCTCACCGTTGCGCCGGCGAGCTTGGAGCAAGCTTGGGGCTGCCACGCAGAGTATTTAGCTGGGACCGCGAAGTGGGAGCAATGGAACATCCAGCAGCGGGTACGCGAGACCAAAGAATTCAAGGCTCTCGGCGCGGACAGCTTCCGCACCGCCGCGGCGCGCGCATTGCGCGACGCCGCCTTCTCCCGGCGCGGAATGGCGTTCCTGCATGAGGCATCGCGCTACCGCGGCAAAGCGAACTACCGAGACTCAATCTACCTGGCCTATGGCCGATCCGTACCCCGCACGCTGGGCAGTTTCCTTGACGATCTTGCGATCGCGCTTGGTGGGTTTGCCGCCATGGCGGCCGGCTATGTATCGAGGCGCATCGGCCGCGAAGCCTGGATCGCCTTCATTGAGGACCTCGAACAGAAGCGCTCGATCACGATCTCGCCGAAAGACGAGTGGAGCTGAACCAGCGCTATCTTGCTGTTATGACACCGTTAGTGACCGCGCTTTTGTTGCCTTCGATTGCCTTGCCTAGTTTCTATCTAGCCCGTGGCAGCTCGTGCCCGAATGGCCTCCGCTAGAGCGCCCAACGTCGCGCTTTGGTGCCCCTTCGCATTAGCTCGCGAGAGGACCTCCTTCATCGCGAATGCTGACTTGAGGACCTCGTCCTTTTTCGCGATGTCGAACTGGTTGCGCACCTCATCGATGCACTCACCGAGCGAAGGTATCTCACCCTCAAGGATTGTTTCCAGCCTGTCCTCAAAGCAAGTGAAGGTTGGCTCGACGCGCGTCGCCGCGTCGAAGAGGTCGCCCTCAGCTACACCCCCGAACCGCAGGAGCGCCTGGTTCGCTTCGGCGAGCCCTGTCAGAGCAAATGCACCGGCTGGCGGAATGATGGAAATTGGCTAGGGGCGAGAGATGCCTCGTCCGAAAAAACCTGCCAATCCGTTCCGCTATTTCAACTCGTCGCCTGAGGTCATCCGCCTGGCGGTGTTGATGTACGTGCGGTTCCCGCTGTCGTTGAGGAATGTCGAAGATCTGCTGTTCGAGCGCGGGATCGACATCTGCCATGAGACGGTGCGGCAGTGGTGGAACCGGTTCGGCCCGATCTTTGCTGCTGACATTCGCCGCCAGCGTGTGAGCCAGATGCGGGGCTTTCGCCATTGGAAGTGGCATCTCGACGAGATGTACGTGAAATTGAATGGCGAGATGGTCTACCTGTGGCGCGCCGTAGACCACGAGGGTGAGATCCTCGAAAGCTACGTCACCCGCACTCGCGACAAGGCAGCAGCCCTCAGGTTCATGAAGAAGACGCTCAAGCGCCACGGCTCCCCTGAAGCGATCACCACAGATGGGCTTCGCTCCTACAAGGCAGCGATGATGGAGCTCGGCAATCAAGAGAAGCAGGAGGTCGGTCGCTGGGCCAACAACCGGGTCGAGAACAGCCACCTCCCCTTCCGGCGGCGAGAACGCGCGATGCAGCGGTTCCGAAGAATGAAGTCGGTACAGAAGTTCGCATCCGTCCATGCTTCCTTCCACAACCACTTCAACTCAGAGCGCCACCTCACCGACAGAAAGACCTTCAAGACCCGCCGCTCGGCCGCCCTGGCCGAGTGGCAGTCGCTCATCGCCTGAAGCATTGCTGAGACCGGGAGAGCTCTGCCCACCAGAGACAAGTTCTCGTTAGACTGACAGCGCCTTCTTTCGTGAGGAGCTTCCGCCATGACTGACAGCATTGATCCTGTATTCCAACAGCAGTTCAGGGGTGCAAAGCTACCGCTGAAGCCGATGCACATTTGGGGAATACGTGC
>Ga0207649_10001902_pt1 | contig 11914 bp, 9 predicted proteins | sample KBSC43metaG_FD_184317 | JGI IMG/M metagenome (GOLD analysis project Ga0207649, IMG submission 184317) | Corn rhizosphere microbial communities from Kellogg Biological Station, Michigan, USA - KBS C4-3 metaG (SPAdes) (version 2) | ecosystem: Host-associated > Plants > Roots > Rhizosphere > Soil ... | reverse complement strand
GGCACGAACCGGCAAGGTGCCGACGTCCAGCAAAGTATTCAGACACCCACCCTCCAGGAATTGGAGATCTCCAGGGATGCTGTTGATTCGTGATGTCGCTGCGTCGATGATGCCGCGACATCCAACCCCGATTCCCCGCAGCGGTCGTTTCGCTTGTTTCAGCGATGAATGGACAAAGGCCCGCAACGCCTCAACACTTCTCGGCGATGACGCTTGGAAAAATTCAAGCCGCTCTCCGTCAGAGCCCACTGCCGCGGCTTTGATTGCGGTGCCGCCGATATCAACACCGAGTGCGTAAGCGATGTCGGGAGAGTCTGCATCATTTCGGGTCACAGTGATTGTGCATTATACGGAAGGTATGCAATCCTACGTGGCGCTTGTTCCAATGGCCTCTATCCCTACAAATCGCGTCTCCATTACAAATTCTGCGACTCATCGGAGCTGACAGTGCGCGTTCATCCCAATGTGTGTTTGGTCGTCGCCGCCTTAGGTCTGATCGTATCGTCACCTTCACTTCATGCGATCGATTCGAATCCCATCACCGTCGAATACGGTGTCGAAGCAAAAATGCGTGACGGCACCGTCCTTAGAGCCGACGTCTATCGTCCGAAAATAGAAGGTTCGTTTCCTGTCCTTCTTGAGCGCACTCCGTACAACAAGAGCGGCTCCGCAGGCTTCGCCATAAAAGCGGCAACTCGAGGTTACATCGTCGTCGTGCAGGACGTCCGCGGGCGCTATACGTCTGATGGCGATTGGTACCCATTCAAAAACGAATCAAATGATGGCTACGACACCGTCGAATGGGCCGCCAGCCTGCCAGGTGCCAACGGAAAAGTTGGAATGTTCGGCGGATCGTACGTTGGCGCGACGCAGATGCTGACCGCTGTCGCGCATCCTCCACATCTAGCCGGCATTTCTCCCGTGGTAACCGCCAGCAACTACCACGATGGATGGACCTACCAAGGCGGAGCCTTCGAGCAATGGTTCAACGAATCGTGGACGTCTGGCCTGGCACAAGACACGCTGAACCGTTCCGTGGAGAAGAATACGAACGCAAGGAACGGCATGTGGAAACTTCCTCTTACGGAATATCCGCTGTTTCCACTCCCATCCGCCGTATCGGATTCGGACCTCACCCGCTCCCTTGCGCCCTACTTTCTTGACTGGCTGGCTCATCCGAATTACGACGATTACTGGAAGCGGCTGTCTATTGAAGAACGGTATTCGGAAATCAACGTCCCGATTCTTCACGTCGCTGCTTGGTACGACATCTTTCTAGGCGGATCGTTGCGAAACTACGTCGGAATTAAGGCACACGGCGCCAGTGAAGCCGCGCGCCAAGGCCAGCGCCTGGTCGTGACTATCGGAGGCCACGCCGGATCGGGGCGCAACATCGGCGACGTCGATTTCGGTCCAGCCGCCGAGGGCGACGAAGACGATCCGGTCCTAGGCTGGTACGACTACCTTCTTAAAGGCGCCGCTGATCCATTTACCGCTGGAAAGCCGGTGAAACTCTTCGTGATGGGTGCCAACCAGTGGCGCGATGAACAAGGTTGGCCTTTGCCCCAAGCTCGCGAAGCAAAATATTTCTTGCATTCTGGAGGCAAGGCAAATTCCCTTACCGGGGATGGCGTTCTTTCCACAGCCGCCCCGCGTGCTGAATCGGCGGACCGCTACACATATGATCCCGCGAACCCCGTTCCCACCATTGGCGGCCCGCTCTGTTGTGAGTCTTCCCGCCTCAAGCCCGGACCACGTGATCAGCGTGCCGCGGAAGCGCGCGCGGATGTCCTCGTCTATTCCACTCCCGTGCTGGCGCAGGATTTTGAAGTCACTGGGCCAATCAAAGTCGAACTGTTTGCGAGTTCCTCGGCAGCAGATACCGATTTCACTGCCAAACTTGTGGACGTAGGTCCGGATGGCTTTGCGCAAAATATGACTGAAGGCATTATCCGAGCGCGTTATCGCGATTCACAGGAGAAGCCCACGCTCATGAACCCGGGACAGATCTATAAGTTCGCGCTAGACGTGTGGGCAACGAGCAATGTGTTCCGCAAAGGACACCGCCTGCGTCTGGAAATCAGCAGCAGTAACTTTCCCCGCTTCGACAGAAATGCCAACACCGGGGACGATAGCGCATCCGCCCGTCATTTCTTGAGTGCGACCAATATCATCTATCACGATGCCGAACATCCGTCAGCATTGATTCTGCCCGTCGTCCCGACGCCATGAAATACATGATGTCCCACGTCGAGGTTTAGCGAGAAGGAAGCGGACACATTGATGTTCATTCAATGAACGTAGGCACCACCCGGCAGCAGATACTGAATAGGCCACAACTCGGTTTTCTGCTCCACGAGCTCGGACCACTGCAACGTCCGGTCGCCGGGCTGCGAAATAAGTTTGATGCTCGGAAGAGTTTCCGACACAGCGCTCGCAAGCGTGTAGGCTCCGTTCGTTCCCGTCACACTAATGTTCGCTTTAGGATTAACCGCACCCTTAAAGAATCGTGTGGCAATCTCCGCATCTTCGATCATCTGCAAAAAGTACGGCCTGCCCAAAAGCAAAGCGTTGTACCCATAGTCGGCCAACACTCCCGATAACGGATTTACATAGGCATGATCAAAATCCAGCTGTGCCAGAGCGGGATCGTCCGGAGAGATCGCCTTGTACGGCATCCGTGTCTCCCCCATTCCCCGAGGTTCAAATGAGACGACGTCATTCCCTTCATCTAGATGTTTCGAAATGTTGGGCCAATCCTCGGACGCGGATTTTCCCTTCTCTCCCAGCCATAGCACTGTCTTCTGGCTTGGTCCCGATGTTTTGTGCATATAAAGCAACGGCAATTCCAGAACCCGGCTGTGATACAGCACATACTTGTCAATCGTCACACCTGCGAACTCGGAACTGCCTGTCTTTTCCCATCGGATTTCGGTGAAGCCAGGGATTGCACCTTGAAACTCTGCCACGTTCCAACCACGAATGTTCGGATACAAAGGAGAAAAGTACATATCTTTCAAACTGGACGTCGCCGTGCCCTTGTGGCCCCGATAGTAGTCACGGATTTCATCCATGATTGAGCGAGCATTCGGAAAATCAACCATGACCTGCCCCGATCGTGTGCACTGCAACGATTTTTCATCGAGCTCCTTGATAGGGGTTGGCTCATGTCGTGCCGGCAACCTGTTAAAGTGATCGAGAAACGCCATCGCCGCTTCCTGATTTTCCGGCGAAAACTGGTGATCGTGGTATCCCTCCGCCATCCCGATCCGATCCGCATGATTGAACTGGCTGTACACCGCCGTCACTTCGCGAACGGTTTTGTGAACGCCCTCGATGGGAAAGAAATCCAACACCGCCGCTGCGACAAACACGGGACGCGGGTACATCGCTAGCATTAACCCAGGCAGATCCACATGATTCGAAACCATGCCGTACAAATCTTGCTCCGGGTCACTGTCTGGATCTTTGAAAATGCGGTTATACATCCTCATCGGCAATGAGGTGATATAGCAGGAAGGAACCGCGACCTTGATTCGATGATCCAGGGCAGCAATGTGCGCGGCCTGAAATCCGCCGCCACTCGTACCCGTAATGTTGACGCGCTCCGGATCGACATCCTGGCGGGTCAACAAATAATCGACAGCCCGAATGCCATCCCAGACCTCCCATCGTGCCAGGTTCGTCCCTGCAAGATATGCGAGATTTCCCATGACCGCGTGCTCGGCGCAAATCAGGTTGTAGCGACTCTTTCCAGCCTTAGCATCCCAAAACTGGCTTCGCTCGGCCTGCCCCGGCGGATCCCAACAGATGACGACATATCCGCGCTTGACCAGCCTCTGACACAGCGCCTGATAGTGCACCTTCCCATTCGTCGCATGCCCCACCGGCACAAGAATGGCTGGATGTTTTTTCCCTCCGTCCTCGGGCACATACACCAGAGCCGTCACATACACTCCTGGCAAGCTTTCGAATATCAGCTTCTCGATGTGAAACCCATCCATCGATATCTTGCCAGTGATTTGCGGGTTCAACGCCGTTCGCTCTTTGGGCAGACCACCAAGCATCGCCAACAGATGTTCTTCGATCTTGCGCTGCACGCGCAGCAAGTCCTCTTCCGTGCGGATTCCCTGCCACTCTGCGCGACGCGCATCATCCTGCCGCCATCCCATTTCGGTTTGGTATCTCAAGTAAGGCGTAATGACAGGGCCTTCTTTTCCCACCGCGGGCAGTATCTGAAAAGCCTCGGGGGGAGGCGCATCTGCAGCAGCGACGGAAGCCGCAGTCAGCACGCATAACATGACGACGAAAATGGCCTTCATTTCTCTCCTATGCTGTCGTTCCGGAAAACAATCCCAAACGGTCGAGTCTCACAGCGAAATCCCGCGCTTCCATGGAATGAAATCGTCTTGCCCCAGCGACTCCGCCTTGGTTCTAACCTTCCCACTGGCAATTTGAACCACCGACTCCAGAATTGACTCTCCCATTTCTTCAATACTCTTATCGCCGGAAATGATCGCGCCAGTGTCCACGTCGATAATGTCCCGCATGCGTTGAGCCAAGGATGAATTTGTCGCGATCTTCACCACTGGAGCAACGGGGTTACCGGTTGGGGTTCCCAATCCAGTCGTAAAGAGCACCACGTTGGCACCCGCACCAACCTGAGCTGTAACACATTCAACATCGTTCCCCGGCGTGCACTGCAGATTTAGACCCGCCTCTCTTGCGTATTCCGGGTAGTCAATCACAGCGGTCACAGGAGAGGTACCGCCTTTGCGAGCCGCTCCTGCCGATTTCATCGCATCGGTCAGCAACCCGTCCTTAATATTTCCAGGTGACGGATTCATCTCAAACCCTGAATGCACCGCTTTTGCCCGCGCGGCATAGTCGCTCATCAACTGAATGAACCGGTTGCCGATTTCTTTGGTAGCACTTCGATCGATCAGCGACTGCTCGACGCCACACAATTCCGGAAACTCCGACAATATGGTCCGCCCGCCTAATGCCGCCATCATGTCAGAAACATGTCCGACCGCGGGATTCGCTGAAATTCCAGAGAATCCATCGGATCCCCCGCACTTCAAACCCATCGTCAGCCTCGAAAGCGGTGCCGGCGCCCGCTTAATGCTGTCTGCCTCCACCATGCCCAAAAATGTTGCGCGAACCGCTTCGGAGAGCATTGCAAACTCCGAGGCACTCTTCTGCTGCTCAAACACCAGCAACGGCTTTCGAAAATTTGGGTCACGCTTCGCAATTTCGTCGCGAAGAATGCTGAGTTGCGCGTTCTCGCAACCGAGACTCAATATCGTCGCGCCCGCGACGTTCGGATGGTGCATATACCCCGCCAGCAACCCACAGAGGATTTGCGAATCCTCCCGTGTTCCCCCACATCCCCCCTGATGCATGAGGAACTTTACGCCATCTAAGTTCTTGAAAACGCCGCCTGCACGTGGTGCCACAGTACTTTCTTCTGCCTCCAGACCTGAAGCTTCCTGAAGCCTCCCTTCTCGATACAGCCTCACCAGTTCGGCTACCTGCCGGCGATAGATTTTTGGCCGAGCGAACCCCAGCTCTTCTTCAAAGGCTTCCTTCAGGACTTCAATATTGCGGTTCTCGCAAAAGACAAGCGGCACCACCAACCAGTAATTTCTCGTTCCTACTTGCCCATCGGCCCGGTGATAACCCAAGAACGTTCGTTCCACCCACGCCGCAACGTCCGGCGCCTTCCAACGGTATTCCCTTCCTTTTTCTTGGTAAGGTAAGGCCTCGTGGCGAACGTTCAATACGTTGAGTGCGGCGCCTCGTTCGATCTTCTGCGTTGCCTTGCCTACAAGGACTCCATACATACGTACGGGAGCTCCCGTATCCAAGTGTTCGACCGTAAATTTGTGTTTAGCCGGAACGTCAGACGTTAAAACGAGAGCGTGATTCGGCAACGCGATTTCTTCGCCCTTGCGCAGATCTCGAAGCGCGATCAGAACATTGTCGTCTGGATGCAGTTTCAATGCTCCACTCAGCATCACAACTCCTCGCCAGTTTTATACTCGATCTTACGCCGCGCAGTGACGCGAGCCGCGTTACACCTTGAACTTTGTGTATAACAATACAGAATCTTGCGACGTACATCACAACCGTATGGCCGATTTTGGCAGGACAAATCACTCATGAAAAAACAGCAGGTTCGCGAGCGAATCACCGAGATTGGTATCGTCCCGGTTGTACGAGCGTCTTCGCCGGAACAGGCGGTGCTTGCCGCCCAGGCCGTTTGCGAAGGTGGAATTCCAATCGTTGAAATCACTATGACCGTTCCGGGGGCAGTGGATGTCATCCGCGAACTGCGCAAGACTGTCGACTCCTCCGTTCTGATTGGCGCAGGCACCGTTCTGAATAGCGAAATGGCGCGCCGCTGCGTGGACGCTGGGGCAGAATTTCTCGTTAGTCCCGGCCTGGACATTCCGACGCTCGAGTTCGCTGCCCGGGAAGACAAGCTCATGCTCGCCGGAGCACTCACGCCGACGGAAGTCATCACGGCATGGAGCGCTGGCTCCGAACTCGTAAAGGTTTTCCCGTGCGGGCAACTGGGCGGCGCATCGTATATCAAAGCCCTTAAAGGTCCTCTACCACAGGTTCCGATGGTCCCAACCGGCGGCGTTAATCTCAACACTGCTGGCGACTTCATCAAAGCGGGCGCGGCCGCCCTAGGGGTCGGAGGAGAACTGGTTCAGAGTGATGCGTTAAATGCGGGCCAGCCACAAATCATCGTTGAGAATGCCCGTAAATTTCTGGCGATTGTCAAACAAGCGAGAGAAAAATTAGCTTCATAACGAGAGTTAGCATCGCCAAACATTGCGACGTCACTGATTCACGCCGCTAGCCAGGAACCCGCCATCCACAGTCAATAAATGGCCCGTGACAAAGCTGGCCGCATCAGATGCGAGAAATACCGCGGCCCCCGATAGCTCCTCCACTTTCCCAAATCGTTGCATCGGAGTACGCATCAGAAACTCCCGTCCTCGTTCGGTGCCGTCGAGCAGTGCAGTATTCAGGTCAGTCCGAAAAACTCCTGGAGCTAGCGCATTCACGCAGACTCCAAACTTCGCCCACTCCACAGCCAAAGCCTTCGTCAGCGATGCAACCGCGCCTTTGCTCGCGCAGTAAGCCGCAACCTCATACAACGCCACAAACGATGCCAGTGACGCTACATTAATGATCCGTCCATACCGTTGTTCGACCATGTGCCGCCCGAATACCCGGCAAGCGTGCCACGTACCGTTCAGATTGGTTTCCACGATCGAATCCCAATCCTGATCGGAAACTTCGAGAGAGGGCGTTCGTTTCGTCTTCCCGGCACAATTCACCAAAATCTCGACGCTCCCGAAGACGTCGCGAACGCTTTGCAGTAGCTCTTCGAGCCTTGATTCATCGGTCACATCACAGGTGATCGCGAGCGATCGCCGTCCCAGCGCTTCGACTGCCGACGACGCTGCGCGCACCTGCTCTTCGCGCCGCCCTGTTGGAACAACATTCGCTCCTGCCTGCGCCAACCCCTTGGCTAGTGCGAGTCCGATCCCGCTCGTCCCGCCGATAACGACCGCAGTCTTTCCGTTCAATTCAAGAAGAGGATGTCCCATTTAGACCCTTTATCGCAGAGTAACGATTCCGCGGGAAGATTATAAAGGCAAGGTGTTGGACAAGCAGTTTGGGAGAGCGTGTCTACACGGGCGGGCGATTTATTTCAGTGAAGAAACGCAGACGCTAAGAATTGGCTCCTCAGGTAGGACTCGAACCTACAACCCTCCGGTTAACAGCCGGTTCCCCGTGTCCCGCGCGTACCTCTCAATACTTCGATATACGCAAACAATCAAGCGCTTAGACAGTTGGGGAGTTTTCCCGACGGGTACTGAGACGTACGGAAATACCTATGGGGTCCCCACAAAAGTCCCCACACTCCGAGACTCGGTACTTGTCGACACCCGATCCTTTAACTAACCGGGTATTTTGATCCCCGGTGTACCCTGACGCATCTCTAATGCGAGCGGAAAAAGCCAAAGTCTTGCCCCATTTACGAATCGCTATGTCGGGTTCTGAAAACTTGGCAACACTGATTATCCAATTGTAGGCCTTCTGCATTGCCGTCAGCACCATGTCAAGGTGGACCGTGACATTCTTTGCTCGGTACTGATATTTCGCGATCCAGCATTGGCTATGCTTATCGTAAACAACAGAGTAAGTATTCATTTTTGAGGGTTGGCTCAGAAACATTGTGTAGCTCGAATCCCCGTTAGTCCAGGAGAGTTCACCGAGCAACGGGTAGCCGACTTCTTCGTTGGACGAGAGATCACCACGCATGTGCTGTAGATGATTTCGTGCTTCTTCGATCGCAACCAGATTTGTCTTTAGCTAACGCATTTCTGGCGTTCGCTTTTTTATGAGAGGCAGCGAGTCTACGACGGATCCGACCCGATGCGCAAAATCGATGAACGCCCCGGCCGAAAGAAGTGGCGCAATGGCGCGGTCCTCGATGTCAACATGTTGGTCGATGTCCCGTTCCAAAGCTGTCATATCTTCCGACAATCGCTTGTACAGGATCTCTGCCGAGAGCATTGCACGCTTCGCTGCTTCAAACAATAAGGCGACTTTTTCCTGAGGAGCGAGCCCTTGACCTCAGATCGACGGGTTCCGTTTCAACCTTGGCTGGCTTGGCCCGGTTGAGCCACTGTCCGCGGCGAAGGCGATTCACAAACCTCTTCGCTCGCCGGTTGCGGAGGATGTCGGGTCGACTCTCCCCGAACCATTCCGCCATTACAAACGCCCGCGTCTTGTCCGACAATGGCCTGGCTCGCTTCTCCCATGGCGGTAGTTCATGCCTGGTGAATCCCTCGACGACCGCGCCCAATGTGCAATCGCCGCGGCACTCCGGGCACGGATACAGCTCGGCCTCATCCTCGATAGCGCCGCGGAATGTTCCATGAGTGATGCAGACAATCTCGACAGTCAGAACGCGACGATAACCTAGCGCCATGAGTCCAAGGCGGACCTCATCCCAGTTTTGCATTTGCCGAAGATTCTACACTGCACCGAAAACGGTTCAACGTCATGTCACCCGGAGACGTAGTTCGTGTAATTTAGGATCGTTACATCCTCATGCAGCGCGTACCGATCTTCGACACGAACATCTTCGGACATGCTCAGAGTGGAAAGATCCCAGCGAGCGACTGGAGGTTTCTGCTTAGACGTCGTCCCCGTGGTGGCTGGGCGCTGAGTTCTGTGACGGCGCTCGAACTTCTCGCCGATCTCGATGATGTGGGGGCGGAGCGATTCGCTGAATTTCGGGACCGGATCAAACTTGCGTTTAGGCTCTCAAACGGTGTTGTCCACGAAGAGCCGAGGTTTTTAATATGCCGGGATCTGCTGAATCTCCCCTTCCCGCCTGAGCTCCCTCACCTCTCCGGTGAACTACTCTCCAATTACGTGAGCGTGATCCGACGCGCTCCCACTTTGCTTAGGCTTCGAGAGGGGGTTCCGTGGCGTGGCGGACGAGCAAGTTGGTCAGGCGCGCCCACTATGAAGAAAGTCGTCGACGGAGTAAAGGGGGAGTGGAAACGACAGGTGGAAGCCTTCGTTGATGGAATCTATCCGGACTGGCGAACTGAGGTCGAGAAGACGGGACGACGCATTCCGCGTGAGATGCGGAAAGAGTTCATTCCTGAGGAGCGATGGACGGTGCAAGATTCGCATTTTGTCCAGAGCTTTCTTCAATGGCTTCACGCGAAGCCAGATCCCCCACTTCTCGCGGAGATGACAGAGAGATTGGAGCCTGTTCTCAAGTTCACGCGTTTTGTAGTTCGGGAGTTTATGATCGGTAAGTATTCGCTAACAAAAAACGATTCTGATGTGTTCGATCAGTTCCAGCTCCACTACCTCGCGCTTGACGGATTCATTCTTGTGAGCCACGATCCCGACATGTCGAAGCGGACGGCTAACTCCGCACAATCGGATCGGATCCTGTCGTTCGAGAAGTTCCTCCAGAGCCTCTAACGCCCTTGCCGTATTTACAGCCCCCAAACGGAGGACTTCAAGATCGGTTTCATTGCGTAGTGTTGTGCGGTCGTAGAAATTGCGGGGCTGAGGTAAACAGTCGATAGATCGCCATTTCACCAACTATTTTGCCCTCCTAGGCGGCCCCGCTTCCGAGCAGTTGGTGTAATCGCCTGCTTACGTCAACTACTTTGGCGGATTGTTTTTCCAGCCTTTTCGTTGACAGACTGATGTGCGTCCTTTTAGGTGTCCGCTCACAGAATGTTCCATCTCGCTTGACTTGGCCGTATCATGCGCCCATAATCCGCTGCATCAGTTATCGGAGGGCAGCCCTTCCTATCGCGGCCCTTTGCTCAAGCACATTTCCACCCTCTTAGGCTGATCGGCCCAATCCAACGGTATCTCGTTCGCGATCCATGACCGTGCCCCAAGGGAATGTCGGCGCGACATTTCGGAGAAACCAAAATGAAAACAATCAGCAAACTACTCCGTCTCTTTCTGTGCATAACGATTTGTGCACTCGCAGTCACCGCCCAAGCACAAAGCACTTGGAAACTTTCCAAAGACTTGTTGGCAAATAGCAACCAAATCTCTTTTAACCAAGGCAGCAACGGAGTGTGGTACTTAATGCAGAGCAACTCTCTGGCCCACCTCGCAAAGGCGTACAGCTTGTTGCCCTTCTATTCTCTCCCTTGCGTTACCAACCCGTCTGCGCACTTGGTAGTCAACATCCCTTGTTGGCAAAATCCGAGTCCCGACACGGAGGGCAATGTCGAGCCGATCATCGCAGCGAACGTTACCTACCGCACTCTGTTTTTTCGTAACTTTGGAATTCCGGCGCGATCGGTGACGATGCATCCAACCATGTCCGGGCTGGCAGTAATCGGTTGGAAAAGTCCGTTCACTGGTCTGGTGAATGCCGCCGGATTTTTTAGCGACCTAGATCCCAACTGCGGGAATGGTGTGGTCTGGTCCGTGGATATTTGGTCTGCAAACAACGGAAGCCAGTCGCTCGCATCTGGGACTATCGCTAACGGAGGTGCAGCCCAGAGCTTTAGCCTCACTGGAATTTCCATCAAGACTGGCCAACTGCTGTATTTCACAGTAGACCCCAACGGCGACTACCACTGCGACACGACGGGCGTAGATGTAACAATTAATCAGTTAAGGTGAGGCGTGGTCATGCCATTTAATGATGTGGCCGCGCACTCTTCCGACCGTGGCTGGCATAACATCGCCTTACACCAACTACTTTGCCCCGGAGCTGACCGCCCAGTTGACTCGCGCAAAACCCCCGCACCAGCTCAGATACTGGTCTTGTGCTTTTGACATCGTGGAGAGCCGAGCATAGAGTCTCGCCGATAGACAATCTCCTCCCAGGAGCATGCCATGCGAATCTCAATGGTAGGTTTGGTTGTAAGCTGTCTTTACGTGGCGTCAGCGCTGGCCCAAACCGGTTCCAGTGCAGCGTCGAACACGCCAGACATCAATGCGCAGAACGCCAACAACGTGTGCCGCGTTTACTTCTCCACGCCGAAGCCCGGTGCAGGTCAACAGTATGAAGCTGGACGAAAAAAACATATGCAATTCCATCGCGACCAGAAAGACACATGGACATGGAACACCTTTTTTATTGAGACTGGCGACAATGCCGGTACGTACGTTACTTCTTCGTGCGGACACGCGTGGAAAGACTTTGACGAATGGGAGGCCCGTATGGGGAAGGCGGACACTGCCGATGGAGCCACAAATATGTCCCCTTATGTCCAGAGTGGCCGCAATGGTTTCTATGTATATCGTTCGGACATGAGCCTCGCGCCAGCGAACCAGCCTGCCGCGCCCCTGACTGCGGTGACGGTCTTCGTTCTCCATCCGG
>Ga0207649_10001891_pt1 | contig 11946 bp, 11 predicted proteins | sample KBSC43metaG_FD_184317 | JGI IMG/M metagenome (GOLD analysis project Ga0207649, IMG submission 184317) | Corn rhizosphere microbial communities from Kellogg Biological Station, Michigan, USA - KBS C4-3 metaG (SPAdes) (version 2) | ecosystem: Host-associated > Plants > Roots > Rhizosphere > Soil ... | reverse complement strand
GCTGCGCGACGTCGAGCGCGTTGTCATCACCGGCTGCGGCACGGCCCTCCACGCCGGCATGGTCGGCGAATACATGATCGAGACACTCGCGCACATCCCGGTGGAATGCGAATTCGCCAGCGAGCTGCGCTACCGCAATCTTCCGCTGCCCAAGGACACCCTCGTCTTCGCCATCAGCCAGAGCGGCGAGACCGCCGACACGCTCGCCGCGCTGCGCGAAAGCCAGCGCAAGGGCCACCGCACCCTCGGCATCTGCAACAACGTCGGCTCGACCATCGCCCGCGAGAGCGACGGCGGCGTTTACATGCACGCCGGCCCCGAGATCGGTGTCGCCGCGACGAAATCCTTCACCTCCCAGCTCGTGGTCGAGGCGCTCGTCGCGCTATTGCTCGGCCGCATCACGCACCTCTCCCACAGCGAAGGCCTCAACATCATCCGCGAACTGGAGAAGCTTCCGGACAAAGTGGCGAAGACCCTCGAATTGAACGATCAGATCGCGCGGATCGCCAAAAAATACGCACACTCCGACGTCATGCTTTTCATGGGGCGGCAGTTCAACTACCCGGTCGCCCTCGAAGGCGCGCTCAAGCTCAAGGAGACGAGCTACATCGCCGCGTCCGGCCATCCGAGCGCCGAGCTCAAGCACGGCGTGATCGCGCTCATCGACGAAAGGACGCCGTCCGTCTTCATCGCGCCGCGCGACGCCGTCTTCGAAAAAAACCTCAGCAACATCGAGGAAGTGAAAGCCCGCAAGGGCCCCGTGATCGCCATCGGCACGGAAGGCGAGGAGCGCCTTGGCCACGTCGCCGACGACGTGATCCTCATTCCCGACGCCCCGGATTTCCTCACGCCGATCCTCACGGTCCTCCCGCTGCAGTTGCTCGCCTACCACATCGCCGTCGAGCGCGGCTGCGACGTGGACAAACCCCGCAACCTCGCCAAAAGCGTAACCGTCGAGTAGGTCGCGCAAGGTCGGCCGACAAAATCGGGATCAACCCATCGCCCGGCGCAGGGCGGCCACGCGGCGTTCGTCGACTGGCTTGGCGACATCGCCGCCGCGTTTCACCGACGTGCCGACGATGAAGCCGTTCGCAAATTCCAGATAGTCGCCGACGTTCGCCGCCGTCACCCCGCTCCCGAGGAGGATCGGCGTCTTCGGGCAGGCCCCGCGCACGCGGCGCACGTCCTCAATTTCCGTCGCGACGCCCGTGCCGGAGCCGGAAACGATCAGCGCATCGGCGAGCCCGCGCTCGATGGTATCGCGGGCGGCAATTTCGATGGGCAGGTCGCCGAGCGGACAGGCGTGCTTCACGAGCACATCGGCAAAAATTTGTGCGGCGGGCGCGAGGCGGCGTTGCAGGCGCACGGTCTCGAACGCGCTCCCCTCGATCAGTCCCTGGTCCGTCACCATCGCGCCGGTGTGGACGTTCACGCGAATGAACGATCCTCCGCACGCGGCGCACAAGGCCAGCGCGGCGTGGGCGTCGTTGCGCAGCACGTTGAAGCCGAGCGGCAGCTTCGTGGCCGCACGCACGGCCGCGCCGGCCACCGCCATCGCCGCGAGCGTCTCCGGCGGCACCGCGTTTTTCGTGAACGGCACGTCGCCGAAGTTCTCCACGATGAGGAGATCGGCGCCGCCACGCTCGTAGGCCTGGGCGTCGGTCGTCGCCGATTTCAGAATCGCCGCAAAATTTTCGGCCCATTGCGGGGAACCCGGCAGCGGCTTGAGGTGAATCACTCCGATCAACGCGGGCCGGCCCGCCGGCAGCACTCCCGCGGTAAATTGTATCCCTTGGCCCATAAATTGGACGCGAGTTTCCAACCGCAAATCAAAATTGGCAATTCGATCTTGCAAAGGCCTGAGCGATTGGCACTTTTCCAGCTACTAATGCAGGGGATGTTTACCGATTACGAGGTCGGGGGGTTTTTCGACGAGATGTTCGACTCGGCGGGCAAGGTCCGCCCCCACTACGCGAAGTTACTTGCGCGTTTCGCGGACATGGACCCGGCGGAGTTCGAGCGAAAGACGGTGCTTGCCGAGCACTCCTATCTCAATCAGGGGATCACGTTCACCGTCTATAGCGGGGACGAGGGCACCGAGCGCATCTTTCCGTTCGATCTGATTCCGCGCATCGTCGCGGCGAAAGAATGGGAGCACATCGAGCGCGGCCTCGCCCAGCGCCTCACCGCGCTGAACATGTTCCTGCACGACGTCTATCACGAGCAGCACATCATCAAAGAAGGCATCGTCCCCGCCGACATCGTGCATAGCGCGAAGCATTTCCGGCCCGAGTTCATGGGCTTTGACGTGCCGAAGAACATTTACATCCACGTTTGCGGCACGGATCTCATTCGCGACGAAAAGGGGGAATATCTCGTCCTCGAGGACAATGGCCGCTGTCCCTCCGGCGTCTCGTATTTGCTGGAAAATCGCCAGGCGATGAAGCGGGTGTTTCCCGGCCTCTTCGCGAAATACGGCGTCCGCCCGGTGGATCGCTACCCGCAGGAGCTGCTCGCCGTCCTCCGTCACATTGCGCCGAACGATAATCCCGATCCGACCATCGCGGTCCTCTCGCCCGGCATCTTCAACTCCGCGTATTTCGAGCACTCGTTCCTTGCCCGCGAAATGGGCATCGAGATCGTCGTCGGCGCCGACCTCGTCGTGCAGAACCAGCGTGTTTACATGAAGACGACGCACGGCCTCAAGCAGGTCGATGTGATCTACCGTCGCATCGACGACGACTTCCTCGATCCCCTCGTCTTCCGCAAGGATTCCGTGCTCGGCGTTCCCGGCCTCGTCGATGCCTACCGCGCGGGCAACGTCGCCCTCGCGAATTCCATCGGCACCGGCGTCGCCGACGACAAGGCGACCTACTACTACGTGCCGGCGATGATCAAATTCTACCTCGGCGAGGACCCCATCCTGCCGAACGTGGAAACCTTCCTCTCCGCCGTCGATTCCGATCGCAAATACATCCTCGATAACATCGCGAATCTCGTCGTGAAATCCGCCAACGAGAGCGGCGGCTATGGCATGCTCATCGGCCCGCACGCCACCAAGGAGCAGATCGAAAAATTCCGCCAGGCGATCCTCGCCGATCCCCGCGGCTACGTCGCGCAGCCCGTCATCAGTCTCTCCCGGTCCCCCTCGTTCTGCGACGGCGACATCGAAGGCCGCCACATCGACCTGCGCCCCTACGTCCTCTGCGGCGAAAAAATTTCCATCGTCCCCGGCGGCCTCACGCGTGTCGCGATGAAGAAAGGCTCGCTCGTCGTGAACTCCTCCCAGGGCGGCGGCAGCAAGGACACCTGGGTGCTCGACGAAGAAGACGATGAATCGCCCGCGCCGATGCAATCGCAGTCCCAATCGCAATCCTCCTCCATTCCCGTCTGACCAGATGCTAAGTCGTGTCGCTGATTCCTGTTATTGGTTGAGCCGCTACATCGAACGTGCGGAGACCAATTCCCGCTTGCTCCACGTCAACATGAACCTCATGCTTGACCTCGAGGATGCGGATCACGACTCCGTCCGCGCGCACTGGCAGCCCGTGCTCGCCTCGCTCGAGGATCAGGAGCTCTTCAACACGCTTTACGATCACGTCGATGGCGATTCCGTGATGGAATTCGTCACCTTCGAGAAGAAAAACCCGCACTCGATCATCTCCTCGATTTCCTTCGCCCGCGAAAATGCCCGCACCGTGCGCGAGCAAATCTCGAGCGAAATGTGGGAGCACCTCAACAAGCTCTACCTCTACCTGCGCAGCGAAAGGGCCCGCGCCGACTATCGCAGCACGCCGCACGACTTCTACCGGAGCATCATCGACGGCTCTCATCTTTTCCAAGGCATCACCGACGCCACGATGACCCACGGCGAAGGCTGGGACTTCATCCAGGCCGGCAAATTCCTCGAGCGCGCCGACTCCACCTCCCGGGTGCTCGACGTAAAATATCACATCCTCCTGCCCCAGGGCGAACGCGTCGGCGGCAGCGTCGATCTCACCCAGTGGCTGGCCGTGCTCAAATCCTGCAGCGCCCTCGAGGCCTACCTTAAGATTCGCGTCGGCCATGTCACCGCCTGGGACGTCGCGGAATTTCTCATCCTGCATCCCACCTTTCCCCGCTCGATCCGCTTCTCCGTCGATAACATGGACCGCGCCATCCACCGCATCTCCGGCAGCGGCATCTCCGGTTTCCACAACGAAGCCGAGCGCCTCTCCGGCCAGTTGCGCGCGAATATCGACTACGCGACCATTGAAAGCGTCTTCGAGGTGGGCCTCCATCAATACCTCGATCGCACCCAGCTCCGCCTCATCGAGATCGCCGACAAACTCAGCAAGACCTATTGCGAGTGGCTCGACGAGAGCGCCGACGCCGCGTAGTTCGCGGCCATGAGGACGGACGAAGTCTGCTCGGTGCCGGCAGCGGACGCCCTCGCCGAAACCGCTTGGAAATCCCTCCGCGCATCTCATGAAGCGCGCGTCGCGCCCTGGATCGAGCCGCATCTTGCCCGCTCAGCCATCGGCGACGCACATCCCGTCCATGACTTCCTCTTCCAATACTACTCCTACCGGGCATCGCATCTGCGCCGCTGGCATCCCGGCATCGGAAGAATGCTCGCCGCCGACGGCGCGGAGGAATTCCTTGCCCGGCCCCATTACGAGCGCATCCCTGGTGGAATCGGCGTCACGACGGCGCAGCTGAAACCCGAGCGCCTTACGTTCCTCCGTTGGCTGATCGCCCTGCTCGAGGGCGTCCAGAACCGCCCTCCGTTTTACGGCTGCGCCGGCCTGCACGAATGGGCCATGGTTTATCGAGCTGACGAAGTGCGGCATCCCCGCTGGCCGCTGCGCCTTGGCCGCGAGGGCACCACGGCGGTGGTCGAGTCCCTCCCCGTGCGTTGCAGCCACTTCGACGCCTTTCGTTTTTTCACCGCGGCGGCCCGCCCGCTCAACCGCCTTCAACCCACCCGGGAGTCTGTCTCCGAAAACGAACAGCCCGGCTGCCTCCATGCGAACATGGACCTCTACAAGTGGGCCTACAAACTCGCGCCCTTCACACCCTCGGAGCTGGTCGCGGACGCCTTCGAACTCGCGCGCGACATTCGCGAAATCGACATGCGGGCCAGTCCCTACAACCTCTCGTCCCTGGGATTTTCCCCCATCGCGATTGAAACGGAATCCGGCCGCCTAGACTATGAAACCCACCAACGCGCCTTCTCCGCCCGCGCCCGCCCCCTTCGCGAACGCCTGCTCGCCGCGGCCCGCGCCATGCTCGCCTCCGCGGAATCCCGCTAATTCGGCGGCGGAGCGGCCGGCGTCGGGGCTGGCGCGCCGGCATTGCTGGCCGCGGGTTCCTTCGCGGCTGATTTCTCGGCCCGCGCGGCAGCCTTCCGTTTCTCCAAATCCGACGAAATTTCGGTGGTCCATTGATCGAAATCCGGATGCTGCGGGAATTGCTTTGCGAGACCGATCCGCATCGTCAACGCGCGATTCGGCATTCCGATCAACTCGACATCCTGCGCCTGCTTCCAACGCAGGCGCGGATAAGTTTCCTTTTCAAATTCCTCCTCCGCTTGATCGTCCTTTTTGAGTTTGGTCAGCGCGCTCAGGTAGGCAATCTCGTCGTCCCAGGTGGCCACCAGCTGAGGGTCTTTCTTCTTCCGAAGGACGCTCCGAATGTCCTGTTCCATGATCCCGGAAAAATTTCCCGGCACCATTTCCCATTCCGAAACGCCCGGGAGCAATTTATCGAGCTTCAGCGCCTGCGCCGCCAGCCCGCCGCTCACACTCCCGTTCAACAGTTCCTCGATGTAGGCGCGCGTATTCGCGGCATTCGCGAGCTTGAGGTCGTCGATCTCGGCGATCATTTGACCCGTCACCTTGTGGTTCTTTTCGTCATAGACCTGGATCTTCACCTGCCCCTGATCGCGCAAATGTCCCACGATTAAGTCCTGCGCCTTGTTTAAAAGGCCGAGGTAGTCCCAGGTTTCCTGCAGCACCGGCTCCGCGGAATCCAACGTCGCGCGCTTGAGCGTGAGCGCCAGATAGCGGAGATGCAAATTCGCGGCCTGTTCGAAATCGTGATCCGAATACAGACCGATATTTTTCTTCTTCCACTCGGAAAATTCGACGTTCCCGCCCTGATGCCCTTCGAAGCGCACCTTCCGCATGCAATCCAGCACGTAGTTCCCCGCCGCCCCGGGAGACGACAGCGTCTGCCTGATCTCTTCGCGCATTTGCAGGAAATATTGCGCCTTCTTTTGCGCGCGCGTTGTCGCCAACGCAGCGATTTGGACATCCAGCGCGGCTGCATCGGGTGCGGCATCGTCGGTAATTTTCGACTGGGCGAAAGCGGTGACGGGGAGGAGCAGGATGGTCGTCAGACCTCCAAGGGAGAACTTCATAGGGCCTGGGGAGAATGCAGCGTCAAAATGCTCCGTTTCCCATCAATGTCGAGGAGGACTATTAGAATATTCCCTCCCCTCGGGCTCTCCAGAACTCCTGAAAAAGGATAATGTTGAATCAATTCAGCGAAATTGATACTTTATAAGTATGGAAATGCGCCACCTTCGCTATTTTGTTGCCGTCGCCGAAAAATTGAACTTCACCGAGGCGGCGCGCTCGTTGGGCATCGCGCAGCCGCCCCTCAGCGTTCAGATCCGCAATTTGGAAGAGGAATTGGGCGGAGCCCTCTTTAGCCGCCGCAATCGCCGGGTGGAACTTACGCCGGCCGGACGTCGTTTCCTGGAAGATGCGCGGGCCATTCTCGCCCAAGCCGAGCAGGCCGTTTGCCGAATTCAGGACGAAGCAGCGGGCCGCCTCGGCCAAGTGACGATTCAATATTCGGATGGTGCGCTGTCCGACACCGTGACCCGCCGCCTGCGCAAATTCCTGCGCAAACACCGCGGTCTCCGATTGGCGACCGTTCCGACGGCCAGCGCGACAGAATCCCTCATCGATGGCGTAATCTCGGAATTTTGCCAGGATGCCCTGCCGGCCACGGCCGTCGTCTTGGAAAGCGCGAAAATTCAAGTCGCGGTTCCACCAAAACATCGTCTCTGCGAGCGAAGCGACATCGCTCCGGCGGACCTGATTGGCGAAACTTTACTCTTATCGCCTTTTGACCAACGCTCCGCCGCCGAGCAAGGCGCGCTTCGTCGGGTGGAGGCGGATGGCGTAACGCTTTCGATGGAAATTGCCTCCTCTTCCCTCCAGCACCGCTTCTGGAGGGTGTCGCTTGGCGTGGGATTGGCATTCTGCACCACCGCCGATCGCGGAGCCCTCGACGCCCATCGAATTCCTCTCGCGGAGCCTTCCCCGGAGATCGTAACCGCGTTCGTCCCCAATTCCAAATCGAACGCGGCCGCGTTGCCTCTCCTGATCGAAGCTATTCGCGGATAGTCGCACCGGCGTTTCGTTCCAGCCAGACGCTCAACAGCCCAAGGTCCGCCGGGGTCACACCGCTGATCCGCGACGCCTGCCCCAACGTCGCCGGCCGAACGTGGGCAAGCTTTTCCGCTGCTTCCTTGCGGAGTCCGTGAATGCCGCCAAAATCGATGGACGGCGGAATCCTCCGATGTTCATGCCGGCTCGTGCGGACCAGTTGCTCCTCCTGGCGGCGAATGTAACCCTCGTATTTGAGATCCGTCTCGACCACCTCCCAAAGTGCGTCCGGAAATTCCGCTCGTATTTCGGCCGGCAGACGCTGGTGCTGGTTTTCCGGGCGCTTGAACCATTGCGAGAGCGCCACGCCGTCCACATTCCAAGCTTTGATCTTGTCCAACAAGCTCTTGTGCAGGAATTGCTTATGTTCAAACTGCCGCCGCCGCTCCCCGTCCACAAGGCCGCTTTCGATACCTTTGCCGGTCAGTCGAAAATCCGCGTTGTCCTGGCGGAGGAGCAGCCGATATTCCGCCCGGCTCGTGAACATTCGGTAGGGCTCCGGCGTCCCGACCGTGACCAGATCATCGATAAGCACGCCGATATAAGCCTCCGACCGAGCCAGAACGAATTCCGGCCGACCCAAAATTTTCGATGCGGCGTTGGCCCCGGCGATCAGCCCTTGAGCCGCGGCCTCCTCGTATCCCGACGTGCCATTGATCTGGCCGGCAAAATAGAGGCCGGCCACTCGCTTGGTTTCGAGCGTGCGCTGGAGCTGGGTCGGCGGACAATAGTCATATTCCACCGCGTAACCGGGACGCAGCATTTCCGCGCGCTCAAGGCCCCGCACGCTGCGAATAAAGTGATATTGCACGTCGAAGGGAAGACTCGTCGAAATGCCGTTCACGTAGATTTCTCCGGTGTGACGGCCTTCCGGCTCGAGAAAGAGCTGGTGACTCGCCTTTTCGGCGAACTTCACGACCTTGTCTTCGATCGAAGGGCAATATCGAGGACCAACGCCCTCGATCCTGCCTGCGTAGAGCGGTGATAAATGAAGGTTATCACGGATGATCGCGTGCGTTTTCTCGTTGGTGTGGGTGATCCAGCAGGGAATTTGTTCCACGTGGAACTTCCCGCCGCATTCTCGATTCAACGTGAAAAGTTCCTTCTCCGCCGAAGCGAGCTCGCCTTCCAGAAAGCTGAAACGCGGTGCCGGCTCGTCACCCAATTGGCGATCACAGACCGAGAAATCGATCGAGGCTGCGAGAAGCCGGCAAGGGGTGCCCGTTTTGAAACGCCCGACTTCAAAACCCAGTTCCCTCAGGCAATCGCTGAAGGTCGAAACGGTGTCGCCCATCCGCCCGCCGGTTTGGTTACGCAGACCCACGTGCAGCAGACCGCGCATAAATGTTCCGGTCGTCACCACAACCGCCCGACCGGAGAACGCGACCCCAAAGCTCGTCTCCACTCCGGTCACCTGATCGTCGCGAGTGGTCAGGCTGGTCACGTTGCCCTGCTTTAGATCCAACCTCGGAGTGGCCTCCAGCTCCGCCTTGAGCCGGAATTGGTAGGCTTTCTTGTCGCATTGCGCCCGGGGCGCGCGCACGCTGGGCCCCTTGCTGGCGTTGAGCATGCGGAATTGGATTCCCGTGGCGTCCGCGTTCCGCCCCATGGCCCCTCCCAGCGCATCAATCTCACGAACGATGTGTCCTTTCGCAAGCCCTCCGATGGCGGGATTGCAGGACATCTGCCCAATCGTATCCGCGTTCTGCGTGAGCAGTAGCGTTTCGCACCCAAGTCTCGTCGCTGCCAAGGCCGCCTCGATTCCGGCATGGCCGGCACCGATCACAATGACATCGTAGGATTTGGGATAAAGAAACATCGATTTCGAAGAGCGCAGACCTTAGCAAGACGGCCAGGGAAATGAGAAATTTTCCTTTTTTTTGGTTTGAAACGTTCCACGTAGAACATTAAGGGCGATTCAAAATACCGGTGCTGGCCCGAGGCAACAGCTCACTCAAGCGAAAAGTTTCCCTCGCTCCTTCCACGGTGCCGAGATGCACAGGCAGTTGCGGGTTGAATTCGGCCAAAACCTGCCGACAGGCACCGCAAGGACTAACGGGAAGCGTGGTATCGGCCACGATGGCGATGGCGATGAAGTCGGTCACTCCTTCGGCGATGGCGTGGCCGATTGCCACGCGCTCGGCGCACATCGTTAGGCCGAAGCTGATGTTCTCGACATTGCATCCGGTAAAAATTCGCCCGTCGGCTGCGATCAACGCAGCACCCACTTTGAATTGCGAATACGGCGCATAGGCGCGCTCTCGCACCAAGCGCGCCGCGTCGAGCCAGCGTTCGATTTCCACGGGACGGATCGTCGCCGATTCCCTTCCTAAAAACAAGGATCGCCACCATTGGACATCTCGGGTCTAATGCTCATTCTGATTCGACGGCTGACGACCCTTGCTTGCCTCGGCTGTCTCTGATAGATAGCGCTCTTATGGACTCCCCTTCGCCCGAGGCATCTCCCGCAAAATCGGTGGTCGAAGAGCTCGACGCGCTTCGCAACGAATTTCGCTCCGCCTTGCTGGCCTACGCCGGACGCCTCGAGGAGGAGATCGGCCTCGTCCAGGAGTCCGTCGGCAAGTTGACCGGCGCGAAGAAAGTTCCGCCCGCCAAGATGCGGGACCTGCGCGACATGCTCACGCTGCTGCGAAAGTTTTCCATCAAACCGGAAAAAGGCCGCCGAAAGGATCTCAAAAAAATCGATGCGCTCGTCGGCGATTTGACGATGTTGATCGAGCAATGGTGACGCGGGAATAGAACGCGCTGCCGGCGCCTCATCCCATGATGAAACTATGGCTCCTGGCCGCGGCCCTCGCGTCCGTTCAACCCGTCCTCCACGCTGAAACCATGACTCCAAACGCGAAAACCGCCGTGCTCGGGGGAGGCTGCTTCTGGTGCGTCGAAGCCATTTACGAAGGCGTGCCCGGCATCGAGTCCGTCGTCTCGGGCTACGCCGGCGGCACCACGAAAAATCCGACCTACGAGGAGGTTTGCACCGGTCGCACCGGACATGCCGAGGTTGTGCAGATCACTTACGATCCCACGAAAATTTCCTACGAGAAGATTATCGATCTGTTCTGGCAGGCGCATGATCCGACGACTCTGAACCGACAGGGCGCGGACAGTGGCACGCAATACCGCTCGATCATCCTCACGCAGAATGACGAGGAGCGGGCGACTGCGGAAAAATCGAAGGCCGCCGCGCAAAAGGATTTCAAGGATCCCATCGTCACGGAGATCAAACCGCTCGAGGTCTTTTATCCGGCGGAAAAATATCACCAGGACTTCTACAAAAATAATCCGAGCTATCCCTACAGCGCCGCGGTGATCGAGCCGAAGCTGGAAAAATTTCGCAAAGCGCAGGACAAGCCATAGCGCGGCTTGTATCGTGGGCGATGTCCGCGCCGACTCCCGTCCCCCTGCCTCCGCGCGGTCGCGGCAGCGCGATCCAGCCGCCCAACCGATTCGAGCGGCTGAGCATCACGCTCGACGACGAGTTTGCGGCCGAGGATCGCGGGCCGCGCACCCAGTTTCTCCGCGATGCGGCGCGCACCATCATCAGTCGCAATGACAGTCCGGACATTGGCTTCGGCGCAAGCATCAACGCCTACCGGGGCTGCGAGCACGGCTGCGCATATTGTTACGCGCGGCCTTATCACGAGTATCTTGGGTTCTCGAGCGGACTGGACTTCGAATCGCGCATCCTCGTGAAAACCGAAGCTCCGGCCCTCCTGCGCGCCGAACTCTCCGCCGCCAAATGGCGACCGCAACCCCTGGCAATGTCCGGCGTGACGGATTGCTACCAGCCGGTGGAGCGAAAGCTGGCACTCACCCGCGGCTGCCTGGAAGTCCTCGCGGAATTCCGAAATCCCGTGAGCATCATCACGAAGAATCACCTCGTCACGCGGGACCGCGACCATCTTGCAATCCTGGCTGCGCACGAGGCCGCCGGCGTCTTTCTCTCGATCACGACGCTGGACGCGGACCTTTCCTCACGCCTCGAGCCACGCGCGTCGCGTCCCGCCCATCGGCTCGCCGCCATTCGCGAGCTGGCGGAGGCAGGCATCCCGGTCGGCGTGCTGGTCGCGCCGGTCATTCCAGGGCTGAATGAGCATGAAATTCCCGCCATTCTCGCCGCGGCCGCGGAAGCCGGAGCCCGCACGGCCGGCTACACCATTTTGCGTCTGCCCCATGCGGTGAAGGATGTTTTTCGCGCCTGGCTGGAAAGTCATTTCCCGGGCCGCGTCGATCGGGTGCTGAATCGCCTGCGCAGTTTGCGCGGCGGCGAATTGAATGTCTCCGCCTTCGGCGAGCGCATGCGGGGATCGGGGCTTTTCGCCGACGAGATCGCGAATCTCTTCGCGGTGGCGGCACGGCGGGCGGGCCTGAACCAACGACGGATGTCTCTCTCCACGACGGCCTTTCGCCGGCCGCCCGGCGCGCAACTCGAGCTTTTCTAGCTTCCCACCGCGGCGGACGCCCGCTTCGCCAGCCCAGCCAA
>Ga0207649_10001884_pt1 | contig 11970 bp, 10 predicted proteins | sample KBSC43metaG_FD_184317 | JGI IMG/M metagenome (GOLD analysis project Ga0207649, IMG submission 184317) | Corn rhizosphere microbial communities from Kellogg Biological Station, Michigan, USA - KBS C4-3 metaG (SPAdes) (version 2) | ecosystem: Host-associated > Plants > Roots > Rhizosphere > Soil ... | reverse complement strand
CAAGGTGGCGACGACCACCGAGCCGCTCGGTGGTCGTCGCCTTGATGCTAATCCGCCCCATCGGCACCCGCAACAGCGACGCGAGGCGCTCGCGCATCGAGTCCCGATAAGGGCCGATACGCGGCGCCTCGCAGATGAGGGTGGCGTCGACATGGTCGATCCGCCCTCCGCGCCGCCCGATCAGGTCCCGCGCATGCTCGACGAAGAGGGAGGAGGGAGCGCCGCGCCATTGCGGGTCGGACGGCGGGAAATGCACGCCGATGTCGCCTTCGCCCGCGGCGCCGAGCAGGGCGTCGGTCACCGCGTGGAGAAGGACGTCGGCATCGCTGTGGCCCTTGAGGCCGCGCGGATGCGGAACGAGGATCCCGCCGAGCCACAATTCCTCGCCGTCGGCAAAGGCATGGACGTCGAAGCCGAGGCCGGTTCGGCTCACCATCGCCGACGCCAGCCGCGCCTCGGCACGGGCGAAATCCTCCTCGAAGGTGAGTTTCTCGAGCGCCAGGTCCCCAGCCACCGTAGCGACCTCGATCCCGGCGGAGCGCGCGATCTGCGCGTCGTCCGTAGCCTCGCCGCCGGCCCAGCCGCGATGGGCGGCGAGGATCGGCTCGAAGCGGAAGGCCTGCGGGGTCTGCACCCGGGCGAGGTCCGCGCGCGGCACGATCTCGCCGAGCGCCGCGCCGGAGCGGGCAAGCGTGTCGACCACCGGAAGCACCGGAACGGCGGCGTCGGCGCCTCGCAAGGCTTCGAGCAGGCGGTCGATGACGGCGGCGGCGAGGAAGGGACGAGCGGCGTCGTGGATCAGAACCGTTCCGACACCGCCTTGCGCCGCCAGCGCTTCGAGGGCGTTGCGGACCGAGAGGCGCCGCTCCGCGCCGCCGAGGATCGGCGGGGGGAGGGGCCGATCGCCCACCGCATCCCGGAAAAGCGCCTCCTGGCCGGGGCCGATCACCACCCGCACCTCGTCAATGTCCGGGTGGCGAAGCGCGTCGACACCATGCGCGAGAACCGCTTTGCCCGCCAGCGGGCGGTACTGTTTGGGACGCTCGCCCCCCGCCCGGCTCCCCGAGCCGGCGGCGACGACCACCGCAACCGTTTTCCCGCTCCTGCCCATCCGCGCCCGCCTAGCGGAGGCGAACCTTGCCCGCCAGCGACTTTGGCCCTATCTCGCGCCCTCCCATGCGCAAGCTGCAGCCTCTCTCGATCGGTCCCGTTCGGATCGGCGCGCCGGTCATCCTGGCGCCGATGACGGGAGTCACCGACCGGCCGTTCCGCAAGGCGGTGAAGCGCTATGGCTGCGGCCTCACCGTGACCGAGATGATCGCCAGCCAGGCCGCGATCCGCGAGACCCGCCAATCGCTCCAGAAGGCGGCCTGGGACCCGATCGAGGACCCGGTGTCGATGCAGCTCGCCGGCTGCTCGCCGATCGAGATGGCGGAGGCGGCGAAGCTCAACGAGGATCGCGGCGCGGCGATCATCGACATCAACATGGGCTGCCCGGTGAAGAAGGTGGTCAACGGCGAGGCCGGATCGGCGCTGATGCGCGACCTGAAGCTCGCCGCAGCGATCGTGGAGTCGACGGTCAAGGCCGTGAAGGTGCCGGTGACCCTGAAGATGCGGATGGGCTGGGACCATCAGAGCCTGAACGCTCCCGAGCTCGCCCGGATCGCGGTGGACCTCGGGGTGCGGATGATCACCGTTCACGGCCGCACCCGAAACCAGATGTACAAGGGCGAGGCGGATTGGGCGTTCGTCCGGCGGGTTAAGGACGCGGTCGACGTGCCGGTCGTGGTCAACGGCGACATCAACTCGATCGACGACGTCGAGACGGCGCTTCGCCTGTCGGGCGCCGACGCGGTGATGATCGGCCGCGGCGCCTATGGCCGGCCGTGGCTTCCGGGGCAGGTGGTGCGCTGGCTGGAGACCGGCGAGCGGCTCCCCGATCCGTCGATCGACGAGCAATATGCGGTGATCCGCGAGCAATATGACGCGATGCTCTCGCATTACGGCGCGGAGATCGGGGTCAATGTCGCGAGGAAGCATATCGGCTGGTACACGCGCGGCCTCCACGGCTCGGCCGAGTTCCGCAACGCCTTCAACAAGGAGCCGGACCCCGCGCGGGCGAAAGCGATGCTGAGCGACTTCTACGCCCCCTGGCTGAGTCGGGCAGCGGCCTGAACTTGTAAGTAACCGGACTAGAGTTCACTTTGGACTAGGTTAATCAATTAAGTAGCGTTGAGCACGTTGACTGCTTGCGGGCTCGCTGTCACCTATATGGCTCCCGTAGCTAGGATGTTCGGCATGATCCGTCGGGGACGCACCATTATGGTGGTGTCGGCGCTGCTTTTCGGTACGGCACCGGCGATGGGAGCCGTTGGCACTTTCCACGTTGAAAACCTGCCGTATGAGACTGTCACAGTCGATACCGAGCACTCTACGCTCACATATAATTATCCTGACGGCGGCGGCAGTACACCGTTGGCGTTTCGTCCGATCAGATTTGGGCTTATTTTTGGTACTACGCGGCGAGTGATCGCGTTCTTATAAACCACGACTAGCACGCTGGAGTAGGGCAGGCCAGTCGCGACTGCCTGCCCAGCAGGCCGGCAGCACGGGACACCGTGCGAAATACTGTGTTCTTTTTGCCACAGGGTTGTGCTAGCGCTTCACAGGTGAACGCCGAAGCGCAAATCCCACGTGCTCTCAAGCCACGCTGGCGTCGCAGTTTGTCCGTTGCCTTGCATCGCAATCGCTTCATCCCGCTGGTTGAGATAGCCTCGGTCATTGCGCTGCTCTTCATCGGGGCGGCGAGCTATTTCATCGTCAAAAATCAAGGGAAGCCGGAGACGCTGCTCAGCCCCCCTGCGGTGGCTGGGCTCCTCGTCGCGAACCTCGTGCCCGCGATGGCGCTGATGGTGCTGATCGCGCGTCGCATCGCGATGCGCCGGGCTGCTCGGTCCCCCATCGGGGGAAGGGGAAGGCTTCATGTAAGGCTCGTCGCCCTGTTTTCAGTAATCGCGAGCGTTCCAACGTTGATGGTGGTCGTGTTCGCGTCGCTGCTCTTTCAGAACGGGATGCAGTACTGGTTTTCCAAACAGACGCGCACCGTGCTTTCGAATGGCGAGAAAGTCGCTCTAGTCTACAATCGGGAGCACAAACAGCGTATCAGGCTCGACGTCCAGACCATGGGTGGCGACATGGTGGACCGCATCAACCGGTTCGGTCTCGGCACGGCGGCATTCGAGTATGAGTTCCTCAACCAGACGTACATCCGTCAGCTGAACGAGGCAGCGATCCTGTCCCTCGATCCCCGCGGGTTGCTGCACGTACGGTTCCAATGGAATCCGGACAAACGGCCGCTCGCGACGCAGGTCGATCCGAAGGCCATTGTTTCTTGGAAGGCGGGCGAAGTACATGCCTTTCAGCCGGCGAAGGACCGGGTGGAAGCGCTCGTTCGCCTGGATCCGCAGGCGGCAATCTATTTCTACGGTGCGCGCGCGGTGTCGCCCGAGGCGACGACCGCCCTCGGTTATGCGCGTGACGCGGCCAGTGACTATCGGCGAACGCTGGATCGAGCTCGCAACCTGCAGTTCCGCTTCAATGCTATTCTGCTTCTCGTGTCGTTGCTAATCGTCGGCATCGCGATTTGGGTCGCGCTGACGCTGGCGGACCGGATCGTCCGACCTGTGGGCCAGCTAGTCAAGGCCGCCAAGAGCGTTGGCGCAGGTGACCTTCGGGCGCGCGTCCCTGCCTCCGGCCTTCGTGATGAGATCGGCACCTTGGGAAACGTCTTCAACCGCATGACTGGGCGCCTCGAGGAGCAGACCGGGGCACTGGTCGCCGCCAACGCCCAGCTCGACAGCCGCCGTGCGTTCATTGAAGCGGTGCTCTCCGGAGTCACGGCGGGGGTCGTGTCCGTGGACCAGAACCGTAACGTGCGGCTGATCAACAGCTCGGCCGAGGCGCTGCTTAAGGCCGGGAAGGACAAGGCCATCGGCCAAATGCTCGCTGTGCTCGCGCCCGAGCTCGACGCCCAGCTCGACAGCGAGGAGCGCGAGGCGATCGTCCATCTCGCCTCGGCCGGCGAGCCGCGCACCCTCGCCGTCAAGCGGGTGAAGGTGGAGGGCGGCCAGGTGATCACCTTCGACGACATCACCGAGCAACTGAACGACCAGCGCCGGGCCGCCTGGTCCGACGTCGCGAGGCGGATCGCGCACGAGATCAAGAACCCGCTGACCCCGATCCAGCTCGCCGCCGAACGGCTTCAACGGCGCTACGGCAAGGAAGTGACTTCGGACAGCGAGACGTTCGAGAAGCTCACCGGGACAATCGTCCGTCAGGTCGGCGACCTGCGCCGGATGGTCGACGAATTCTCCTCCTTCGCGCGTATGCCCAAGCCGGTCTTCCAGCAGGAGCCGGTCGCCGAGATCGCCCGCCACGCCTTGTTCCTGCACGAGGTCGCCCACCCCGACATCGCCTTCCGGCTCGACTCGCCGGAGCCGTCGCCCTTGCTCGTCTGCGACCGCCGCCAGCTCGGCCAGGCGCTCACCAACATCGTCAAGAACGCCGTCGAAGCCATTCAGCAGAAACGGGAAGACGGCCGCAAGGGCGAGTCCGATCAAGTCTCGATCCGGATCCGCGAGGCCGACGAACGGCTGATCCTGGAGATACGCGACACCGGGATGGGCCTTCCGAGCGAGCGGGGGCGCCTGACCGAGCCGTACATGACGACCCGGGTCAAGGGCACGGGCCTCGGCCTCGCCATCGTCAAGAAGATCGTCGAGGAACATTTCGGCAGCATTGAATTTGAGGACGGGCCGGGCGGGGGGACTCTCGTACGGCTGGTGTTCGACTCCGAATCGCTCGCGCGCCTGGCGGGCGGAGCGGAGCCCTACAACGACATGGCGCAAAGCGGGTAGGCAATGGCGCTCGATATCCTCATCGTCGACGACGAACAGGACATAAGGGACCTCGTTTCGGGGGTTCTTCAGGACGAAGGCTATGCCACGCGCACGGCGGCGAACAGCGCCGAGGCGCTTCAGTCGCTGGCCGACCGGCGGCCGTCGCTGATCCTGCTCGACGTCTGGCTCCAGGGGTCCAAGCTGGACGGGCTCCAGCTGCTCGAGGAGGTCAAGCGGCGCGATCCCTCGCTCCCCGTGCTGATGATCTCGGGCCATGGCAATCTCGACACCGCCGTCGCCGCCATCCGCCAGGGCGCGGTCGACTTCATCGAGAAGCCGTTCGAGGCGGGCCACCTGCTCCACCTCGTCGCCCGCGCGACCGAGACCGACCGCCTCCGCCGCGAGAATGCGACTCTTCGAGCGCAGATCGGCCAGGACACCGAGCTTACCGGCTCGAGCGTCGCGATCAACGCGGTTCGGGCGACCCTGAAGCGCGTCGCCGGGACCGGAAGCCGGGTCCTGATCACCGGGCCGGCGGGAGTCGGCAAGGAGGTCGCCGCACGGCTGCTCCACGAATGGAGCAACCGCTCGCGGGCGCCCTTCATCGTGGTCAGCGCGGCCCGGATGACCCCGGAGCGGGTCGAGGAGGAATTGTTCGGCGTCGAGGAGGGGGGCGAGCTCGCCCGGCCCGGCCTGCTCGAGCAGGCCCATGGCGGAACCCTGTTCCTCGACGAGATCGCCGACATGCCGATCCCCGCCCAAGCCAAGATCCTTCGGGTGCTGACCGACCAGAGCTTCACCCGGGTCGGCGGGCAGCGGATCGTCAAGGTCGACATGCGGGTCGTCTCCTCGACCGCCCGCCAGCTCGCCGAGGAGATCGCCGCGCAGCGTTTCCGCGAGGATCTCTATTACCGGCTCAACGTGGTTCCCGTTCACCTTCCTGCGCTGGCGGAAAGGCGCGAGGACATCCCCGAGCTGGTCGCCCATTTCGCCGCGCGCTACGCCGCCGAGCAGCGCCTCGCGACCCCCAATTTCAGCGCCGACGCGGTCGCCGCGCTCCAGGCCTATGACTGGCCGGGCAACGTCCGGCAGCTCCGCAACGTGATCGAGCGGACGATCATCCTCGCCCCGGGAGCGCGGGTCGGATCGATCGAGATCGACATGCTCCCGCCCGAGATCCTCAACGAGCAGGCGTCGCTCAGCCCGTCCGAGGCGGTGAAGGCGATCATGGGAACCCCGCTTCGCGAGGCGCGCGAGACGTTCGAGCGCGAATATCTGCGGGTTCAGATCCGCCGCTTCTCCGGCAACATCTCGCGCACCGCGACCTTCATCGGGATGGAGCGCTCGGCCCTCCACCGAAAGCTGAAGGCGCTTGGAATCGGCGACACCAAGGGGGAGGAATAGCGGTAGCGGCCTTGCCATCCTTCTTCCTCCCCCGCCCGCGGGAGAGGGGGAGGGGCTGCCTCTCCCGCCCGCGGGAGAGGGGGAATGCGCGAAGGTGGCGGGGCCGCGGAGGCCATGCTATGCCCCCGCCGCTGCCCGTCAGCGCCGACAGGACGCCCTTCGCGGGCGCCGCCGCGGGCAACGACCCGCCAATAAGGAGACCCGGCCATGGCCGACAAGGTCAACAACCTCCAGGACATGTTCCTGAACAGCCTGCGGCGCTCCAAGACGCCGGTGACCATGTTCCTGGTCAAGGGCGTCAAGCTCCAGGGGATCATCACCTGGTTCGACAATTTCTCGGTGCTCCTGCGCCGGGACGGCAACGCCCAGCTCATCTACAAGCATGCCATATCGACGATCATGCCGTCGCAGCCGATCGACCTCGCCGAGATCGAGCGCTCGTTCGCGGAAGCGATGGAGAAGCGCCGGCCGGCCTTGCTCCAGGAAGTGTTTCTCGGCGCCGTCCGCCGCTCGGGGGAGCCGGTGACGATGTTCCTCGTTAACGGCGTGATGCTCCAGGGAGAGATCATGGCCTTCGACCTGTTCTGCATGCTTCTCCAGCGCGACGGATTGTCGCAGCTCGTCTACAAGCACGCCGTCTCGACCGTGCAGCCGGAGCATCCGGTGAGCTTCAACGAAGCCGAGGACGAGGAGCAGGGCTCCTGACCGGATTCGAGCGAGGATCGCAGGACGAATTCACCCGCGGCGCCCGAGCGATCGTCGCGCTCCCGGAGATGGGCGGCGCCCATTCGCGCGATGCCGAGGCGCGGCTCGACGAGGCGGCGGGACTCGCCGCGGCGATCGGCGTGGAGGTGGCGCAGAGGCTTCGATTCAAGATCCGCGCGCCAAAGCCCGCGACCCTGTTCGGCTCCGGCCAGGTCGAGCAGATCGCCGAGGCGGTCGAGCGCGAGGGCGCCGAGCTTCTGATCGTCGACGCGCCGATCACGCCCATTCAGCAGAAGAATCTCGAGACCGGAACCAAGGCCAAGGTGATCGACCGGACCGGCCTCATCCTGGAGATTTTCGGCGAGCGTGCGGCGACGGCGGAAGGCCGGCTTCAGGTCGAGCTCGCCCATCTCGACTATCAGGCCGGGCGGCTGGTGAGGAGCTGGACCCACCTCGAGCGCCAGCGCGGCGGCTTCGGCTTCCTCGGCGGCCCGGGCGAAACCCAGATCGAGGCCGACCGGCGGCTGATCCGCGACCGGATGGCGAAGCTTCGCCGAGAGCTCGACCAGGTCACCCGCACCCGTGCCCTCCACCGAACCCGCCGGCAGCGCGCGCCGTGGCCGGTCATCGCCCTGGTCGGCTATACCAATGCCGGCAAGTCGACCCTGTTCAACCGGCTGACCCGGGCCGACGTGATGGCCGAGAACCTGCTGTTCGCGACCCTCGACCCGACGATGCGCGAAGTGCCTTTGCCCGGCTTCGACAAGGCGATCCTGTCCGACACGGTGGGCTTCATCTCGGAGCTTCCGACCCAGCTCGTCGCCGCCTTCCGCGCCACCCTCGAGGAGGTCGTCTCGGCCGACCTCATCGTCCACGTCCGCGACATCTCCCATCCCGACACCGACGCCCAGAGCGAGGACGTCGAGCGGGTTCTGAAGGAGATCGGCGCCGCCGCCGCCGACGAGGAAGGGAGCGGGGAAGGGGGCCAGAAGAGGCTCGAGGCCTGGAACAAGATCGACCTGCTGGCCCCCGAGGAGCTCGAGCGGGTCCGCGCCGAGGCGCAGCGGCGCGAGGACGTGGTGCTCGTCTCGGCGATCGCGGGCGAGGGGATAGACGACCTGCTGGAACGCGCCGGCAACCATCTTCGCAAGGGCGCGCGGCTTCGAACGCTTCGGCTTTCGGCGAGCGACGGCGAGACGCTCGCCTGGCTCCATGCCAATGGCGAGGTGGTCGAACAGCGGCCGAACGGCGAGGAGACCGAGCTGGACGTGCGGATGTCGGAGACCGGCTGGGCGCGGTTCGACTCGAGGCCGGTGCGGGTTTAGCCTGATCGTCGCCCCAGCGAAGGCTGGGGCCCCGGCGGGTGAAGAACACCGGCGCCTTTCACCCCCTGGGGTCCCAGCCCGCGCTGGGACGACGGGAGCGCTACACCGCCTTCTTCGCCCTTTGCCAAAGCGCTTCCAGAGCGTCGATATCCATGTCCTTCAACGGCTTGTCGGCAATCTCTTCGACCTTTCGGAAGCGCCGCTCGAAGCGCGCCGAGGCTTCGCGGAGCGCCGCCTCCGGGTCGATGTCGAGGTGGCGGGCATAATTGACGACGCTGAACAGCAGGTCGCCAAGCTCGGCGGCGCGCTCGTCGGGCGTGGCGGCGGAGTCGATTTCGGCGAGCTCCTCGTCGATCTTGGCGCGCGGGCCGCTGGGATCGGGCCAGTCGAAGCCGATCCGGGCCGCCCGGCGCTGCAGCTTCTCGGCGCGCTTCAGGGCGGGCAGAGCGAGCGCGACGTGGGCGAGCGCGCTGGAATCGTCGCCTGAGCCGCGCTCCTCGGCCTTGAGCGCTTCCCAGCCGGGGCTCGCGGCGGAGTCGCCGAAGATGTGCGGGTGGCGCCGGATCATCTTGGCGCAGATCGACGCCATGACGTCATCGAGCGTGAAGGCGCCGCGTTCCTCGGCTATCCGGGCATGGTAGACGACCTGGAGCTGGAGATCGCCGAGCTCGTCCTTCAGATCGTCGAGGTCGCCGCGCGCGATGGCATCCGCGACCTCATAGGCTTCCTCGATCGTATAGGGCGCGATGGTCTCGAAGGTTTGCGCCTGATCCCATTCGCAGCCGCCATCGGGATCGCGCAGCCGGCGCATGATCTCGACCAGATCGGAGAGGGAAGATGGCGAAGGTTGCGCGGAGTGCTTCATATCAAAGTGCGATAATATACATTATGTAAAACTCTCTCTGGCGCGGAGCGCGGTTCGGGCCCTCACGGCTGAAGCACCAGCCACTGCCCCTGGACCCCCCAGCCGGACAGCGACGACAGGAAGTTCATGCCCAGCACGTTCATGTCGCCGAACGCCGGCGAAACCTGGACGGCCAGGTCGCGGCGCTCGATCGACCCGACGGCGAGCCGATCGATCCGGCCCGGCTGCGCCTTGACCACGCCGTTCGCCGTGTCGACGAGAACCGGCAATCCCGGGTCGATCCTGGCGCCGAGCCGCCGAGCCGTATCCTCCGATAGGCTGGTGGTCGTGGCGCCGCTGTCGATCAGGAAGCGCACCGCCTCGCCATTGGCTCGGCCGGTAACCCAGAAATGGCCGTCTGGCGACTTCCTGATCCTAAGCGATGCTCCGGACTGGACGATACGCGGCTCGCCGCTTCCTTCCTGAAGGACCCTTTTGCCGAGGGCGATGAAATCGTCCTTGAGGGCGAAGCCGAGGAAGGCGGCGAGGAAGATCAGCGCCCAGCCGGCGGCCATCTTGAGCCCTTGCCCGATCGGCACGCGGCGCACCATCAGCGCGCTTGCGACGAGGACGAGGCATCCGACCAGGTAGAGGAGGCTTAGCGCCTGGTCCCCCTCGCCTTGGATCACAGGGCGATTTCCTGCCCGTCATAAGCCGGCTCGACCCCCGGGGGCAGCTCGGCGCACAGCGTGTCATAGTCCATGCTGTTGTCGAGATGGGTGAGAAGCGCCCGCCCCGGCGCGAGCTCGCCGATCCATTCCAGCGACTGGGCGAGATGGGGATGGGTGGGATGCGGCCGGCGCCGGAGCGTATCGACGATCCACAGGTCAACGCCCTTGTACGCCATCTCCATCTGCGGCGTCATCTCGTTGAAATCGGTCGAATAAACCACCGTCTTGCCGCCCGCGTCGAAGCGCAGGCCGGCGGTCGTGATCGGCCCATGAGGCTGATCGAGGGTGCGGACCGATATCCCGCCCACATTGATATGGTCCGGGAGCAGGTTGAGATCGACGACGGCGGGATAGCCGTCCTTGCCGTCGAACGCATAGGCGAAGCGCGCCAGCAGGCTGTCGAACGTTTCCTGCCGCGCATAGCCGGTCACGGGGCGGCCGCGGGCGTGGTAGAGCTGCCGAAGATCGTCGATACCGTGGCAATGATCGGCATGGTCGTGGGTCCAGATCACCGCCTCGACCCCGGTGACGTTCGCGTCGAGCAGCTGCTCGCGAAGGTCGGGGCCGGTGTCGACGAGGATCCGGGTCCGGCCGTAGGTGACCAGGATGGCGACCCGCCGGCGGCGGTTCCTGGGATTGGCCGGGTCGCACTCGCCCCAGTCGTTGCCGACGCGCGGAACGCCCGAGGACGTGCCGCAGCCGAGGATCGTGACCTCCATCAGCCGGCGGCCCTGGAGAAGAGGCGGCGGAAATTGTCGGAAGTCCGCTCGGCGAGCGCCTCCGTCTCAAGCTCGCGAAGGTTGGCGAGGAATCGCGCCGTGTCCGCCACGAAGGCGGGCTCGCACGGCTTGCCGCGATGCGGGACGGGGGCAAGGAAGGGCGAATCCGTCTCGATCAGCAAACGGTCGAGCGGGATGTGCCGGGCAGTCTCCTGAAGATCGGCCGCGTTGCGGAAGGTGACGATTCCGGACAGCGAGATGTAGAGGCCGAGGTCGAGCGCCTTGCGGGCGAAGCCGGCGCTGGCGGTGAAGCAGTGGATGACCCCGGGAAAGGCCCCCTTCCCCATCTCCTCGGCGAGGATATCGGCGGTGTCGTCCTCGGCGTCGCGGGTATGGACGATGATCGGCAGGCCGGTCTCGCGCGAGGCCGCGATATGGGCGCGGAAGGCGACACGCTGCCGGTCGCGGTCGGAATGGTCGTAATAATAATCGAGGCCGCTCTCGCCGATCCCGATCACCCGCGCATGGGCGGCCCGCTCGACCAGCAGCGCGCAGTCGACGTCGGGGTGGGCGTCGGCCTCGTGCGGGTGAATCCCGACCGACGCCCAGACGTCGCTCTCCCGCTCCGCCACGGCGATGACGCTGTCCCATTCGGAGCGGCGGGTCGAGATGTTGAGCATCGTCACGACGCCGGCCGACCGGGCCCGCTCGAGCACCGCCGGCTGGTCCTCGACCAGACCCTTATAGTTGAGATGGCAGTGGCTGTCGGTGAACATGGCCGCTCCTTAGCCCTCCCTCTCCGCGATGGGGAGGGGGTTGGCGGACGGAATTGCCATCCTCGCGTCGATCCCGTCGTCCCCTCCGTCATCCCGGCGAAGGGAACCCATCAAAGTAATACTTTGATGGGGCCCGAAGGCCGGGACCTCGTGGGGTGAAGAGCGCCGCCGGCCGAGCGCGGTCGGCCTCGGCCCTGCGAAGGCCGCCGTGCTTTTCACCCCACGAGGCCCCGGCCTTCGCCGGGGTGACGTCAGAGCAGGAAGTCGCTGGCGATGAGGGCGTGGCCGGCTACGGGGTCGACCTGGATGACGAGATCCGCCGCTCCGTCGCCGTCGACGTCGCCTTCTACGAACCAGCTCGCTCCCGACTGATAGGCGCGAAGTTCGCCCGCCGTGTTGCTGAACGCGGCGTCGCCGATGAAGCTGAAAGCCTGGTCCCCCGCGAGATTGGCGTTGGCGTCGACATTGGTCAGGACGATGTGGTCGGAGACATATTCGAAGTCGACGATATGGTCGGTCTTCGCCGCCGTCGACTCCGCCGCCGATTGGTAGACGAAGACGTCGTTGC
>Ga0207649_10001883_pt1 | contig 11974 bp, 7 predicted proteins | sample KBSC43metaG_FD_184317 | JGI IMG/M metagenome (GOLD analysis project Ga0207649, IMG submission 184317) | Corn rhizosphere microbial communities from Kellogg Biological Station, Michigan, USA - KBS C4-3 metaG (SPAdes) (version 2) | ecosystem: Host-associated > Plants > Roots > Rhizosphere > Soil ... | reverse complement strand
CGCGCGGGCAGAGCAGGCCCGCGCGGCGTACGAGGGCGTCGCGCTCAACGCGGTCCGCGAGGCGAACGACGCACTGATCGCCGTACGGACGGCGCGAGACGAGGCCGTGGCGCAGGCGACGCAGGCCAACGCGCTGCGTCAGGCGCTCGACATCGCGACGGCGCGATACGAGGCGGGCCTCTCGAGCTATCTCGACCTGCTGGACGCGCAGCGCACCGTGTTCGTGGCGGAGCTCGCGATGAGTCAGGCGCAGCTCGGCGAGCTCACGGCGGCTGTCCAGCTGTACAAGGCGCTGGCGGGAAGCTGGACACGACACTCGCCTCGAAGCCGCTAACGTGACAGCGGAAATCGTGGTTGATACCTCGCCGAACTATCAACGGCGTGATAACAGGTGTGACCGTCGGGGCAGGCCGCACCAGAAAACAAGGCTGTCAGCTTGCGATCGAGGTCTCCGGTGTACGTGAGCGTCGTCGCGGCTCGCGTGGCCGGTGAGCCGGGCGCCGTCCAGGCGGTCGTCTGTGCACGGCATCGTTGCATGAACGCGAGGCCGTCCGTCACGAGCTGCGACAGAAACTGAATGAGCGCCGAGTCCCGGAGCATCTCGAAGGCTTTTGCCTGCAGGTAGTACATCGACGAGATCGCCTCGACCGTCGGACTGCTGCTCGAAGCCGCGAGCGTCGCACCTGCCGCCGGTGCTCGAACGGCCGGCCGGCGTGGCGGTGTGCTCGCCCCGGATCCCGCAAACCCCGCCGCGGCCGCTGCAGCGGCCGCGGCGCTCGCCGACGTGGTGTCGGCGATTGCACGCACGCGGGTGATGGCGTGCGTGATCGAGGCCTTGCCTTTCTCCAGCCAGTCGCGGCCGCCCAGGATCGGTTCGAGGCGCGTCTCGAGTAACTTGCGCGCGGACCAGACGCGGTCGCGATAATCGAGCAAGTCCGGGCGCGTGGCCGGTCCTATCGCAGTGAGAGGGTTGAGTTTTCTGCTGATCCTGTTCCAGTTTGCGCGGTCGTCGGCCATGATCGCGAACGCCTCCACGACCGAACCGGTGACCGATGCAGCAAATTGCGGATTCATCACGGCTCCGGCCGGATTGATCGTATCAACCGCCGCCGAAGCCAGGTCGGCACTTTGGATCGCCGCCCCGATGAGGTTCTCAACCAGCGACATGACCTGCTCCTGCACCTGTCCGACAACGGTTCCAAGCGGGTTGTCCGGATCGATGCCGGTGATGTCGCCCACGAGGCCATCAGCGAGACCGGCCGCACGCATCGACTTCTTGAGACTGGGCAACTGCCCCTTGTCTCGCAGACCATTTACGAGCGAGCAGATCTCCTTCCGATCGCCAAGCCGGCGGCCGTAGTAGATGGCGGAGCGCACGCCGGCGGTGCTCGTCGTACGGGCGGCAAGGACGTGCGGCCAGTTGAGGTACCCATCTGCCTTGGGCGTATAATCGATCGCACCGACCGACTCGAGCACTGCCCGATCGTGCGGGGCCACGAGCTCTACCAGTTCTCTACTGGTCGTGCGGACGAACATGAAAGCTCGGAGGCACTCTTCCTGGATCACCTTCGCGATCTCCCGCAGATAGACCGCCGACAGGTCGGAGTTGAGGAGCATGAAACGCTTCTCGAGCTTCGCGTAGGCGAACCCCAGCCGAGCGGCTTCCACACAACTCGTCGGTCCGGGCCGAGCCGCCTCGTCCCAGTAGTCGCACAGCGCGCGCACTGCCTTGTCGAAGTTGTGTGCCAGTTCGCCGAGGCCGGCCTCGGTGAGGAGAAACGCCTTGTCCTCGAGCGTCTTGTTTTTCTTCCGCTCCTTGTACTTGAACTTGACCTCGTCACTGACGTAGTCGAGCACAGTTGCGCCAGCCGTGATGCCAATTCCAACCGCGGCAACCGCGGGCGCAAACGGCCCCGCGCTCGGCGACGCGATCGCGAGCGCTATACCGGCGGCCTGACCTGCGCCACTGAAGGCCGGTTTGATCAGGCTGACCTTGTCGTGTCGCGCCTTGTCGACGACGTATTCCTTCGGTTTCTTGACGCCGAAGTTGCGATCGATACGGATGGTGTCGAATGCGCTACCCGTGCGAACCGGCGGCGCGTGGTAGTTGCGAAGCGCGTACCCGGCACAGTCGTCGAGCAATTGCTTGATGGCAGCGTCGTTAGGCATGATGGTCGACTATCGAATCGGTGAGGGGTCGAGCGAAGGAGCGGTCAACGGCGCCTCAGTACTGCGGCGATGATCGTCGGAATGCAACTCACCGCCGTGGCCGAGAGAGCGATCGTCCTGCAGACGATCGTCGCGCCCTTGAACATCGTCCGCCGATTTCCTTGCGTGCCTTCGCGATGGCGGCCATCGCGGCGAAATCCGCTTTCGAGAGCCGTGCTGGCTTGGCGGCCGATGGCATGAGCCTAACGCGTCACCTGCGCGACGCAGCTCATTCCACCGAGAGCGCCGCGCTGTAGCACCGGATAGCTACCGCGGACTACGAACTCCACGGCGACCGGGACCCCGGCAGATTGCTGGTTGGTCCACTCAGCGCGCACCGAGCTGCCATTCGCGTCCGCGCGCGTCGCGCGGGACACGAGGCGGAACATCGCCCAGTCCCCGGTTGCCTGATCTACCAGGAGATCGCGCTTGCCCACCCTGGCGATCAGCTTGGCCTCACGCCCGGACTGCGACGGCCACAGGAACTGCGCCGGCGGCGTATCCTTGATGAAGCGCGCCACGTATGAACCGTGCGAGAGCGTAATCTGCGGCACCTGGGGCGTCACGACACCGCGCGCGGTCAGCTCGATGTGAGGCTCGGCCGCACCGCCGAAGAGCGCCGCTGATACCGCGGCCGCTCGATTGAAGAAGGCGAGGAACGGAGCCGAGAGCGCGACTGGCGCGCCGGCCTTTTCGACCCACTGGCCGCCCTGCTTCTCGAGCAGCGGCTCGAGACGTTCCTGATGGAACGCCCAGAGCGCGCCTGATCCCGGCGCCAGCATCGCCGCGACGTCAGGGATCGATGCTTCAGTTTGTGCGTCCGGACTGAACGGGAACTTCGCGAGCATCGGCGTCATCGCGGCGCACAGCGCTCGTCCGCGCTCGTTGAGGATGGCCGCGAGTGTGGCGGACCCACCACCGGCCGGAGGTGGGGGAGGCGTCGGTGCGGCTCCGCCACCTCCGGCGGCGACCGTTGGTTTCGCTGCCGATGGAGGGCGCGTGGCGGCGACTGCGCGCAGTGCCGCTTCGGCGCCGTCGATCGGAGCGAGAAGCAGTGCGGCCACCGGAGGACCGACCTGCACGGCGGCGGTATCGACGGCGAACTTCTGCGCCAGCTGGCGCGCGGCGACTTTCGCCTGTGTGACGGGGCCTAACGCCTGCTGCGCCGCCTGCACCATCGCCTGCGCGCTCGCCGTATCCACGACGGGCGGCATGTTGCTCACCTGTTCGATCGCCGCCTGCGCGCCGACCAGCGCGCTGACGTACTGCTGGTTCGCGTCCGACACGAACTTGTCGGGCGGCCCCGGTGGCGTGACGGCGTGCACGGGCTGGAACGCCGCGGACATGGCCGAGTCGATCGCCGTGTTGCGAGAGACGAGCGCCAGCGTCGCGAGCAGCGGCGACTGCGCGCTACCGAGGGTCCCAAGCTTCTGCGCGACGTCGCGCGCGGACGTACTGCGCACGACCGACGTACCGCGCACGTAGGTGCGCCACCGTTGCACGTATTCACCGCGATACCGGCGCCGCAGCTGGGCGAGCACCGCGTCGCGATCCTGGGTCTGCGCGGCGGCAGAATCGCCCACCACCCACGGCTCGCCTACGAAGTATGGGTCGGAGTTGCGGAAGGCGTTTTCCATCTGGGCCCAGCCCGCGGCCGTGAACGCGCCGGGCATCTCGTTAGGCGCCGCGATCACGCCCGCGGCCAGCGGCGCCACCTCGGCGAGCTTCGCCGGCGGCGCTGCCTGGTTCGCCTGCGCGACCATGCTCTGATAGATCTGGTCCGCGCCGGAGAAACGGCGCAGGAATTCGCGTGAGTGACGCACGATGCCGCCATCCGCCGCCAGCGGAAACGGATTCGCACGCGCCAGCTCCGACGCGTAGAACTCGAACTGGCGGCGCGCGAGTGCCGTCATGTCCGCGTCCAGCGTTTGGCCGCGAGCCCAGCTTGTCAACAGGACCGGCGCGAGGAACTTCGGCGTGCTGCGCGGTGCCTCGTTCGTCATGACGAGATACGCCTTGAGCATAGCGTAGTCGCGTCCATAGTCGTCCGATGGTCGCGGCGCCTCGGGCAGCGCGCGCAACGAATCCACGAGCGCGCTCCACGTCGCCTCGTGGAGTTGCCGACGGTAGCCATCGAGCCAAACGCGTCGCCCACCGGTAAGTAGCGCGTCACCGCGCCACAACCCCCAGCGCAGACTGGTCGGCACGCCGTCAGCCCGATACCCGGCGAGCGTATCGAGCGACGCTCGAAGCAGGTCGAGACGATTGAGCGCGTCGACAGACGGGAAGGTCACCGCGCCTCCCGGCGACGCGACGACCGGCAACGCCGCCACGCCCGCGGCGGCGGTCGTCACGCGGTTTGCCATCGACCGATTGCCGACCCACGAGCGAGTGACCGCAGCGGCGACGACGAGCGCTGCCGCGATGCCAACGCCGAGCAGCGTGCGACGAACGCGCGCGACACGCAAACCGCCCGTCGCAGCGGTCGCCGCCCCGCGGTCAGCAAGGATGACGTCGGGGAATAGCCTCTCGAGGAAAACCCATTGCGGGATGCGGCGCGACGCCGGCGGCGTGTACGCTGGCGCGGCTTGCGCAGCTGCCACGCCGCCGAGAGCGAATACCCGCGTCGCGTCGGGAACGCCCATCGGAGCAGGCGCAGCCTTCGCGGCGGCCGGTGGCGCCACGTCCGACACGAGGACCGGACGCGCGCCAACAAAGTAGAAGCCGCGCAGTTGCGGGCTTACGCCCAGGTGCATCGGTCGACAGAGCTCGATGAGAAACCGCGCGACCGGCGCGGACAGCTTTCCCATCTCGCGAGGTAACTCGTACGCGGCGAGCCGACGGTCGGCCACGCTCTCGCGGCCGAGCAATTGCGTGCGGCGCCCCGCGAGCGCCGCCACGATACCGGCCATCGCCGCGTCGAGCCTCGGTGTGACGCGCTCGGCATATGCGCCGGCCGCGCGCGCGGTGCCGGTTGGCGCGGCATTGTCAAAGGGCAGGGCGGCGCCGAGTGGCGCGCGGATCTCATCGTTCGTGAACGGCGCGGCCCAGTCCTCGAAGTGCGGAATGCGATCGGCTTTCGTGAACAGCACGTAGACCGGCATCGCGACGCCAAGCTCCCGCGACGCCTCGGCGAGTCGCTCACGCGTGAGGCGTGCGAGTCCCTCGAGGTGCTCGCCCGCCCCACCGCTGTAGAAGTGGTCGCAGCTCACGCAGACGATCGCGGCGCGCGGCGCGGCAGGACCGCGGCCGAAGGCAGCAGCGAGGCGCGGTCCGCGCAGGGTGCGAACGAATCGCTTCCAGCGAGCGGCGTCGGCCAGCACTTCGGCGCCCGGCTCGGCCAGCACGGCGTCGCGAATCAACCAGACGTTCGCGCTCGATGTGGACTTCGGCGCTTCACCCTTCGCGGCCGGGGCGTCGCCGGCGAGCAACTGCGGGTCCGTGCCCGAACGCGTGACGACCGTCGTCTTGCAGCTCCCCTGCGAGCCGAGGACGAGCACGATCGGCTTTGCGTCGAAGGCGCCGCGCTGTAGTCGCGCCCGGGCGGCGGCAACGGTGGCGAGTGCCTCGTCGCGGCCGGCCGCCGCGGGTGTGGCAGCCGGCTCGTCGACCGGACGGAGGAACCAGAGGAGCGCGCCGGCCGCGATGAGCCCGAGCACGACGAGACCGACACGCAATGCGACGCGCTCGCCGTCGGTGAGCGTCAACACCGCACCGAGGAGCCAGGCGAGCAGGATGAACGCCAGGAGCACGACGAGGGCGGCGTACCAGCGGGTGGATTTGCTGCGAGCCATTGTGCGGTTGGCGGTGAAGAGGCGAGTGGGCGGTGTCGGTCAGTTGGTCGCGGAGCGCGACGGGGCGAGCGCGTCGAGTCCCTGGGCGGAGCCGCGGAGCGAGAGCGCCGCAGCGCCCCAGATGGCCACGGCCAGCACGACGCTGGCCGCGAGCGCGATCACGAGACGGCGGATCCACGGATCGCGGCCGACGACTGCGTCGTTAGGCGGCCGCCAGGCCGGCACGAGGTCGCCCGGCGCACCTCGCGACCGCTTCACCCGGTCATCCAGCTGCGCCGCTATCGCGTGCAGTGTCCCGCGATCGTCCAGGCCGTAGCGACCGCGAAAACCCAACAGCAGGCAGAGATGGTGCACCTCGAGCAGGTCGGCGTGCGCCGCCGAGTCCGGGCGCGCGAGCAACTGCTCGACGTGCTGGAAAAACCACTCGCCGCCCATGTGTCCGCCGAACAGCTCTTCCTGCAGCGGACGACGTGACCAGTCGGCGAGCGCGGGTTGGCGCGAGTTCAACGCGGATTCATCGAGCAGTGCGACCGCCGCGAAGATCGCGAGCCGCACGTCGGCGGGTGCGTACCCCGCAGCCTGGGCCTCCTGGTCTGCTCGTCGCACCAACTCCAGAAGCTGCGCGCGAAACGCGCCGGCGTCCGGCACCGCTTGCCGATCGCTGCGAAGCCGCGCGACCGCGGTGAGCAACTCCTGAAGGATGAGCGCGAGCCGACCCGAGCCGACCGGCGTAACGGACATCGGCGTAAGGGCGGGCGTGGCAGCAGAACCGATGGCACTGGTCATGGCAGCGGGCGCGAAGCGGAAGGCACAAAGTCAGTTTCGCCGCCGTGCGAAATACATGGCGGCGCGCACCGCGAAAGTAGAGCGCGCGATGCTCGCGCGCCATGTGTCTCCCGTTAACGGTCGACGAGGACAGCGAGCTCCAACACGGCGTCATCGAACGAGTCCGGCAGGTACACGCCAATCTCGCGCGTTGCCGTCAGCGCCGTGTCACACGGACCAGCACGGAGAATCTCGAAGTACGTCAGCTCGGCACGCGGCGCGAGCGCGGCCGGCGGGGCAGGTACGTGCTCGAGCGCGAAGCCGGGAACCGCTCGTCGCGCCAACTCCAGCACGAACTTGCGGGCACAGATCTTCGAGAGTCGCGGCACGGCCACAATCGTATCGCGAACCGCCATCGACGAGCGAACACCAAGGAACCACCTTGCGCCGCGATCGAAGCAGCGCGGGTCGGCGATTGCCGCGCCGAAGAGTGCGTCCTCGCCACGCGCGAGTGGAACGACCACCGCCTTCGCGGCGACGACCACATCGAGGTGCTTGCGCAGATGATCCTCGAGGGCGCCGAAGCACGCGCCGAGGTCATCGTGCGCGTAGGTAGGGAGGTCGCGCGCCTGCGTCGTCAACGAGAACGTACAGAGCGCACCCGCTAGGCGTGATAGTTCCTCCCAGAGGCGCTCCGGGTGTGCGCGCCGCGTCGCGAGCAGGTGGCGCAGTGGCGCCTCGGCCGACCGAATCGCGTGGAGGAGCCATCGCGTTGCAAGCTCGTTACCCACGTACGCCGCGGGCGCGGCACCTGCTCGCGGTGCGCCAGCCGGCCCGAGCGCTGCGCTCAGCGACGCGCCCTTTGCTTCGAGCATCCCGATCACGGTGCGAAGGATCTCCAGCAATCGCTCGCTCGCACCGATCTGGAGTGCGGGCGGGACGTAGTCGGGATCCACGACGAAGCGTCCACTGCCATCGCGTCGAATGCGCGCGATCGGAAGGACGACGTCGCTCGACGTCACTTCGGTATCGAGGCGCAGCGCGAGACGCTTGGTAGCAAAATGAATATCGGTGGCATCCTCGCCCGATGTCTCATCGCGCACGGTGGCGACGGTAGTGACCCAGCGGGTGCTATCCACGTCGGCAACCAGGCCGGACGCCACGTACGACGAGGACGTCAGCTCGCTGGGCGCTCCGTTTGCCGGACTGACGTTCGGACCGTCGCTGCGCCAGCCGGGCAACGTCAGCAGCACCGTGTGTGCATCGCGCGCGGGTGAAAAGCGGTCGGCGAGCGATGACGGGGCCGGTGTTCGGTCCGCCTCCGGCACAGCCACGGGCGTTCCATCGGGGAAAATTCCGCGCGCGTGAGAAAGCACGAGCGTACCGCCGCCGAGCGCATCGGTGTCGAGCGCCGCGCTGGTCACGCCGTAGCCGAACGGAAAGAGCGCCTCGATCGTGTGGCCGAGGGTGCCCTCGAAATGTTGGCGCTGTACCTGGAAATGTTGCGGCGCGAGGAACATGCCCTCTTCCCAGACGACACGGTTCATTTGTCGAGGGGGGAGGGGGAGGCGCATGACGGAGTTTGCCGAAAAAGGTGGTGCGGCGTGAGAGGTCTCATTCCCGCCGCGGGGTCATTTACGATGATTGCGCCACGTCAGCGCGGAGTGAACAATATACTTCCGCGCTGCTCGCCGTCCCGGTCCGCTCGTCGCGGACGCAAATGTGGCCGGCGGGTCGTACCCTGCCGCCCACCGATGACCAACTTCGACGACCGTTACCGCTTGCTCAAGTGCGTCGCCTTGGGCGGCGGAATGCGAACGCACAACGCTCAGGAAAACGCGACCGGACGACCGGTGATGGTCCACATCGTCGACGCACCAGATCCCGACGTGGTGGAACGGCTGCGCGAGCAGGTACATTCGCTGCCGTCCGCGGATCGGTCGCGGATCGTCGAGATGACCGAGACGCCTAACGGGTTCGCGGTCGTGAGTGAGTTCCTCGCCGGCCTCACGACGTTCCCGGAATGGATCGCCGCGCACGCGCCCGCGCCGACTCCGCCCCATGCCGCAGCTGCTCCGGCCCCGGCCCCGGCTCCGGCCGCCGACCCCGTGCCGACCGCACCTGAACCTGCGGCGCCGCCAGAGCCGTCGTCGCGCACAACGGAGCTGATGCCGGCTCCGGCCGCCCCGCCGGAGCTCACGCAGAGCTTCGTGATCGGTCGCATCGAGTCTTCCCGCAGCGCACCGGCGAAAGGTGTGCAGCCACCCGGCGAGTTCACGCAGCTGTTCAAGCCGGTGGGGCGTGAGGCGAGTGTCCCCCCGACCCCGGCGTCAACGCGACCAGTGGCAGCCCCACCGGTGGCCCCACCGCCGGCTGCCGCAGCTCCCCCGGTGGCCGCCCCCCCGCCGCCGTCCGCACCGGTAGCGGCGCCACCGGCAGCAGCCTCGGCACCACCACCGCCACCGCCTAACGCGGCGCCCGCCGCGCCACCGGCGCCGGTAAAGTCAGCGCCGCCGCCGGCCCGCGAGGCGCCGCCACTCGCGCCGGGCGAGTTCACGGCGCTGTTTCGCCCGTTGGGCGCGCCGACGCCGCGCGAGCCCGTCCCGTCGCCGCTGGTGGGTGGGGCGGCGCCTCCGCCGGCTCGACCCTCCGCTCCACCATCGTTCGGCGTCTCCCCTTCGGCGGCGTTTGCCCCACCCGCGCCGCCCAAGGAACCGCAGTCGGCGTTAGGCGCGTATTCCGCGGTGCCCGATCCGGTGACGCCGCGGCCGTTGTCGCCCCCACCGTTGGCGTCCGGGCCGCCTCCGCTCGCCTCACCGCCAGGGTCGGCGTCCCCGCGCTTCGCACCGCCCGCGTCGTCTCCGCCGTCGGGCGCGTCGGCGACCGGGCCTGCGCCGTCGCCACTCATCGGCGGCGGTGGGGGAGGCATCGCCCCGTTGCCGCCCGTGATCCCGCCGCCCGTGTTCGCGACGCCGGGCGCTGGCACACCGGGCCTGCAGCAGTCGCCACTCTCGGGTCGTGGCGCCGCGAAGGCCGGGCCCAGCGACTATACGATGTTGATCAGGCAGTCGGAAACGCCGTTGCCGCCGGCGCCGAAGTCGTCACAGGCCGCGCCGTCAGCGCCGACGCATCGGGCGAAGCGGCACATTCCGCTCGGCCTCATCATCGCGCTCAACGTCGTGTTGGTGCTGGCGATCGCGCTGGTGCTCTATTTCGTGTTCCGGCCGGCGCCACCTAACGCGGCGGCTGTTGGTGGCTCGCTGCCGCCGGGCGGGACTCCGGCGGTTACCGCGCCGGCGGTTACCGCCCCAGCGGTCACCGCCCCGACGGTCACACCGCCGTCGGTCAAGGCGCCAACCGTACCAACATTGCCGGCGAAGCCATGAGAGCGTCGGGGACGCGTTAGGCGAGCACGATCACCAGCTCGAAGCGCGCGTCGCCCAGCTCGGCCGGCACGTAGACCGCGAGGTTCCGCGCCCGGGCGACGGCGTCCCACGCGCCACCGGTGCGTTTGACCGCGAAGTAGATGAAGTCGAGCTTCACCGGGACTGCCGCCGGCGGTTGCGGAACGTGCGTGAGCTCGAGGCCCGACAGCGCCTGGCGAATGAGCGTGTCCACCACGTCCGCCGAACCGACCTTGCAGCCCGCGAGCACTCGCGTCACGAGCTCCGCCTGACGAATGGGCGCGCTCACGGCGAGATACCACGACGGTGCCGCCAGCCACCGTTCCTGTTCCACCGCCACGGCCTGCACCGACGGTCGCACGGTCTTCAACGGCAACGCGACCGCCACCTCCGGCACCGCGGTCTCCAGCAGCTCGAGCAGCTGCGCCTCGAGCGCGGCGAAACAATCCCCGAGCCGCGCGTGATCGTACACGGGAAAGCCGCGCGGTGCGGAGCCGAAGGTCGTGAGCGCGCCGGCGAGCGCGAGCAGCGATTCCCACAGGTCGGACGGATGCCCGCGCCGAACCTCGTGCAGGTGCCGCAGCTGCGGCAGATGCGTGTTGAGGGTGTACAGAAGCCAAAAGCTCGCGACGTCGGTGACGGAAAAATCCGCGAGACCCTGATTACGCTGGCGACGCGCACCCGCAAGCGACGACGCCTTCGCCGCGGCGCGCTCGAGGACGCGATGCGCAATCCCCGTGATGAACGGGCTCGCCGCAATGTCGAGCAACGGCGGGACGAATGACGGGTCGAGCGTTACTTCGCCCGCCGGAGTGCGTGTGAGGCGGACGAGTGGCATCGCCACATAGCCTTCCGCCGACTCGCCTTCGAGGAGGAGCCGAAGGTTCGGCCGCGCGATCTGGACGGGGCGTTCGGCGAGCCCCGTGGTCTCGTCACGCGCGAGCTGGTCCTCGCCGCGCCAGCGAGCCGTCGTCGCGGCGCCGCTCGCGCGCGCATCGCGCCCGACGACGTTGCGTGCGCCGGGCCGATACTCTGGGACGGCGATCGAGACGACCAACGCCCGCTGATCCTGCTGCCACGCGGCATCCAGCGCTCTCGGCGGCGGAGACGGGTCGGAGACCGGGGCGTCGAACAGCAGGCCATCCGGGAAGCGGCCAGCGACCGCGCGGACCACGACGGTGCCGCCAGCGAGCGCTTCGCGGTCGATCTCGAGTCGTGTGATGCCCCACGGGCAGAACGTCAGCGCGCCAAGCTGCAGGCGCAGCAGTTCGTCGAGATATCGGTCCTGCGCTTGAAGGTGCTGCGGGGTGAGGAGGGTCCCCTTGCTCCAGAGGACGAGATCGAGAGATGGCATGGCGTACAACGTACCGAGCGGGCGACCGGACGCCTAGACGGTACTTCGGCGCGAGGTCACAGGCGTGTCGCTGAGGACGCGCCGGGATGGTAGGTCGCCTTGACCGCGGCGCCTCGCGCGCGGATCCTACGCGAACCATGACTACGATCGATGGTGTCGCCGCCTCCCCCCCACCGCCGGGCACACTGGATGCGCCCGCCGACGCGTTTGCCATTCTCCGCGATGCGCTCGCGGCTGCAAAGTACGACGAACCGACGGTTTCGGCCCGGCTCGGCGTCCCGTCGTTGTACGACGTGAAGCGCCTTGCCGATGGCCGGAAAACGCTTGCGTCGACCCCGGAGGACGCGAACGCGGTGCTCGTTAGGCTCTTCATCGACAGCGAGACCCTGCCCACGGCGGTCGTCGAGCGCCTGCTCGGTTCCGATGTGCTCGCCGCGCTTCACGTGCTC
>Ga0207649_10001878_pt1 | contig 11993 bp, 13 predicted proteins | sample KBSC43metaG_FD_184317 | JGI IMG/M metagenome (GOLD analysis project Ga0207649, IMG submission 184317) | Corn rhizosphere microbial communities from Kellogg Biological Station, Michigan, USA - KBS C4-3 metaG (SPAdes) (version 2) | ecosystem: Host-associated > Plants > Roots > Rhizosphere > Soil ... | reverse complement strand
GCGCAATGACCTTGCCCTGCGGGAACACCGGTAGCAGCTCGAAGCCACGCATGCCGAAAGTGATGAGCTTTCGCGCTTCTTCCGCGCGCTCCGACATCGAGCCGAGGCCGTGCAGGACGGCAATCAACCGGCGGCCGTCATTGGGCGCCGAAACCACTTCGCCGTAGCCAGACTCCTCGGTGTGGCCGGTCTTAAGTCCATCGACGCCCAGGCCGAGCTCGAGCAGCGAGTTGCGGTTCATCTGCCGGATCTTGTTCCAGGTGAACTCCGGCATCGAGAAGAGTTTGTAGTACTCGGGGAAGTTCTTGATGATGTAGCGGCTGAGCGTCGCGAGGTCATGCGCCGTCGAGTACTGGTCCGGATCGGGCAGGCCCGTGGCATTGGTAAAGTGCGAGCCACCGAGCCCGATCTGCTGGGCCAGCTTGTTCTCGATCTTGGCGAAGGTGTTCTCGTCGCCGCCGATGCCTTCGGCAAGCGCAATCGCGGCGTCATTGCCGGACTGCACGATGACCGATTTCAGCAGGTCCTCGACTTTGATCTTGGAATTGAGGACGGCGAACATCGTCGAGCCACCGGAGGCGGCGCCACCCTCGCGCCAGGCGTGCTCGGAGATGAAGAACTCGTCGTCGAGGTGGAGCTTGTTCTGCTGCAGGTAGGTGAACACCACCGCCAGCGTCATCAGCTTGGCCATGCTCGCCGGCTCAAGCCGCTCGTCGGCGGCCTTGTCGTAGAGGATGGTGCCGGTGTCGTAGTCCATCAGGACCGCGAACTTGGCCTTGGTATCGAAATCCTGGCCGAAGGCAGCGAGCGACAGCGACGCCAGGATGGCGCCCGCAAGCACTGCCAGGCCGAACCTTATCCGCATCATTGCAACCGTTGCGCCGGGGAGCGGCGCGCCTGCCGACTAATAGAGAACTATGCCTTTGAGGCCAAGTTGTTGCGCGAGTTTCAAAACATCGTCTCGCGCGACGCCGGGCTTAAGATGCGTCAATGTCAAACGTGTGGCCGGGCCGGCCGGACTTTCAACGGCATCTTCGTCGACAGCGCCCAGCATGGCAAACTGCTGGACGAGGCTCGATTCCTGGGCCGGGTCGCTGAAGGTGCCCAGGTCGAGCCGAATCGCGCGGGCGTCGTCATCGACCGATGCCTTCCACTCGGCCAATTCGGGGGCGCGGGTCGCCATCGCGGTTGCCGCGTCGACGGCGGCGTTCACTTTTTCGGTGGTGTCTTGGTACCCCATGAGGCTCGTGATCAAATTGCCGATCAGGCCGCCTGAGAAGGGATTGCGATCTCGCGGGGCCGAGGAAGCGGGCATCGGCCGGGGAGCGTCGGCGAGGGCAATGCGCGTACTCCCCTGCTCCGCCGGCGTCGTGGTGTTGAGCGAGGCCATGAGCATCCGGTTGTCGTCGCCCTCGAGCGGGGCGGGACCGACATAGGCGACCTTGACCTGCGCGCTGCCGGCATTGGCAAATCCGAGGATCTGTGCGGTCTCGTAGCTGAGATCGGCGATGCGACCCGACATATAGGGGCCGCGATCATTGACGCGGACGAGCACGGAGCGGCCATTTTCGAGATTGGTGACGCGGGCATAGCTCGGGATGGGGAGCACCGGGCTCGCCATCGTGAGGTAGTACGCGCCGAAGATTTCGCCGTTGGCGGTGCGGCGGCCGTGGAAGTCCATGCCGTACCAGGAGGCCTCGCCCGTCGCGACGTAGCCGGGTCCGGCGACCGGACTGTAGACCACGCCATGAACCGTGTAGGGATCACCGGCCATGACGCGACCCCCGCCACGCGGCGGATATTTCGCGGTCGTGACGCGAGGCGAGACGGCAACGCCATATTCGGCCGAGGTGAAGGCGCGACGATGGCCGCTATGGTTCACGGCGCACGCGGCGAGGATGGGGGCCATCAGCAGTGTCAGCGCGAGCCCGCGCCAGCCGCCCAAACTCAACACAACGCGTACCCCAGACCCAACAGCCCGGCATTTTACAAGAGCCGGCGAGCCACAGGCGCAAACAGTTTGGTTGTGGTTGCGATGCGGTTAATTTGAATCGAATTGGAACGCCGACGGCGGGGGCCGGGCGCGCCGCCCGGCCTCAAGGATACGTCAGGCAGGCGTCTTGGGCTTCTGCGAGACGCCGGAGGTGGCCGCAACTTCGGCGGCGAAGTCGGTTTCCTGCTTCTCGATCCCCTCGCCCAGCGCAAAGCGCGCGAACTTGGTGATCTTGATGGGGGCGCCGGCTTCCTTGGCGGCCTTCTCGACGATGTCCTTCACCTTGCTCTCGCCGTCGATGACGAAGGTCTGGGCGAGGAGCGTCGCTTCCTCGAAGAACTTTCGCACGCGTCCTTCGACCATCTTGGCGATGACGTCGGCAGGCTTGCCGCTTTCCTTAGCCTGCTCGGTGAAGATCTCGCGCTCCTTGGCGACGATCGCAGGATCGATGTCGTCAGACGAGACCGACGCAGGATTGGTGTTGGCGATGTGCATGGCGAGCTGCTTGCCGAGCCCGGCCAGCACGGCCTTGTCGCCCCTGGACTCGACACCCACGATCACGCCCAGTTTGCCCAAGCCGGGCTTCACCGTGTTGTGGACGTAGGAGCCAATGACGCCGTCGGCGACCTCGATCACCTGCGAGCGGCGCAAATTCATGTTCTCGCCGATCTTGGCGATCGCGTCCGTGAGCTCGGCCGCGACAGAGCGGCCGGTGCCCGGGAACGGCATTTCAGCCAGCTTTTCGACATTGCCCTTGGCTTCGAGCGCCAGCTTGGCGACGTTGCCGACGATCCCCTGGAACTGCTCGTTGCGCGCGACGAAATCGGTCTCGGAGTTGACCTCGACGATCGCGGCCTTGGTGCCCTCGGTCGAAACGCCGACGAGGCCCTCGGCGGCAATGCGGCCGGCCTTCTTGGCGGCCTTGGCGAGACCACGGGTGCGCAGCCAGTCGATGGCGGCTTCCATGTCGCCGCCGGTCTCTTCCAGGGCCTTCTTGCAATCCATCATGCCCACGCCGGTCATTTCGCGGAGGTCTTTGACCTGGGTCGCCGTGACTGCCATTTCGATCACCTTTCATGCGGCCCCGAGCGAGGCCGCGCCTATCGATTGAAAATGAAGCTTGGATGAAGGCCGCGCCCTACTGCGCGGCCTGACCCTCTGCGAGCGCCGGCTCCTCGGGAGCGGTCTCGGACGCACCGAGATCGGCGCCGCGACCTGCCGACGAGCGCGAGATGCCATCGATCGCCGCGCGGGCGACGAGATCGCAATAGAGCTCGAGGGCACGCGCCGCGTCGTCGTTGCCCGGGATCGGATAGTCGATCTGGTCGGGGTCGGAGTTGGAATCGATGATCGCGATCACCGGAATGCCGAGGCGCTTAGCCTCCTTGATGGCATTGGCTTCCTTGTTGGTGTCGATGACGAACAACAGGTTGGGCAAATTGCCCATGTCCTTGATGCCGCCCAGGTCGCGGTCGAGCTTCTCGCGCTCGCGGTCGAGCAGCAGGCGCTCCTTCTTGGTGAGGCCTTCGGCTTCGGTGCTCTCGAGCTGACGCAGGCGGTTGATCGACTGCGAAATCGTCTGCCAGTTGGTGAGCGTGCCGCCTAGCCAACGGGAATTGACGAAGTACTGCGCGGATTTCTTCGCCGCCTCGGCGACGAGCGGCGCTGCCTGGCGCTTGGTGCCCACAAAGAGCACGCGGCCGCCTTCGGCGACGGTGTCGGAGACCAGCTGCAGCGCGCGGCTCAGCATCGGCACGGTCTGGCCGAGGTCGAGAATGTGGATGTCGTTGCGCGACCCGAAGATGAAGCGCTCCATCTTGGGGTTCCAGCGATGCGACTGGTGACCAAAATGAACGCCTGCTTCGAGCAGCTGACGCATGGAAAAATCGGGCAAGGCCATGAAATGGCGCTCCTTTACCGGTTGTGCCTCGACGAAGGATCTTGGCGTTTCCGCCACCGGATGGAGCAGCCGGATCATCCCGGCGCGCCGCCCTCGTCTGTGAATTACGCCCGGATCGGCTGGGCGCGGCGCGGATATAGGGGAGTTCGGCGCCGGACGCAAGGCGAGCCGGCACATCCGGTGGCCCGGACCCTCACCGTGTAGTCCCGCCGTCCTTGCCCATTGGGCAATGAGCGGCGCCCGCGAGGCGCGTACGCCCCGAGGTATAAGTATGAGGCGCAAGCGCCTCGCGGGCGGCAGGATTTCGGTACGGGGGTCAGTCAAGGGCACTGTTTCAGCCCCGGTTAAGCCCGAACCTCGCAGGGTTACGATCCCCCACGCCTGCCTGCCCCGCCCGCGCCGATCGCCGTCGACAGCCGCCCGTGCGGGCGAGGTGGGGGGATAATACTCCGGGTCAAACCAGCATGGATAAGTGGCTGCAAAAATCGCGGAGTGCCCAGTAATTGCAGGGATCTCCGGGAATGAGGAAGTGTCACGCGAAGCCGACTCACATCTGCGCGCGTGGCCGCCCCCTTCCGTCGCTATCGCGACATCTTCCCCGTACGCTGCGCTACGGGAGAAGGACCGACCGCTCGCGCCTCGGCCTATTATGGCACCATACAACCTTGCCTCACCCGGTCCTATGCTGGCATAATACCCATATGCAGCAACAAGCACTCTCCGCCATCGTCGCCTGGGTCCGGCTGGATGCCGCGATCCAGGGATTCAATCAGACCTTGCGCAAACAATTCGGGATCACGGGGCTACAGCTCGCGGTCCTGCGCATCCTCGGCGAGCGGCCAAGCCTGCCGCTGGCGGCACTGCGCAAATCGCTCGTGATGCATCCGGCCACGCTCGGGCAGTCGATCGACGAATTGCGCGTGATGGAGCTTGTCACCGTGACGCGCGACCAGCGCGACAAGCGGGCGCGAATCGTCGCGCTCACCGACAAGGGCCGCGAGCTGATGGCGCGGGCGCCCATCGCGGGGCCGGTGCGGCTGCGCGCGATGGATCATGACGTGCAAAAGCTCGACCGGCTGAAGGCGGCATTCGAGGATGCGATCGGCCTTTTCGGCCTCGAGGGCTATGTGGATGGGGGTGAGCCCAAATGAGCGATCTCGAAAGCCTCCCCAATCGGTGACGTGCTGGCGGGCCGATTGAAGGCTAAAGGCGTTGGGACCGCCGAGGCGCTGCTGAAAATCGGCGACGCCAGGGCGTTTGCAAAGATTCGCGCCGGCCTGCCCGACGATGCCTGCACCCATACCCGGCTGGCGCTGGCCGGTGCGGTCCGCGGCGTCCGCTGGCACAGCCTTGACCAGGCTTTGCGCGAGAAACTCACCGCCGAGGCGAAACATCCATAATATGCCTTGACAGGAATATGCTGAATATCGCATATGGTCGGCATGACACCCTTTAACGCTATTGCCGACCCGGTTCGGCGCCAAATCCTCGGGCTCCTCATGCAGGGCGAGCAGCCGGCCGGTGCGCTGGTCGATGCTCTGAAGTTGCCGCAGCCCAATGTCTCAAAACATCTTAAGGCGCTACGTGAAGCGGGGCTGGTGCAGACGCGGATCGACGGTCCGCGCCGGCTCTACAGCCTCGATCCAACACCGCTGGTCGAGCTCGATGAGTGGCTGCGGCCGTACCGCGAATTCTGGGCGCGCAAGTTCGCCGCCCTCGATGAACACCTCAAACGGAGTGATTGAAATGCACGACACGATGGACCTCGGCACCTACACACGCCGTGCCGACGGCAAGCTCGATATCCGCTTCGAGCGGACCTACCCGCGACCGGTCGGAACGGTGTGGGCCGCGCTGACCGAGCCCGAGCGGCTCGCCGACTGGATGGGTAAGAGCAGCGTCGAGCCGCGCGTCGGCGGCAAATTCCTGACCATCCAGGACTCGGCCGCGCCGATGACCGGCGAAGTCCGCGTGTGGGAGCCGCCAAAGGTGCTGGAGTTCTCCTGGTCCAACAAGGACGCGCCGGATTCGGTGGTCCGCTACGAGCTCACGCCCGACGGAAAGACAGGCACGCGCATGGTCTTCACCCAGAAGGGTGTGCTGCCAGGTCGCAGCGCATTGATGATGCCCGGCTGGCAATGGCTGTTCGACCGCCTCGCCAACGTCCTCGAAGGCAAGGCCGGAACGCTTTCGGGCAAGAACTGGAGCCAGTGGCAGCAGGTCTATCTGCCGACGCTCAAGACCGAGTTCCCGGACGTGCAGCTGCAGGTCTAGAACGGCACTCTTTTCGCGCGGAGCTAAATGCCGCCGCGCGAAAAATGCGTGAGCTCGCGCACCACCTGTCCGACCTTCCACTGAATGCCGGATTCGTTCGGATTGCCCTCGGCATCGAAGATGTCGGGGGCCGGCCCGAGGCCCAGCAGGGTCGGGGTCACCAGCGTGCCGACCTTGCTGAGGGAATCGCGCAGATGGCTGAGCGCGAAAATCGTCGCATATTTGCCGTCGCTGACGCCGCCGATCCCCCAGACCGCGTGCTTGAAGGGATTCGGCTTCTCGCGGCTGACCCAGGCCAGCGTGTTGACGACCAAGGGCGGCGTGCTGCCATTATACTCGGGTGTAATCAGAACGACGATATCGGTCGACCGGAAGATATCGGCGAGACGCTTGGCCGCTTCCGGTGAATTGCCCGCGTCCTCGATGTCCTGGTTGAAGATCGGCATCTCGAAATCCGCGAGGCTGAGGTCGGTGACGGCAACGCCCGCCTCGCGCAGCTTCCTCGACATATGCCGCCGCAGCATCTCGTTGAACGAGCCGGTACGCAGCGACCCGCAGAGGGTGATGGCAGTCTTCTGGAGCGGCGTTTCAGTCACTCGCTGCTACGCGTCAAAGATCTTGCTGAGCTTGGCAAAGAACCCATCGCTCGTGGGCGAGGTATCCTTCGTCGTGAGCTTGTGGAATTCCTCGAGCAGTTCGCGCTGGCGCTTCGTCAATGCTTGGGGCGTCTCGACGTCGAGCTGCACGTAGAGGTCGCCGGTATCCTTGCTGCGCAGCACCGGCATGCCTTTGCCCTTCAGCCGAACGCGCTGGCCGGGTTGCGTGCCGGGCGAAACCTTCACCTTGGCGCGCTGGCTGTCGAGCGTCGGCACTTCGAACTCGCCGCCGAGCGCTGCGGTGGTCATCGCAATAGGAACTCGCGCGTAAAGGTCCGCGCCATCGCGATGGAAGAGGTCGTGCGGCTTGACGGAAATGAAGATGTAGAGATCGCCCGGCGGTCCACCACGCAAACCGGCTTCGCCCTCGTTCGCGAGGCGGATGCGCGTGCCATCCTCGATGCCCTTGGGGATATCGACGCTCAGCTTGCGGTTCTGCTGGCGACGGCCCTGGCCGCCGCAATCGGTGCAGGGGTTTTCCATCATCGTGCCGCGGCCCTGACAGACCGGACAGGTGCGCTCGATGGTGAAAAAGCCCTGCGCCGCGCGCACCTTGCCCGCGCCATTGCAGTGCCGGCAGGTGGTGACGCCCGTACCCGGCTTGGCGCCGGAACCGTCGCAGGTCGTGCAGGTAACCAGCGTTGGAACGTCGATCTCGACGGTGCGGCCCAGGAAGGCTTCCTCAAGACTGATCTCGAGATTGTAGCGCAGGTCCGAACCACGCATGCGTGCCTGCTGGCCACCGCCGCGCCCGCGCTGGCCGCCCATGAAGTCGCCGAAGATGTCCTCGAAGATATCCGACATCGACGACGTGAATTCGGGTCCGAACCCATTGGCGCCGCGGCCACCGAAGCCCCCGCCGTTTTCGAATGCCGCGTGACCGAACCGGTCATAGGCGGCGCGCTTCTGGGGGTCCTTCAGCGTGTCGTAGGCTTCGTTGATTTCCTTGAATTTGTGCTCGGCATCATGGTTGCCGGGATTGCGGTCCGGATGGAACTGCATGGCGAGCTTGCGATAGGCGCCCTTGAGGGCCGCTTCGTCGGCCCCCTTCTGCACCCCCAGCACATCGTAGAAATCGCGTTTCGCCATCGCCTGCCGTCTTATACGCAAACGGGGGTGCCGCAGCACCCCCGCCCGATTGGTTCACCAAAACTTCGGCATCAGGCCGACTTCTTGTCGTCCTTCACTTCCTCGAAGTCGGCGTCGACGACATCGTCGTCCGCCGGCTTCTCGCCGCCCGCGGCTTTCGCCTCGGCCTCGGCCTGCGACGCCTTATACATGGCCTCGCCCAGCTTCATCGAGGCTTCGGCGAGCGCGTTGGTCTTGGCTTTGATCGCCTCGGCATCCTCGCCATCGATAACGCCCTTCAAATCGGCAATCGCGGACTCGATGGCGCTCTTTTCGTCGGCCGAAACCTTGTCGCCATAATCCTTGAGCGATTTTTCGGTCGAGTGGATGAGGCTCTCGGCTTGGTTCTTGGCTTCGACGGCTTCGCGCTTGGCTTTGTCGGATGCAGCGTTGGCTTCCGCTTCCTTGACCATGCGGTCGATGTCGGCGTCCGAAAGGCCACCCGAGGCCTGGATGCGGATCTGCTGCTCCTTGCCGGTGCCCTTGTCCTTGGCCGAGACATTGACGATGCCGTTGGCGTCGATGTCGAACGTCACCTCGATCTGCGGCACGCCGCGCGGCGCCGGCGGGATGCCGGCGAGATCGAAATTGCCCAGGAGCTTGTTGTTGGCGGCCATCTCGCGCTCGCCCTGGAACACGCGGATGGTCACCGCGCTCTGGTTGTCCTCGGCGGTCGAGAAGGTCTGGCTCTTCTTGGTCGGGATGGTGGTGTTGCGATCGATCAGGCGCGTGAACACGCCGCCCAGCGTTTCGATGCCGAGCGAAAGCGGGGTCACGTCTAGCAGCAGCACGTCCTTGACGTCGCCCTGCAGCACGCCCGCCTGGATGGCGGCGCCGGCAGCAACGACTTCGTCGGGGTTGACGCCCTTGTGCGGCTCCTTGCCGAAGAACGACTTCACCACCTCGATGACCTTGGGCATGCGCGTCATGCCGCCCACCAGCACGACCTCGTCGATCTGGCTGAGCTGCACGCCGGCATCCTTGATCGCCTGCTTGCAGGGCTCGACGGTCTTCTGGATGAGGTCGTCGACCAGCTGCTCGAACTTGGCGCGGGTGAGCTTCATCGTGAGATGCTTGGGACCCGACGCGTCCGCCGTGATGAAGGGCAGGTTGATTTCGGTCTGCGTCGCCGAGCTCAGCTCGATTTTGGCCTTTTCGGCGGCTTCCTTGAGCCGCTGCAGCGCGAGCTTGTCCTTGCGCAGGTCAATGCCCTGATCCTTCTTGAACTCGTCGGCGAAATAGTCGACCAGCCGAATGTCGAAATCCTCGCCGCCGAGGAAGGTGTCGCCATTGGTCGACTTCACCTCGAACACGCCGTCGCCGATCTCGAGCACGGAGATATCGAAGGTACCGCCGCCAAGGTCATAGACCGCGATGGTGCCGGACTGTTTCTTGTCGAGGCCATAGGCGAGCGCTGCCGCCGTCGGCTCGTTGATGATGCGCAGCACGTCGAGCCCGGCGATCTTGCCGGCGTCCTTGGTGGCCTGACGCTGGGAATCGTTGAAGTACGCTGGAACGGTGATCACCGCCTGCGTGACCTTCTCGCCGAGATAGGCCTCGGCGGTTTCCTTCATCTTGGTGAGGATCATCGCCGAGACTTCCGACGGCGAATATTTCTTGCCCTCGACCTCGACCCAGGCGTCGCCATTGTCCGCCTTGACGATCTTGAACGGGACGAGCCCCTTGTCCTTGGTGACCATCGGGTCGTCATAGCGCCGGCCCATCAGGCGCTTGACCGCGAACAGGGTGCCTTCAGGGTTGGTGACTGCCTGGCGTTTCGCCGACTGGCCGACGAGCCGCTCGCCGTCCTTGGTGAAGCCCACCATCGAGGGCGTCGTCCGCGCGCCCTCGGAATTCTCGATGACCTTGTAGTTGGTGCCTTCCATCACTGCGACGCAGGAATTGGTGGTGCCCAGGTCAATACCGATAACTTTAGCCATTACGTGCCTCTTTCCTAAGCGAACCCGGACCGCTGAACTCCAAAGACTTCGGCAGTTGAGCTGACCCCTCGCGGGGTGTCGGGTTCCTCGCTGAATTTGGGATTTGACCCGGTGTCCCGAGCCTTGCGGCGTATATAGGGGCGGGGTTTTTGCCCCGCAAGCGGCGCCGGCCTTATTTTGGCCCGCTGCGTCGGTGCCTCTGCCCTACGCCAGGCAGGCGCCGTTGGACGCGCCGGGCGCGATATGATTTAACGCCGCCGTCCCAGAGGAACCGCTCCATGCACCGGCACGCCCTTGCTCTCGCCCTCCTTCCGGCGCTGCTCGCCACCGGCGCGCGCGCCCAGACCGTCGGCGACGATGTGGTCAAGACCTTGTGGTGCGGCGAGGCCTTCACCGCGCTGTTCGCGACCGAGCAGGCGCAGATCGACGCCCAGACCAAGCCCATCTACGACGCCTTTGTCGCGGCCGCCGCCAAGCTGGTCGAGACCGGGACCCAGGGCTACCTCGATGCCGGCTATACAGAAGAGCAGGTCACCAAGATCAAGGCCGACCTCGTCGTCGAAGTCACCCCGATCGTGACCAGCCAGGGCCAGGCCGGCAAATTCAGCCCCGACGAGTGCAATCCCGTCCTCCACAAGGTCCTCGTCCTGCCCGCGTCCTCGTCCGAGCCGGCGGCCTCTACGTCCGCCCCCGATGCGTCGTCGGCCCAGTGATCCAGCCTTCCCCGCGCCCTGCCGGCGCCCCCCAAAGGAAACGAAATCTCATGCACAAGCTGATCCTCGCCCTGGCCATATTGCCGGCGCTCGCCGCCACGGGCGCCCGCGCCCAGACCGTTGCCGTCGACGTCTCGGAAGCCCTCTGGTGTTCGGAAGCGTTCACGGTGCTGTTCGCCAACGAAAAATCGGCCGTCCCCGCCGAGCAGATGGACCAGTTCAACCTCTATGTGGCCGCAGCCGGCAAGCTGATGGACAAGGCCAACCAGGATTATCTGGCCGCGGGCTTCACCCAGGACCAGATCGACAAGCTCAAGACCGATCTCGTCGTCGAAGTGACCCCAGCCGTGACCACCGGCGCGCAGGGTAAGTACGGCCCGGACGATTGCAACCCGCTGCTTGGCCCATATTTGCCCACGCCCCCCGCGAGCGCCAGTGTTGCGCCGGAGGCAAGCTCGGCGCCCGCCCCTGCTCCCGCGAGCTCGTCGTCGGCGCAGTAGACCGATGCTCCAGCTTCGAGCCGGCGACGCCCTGATCGTCGTCGACATCCAGTACGACTTCCTCCCCGGCGGCAGCCTTGCCGTTGCCGGGGGCGACGAGATCATCGCGCCCATCAATGCGCTGGCGCGCAAATTCACCAATGTAATCCAGACCCAGGACTGGCATCCGGCGGGCCATATCTCGTTCGCGAGCCAACATCCGGGCAAGCAGCCCTTCGAGGTCATCGAGCTGCCCTATGGGCCGCAGGTGCTCTGGCCCGACCATTGCGTCATCGGCACACGCGGGGCCGAGTTCGACGCGCGGCTCGATATCCCCCACGTGCAGACCATCATCCGCAAAGGCTATCGGAAGTCGATCGATTCCTATTCGGGGTTCAAGGAGAACGACCACACGACCCGCACGGGCCTGGCGGGCTATTTGCTCGAGCGCGAGATTTCGCGACTGTTCCTCTGCGGCCTCGCCACCGATTTTTGCGTCGGCTGGACGGCGGAAGACGGGATCGCCTCGGGCTTTGAGTGCGTGCTGATCGAAGACGCGTGCCGGGCGATCGACACCAATGGCTCGCTGGCAGCGGCGTGGGCGCGGATGAATGCGGCTGGGGTGAAGCGGGCGACGATGGGCGAGATCGGTTAAGCGTTCTTGTCGATGTGCTCTTCGCCCGCGGCCGGAGCAGGCGCGCCCTTGGCGACACCCACCATCGCGGGCCTGAGCACCCGGTCGCCGATGGCGTAGCCGGTCTGGACCACCTGCACCACCGTGCCCTCGGGGCGGGTCGGATCGGGAACTTCGAACATCGCCTGGTGCTTGTGCGGATCGAATTTCTGGCCTTCCGCCTCGATCGGCTTGACGCCATGCACGGCCAGCAGCCGCTGCATCTCGCGCTCGGTG
>Ga0207649_10001863_pt1 | contig 12046 bp, 13 predicted proteins | sample KBSC43metaG_FD_184317 | JGI IMG/M metagenome (GOLD analysis project Ga0207649, IMG submission 184317) | Corn rhizosphere microbial communities from Kellogg Biological Station, Michigan, USA - KBS C4-3 metaG (SPAdes) (version 2) | ecosystem: Host-associated > Plants > Roots > Rhizosphere > Soil ... | reverse complement strand
GTTGGTGGGTGGGACCGAATCCATGTCACGCCTTCCCTACTATTTGGATGGCGCTCGCTGGGGCTACCGGCTGGGCGATCAGGAACTCGTCGACGGCATGTATCGCGACGGCTTCTTCTGTCCGCTCGCCAAGATGGTCATGGGTGAAACCGCCGAAGTCTTGGCCGAGCAATACAAGATCTCTCGCAAAGAACAGGACGAATTCGCCCTTGTATCCCAGCAGCGTGCCGCCGCCGCCATCGGCACCGGACGATTCGACGCCGAGCTAGTCCCGGTAATGCTCGAAACCCGTAAGGGCAAGACGACATTTTCGCGCGATGAACATCCCTTTCTCGATGCAACGATTGAAAAGATGGCAAAACTTCCTCCCGTATTCTCGAAGACGGGCACGATCACCGCGGCCAACTCTTCGGGCATCACCGATGGCGCGGCTGCCATCGCGTTGGCGGGCGAAAATTTCGTCAAAGCAAATGGACTCAAGCCTCTCGCACGTATCTCTGCCTTTACTTCCGTAGGCGTTGATCCCCGAATTATGGGCATTGGCCCTGTTCCTGCCATCAGGAAGCTGGAAGCAAAGCACAAACTCCCATTGAAGGACTTCGATCTCGTCGAATTGAACGAGGCGTTTGCCGCGCAGGTTCTAGCGTGTGATCGTGATCTTCACTTCGATAGCGAACGGCTCAATGTCAATGGAGGAGCGATCGCCCTCGGCCATCCAATCGGATGCACCGGTACCCGAATCACGGTCACTCTGCTTCACGAGATGTTGAAGAGAAAAGCAAGACGTGGCCTCGCGACCCTCTGCGTAAGCGGGGGGATGGGCATGGCATTAGCGATTGAAAACGTGGCCTGAATACGATGGACCCGCAATTTCGTATCGCCCGTGAAGACGACGCACCCCTCCTCCTGGCGCTCATGCAGCAGTACTATGCTTTTGATGGCCACCATTGGCACGAGAATCGAGCGCGCGAGGCGCTGCTCAATCTTCTATGCTGCTCGCAATATGGACTCGCGTGGTTGGTGCTCGACGCCGAGACTCCCGTGGGTTACATCGTGCTTACATTTGGATACAGTCTCGAATTTCTTGGCCGCGATGCCTTCATTGACGAGTTCTTTCTTCTGCCGTCCCATCGCGGCCGCGGCTGGGGAAAAAAGACTCTTGCCTTCGTCGAAGAGCAGGCTCGTCACAACGACGTCCGTGCGATTCATCTCGAGATAGTTCGAACCAATGACAACGCTAAACGCTTGTACGGCAAGACCGGCTTTGTCGACCGCAATCACTACTTGATGTCGAAGAAAATTGCATCTGAGCCCGCATAGCGCACGGTCTGACTAGCGATACGGACAGAAGGCTGACTTGTGATCGCCGGGAGCCCGCACCTTTCCGCTATACTCACTCTGAACTCCGAGAACCCGCATGACGCTTTCCGCAGTCATCGTCGACGACGAACAACTGGCCCGCGATGAACTCGCCTACTTACTCAAGGGCGTCGATGACATAAACGTCGTGGCCCAGGGCAAGAATGGCCTCGAAGCGGTCAACTTGATTCGCGAACACAACCCCGATCTTGTCTTTCTCGATGTCCAGATGCCGGGGCTCGATGGATTCGGCGTCATCAAGAAATTGCTCGACCGCAAAGTTCCGCTACCGAAGATTGTGTTTGCCACCGCATTCGACCAGTACGCGGTGAAAGCATTCGAAGTGAACGCAGTGGACTACCTGCTGAAGCCATTCGACAAGAAGCGAGTCGCCCAGTCCGTCCAGAAAGCCCGGTCCAAGATCGATTCCGCCGGCGCCTCAACCGAGCGTCTGGAAACCTTGGTCCGGATGCTCGAACAGCAGAAACCGCAAAGCGCAAAGATTCTAATAAAGGCCGCTGGAAGACTCTTCCTCGTCGATCAGAAAGATATCTGCTTCGCCTCCATTGAAGACGGAGTGATCTCGGTTTTCACTTCGGGTCCGAACGGAATCGAAGGCCAATCCAACTGCCGTACCCTCGAAGAATTATTCGAAAGCCTGGACGAAAATGTCTTCTGGCGCGCGCACCGCTCCTACCTGGTGAACATCAATCACATTCGCGAAGTGGTGCCTTGGTTCAAGAGTTCTTATCAATTGCGCATGTCCGATAAGAAACAAACCGAGGTCCCCGTCAGCCGCGCACAAACAAAACGCCTGCGCGACCTCTTCGGCCTCTAAAACCGTTCACACCTCGCTGGACGAATTCCCCTAAGCTTCCGCGCAAAAAAAATGGCGACCAGAATTTACCTGATCGCCGAAGGAGGACACTGCACCTCTGTCGCAGGGGGGTCCGTTATGCGACGAGAGCTTCCAGAGCCAGCCGGTTTCGAATCACCATCGTGGAACCTTCCAGCCGGATCAATTCTTTCTTCTTCAATTCACTTAATAAACGCGTCACCGTCTCGCGCGATGTTCCAATCATCTGCGCCATCTCTTCATGTGTGAAGGTTGAGCGGATGCGAACTTCTTTCCCTTCCTGTCCAGCGCTCCACGACAGGATGAGCCGCGCCAACTTGCCCGCCGACGATCGAGCCATAATGATGTCTTGCACGTCGCGGAAAGCAGCCTGAAATTCAACGCTCAGTGCTTTTGCCGAATGCAGCCCAGCCTCGCCATTGCGCCGCAGAAAATCCAGCAATGTCTCTCGTTCAATAAAGTTGACTTGGCAGGGTCGAGCGGTCTCCGCCGTTAGCTCACAAACCGATCCCGACAGGATCGCGCTAAGTCCGAGCACCTCTCCCGGCCCTGCAACTTTCAGAATCAAAATTCTTCCCGATGCAGACGTCGTCGACAACTTCACATGGCCAGAACAAACAACGTAAATTCCGCGTGGCCTTTGACCTTCCACGAATAGCAATGCTCCCGAAGGAAAAATGCTGTGGTGACCGAGCCGATCGAATTGCCCTTGCAAGCCTGGGGAAAAGCTGCAAAAGCTATTCTGCCGACGGAGCGTGCAATTCACACAGTCTTCCACCATCTCCAGCCCATATGGACTGTTCATTCTTTAATCTCCTAACGCGAAACCGCTCGGTGCATACGACCGCGAATCTGCAGAGTCGCTAACTGGCTTCTTTGATATAGAAGGTGGCCTGACCGGCCGCGCATAACCCGCAACACACGTCAGAAGATCGAGGGCCAATGCTCGCGCCTCTGCACCCGCTGCCTTCGTAGCGCGTATCAATTCCCAACCAGCGTCCAAGTCTCGATCGACTCGCCATGCGATTGCGCACGCGAACAAAAAGAGTGGGTCTTGCTGATTGTCTGGAATGAAAGACTCAGTGTCGTCCTCAAACACTCTTACTGGTCCCTTCCATTTCGGCGGTAGACCTGGGGGAGGTCGGTCCATTCATCGTTTGGCACGCGGATGCCCAGAACGGAACTCACCGCAACTATCTCTGGAAGAAACCTTTAGGATGCTTCGAGTGCCGAAACAGGAGAGAAAGTGTGACGAAAGGCTGGCCTCGAGACCACAGTTCGGCAGGAAGAAAATCTATCGCACGTAGTCTTCTCGCGTGATTCCAAGCTTCTGCATCTTGTATTGCAACGTCGTTCGCTTCAACCCGAGTCGCGCTGCCGCTCCTCGCGGCCCCGATATGACGCCGCGGGCCTCCCGCAGCACCCTCACGATGTGTTCTTTCTCGGCCGCGTGCAACGTGGTCGGGCTCTCGTCATCTTCCACCAACGTGGCGAGCTCGGCTAAAGGCGCTCGCAAAACTGTGCCTTCGGTCAGAATCACACTTCGCTCCATGAAATTCTCCAGCTCGCGAACATTCCCCGGCCAGTTCCAGCGTCGAAACGCATTCATCGCCTCGTTTGGGATCGTCTCGATGCTCTTATCCATCCGCTTCGCAAACTTACGTACAAAATGGTGGACTAACGCCCCGATATCCTCGGGACGCTCTCTCAAGGGAGGCAAGCGCACCGGAAACACATTGATCCGGTAAAACAAGTCGCGCCGGAACGCTCCTTCCGCCACGGCCGTAGCCAGGTCCCGATTCGTGGCCGCAACCAGTCGAACGTCCACCCGGATGGTCCTCGTACTGCCTAATCTCTCAAATTCCTGGTCCTGCAAAACACGAAGCAACTTCGGCTGCATCTCGGGCGGGATGTCTCCAATCTCATCCAGAAACAGCGTGCCCCCGTGCGCCAACTCGAGCCGCCCCACCTTCTGGCTGATCGCGCCTGTGAACGCTCCTTTCTCGTGGCCGAAGAGTTCACTTTCAAGCAAGCCGGTCGGAATCGCTGCACAGTTGAGTTTGATGAAGCTGTTGTTTTTGCGCCGGCTCATCTTGTGAATCGCACGCGCAATCAGCTCTTTGCCAGTTCCAGTCTCGCCCAGAACAAGTACTGTCGCACCGCTGGTCGCGACCGTCGCAACCTGGTTCAGTACCTGTTTCAGCGCCGGGCTCGTGCCCACGATCTCTTCGAAATGCAGCTCGCTCTGAATCTGGTCTTCGAGATAGAGTTTTTCTTCTTCCAACCGGTCTTTCAGTTCATTGATTTCTTTGTAAGCTCTCGCATTCTCCAGAGCGATCGCCAGCTGTGCCGCTACCTGCCCCAACAACTCGTGATCCTGCACCGAGAAAGCACCATCCTGTTTGCTCCCAATATTGAGTGCACCAAACACTCCCTTGGAAGTCATGAGTGGCATCGAACGCACGGTACGGATCCCGTTCTCGATCACATGGTTTGCAGCCGGAGAATTCAAGTCCGCCAGGTCTTGATGGTTGAACGTCCGAGCTTGACGATCCGAGATTGCGTGGATGGCCAGCGTTTCCTCCGCAGACACATTTCGTCCCGGTTCAACCACCGTTCCAGTCTCAGGCGACGCAAGAATTACAATCTTCATCGTCCTTTGGTCATCGTCATAAAGCGTGACACCCGCAAAATCATGGGGCACCACTCGCGTCACGCATTCTGAAATCTGCGGCAGCAGCGTCCTCATCTCCAGACTCGACCCCAAGGTTCGGTTAACATCGACCAACGCTCGTAACCTTTCCCGTTCCTCGCGCAGCAACTTGTGAGTGACGGCGTTGTCGACCGCCAGCGCAATCAGTTTCGCAACTTGCTGCAGAAACCGCACATCCGCTGTGTCATACGCGTCGACATGATCGGTGCCAACCCCAATCGCGCCCAGCCTGCGATCGCCCTGTGTCATCGGCAACATGCAATAAGACTTCACCCCGGCAGCCCTGAGGTAGTCATGAATGGCTGGGAAACGATCTTCCAATTCAAGGTCTGGCATCAAGAGAGGCTTCTGATTGGACCATACCCATCCGCTCACCGAATGTTCCATCATCAGTTCGGAAGGCATCTCCGGAACCTCAGCGCCTTCCCAAACCTGGATTCGCATCACATTTTTCAGCGGGTCGTGCAGGATGAAAGTGACGAACGAACAATCCGCCACCTCTCTTACTCGCGTCGAAAGCTCGTGGAAAAGTTCAGGGAGCGTAAGACGGCCGGCAATCAGATCGGCCATCTGGAGCAGAGCTTCATATCGTTCGATGACAGGGGCCGGTTCTTTTAGCCGCGGTTCGTTTGGCATCTTTCGAGAATTCTTTCTTCTCTATTTCAAGGCGCGCGAAGCACGACTTTGCATAAGAGCCAGGCCCAAGCGAATGAATCCACCCAAGGCACAACCAACCACGTCGCTAATCGGTTGCAACAGTTTCTTGAGCAATTTCAGCGCTTTGACTCGGTTCAAAGCGAGAGAGCCGCAGCCCTCTGACCGACACTTCCTGGCCCGGCAGTCGGACCTGGCCGACCGCATCACCGTGCATTCGAGGAAGAGCGCTACTTGCGTTGCCTAAGCTGAGCGACAACAGATGAGCGCGGGTGCACGGTAACTACAGATATACTAATCGCATCAAGAGATATTTCAAGCGCTATTCAAAAGTTGGTTCCGGTCGGTCAAGTGGTGTCAATCAGCGATCAAGGAAGTTTCTAAATGGCTCGTGGATGGGAAAGTAAGTCAGTGGAAGCTCAACAAATGGAAGCTTCCGAGCGAAAGCCCGATGCCCGGCGCAAAGTCCTCAGCCCGGAACAGGCCGCCCAAGCTCGGCAAAAGGCTGTCCTTTTACTGTCCAGAAAACAGGTGGTCGCGCAGCTTGCATCTTCTACTAACCCCAAGCAACGCAGCATGTTAGAGGCCGCTTTGGCCGACCTGGACCGACAACTCACCGATGCCGGGTAGCCCTTCCCGTCCCACGAAACTCAGGTTCAGCATCCGACAGGCTGTCGTATAATGAGGCGTCGATGAAGGCCTACGTTTACGTGTCTCTCAAGAAGAGCGTCTTGGATCCCCAGGGAAAGACCATTCAGGGTGCTCTCAATAAGATGGGCTACAAGGGTTTGCAGGATATTCGACAGGGCAAATATTTCGAAATCAGCCTGAACGGCGGTCTCTCCAAAACTGAGGCTCAAGCCGAAGTCGAAAAGATGGCGCGCGAGGTCCTGACCAATCCTGTGATCGAAGAATTTCGCTACTCCCTCGAGGACTGACTCCCTTGCTTACGTTAAAAGACCCGAACCTCGCTTAGGCGAGCGTCATCTATCTACACGAACTCGGTTTCCCCACCGACTAAGGAGTCTTACCGATGTGTGGCATTGTGGGCTACGTTGGGAAAAAGCAGGTTGTGCCCGTCATTATCGAGGGCTTGCGCCGTCTTGAGTATCGCGGTTATGACTCGGCGGGCATCGCCGTCGCAGGCAATGGGGACGGGCTTCAAATCCGCCGCGCCGAAGGAAAGTTGCGCAACCTCGAAGAAGTGATCCGGCTCAAGCCCCTCGACGGCACCTACGGCATCGGTCACACGCGTTGGGCCACTCACGGACGTCCAAGCGAAGAAAACGCGCACCCCCATCGTGATTGCACGGGCAAGATCGTCGTGGTCCACAACGGCATCGTAGAAAATTACCTCTCATTAAAAAGAACGCTCATTGAAGCGGGACATAAGTTCACCACTGAGACCGACACCGAAATCATCGCGCACCTGGTCGAGAAACATCTATTCAAAAGCGACAATGGACACCGCCCCAACCTTGAAGAAGCAGTCCGCAAAACCGTAAAAGAACTTTCCGGCGTCTTCGCGCTCGCAGTCATCTCAATCGACGAGCCAAACAAGATCGTCGCCGCGCGCAATGGGCCGCCGGCGGTCATCGGACTGGGCAACGAGGAATACTTTGTCGCCTCCGATGTGCCCGCAATTCTGTATCACACGCGCGATCTTTTTTTTCTCGCTGACGGAGATCTCGCCGTCATCACCCAAAGCGGCGTGAAGCTCACCGACTTTGATGGCAACCCGATCGAACGCCAGGTCCAGCACGTGACTTGGGATCCGATCATGGCGGAAAAGGGCGGCTTCAAGCACTTCATGCTCAAGGAAATCTACGAGCAGCCCCGCGCCGTCCGCGACACCACGCTGGGCCGCGTTTCTCAGGATACCGGCCACGTTTTCCTCGACGAGATGCAGATCTCAGAGGCCGAATTCCGCGCCGCTAAAAAGATCAACATCACCGCGTGCGGTACCAGCTGGCATGCCGGGCAAGCCGGCAAGTTCATGATCGAAAGCATGGCGCGCGTCCCCGTCGAAGTCGACTACGCCAGCGAGTGGCGCTATCGCGACCCGATCGTCTCGCCTGACACCATCACGCTCGTCATCTCTCAGTCCGGAGAGACCGCCGACACCATCGCCGCCCAGCGCGAGGCCAAATCACGCGGGTCGAAAACACTTGCGATCTGTAACGTCGTCGGTTCCATGATCACTCGCGAAGCCGCGGGAACGATCTACACTCATGCTGGACCAGAAATCGGCGTAGCTTCGACCAAGGCCTTTACCGGCCAGCTCACAGCGCTCTACTTATTCGCTCTCTATCTCGGACAAGTCCGCGGCACAATTTCTCCCGAGCAAGCCAAGAAAGCCGTTCAGGAACTTACTCATATCCCGGGCAAGCTCGAACAGTTACTTACACAGGAAGAATTGTGCGAGGAGTTGGCGAAGCAATACGTGCGTGCGCAGGACTTCCTGTTTCTCGGACGCGGCATCCACTACCCCATCGCCCTCGAAGGCGCGCTCAAACTAAAAGAAATCTCTTACATCCACGCCGAAGGATACCCAGCCGGCGAAATGAAGCACGGTCCGAACGCCCTCATCGACGAGAACCTGCCCGTGGTCGTCATCGCGACCAAAGACGTCAATCAGCCCGGTTCCCTCGTTCGCTATGAAAAGACGCTTTCCAACTTGAAGGAAGTGAAGGCGCGCTCGGGTAAAGTCATCGTGCTTGCGACCGAAGGTGACGAGGACGCCAAGGATGGCGCCGACCACGTCATCTACATTCCGGCCGCTCCGGAAGAATTGCTCCCAATCCTGGAAATCGTTCCACTCCAGTTACTGGCCTATCACATCGCAGTCCGCCGCGGATGCGACGTCGACCAGCCAAGAAACCTGGCAAAGTCCGTCACCGTGGAATAAACGTCAGCCAGCGGCAGTGGATTCGTTCCGCGCGTCACCCATTCAAGCCCGCTTTTGGCTTGAGTGGGAATGTTCGGCTGTCCCGTTCCGCGGCACACTGTACAAACGCGGCCCCACCATCTTTCTAATGGGTTACCGCTTCTAACGCGTGGCCCGTTTTTCGTTTTTCACGCGCGCCAACAATCTTCTTCCCTTCTCCGCGATCTTGCGAGCTGCGGCAGTCGTTTTCGGAACCGGCTCACCCCAGGCGGCCGCGGTGAGTGCAAAACGCGATGGCTTACCGTGTTTGTCGCGCAGCGGCGGCAACGATCCGCTACGACCATAGAAGCGAGCTGCCCAGCTTCCTTTGCGCCGCATTTCCTCCACGGTCATTTGACGCTCCGGCTTCTTCACGCCGGGCTTCAGATGCGCGCCTTCTTTGCGGAAAAACTCTTTCCGTCCTGCCGCCGTCAACCCGCCTCGAGGATCTTTCGACGTTGGCTTCGCCGCACGTTTCCTCAGAGATGTCTTCGAAGCACGTGAACGTTTCATGCCTTCGTACTCTTTCTCTTCGCTTTGGGCTTGCGAAGGTGTTGTGCCGCCTTGCGCGGACTTCCTGGATGAGCATCCTGCCAGCGATCCAACTGACGCTTTCGCGCCTGTCGGAAATCCTTCTCTTCGCTCGACTGACTTCCACCTGCCTTCGGTCTACAACTGCCCTGGCTATGTTGTTTCTTGCCGGACACCGGCTCGTACCCGGGCCAGCAACGACTTTTGCGTCGTTTCCTTTGAGTCTTTTTCATTCTCTTTTAGGGAAATCACGTCACCAGTCTAGTGACATAGCCCACAACGGCAATCGGGTGTTTCTGGTAAGCGCGACGCGATGGTCGCGGAGAAACATCAGATCTTCAGATGAGTCCAGTGGCCCAGCCTTGGCATGACCGGGGATGTTCGCTCCTACTTCAAAGTACTGGATAAAAATAATGTTTGAACAAATTTCGCTTTTTGCGGGGACACCACACTCAAATTGATTTAGTTACGGCAGCCCACTAATCTATGGTCTTCTCACAAAACGAATGACTGTTTCGCTATCCGTGGATGAAGCCTGAGTCAGGGTTGCGCACCAAAAAGACTGATTGGAGAAAATATGAGTACAGCACCCATCGCCTCCACCTACCAACGTGAACAGGAACTGCTGGGGCAAACCGTTCTTGTAATCGGCGGGAGCGCCGGCATCGGACTCGAGACGGCTCGCCGAGCCCGTGCGGAGGGAGCCAAGGTGATTCTCACTGCCAGGAACCCCGAACGCCTCAAGCGCGCAGCGAGCGACGTTGGCGCGCTCAGCTCTTCAGCCTTCGACGCCTCGGACGCCCTTGCGATCGAGCGCTTCTTTCGTGACCTGCCAATGATTGACCACGTGATGGTGACCGCGGGCCGGCCATACTATGGGCGCCTAGCCGATATGGACTTCGCAAAGATACGCGATCTTATCGGTGAGCACCTGTTACAAGCCTTGTATGTCGCGCGCAACGCTGCTAGCAAAGTAAGACCGGGCGGAACTCTAATCTTCATGGGCGGCACGGGCGGCCGCCGCCCAGCCCCCGGCATGAGCATCGCGGGCGCAATCACGGCTGCGCTCCCCTCGCTCACCGCTAACTTGGCCCTTGAAATCGCGCCCGTGCGGGTCAACCTTATTGCCGCTGGCTTCGTGGACACGCCTTTGTCGGCGGAACTGTTGGGCGACCAGCTTGATAAGCGTCGCAACCACCTTCGCAACACGCTTCCCATCGGACGCGTAGTCGGCCCGGCGGACGTGGCCGCGCTCGCCGTGCACCTCATGACCAACACCGCCCTCACAGGCGCAACCTACGACATCGACGGCGGACAGCAGTTCGTCGCCGCCTAGAGTATCCGGGTGGCCCACTCAAGCACGGTTTGGCTTGAGTGGGGTAGTTCTTTCGGCAAGATGACCCATGCATTCGTTGCGTTCTTTGACGAGTCGAGAAATGCTCAAGGGGTTGATTTTTCTCTAGCGCGACTCATGGCGATCAGTAGTACCCTCACAAGCTCAGGGAATTCCACTCGGGGGAATACTTGAATGAAAAGCAAGAGACTTGCCATCGTGACCGAAGCAGTGGTGGCTCACCACGTTACGCCAATCCGAATCAGTCTTCCTGTTGGGCTCCGCACCGCCGATGTAGTCAAAGCAACCATGCTCGTAGCCCGGAGCGCGTTCGACGACTTCGTGCGTGAAGATACCGCAGAGATTGACGAAAAACTGAAAGACATGGGCGTGCGCTGGAAGCTGTTGTGAAGCAAAAGTCGCCAACAATCCGGCACGGAATTAGCCTTTCTTTAATTCCGTGCGGCGGGCCCGAGATCAAAGGCACGAAACGCCTTCATCTCGCGATAGTATCTTTCACATTTGCGAACTGTTCTAACAAGCCACTTTCACCAACTGACATGGGGCAGGATGTTTGTTTGGGGGAGGTTGCTGGTGAAATTGCGATTTTTCACTAATTGTCAGACCCAGGAGGCTCGGACTCCCCATGTATCCTTTCAGCGGTTTCCCGCACAAGTGGCGACTCATCATCGAGTGCTGCTTCTATGTAGGGATTAGCAGCCTCTTTCGACGTCTCAACCAATCCGTAGAGCGCAGCCATCGAGTGACGTCCCAATGGTCTTGGGCGAAGGCCCTCGCTAAGACACTGAATTGCAGCCGGGTTTCGCAGGTGGTTACTTTCCACGTCAGGTTTAATTGCCGCCACGCTCCCGTGGGCGGAGCACCCTGCGCGATCAGAGAAGCACCCCTAGCAAGCACAACGATATGCAACGATACAGCCGCGATGTGAGATTGAGTCGCACGATGTCATTATCGCCCCACGGCGTAGTGAGTCAGTTGACGAAATGAGGCGATTTCACTCATTGAGAGTCTGTCCTACAATCCATCCCATGGTCCCAGTCGCAAACAACAGCTGGATGAAAGTAGTCAGCGTAGTCACTGGGATGGCAGCGTGCGCCTGTTTCTACTGCGCGCTTATGACGCTGCTGATGATTCCTGTCTACCCCGGTGACGCTTACCTAAACAAGTTTAGGCTTCTGTACGGGGCAGTGCCTGCATTGTTGAGCGTTGCCTTACCTGCGATTGCGGGCTGGCTGTGGAGTCGATCGGGGGGGCCAGCCAGCATCGAAACGTATGTTCAGCGGGCCTTTCTTGCGATGTTTGCGGGAGTTGCACTTTTCTTTCTATGCCTCATTGTGGTCGGCCATTTGAAGGGGTGGATGCCCTAGGCGTCGGCAATTCACGAATTGTTGTTAACGGGCGATTTCACTCAGAACTCTAGGGTATGGCCCTGCGCGGCGATGAAATGGGGTACCATGCCCGACATGAAGCGCGTTGCCACGGCCCTCATTTGCGGTGTTTTCCTGACAGCCATGATCTTCGCGGCCCACTTCACCGTGATGCACTGGTTCTCATGGAAGGACAAGCCGATAATGCCAAATGTTTTCACTTATTTCTTGCTGCCCGGCTACAACCTCGCCGCGGCGATCCCCCTCCCCTCGCCCTTTCGCCTCG
>Ga0207649_10001860_pt1 | contig 12062 bp, 9 predicted proteins | sample KBSC43metaG_FD_184317 | JGI IMG/M metagenome (GOLD analysis project Ga0207649, IMG submission 184317) | Corn rhizosphere microbial communities from Kellogg Biological Station, Michigan, USA - KBS C4-3 metaG (SPAdes) (version 2) | ecosystem: Host-associated > Plants > Roots > Rhizosphere > Soil ... | reverse complement strand
CAAAACCCACATCAAAGACTAAGGCAGCCAAGTAAAAAGCCAAATAGCCTCTCTATTTTGTTACGTTGAGCTTTATGAGGAATGTGCTCATTGCATTTGAGACAGGAGTATCATGACTTGCCGGACAACCACTACTACCGGTACTGATACCAGCTGCGGTAGCATTAGAGAGATACATCAGGGTAACTTCATCCGTTCCAATATAGCCTGCCTTCGGTTGGTAATTGTAGTAGACAGAACCGTTCTCATTCAATGCTTCACTGATTTGAAAATGTAAAGCTTGTTTATTAATGGTCAGCGAACCCGTGGATCCCGCAACAAAAGTGAATGTTTCGCCGGAAGCAATACTCGTCTCAATGGATTGGTTTGGTTGCGCCGGTGTGACCGATCTTCCGAGTTGTTCTTTTTTACAGGATATTATTAACACGAAGAGGAGTGATGCAGCCGCCGTGTAAACAAATGACTTCTTCATAGCAATTTGTTTTAACTAAATCTAAATTTATTTCAAGAAAATAAAAAATAAATCATGATTGTTTGCGTCCATGGAAAATATTTTTCTTATTTAGATTGGCAAGGATGATCATGGTGCTTTTATCAATTTAAAAACTTTCCCCGTTGTGCCCGACGGTCCCATGTTGCTGCTAACCGTAAGATATATCTCGCCATTGTTATCTTGCCCAAAACCTTTCAGGTAATAGCCGATATCATTTGGGTGATTTGTAAGATTGATCTCTTTGAAACCCCAATCAGTTTGTCCTGCTGGCGTGCTAATAAAGAGTTCCGCATCTGGTGTTCCGCTCCCCTGGCCAAAGCTTCCGAAAATATATTTGCCCTGGTATTCAGGTATAACGGTTCCGCGATATACATTACCTCCGATAATTGTTAGTGCACTGCCTCCCTGCGGATTTGAAGCATTATTTACCACGACTACTGGGTCTATAAGTGGATTATTAAAATTATCCATGGAGGGACAACTCGGCATTGTGGTTGTATTATCTGCCGCATTGAAACATGCCCTCCCTTCTTTCACATTCCATCCATAATTTCCACCCTTTGTTACAAGATCGATCTCCTCATATAAACCTTGCCCAGCATCACCGGCGATCAGGTCATGATTTCCTCCCATATCGAAAGACATGCGGAAAGGATTGCGAAATCCATACGCATATATCTCGTCAAGACCATCCTTACCTACAAAGGGATTGTCAGCCGGAATTCCATATGGCGATCCATTGTCGACATCAATGCGTAAAATGTTTCCAAAAAGATTTGCTTCGATATCCTGTCCATTGCCACCGGCATTAGCAGTATACCAGTCAGGCACATGACCTGTCGCAACATCATTGGCACCACCCCCATCACCAATGGAGATGTATAAGAAACCGTCAGCACCGAACGCAAGTGTTCCTCCATTGTGATTGCTTTGGAGATCATCCAATTCAAGTAGAATTTTTTCCGAACTCATGTCTGCAACATTTGCATCGGAGGCAGAAGCTTGAAATTCGGAGATGCGACTCAGATTATTGCCGGTGCGCGGGGGAAGTTGGTAATAAACATAAAATTTATGGTTCGTTGCAAACTGCGGGTGAAAGGCGAGCCCTAACAATCCCCGTTCATCATAGCTTGCGCTCAACGCAACCATTGTTGAAGTGACATCAATAAAAGGAGTTGATAATTTATTTCCAGTTTGATCAATGATCCAAATTTTTCCCACCTGGTCAAGTACAAATAGACGACCTGTATTATCCGGAGAAGCAACCACACCGATCGGAGATGTAAGTCCATCGGCTACTAGTTGCATATCAACTTTGGTGCTATCTGATGGGTTATTGTTGTTGTTACTGTCGTGCTTGTCGCAATTGGTCAGCACACCAAGAAAAATAATGAGGAAAACAAATGCCAGAAGGCGAGGAGCGCTTCTGATAAAGGGCTGAATGATCATTTTCATAATCCAGATTTGAGGAATAAATAACTATCCCCCGGGGAAAAATGATAATGGCCCGTATGGTTAAAGGTTAAGCTAGTAGGCTACTGCAATATTAATCGGTAGTAACGATAATAAGGTTGCTATGCCGAAAACCTCCAGTTCAACTTTCGGTAATTACTTTGCCGGAATGATCACGATATTTCTGTATTCAATCGGTTCATGGTCGCCCTGCAACATAATTGGTCCCGGTTCGCCTTCATTACTGTCAAGTGCGCCGCCAGTGATACCCGGTATCTCCTCGTTACAAATAATGGTCGTTCCATTTGCGACTATTGTTACCATCCGGCCCGTTAATGTAATATCATAACTCTGCCAATCACCCGGTTTCTTTGCGACCATTTCACTGGGTGATAAGAATCCATACACAGCCCCGAGCGAGCCTTTTTGAGGAGCTGTTTCATTATCCGCCAGGATCTGGACCTCGTATCGGCCCCTTAAATAAACTCCACTATTGCCATGTGTAGAATAACGAAATTCAACATGAAGCTTGAAATCAGTAAAGGTTGCATCTGTTACTAAATTAGAACCTGGAGCTGAACTTTTTAAAATGCCATTTTCAACCACCCACTGGTTTTTTTCTCCGGAAGCATGCCAGCCTGTTAGGTCAGTGCCATTTAAAAGTTTTATTGGCTTTCCCCACTTGGGTGTTGACGACCGTTTTAATGAAGGGGCACGAACGGCACTACAGTTATATATCTTCCCATTGGGGAAGGTTACAGTACCTGCAAGGCTATCACCCTGAAAGATCGCTTCAAAGGACAAGTCAATTCCTGTTTCCCATTGCGGAGGGATGGAAAAACTTACCTTCCCATTATTGAAATTCACTTTTGAGATCGGTCGTGCACTTCCACCGGGCCCTACAAATTGCCCTACCAAAGTATGTGTGCCAGAATGAACGATCTCGAGCCACGAGGGAATCATTTTTCCTGAATCAAAGACAGTGATATCCCAGCGTCCCTCAACAGATGTGGTATCTGGCGAAGCCTTTAATGTGGTTGTAAAAAGTGAAATAATGAGAGTGACCATTAGATACGATAGCAGTTTTCGCATGGCAATTGTTTTTTTGTAATTATTACTGCGATGAATTTAGTAAAAAAATAAACGTCAATCGTGAATGGTGAATGTGTCGTCGCACTTTTCACTTTTGACGTTTAACAACTTAATATGCATACACCACGTACCCCCATGGCTCTATTTTCCATTCTTTGTTTGTAAGTTGTTCGTTCGTTCCCATAAAAAGATTATGAGGATTACCCAGTAAACTGGTGTCATTTATCTTCACCGATTGTTCCTTCTCTGAAAGATTCAATATTACCAATATTTTTTTTCCACCACCTTCTCGTGTATAGGCGTATATGGCTTTGTCATCGCCAACGTTTACTTTTTTAAAACTTGCATCGGCCGCCAATGCAGGATTCTTTCTTAATTCAAGTAATATTTTATAAAATTTTGCCCTGTTGAAATTTTTAAATTGTATTGTGTCCTTGTAGAAAAAACTGATGCTGTCCAGTACCGGCTCTTCCTGCCCGCTATAGATCAACGGCACTTCATGAGGCATGGTTTGAGTGAACACCGCAAAAGGTGCATGAATGGCGCCGGGCATGGTGCCATAGTCAGCCTTGTTCCAACTATTCTCATCATGGTTGCTGGTAAAAAACATTTTTAATTCATTAGCCGGGAAAGCTGTATCAACATAATTGCGAACGCTATCCAATGCACTCGCTGCCCGCTCACCCTTTGCTATTTTTTTCATCATCTGGAACATGCCCCACGCATAGGTTGCATCAAAGCCATCCACATGCAACGAAGGTTTATCCGCTTCGGCCAACATAAAAATATCTTCTTTGGTTTTTTTCAACTCAGCAATACATTTCTTCCAAAAATCATCTGGCACGTCACCTGCCACATCACACCGAAAGCCATCAACATCTGAAACAGTGATCCAATACTTCATACTGCTGATCATACTGTCTTGCAAAGCCGGGTTCTTATAATCAAGCTTGCGTGTATCTGTCCAGTCATAGGGCACTGCCGGTTTGCCGGTGCTATCTTTTACATAAAAATCAGGATGCTCGGTGATCCAACGGTTATCGGCACCACTGTGATTGGGCACCCAATCAATGATCACTTTAAAACCCATCTCATGAGCATGTTTTACCAGCTCCTTCCAGTCATCCAGCGTTCCGAATTCAGGATTTATTTTAGTGTAGTCTGCCACGGCATAATAACTTCCCATTGCACCTTTGCGATCGGCCTTGCTGATAGGATTGATAGGCATGAACCAAAGTGTTTGCACGCCCATTTGTTTCAAACGATCAAGGTGTTTCTCAAAGGCTTTAAAGGTTCCCTCAGGTGTGTATTGGCGAACGTTGACCTCATAAATGTTTCCCTGCATGATCCAGTCCGGATGTCCATCAACGAGATTTGCTTTACCAGCAGAAGATCCGGGCGTTTCCGTTTTTGTTTTTTCAGATGAAGAATTGCAGGAAATGATGAAGAGAAAGATAACCGGTAAAATAATACATAGCGAACGGTGCATGGTAAAATTTATTTATTGACGGTAAAGATATTTTATAAAGTCCACTTAAGTCTGCGCGAGTATTGTATTACTTCAGAAGGCACCGGCATAAAAATTCCTTACATTCATCCCATGAAGAAACTGATTGTGTCCATTATTAGCTGCTTAATACTTTTCCCTTTATCGATTATTGCGCAAAGCAGGAATGCACCGGTCAAAGGAAAGCTATTTATTATCGGGGGCGGGGATAGGTCCACTGAACTGATGCAAACACTAATAGCCACCGCTCGTATGAAACCGAATGACTATGCAGTTGTTTTACCCATGTCAAGCGAATATCCGGATACTTCGTTCTATTATTTCAAAGAGGATTATGATCCCGTTTGCAAGAATGCCATCGTCTGTTTCAATTTCACAAAGCAAAACAGCAACAGCAAAAGCTGGTTGGATTCCCTGGAGCATGCGCGCCTCATTTTTATTACCGGGGGTGACCAGGCTCGCTTTATGAATATTGTTCTCAATTCACCTATTTACGCGGCCATACACACTGCTTACAAAAACGGAGCAACGATCGGGGGAACCAGTGCAGGCGCTGCTGTTATGAGTAAATATATGATCACGGGGAATCAGTTAAATGATACAAGTTATTCGGCCACATTTGCGGTTGTTCACGATAAGAACCTGGAAATAAAAGAAGGACTTGGCCTTTTAAGTTCAGCTATTATCGATCAGCATTTTATTGTGCGTAGCCGTTATAATCGTCTGCTTTCTGCCATCGCAAAATATCCTTCGCTTCCCTGTATAGGTATTGACGAAGCCACTGCCATAATTGTGCAAGGAGATGAGATAAAGGTAAGGGGTGAAAGCCAGGTTGTCGTTCTAAAACACCCCGAGCAGGTCCAGGTAACATCAAAAGGTCTTATTAAGTTTAAAGATCTTCAATTTAGTGTTTATACAGCAGGGGATACGTTTACTTTGAGATGACCGACAATGAGTAATGAGTAATCAGTAATGAGTAATAATGAGTAATGAGTGATGAGTGATGAGTAAAAGTGCGCATTACTCATCACCCATCACTCATTTTGGTACCACCATCTAAAGCTTAAAGGAATAAAAGGAGCAAAGTTTTCGTTTCTCCAGCCTTCCCTTGATAAAATTCTAAAAGGACGTGGTGCTGTTTTCCACTTGACAGCGTAACAACACTGTCTTCAAGCACTTTTTTCATTGATGATGACAAGTTTTCAATGCTAGTGGGAAGATGAGCGCAGTTTTGTAATTTCTTTGAATCCTTTTTGATGCATCAATGCCTGTCGCTTTTGCCCCGAATATTCTTTTGGAAACATCCTAAAAAATGGCATTTCGAAAAGCATCGGTTCGGCAGGAAAATTCTCGTTTGAATCCATGTTTACAAATTCACCTTTTGCGAGAAACGCTGAATGGTACGCCAGCTATTTTCAAAAATTATTTGATGGAATCCCTTCCGGGGTTCGTTGTTCTGAAACAAAGGCCAAAGGAGTAGTTGGTTTGGCTGTGTTGCGACCTTTCCCACAATTTGGTTCTGGAAATTGGACTAGGCTTTATTTCTGGTTCATTCGTTACCCAGGCTGATTCTAAATAGGCATTATGAAAAAAGGAATGCGTGCAGGCAGTTCCTTGTCCCGGGTGAACATTTGGCGAACCCTCTGTTAATCCAAATTCGCCCAAAACTCTTGCAACCAACTCCGGCTTCTCAATAAACAGAAAGACATGATCCACTTCCATTGGACATTTTTTGAATTATCTCGTAAATAACTGCCGCGGTCCGATTAACCGAGCTCACAAATATATTCCTCGTTCAATTTTCAAACTTCTTCTTTATCGATCTATCCGAAAGGAAATTGAAGCGCAAATCGAATCGGGAAGGAGTGCGACGCACGAAACAAATTGCGGCGCTGCAACAGTTGGGTTTCTTCAAATTTTCAGTCGCCAAGATCTACCGTCCCTGGGTATCCAAATCTGTAATTCTTCCGCCCGCGAAGTCGGGAAGGCGAGTCCGCAACTTAACTCAAAAATTGAGTAGAAAACGATCTTTTTTCGGGAGCTAATAAAATTAGTAAAAGGCAGTTTCCAACGCAAGACTGAGGCTACAAATATTCGAAGTTAGCAGTTATGATACCTATTAGATAATACTCAATGTTTTATAATATTTATCGTAAATAAAATTAATGACCATTTCATTGAATTTATATCCCAAATACACTTCTTTTATAAATGAACTTGTTTATTCCGATATAGAAGCATTGTATCCTAATAACCATCAGATTAATTTTAGTTGATCCAATTTTACTTTATATACCAATGAGCATTAAAAATTTATTACATATTGAGATTATGGTCGCTGGGTAGTTTTGCGATGGGTCGGAGCTTTAATCCGTCGAGCCTTTGCATTATCTTGAGGGCTTTACTATTCTTAGGACCGACTTAATGAAAACTGCAATCCGCCCTTCGCTCACCCTATTGGTGACTGCTGTACTCACTTGCCTGTGTGTATCTGCTCAGGATTTTTCAAATAAGGGAAAGGAATTTTGGTTGGCGTACTGTTATCACGTTGGAATGGTCAATGGCGGTAGCGCGCCTACCATGACTCTATATCTTACTTCGGATGTTGCGACTACCTACGACGTGGAGATCTATGGAGGGACAAATTTGCAATCGGGAGCGATTGCTCCTGGGCAGGTGGTGTCCGTGGATATTCCATCCAATTATTTCATCAACGACGAAGGGATTTTTGCAAACAAGGCCATTCGTGTAACGGCTGCGAATCCAATTGTCGTTTATTCCTATATCACCAGGTTGCAGGCAAGCGGAGCCACTTTATGTTTGCCGACGGCCGTGCTTGGCAAGGAATATTATTCCATGAATTTTACCCAAGTGTCTAACGAGCCTAATTCAAATTCGTATCTCACAATTATAGCCGTAGAAGATAATACAACAGTAGAGATCACGCCTTCGGTTAATACAAAGAACGGATGGTTGGCCAACGGAGTTTACACGGTCAATCTCAACAAGGGCCAAATTTACCAGGTGCTTGGTGCGTTGGATAATGTCAATGCTATGACTGGTGCGGACCTTACGGGTACACATATACGCTCCATTTCATCAGGAACGGGAGGGTGTAAAAAGATCGCGGTTTTTTCAGGTAGCGGTAAGGTCAGGATCCCGAAAGGTTGTAATGCTACGAGCTCAGATAATTTGTACCAGCAACTATATCCCATGGTATCGTGGGGGAAAAAATATTTAACGGCACCAAGCAAGAATAATCCCAACAACTATTATCGCATTGCAAAAAGCAACCCCGCGGCCAATGTGTATGTAAATGGCGCACTGGTTCCCGCGTCTTCATTTAACAATGGCGTGTGGTGCCAGTTTTTTGACAATAGGCCAAACGTCGTCGAATCGGATCTTCCTATTTCAGTCACTCAATACTTCACAACGCAGGCATGTGACGGAAATATGGGAATGGTATATGACCCGGATATGATCGTGCTGAATCCGGTTGAACAGAACATTAACAAAGTAACACTTGTCAATCCTCCATTAGCTAATCCGACTCCGCCCTACGAGCATCACTTGCAAATAATAATGACAAATGCGGGAACGGGAATATCGTCGTTTCGCCTGGATGGATCACCGGTAAATAATGGCTGGACGGTTCATCCAACGGACGCCACTTATTCGTACTTGTATCTTGACGTAGCAGAAGGTTATCATACTCTAAGTTCAGATTCAGGATTCAATGCACTCGCTTATGGATTTGCGAATGCCGAATCGTATGGCTATTCTGCGGGCGCTAATGTGAAAGACTTGTATCAATTTATGTCCGTTAGAAACAAGTATGCTACAGTAAACTTTCCGGCTGGCTGTAAAAATTCTCCTTTGTTCTTTTCAATAACCTTTCCTTATCAGCCGACGGAGATACGATGGATTTTTGGCGCAGCGTTGAACGCAATGGGCATCTCAGACACAACAATCATCAGCCCTATCTATGATTCCGCATGGACCATCAATGAGCGTCTGGTGTATAAATACAATCTTCCATTGCCATATACTGTAAGTGCTGCGGGCACTTATCCAGTACAGGTAGTTGCCGAAAACCCATCTTCAGATGGATGTAGCGGCGACCAGGTCATTGACTACGACTTACAGATATTTGAATCACCTGTCGTTAATTTCTCTTTTAGCAGCAACGGTTGTCTTACAGATTCTGTACACTTTGTTGGAACTACGAACGCCGGTGGCAGAAATATCGCCCGTTATTCATGGGACCTCGGTGACGGAACTATTGAGTCGACTCAAAACACTGTTCATCTTTACCAGTCCGCAAATTCTTACGCAGTCAAATATTCAATAATTACGGACATTGGTTGCTTTTCCGACACTCTAGAGCAAACTGTTCCTGTAAGCCTTCCTCCGGTTGCAAACTTCGAAGTTTCCATGCCGGCCTGCGAAAACAAGGTGCTGAGTTTTACTGATCAGTCTTCTGTTTCTTCGGGACCTCCGATAACGAAATGGACATGGAATTTTGGCGACGGTTCACCCGACGTTGTTTCAATAAATGGCAACCAACAGTCTCACACCTATACCTCGGCTGGAACAAATACTGTAAGCCTGTTAGTGGAAACGGCTTCGGGATGCAAAAGTCTTTTGTCGTCGCATCAAATTATTGTTGGAACTTTTCCTGTCGTCAACTTTATTCTTCCTGAAAGTTGTCTCAATGATCCATTTTCCTCATTCATTGATAGTAGCTCTATTGCTGATGGTACAGCAAACTCACTTACCTACGACTGGAATTTTGGTGATGCAAATGGAGTTGGCCCTACTACATCGAATTTAAAGGATCCGCAACACAAATACATCAATGCAGGACCATACAACGTGACGGAAACAGTTACTTCAAGCGTCGGCTGTGCATCATCTGTCACGAAAACATTTTTTGTCAATGGTCCGGTTCCTGTTGCGGCGTTTTCTTTACACGAATCCGGCTCAGTTTGCGGTGGAAGTGTTATTCACCTTGAAGATAATTCAATGGTAAACCCGGGCAATGTTATAAAGATTGAGATCTATTGGGATTATGCAAATGATCCTTCAGCAAAAACAGTAGACGATGAGCCTTCCAATGGAAAAGTCTACACATATACTTATGCCGAACTTAATTCCACGGCAAGTAAGAATGTTACAATAAGATATATTGTTTACTCAGGACAAACCTGCGCTCAATACATTGACAAGGTCATAACATTACTGCCCTTGCCAACGCTTCAATTCGACCCATTCAACGGAGTGTGTGCGGATGTTCCACCATTTCAGATCACAAAGGCATCCGTATCAAATGGATTGCCGGGAGAAGGAAGTTTTACCGGCCCGGGAGTTTCAGCATCTGGAAAGTTTGATCCTTCTATTGCTGGCGACGGACTTAAGACAATACGATATAGTTATATCGCAACTAATGGCTGTTCGAATTATACTGAACAAACCATTGAAGTGTATCCTGTTCCTACTGCAGATGCAGGCCCTGATAAAACGGTTCTTGAAGCCGGTGAGGTTACATTGACACCTGCAGTAAATGTAAATTACCCGGTAACTTATTTGTGGTCGCCTTCTACCTGGTTGAATAACGATGAGGTGATGTCGCCGAAATCAACTCCTAAGAATGATATTACTTATACACTGAGAGTAACATCGGATAAAGGGTGTAGCAGTTCAGATATGGTCTTTGTGAAGATCCTTAGATCGCCGCTGGTACCAAATATTTTTAGTCCTAATGGAGATGGAGTGCATGACAGATGGGAGATCCCGTTTTTGATGAGTTATCCCGGTTGCACAGTTGATGTGTACAACCGCTATGGTCAGTTAGTCTATCAGTCGCTGGGTTATGACAAGCCGTGGGACGGAATTATAAATGGTAACCAGGCGCCTGTGGGAACCTATTACTATATCATCGATCCAAAAAATGGAAAACAAAAAATGTCAGGCTATGTAGATGTAATACGTTGATCATGAAAAAAGTTTTTGTAACGATAATGACTGTGTTGCCGGCTGCAATCACATTTGCGCAGCAACGCCCGCATTATACCCAATACATCCTTAACAATTATATTCTCAATCCAGCAATAACTGGAATTGAAAATTATACAGATATTAAGCTCAGTGCAAGAGACCAGTGGGTGGGTTTGAACGGAGCTCCGCGCACTGCCTACTTTACTGTACAAAGCCCTATCGGTAAAAAGGATTATCGGACCACCGCAACTTCGTTCGATATACCGGGAGAAAACCCACGGGGCAAGGCGTATTGGGAATCATATACTGCTGCTGAACCTCACCATGGAATTGGTATGATCGTAATGAATGACCGTACCGGGAGCTTCAATCGGTTCACTGCTGATGTTACGTACGCTTATCATATTGGATTAAATGCGACGACTAATCTTGCGGGAGGATTTTCCGCAGGGATCACAAAAATTGGGATTGACAGATCAAAGACAGATTTCACTGGCAGCGGAGATCCGAATGATCCTGCGGCAGGAGCAGCATATGGTGGCTACATCAATAAAATAAAACCAGACCTGGGAGTAGGTTTATGGCTTTATTCCCGTGATTATTTTTTTGGCTTGTCTGCACAGCAGGTAATTCCTCAAAAATTTTCATTTGCCGATGACGCCGTAGTATCCACTCCGGGAAGATTGATTCCTCACTTGTTCCTGACAGGTGGCTATAGGTTTTTATTGAATGATGATATCAACGCTGTTCCATCTGTTATGCTAAAATATATCCAGGGATCGTCAGAAAATAATTTCCAGGTCGAGACAAACATCAAAATGCAATACAGGGACCTTTTCTGGCTAGGAGGCAGTTATCGTTACCAGGATGGTTATGCGGCAATGCTCGGAGTAAATGTTAGCAACACGTTCAATGTTGGCTATGCGTATGATTTCACAACTACAAATTTGAATACTGTTAGTCGCGGCACTCACGAAATAGTTCTCGGATTTCTCATCGGAAATAAATACAACGGGGCATGCCCGAGATGTAATTGGTAAAGAAAAAACCAGAATTTATAGGATGATAAAGGAGTGTAAGGATTCTGAACATCTCTGTGTTATGGCAAAAAGTCTAAACGTCAAACGACCAGGAATATTGATGTAAGCGCTCTCCCCGAAAATAGATTTTAATCCGTGGAATCGTGGTTCTACAGATGAATGATCTTTCTTTCCTTGATCGCCTTGATAGTCTGTATTTGTTGCTCAACCTGCTTCTTTTGTTTCTTTATTTCACAAAGCTGGAGGTCCGTATCAGGAATTGAAACCGCCTTGTTTTGTGTCATCCAGTCTTCTGCTTTGTTCAGATCATCGAGAGCAATATTATAAACTTCAGTAAGACTATCGAGTTTAATTGTATTAATAGCTGTAGTTAATTGGATATTTACTTTTTCCCAGTTGATATTGTTATAAGAAAGGCGAAGCTTGTCTTCCAATTTTTGCCAGTTCACTTTCGCCAGGTCAACGTAATATTTCTGTTTCA
>Ga0207649_10001856_pt1 | contig 12074 bp, 10 predicted proteins | sample KBSC43metaG_FD_184317 | JGI IMG/M metagenome (GOLD analysis project Ga0207649, IMG submission 184317) | Corn rhizosphere microbial communities from Kellogg Biological Station, Michigan, USA - KBS C4-3 metaG (SPAdes) (version 2) | ecosystem: Host-associated > Plants > Roots > Rhizosphere > Soil ... | reverse complement strand
ACCGATGTGTCGGGCCGCGGCGTGGGCATGGACGTGGTCAAGAAGAACATCACCGAGCTGGGCGGCACGGTGGACATCGACTCGGCCGAGGGCTACGGCATGCGCGTCTCCGTGCGCCTGCCGCTGACCCTGGCCATCATGGACGGCATGTCGGTCGGCGTCGGTGAAGAGGTCTACATCCTGCCGCTCTCGTCCGTGGTCGAGTCGTTCCAGGTGCAGCCCGACATGGTCAAGACCATCGGCGGCTCCGGCCGCGTGGTGGAGGCCGAAGCCGAAGGCGGTCGTGTCGCGCTGCTCGTGGACGAACTGCTCGGCCAGCAGCAGGTGGTCGTCAAGAACCTGGAGGCGAACTACCGCAAGGTCAATGATGTCTCCGGCGCCACGATCATGGGCGACGGCCGCGTCGCGCTGATCCTCGACGTGGGCAGCCTCGTGCGCAAGTCGCGCCACTGACCTCCCGGCGTCCACCGCGGCCCGCATGCTCCGGCATCGCGGGCCGTTGCGCTTGGTGACGGGCAGCAAGCCGCCCCCGCCGCGCAAGCAAAGACCACGCCGCGCGCTTGCGCAAAACCGTGAACGAATCCCGGTTGTGTGCCCGATCGTGCAGCCCGCGCCGTCTTTCATGCCGTGCGGCATTGCCATGAAGGCAAATCGGCTGGGCCGGCAGCACGTCGCCGCGCGCAACCCTGCACTAACACCGCTTTTCGGGCGCATTTTCACTTCAGTCGGGCAGGATTCCTGCCGATAGTGAGCCTGTACGGCCCTTGCCGGCACCTACCCCTCAAGGATTCCCAACATGGACATGATTCACGAAGCCGCCCACGTTGCCCGGCACGAAGCTGCCCGCGCCGCCGTGGCGTCGCAGTCGGGCAGCGAGTTCCTGACCTTCCGCCTGGGCGCCGAAGAGTACGGCATCGACATCCTGAAAGTACAGGAAATCCGGTCTTACGAAGCCCCCACGCGCATTGCGAACGCGCCCTCGTTCATCAAGGGCGTCGTGAACCTTCGTGGCGTGATCGTGCCGATCGTCGATCTGCGCCTGAAGCTCAGCTGCGAAACCGCCGACTACAACGACTTCACCGTCGTCATCGTGCTCAACGTGCGCGGCCGCGTGGTGGGTGCGGTGGTGGACTCGGTCTCCGACGTGCTCGAGCTCAACCAGGACTCGATCCGCCCGGCCCCCGACATGGCCTCGGCCGTGGACACCAGCTTCATCACGGGCATCAGCAACGTCAACGAACGCATGCTGATCCTGATGGACATCGAAGCGCTGATGGCCAGCGCCGACATGGGCCTGTTCGACGCCCAGTGATTCCCTTCCCGGACACCGCCCCGGATCAGGCGTGCTGCAATCGTGGCGAGCCGAGGCGCAGGCGCGCAGCCGGCGCCTCGATCCAGCGATAGAACAACAGCGCGGCCAGGTTGCTCAGCAGCCAGGCGGCCAGCATCGACAACAGGGCCATCCCCGCGGGCGCGCCATCCTTGTGCTCGAAGAGTGCATTGACAAGCAGGCACACGGGGAAGTGCACGAGGAAGAGCGAATACGAATGCGTTCCCAGGTGGGCGATCAGCCCCGCGGGCCAGCCGGCCCCCGGCAGAGGCAGCCCGTCCTGGTGGCGCCATTGCAATACGGCCAGCACCAGCGCGGTGGCCAGCGCGAGCGCGATGCGGCCGCGGAAATCGTAGGCCAGTGCGGCCAACACCAGCAGGCCCAGCACCGCCAGCCAGCGCTCTCGGTGGCGGCTCGGGCTCAGCCAGTGGACCAGCGCACCGAGGCCGTACGCACCGAAGAAATACAGCGCCCAGTTGTCCAGCCCGTCGTCGAGGTTGAACACCCACAGCGAGGCGAGCGTGACCGACAGCACCATGGCCGGCGCCGCCACGCGGCTGCACGGCACCTGGCGAGCCCACCACAGCAGCAGCGCCAGCAAGGCGAACAGCTGCAGGTCGATCGCAACGTACCACGCTCCCACCGTCAGCGCCTCATGGCCAAGCACGCCATGCAGCAACAGCGCATGTGACACGAGTTGGCCGGCGCCCACCGAGGCCGGCACCAGGTCAGGCAGCCAGCGAGCCACCAGGGCGGAACAGGCCAGGGTCAACAGCACGGCCGCGAAGAAAGGGACGGCCAGGCGCAGGTACCTGCGGCCCAGAAGCCCGCCCAGTTCGGAGAAGGTGCCACGCAGCGGCTCACGCCTCGGCGCCAGGCTGCGAGCGGCGAGGAATCCGCCAACGACGAGGAAGATCTGCACGCCCATGCGCCCGTAGTGGTACAGGGCGGACATCAAGTCCGGAAGCAATTCCCCCACGGTGTCAGCAATGGGGCCGTAGGCGGACAAGTGATGCCAGACGATGACCTGGGCGGCCAGCGCCTTGAGGACATCGAGGTGCAGCATTCGGGATTTCGGGGCGGACATAGGCATGCGCGCCCGGGCCTGTGGGGCAACGGGCGCAGAGGTCGATGACGGGAATGCCCGCGATGCCTGCGGCGGGCAAAACCCGCGATTGTAGTAGCGCCCCCCTCGGTCTGTGAATCGAGCGTTCCACAGCGGCGGCCCCACCCGCATGCACCACAAGCCGAGCGAGGGGCGTCTTCGCACCGCAGTGCCCCTTCCATCGTCATCGAAAGCCGCCGGGCTTTAGAGTGCATGCCATGCAAAACCAACGAACCGTCGCCTGGGCATGGCAGACGAGCCCCGGCCTCGACGTGGCTTCCGTCCGGCAGACAGCACGTGGCGACGTTTCGATCACGGGCCAGATGGTGAGCGCCTGGGACGACCGCGTGCTCCAGCTCAACTACCGGCTCACCTGCGATCCGGGCTGGGTCTTCCGGCACCTGTCTGCTCGCGCCACCCATGGCGGGCGCGTGCACGAACTCGACCTGAGGCGCGACGGGGAAGGTTGGCTTGCCAATGGCGTGGTCCGCACCGACCTCATCGCAGCCGTCGACATCGACATCATGGGCACGCCCATCACCAACACGTTGCCGATCCGACGCGTCCCGTGGGTGTTGGGTGCCTGCCACCCGTTCACGATGGCCTACGTTCTGCTTCCAGACCTCGTCGTGGTGCCGGCACGCCAGCGCTACACCGCCCTGCCAACGCCGGGCCGATACCTCTACGAATCGTTGCCGTTTGCCCACGCGCCGGCCGATCACCCGACATTGCCTGGATACCACGCCCTCAAGGACACCTTCACCGCTGAATTGGAAGTGGATGCCGACGGCCTCGTGGTCGCCTACCCGCCGTATTGGCGGCGCTTGGCAGGCTGCTGAAGGCCAGAGCGTCAAGCGGCCGCGAATTGAAGCACCATGGTGCTGCCTTGCGCCAGACGGGCGTGACCGGATGACAGAGTCCCGGAAAAGATCTCACCCCGGCGAAAGCCGGGGCCCACCAGGGCCACTGGTTACCGCCGCTCGCAAATCATGTCAATGCATGTGTTCAGCCATGCCGCGCCCGATCGCGGAGTACAAAGGCCTCTCAACCACCGTGCATCCAGGGGCGCATGCCGCCCAGCGTGAAGCCTCCATCGACCAGCAGGCTCTGGCCTGTGACGAACCGGGCCTCATCGCTCAACAGCCAGGCCACGGCATCGGCCACTTCCGCTGCGGTTCCGATGCGTTGCAGTGGCGTCTGGCGCACGAACGGCTGCCGGGCGACGTCGCTGGCCAACACGTCACTGGCCATCGGCGTGGCGATGATGCCCGGACTGACGTTGTTGATGCGAATGCCCTTCGGCCCCAGTTCCACCGCCATGGTCCGGTTCAGTGCTTCCAGCGCAGCTTTGGTGGCAGCGTAGGCGGCGACGCCGGGCATCGCGCCATGCGCGGTCCACGACGACGTGTTCACGATGGCCCCCGGCGTCCCCTGGGCGAGCATGGCACGCACTTCGTGCTGCAGGCAGGCAAAGATCCCGCGCAAGTTCGTGGCCATGAGCGCATCGAACATGTCCGGCTCCATTTCGTGCGCGGGGCCAAAATGTCCGAGCATCCCCGCGTTGTTCCATGCGAGATGCAGCGCGCCGAAGGTGGACACTGCCCGGTCAACGAGCGCTTTCACCTGCTCCATGTCTGAGACATCGGTCGGCACAGCCAGTGCCTCACCGCCGAACTGCTCGATCTCGGCGACCACCGCGTCCAAGGGCTCGCGGCGCCGGCCGGCAATCACCACCCGGGCGCCGCCCCGTGCCAGAGCAATCGCACCGGCCCTGCCCATTCCAGTGCCGCCGCCAGTCACCAGCGCCGTGCGGTTGGCGAACCTGGCGGTCGCGGCGGATGTGGTCGAAGAAGTATCAGTATCTGCTGCCATCTGCATGCCCTCTGGGTACCTGCTGAGAAAGAAATGGCAGTCTCATCGATCGCTGAGGGACGAACAACGCTCGGGAACTTCGAAGATTCAAAAGCAGGAATGAGCAATGTGACGGCTGAGCAATGTGGGCGCTGCGACGTGAGTCACTGCGCCGCAGCCCTGAGCGTCTCCACCACCGGCCTGCGCAACACGCCGCGCAGGCTCCACCACCCGGCCGCCAGTGCCAGAACCGCACCTGTGGCCACGCCGGCGGCCGGCACCCAGGGGGACGGGGCCCAGGTGAACTCGAAAACGAACTTGGCGAGGGCCCAGCCCACGGCGACGGCGACGACCGAGGCCAGAAACCCGGCGAGCGCCCCCACGCCAAGCAGTTCGGCGCGCTGAACCTGGGCCAGCAGGCGGCTGCTGGCCCCCAGGGCGCGCATCACCGCAAATTCACGCGACCGAACTTCCCGCGTGGCGGCCACGGCCGCGAACAGCACGACCAGCCCGGCCGCGAGCGTGAAACCGAACAGGAACTCCACGGCCCGAATGACCTGGTCCAGCACCCGCTGCAATTGGCCGATGGATTGCGACACGTCCACGTTCGTGATGTTCGGGAAGTCGCGGCTGAGGGCGTTGTCGAACCCTGCCGTGGCGGGCGCATGAAATGCAGCGATGTAAGTGGACGGCAGTTCGGGCATCTCCGCCTTCGGGTACATCACGAAAAAGTTCGCACGCATCGAACCCCAATCGAGCCTGCGAACGCTGGTGATGCGGGCTTCCGAGATCTGGCCTGCGATGTCGAAGCGCAAGGTATCACCGAGCTTGAGGTGCAGTGTCCTGGCCAGCCCCTCTTCGACGCTGACCGCGTTCGCCTCTTCGGGCGTCCACCGCCCCTGCACCACGGTGTTGTGCCCGGGCACCGCGGCGGCATGGCTCAGGTTGAACTCCCGGTCCATCAGCCGCCTGGCCCGTTCATCGGGCAGGCTGGCCAGGTCCACGGCATTGCCGTTGATGGCCACCAGCCGGCCGCGGATCATGGGGTACCAGTCGTACGTCGCCACCCCGCCGGCCTTCAACCGGGCCTGGAATGCCTCGCCCTGCTCCGGCATCACATTGATCACGAACCGGTTCGGCGCATCGGCCGGCGTGGCGCGGCGCCAGCTCGAGATCAGATCCGTTCGCAGCAGCACCAGCAGGCACAGCGCCAGCAACCCGACGCTGAGCGCCGAAACCTGGAGCACCGAGAAGGCCGGACGCGAGGCGATCTGGCGCGTGGCCAGCACAAGCCAGCGCGGTGCGCGCGCCTCGGGCACCGCCTTGCGTAGCACCTGCACGGCCACCCATGACAGCGCGGCGAACACCACCACCGCGCCAGAGAAGCCACCCACGGCGATCAGGCCGAGTCGAAGGTCCGACGACACGGCCAGCAGCAGCGCCGCGAAACCCAAGGCGCCAGCGAGCAGCACGGCGAGCGAGGCCGGCTTGAGCGCACCCACGTCCCGGCGGATCACCCGAAGCGGCGGCACCTGCGCAAGCTGCAGCACCGGCGGAAGCCCGAACCCCATCAACAGGGTGAAACCCACGCCGAGGCCGAAGAAGGCCGGCCATGCGCCTGGCGCGGGCAATGAGGCGTGGACCAGGCCGGACAGCAAGTAGACGAACACATGGTGCACTGCGAGCCCCAGCAGCACCCCGGCGAGGCTGGCCATCAGGCCGACCAGCGAGAACTCGATCAGGAACTGCAATGCAATGGCTCGTTGCGACTGGCCGAGCACCCGCAACATGGCGCAGTCGTCAAGGTGGCGGCTTGCGAAATCCCGTGCGGCGATGCCCACGGCGACCGCTGCGAGCAACGCGGCCAGCAGCGCCACGAGGTTCAGGAATTTTCCGGCCCGGTCGAGCGTCTGCCGCATTTCAGGACGGCCGGTTTCGAGCGACTCCACCCGCATTCCGCGCAGTGCCTGGGATTTGATGTGCGCCTCGGCCCAGGCAACGAATGCGGCGACCCGCGCGTCGGCGCCAGCCACGGCCATGCGGTACGTGACGCGGCTCGCCGGCTGGACCAGGCCCGTGCCGGGCAGATCCGCATCGTTCAGCATCACACGGGGCGCAAAGTTGAGGAATCCCGCCCCACGGTCGGGCTCCTCGCGGATCGCGGCGGCGATCTTCAACGTGGCATCGCCGAGCAGGAGCGGATCACCGACCTGCAGGCCCAGGCTGTCCAGCACCGCAGGGTCCACCCACACCGTGCCGGTTTTGGGTACCGAGGTGGCCGGGCTGCCCGCCGCACTGCCGGAGGCAGCGATCAACACCTGCCCGCGCAGCGGATACCCCGGGGTGACCGCCTTGACCGACACGAGCCGTGACGCCCCGCCCTTGTCATCCGGCGCACGGCCCATGCTGGGAAAAGCCGCCGTATGAACCACCTGCAACCCCTCGCTTCGGGCCCGCTCCGCAAGGGCGGCCGGCGTGGGCTGGTCGCTCGCAATGATGGCGTCTCCGCCGAGCAATTGCCGGGCGTCGCGGGTGAGGCTTTGCTGCAACCGGTCCGCAAAGAAGCCCACCGCCGTGAGCGCCGCCACGGCCAGGACGACGGCGACCATGAGCAACCTCAGTTCGCCGGCCCGGAAATCGCGCCGCAGCTGGCGCCAGGCCAGCGACCACAAGGAGACAGCGGGACGGGAAGCGGAACTCATGGGCAGGGACCGGAAAGCAATGCCAACGACATTACCCCATTCCCGGCATCCCCGGCGTCATCCGAGGCGCTCAGGTTTCGAATGCGACGTGCAAATCCAGAGAATGCAGGACCACCTCGGAGAGCTTGTAATTTCCCCATGGATTCCCTGCCGCCCCTGTTCCTCTCCCATGGTTCGCCCATGCTCGCCCTGCAACCGGGGCGAACCGGCGAGTTCCTGTCGAAGCTCGGCAAGGCCATCGACAGCACCTTCGGCCGTCCGAAGGCCGTGCTGGCGGTGTCCGCCCACAGCACGGCCCTCGAACCTGTGCTGCTCGCCGCGGCGCGACATCACGCCGTGCACGACTTCGGCGGCTTCCCGCAGCCGTTGTACGCGCTGCGCTACGACGCCCCAGGCGCGCCCGCCCTCGCGCCCACCGTGGCGTCGCTGCTGAGCACCATCGGCAAACCGCCGATCGTGATCGATCGGGGCGGCCTGGACCATGGCATCTGGTGCGTGCTGCGCTTCATGTACCCCGATGCCGATGTGCCGGTGCTTCCGCTCACCTGGAGCCCCCGGCAGACGCCGGATCGCCAGTTCGCGTTCGGCCGCGCACTGGCCACCTTGCCCGAGCAGGGCGTGCTTGTGATGGGCAGCGGCAGCATCACCCACAACCTGCAACGGGTGTTTGCCGGAGGCCGGATGGCCGTGGACGCACCTGAAATCCCGGAGAGCCGCCAGTTCCGCGACTGGTTCGCACAGCACAGCACGGCACGCGACTGGCCCGCGCTGTGGGACTACCGCCGCCAGGCCCCGTTCGCCGCCGACATGCATCCCACCGACGAGCACCTGCTGCCCTGGTTCGTCGCCGCCGGCGCCGGCGGCACGGAAGAGGCGCCGGTGCGCCTGTTCGAGGACGTCACCTATGGCTGCCTCGGCATGGATGCCTATGCCTTCGGTTCCTCCGCACGGGCGCTGGCTGCGGCCTGCTGATCGGTGCGCGGCCGGTTAGCATTGCGATTTCCCTCTTTTAGGACAAGCCATGCAAACCACCGCCTCCGGCCTGCAATATGAAGACACCATTCCGGGCACCGGCGACGAGGCCAAGGCCGGCCGGCACGTCACCGTGCACTACACCGGCTGGCTCTACAACAACGGCGTCAAAGGCGCCAAGTTCGACAGCAGCAAGGACCGCAACGATCCCTTCCGGTTCGGCCTGGGCGCCGGCCAGGTGATCCGCGGCTGGGACGAAGGCGTCCAGGGCATGAAAGTGGGCGGCACGCGCGTGCTCGTCATTCCGCCGGAACTCGGTTATGGCGCCCGCGGGGCAGGCGGCGTGATTCCGCCGAATGCCACGCTGATGTTCGAAGTGGAACTGCTCGGCGTCTGAGCTTTTACGCCATGGGGGAAGGCCCATGGCCACGCCGGGATCACTGCCCGAGTCTTTCGCCCGCTTGACTGCCTGCAGGCTGCGCCCCGGCCGCCACGCGTTCCCGGGCATCTCGTGACCGGCAATCAGCGGGATCGGTGCTGAAGATCGAGGCGGCGAGGCGGCGGGCCTGCTCCGTGATGCGCGCCGCAGCCGGTTGTCGTTCCTGGGTAAACCGTCGAAACGCCTCTTCGGGCTCGGCATGCTCTTCGAGCAGCATGGCCAGACACGAGGCGTCCTCGATCGCCTGGCTCGCGCCCTGCCCCGCCGTCGGCAACGAAGCGTGTGCGGCGTCACCCAGCAAGACCACACGATCGCGATGCCAAACCGGCAGCGGATCGAGGTCATGCACATAGACCGTCGCGATGCCGTCCGATGGCGCAGCCGCGAGGATCTCGCGCACCATCTCGGGCCAACACGCAAAATGGTCGACGAAGGGCCGATCGACCGGCACCTGGGGCCAAGCCATGCCGGCCGCCCAATAGCACAGGGAATCGCTGACGGGCACATAGCCGAAGCGATGCCCGACGCCCCAGAGATCGACAATGCGCCCTGGCTGCAGTCGGCCAGCAGGGAGTTCCGACACACCGATCCAATTGATGAACCCCTGATAGGTCGGCGCGTTGTGCCCTGCAACGAACCGCCGGGCGACGGAAGACATGCGTCCGTCGGCGCCCACCACCAAGTCGTGACCATGCGCCGATCCATCTCCGAACACGAGCCTCACGCGCCCGTCCGACATTTGCATGTCGCACACGCCCCGCTGGTAGTGAACCGTGGCACCGCGCTCGACCGCAGTCGCAGTCAACACAGCCATGAGGTCGCGGCGCAGCAAGGCATGTGGAGCGTCCTCCGTCCTGCTCTCGGGGTTGCCCAACATGATGCGCTGCAGGGGTGCGCCCGCTGCATCCAGGCGCTGCATGTCGACGACGCGCCCCGCCGATTCGAGCACCGAGTGGGCGATCCCCAGGCGCCGGAGCACGGCCATCGCATCCGGCCACAGAACAAAGCCGCCGCCGATGCCCGTCCCCGGGGAACCACGCTCATACAAGGTCACGCGGTGCCCGCGTTCAAGCAGGCACAGGGCCATTGTCATGCCGGCCACGCCGGCGCCAATGATGGCGATGTCCCGCATCGAACCTCCATTCACACAAGGACTCTGCATGCTCCATCAGCAGGACCCGTGCCCTCAGGCTTCAACCCGTCCGCCCAAGAGCAAGCCGATGCGCTTGACCTCCCCCCGCGCAACCATCCAGCCCCTGCCTCATCACGTCGTCAATGTCACGAACAAGGCGGAAGTCCACACCCGAGACTGATCGCGCTGGCGCCCGGTGATGAACAAGGGATGTTCCCGCCCTTCGTCCAGGCCCAATCCACGGAGATCGATTTCGCCCGCGACCTCCCGCGGCAAGGGCCGATGGGTGATGCGCTCGATCGACACCGTCAGCTCGGTGCCCGGCAGCACCTCTTCCAAGGAGTTGAGCTCCAGCAGGCGTGCCCCACTGACGGAGAGCTCCACCTCAGGCGCGTGCACGAAAGGCTGGCGCTTCAACGGGCTGCCCACCTTGACGTACCCGTCGATGTGCGCCCGGACCGTGATCTGCGCGGAGGCCAATGCACCCAGCGTCAATTCGATGCTGTCGGTATCGCCGTGGGTGACGGTCCGAAAGCCCAGCGAAGTCGGGCCCTCGCGCCAGCACGTCTGCTCGGGGTGGTCAAAGCCATGCGTGTCGATGGCGTTGATGGGTGTACCCGTCACCTCGATGCGGCCGTCCCAGTAGGCGCCGCGATACCTGTCCTTGATGCGCGCTCCGCCGATCCGGATGCGCACCCCCGTCTCGGACAGACCCGACTCCTCATGCAGGTCGCGCTGCCACACGCACTGGTCGCCCCGGAACAGGCGCACGTTCTCCCAGCCCTGGTCACCCAACAGGTGATAGCGCAGTGGCGTGAGGGTGTCGGTCCGGCACACCTCGCCCATCCAGTGTGAACCCAGGCGAAGCGAAGCGAAGCTGCGTTCCCCCGTGGTGGCGAACGTGCGACGCGCACGCAACGCCTGCCCCACCCCCTGTCGGTCGAAGCGACTGGCCAGCACGCCGGTCAGGCCTCCGCGGGAGCCGAACACGGCCGTGGCCGGCACACCGCCGCCGCACCGTCCCTGGTGTTCATCGCTGTTGGCCGAAGCGCCGACCCGGTAACCGCGCGCCAGCGCCTCGGCATAGACCCAATGGAACTGCCCCCAGGCCGAACCCACTTCGACCAGGCGCTCCAGCTGAGGATGGTGCCAATCGAGATTGCAACGCCGACCGCCCACATGCGGAATCATCAAATGCCCTTCCGGGTCATCCGCATAGGCCGCATACAAATCGTCGACCGGCCAGGTGCCAGGCCGAATGGTGCCGGCAGTGAATTCATTCCATTCGAAGCTGCGCACGAGCCGGCCGAATTCATCGAATGGGAAGCGCGGCTTGCCTTCGCCCAGGAAGACGATGTTGCGGTCACCGCCGGCCGCCGAATTGCCGCACCATTCCGTGCCGGGATAGCACACGAAGCGGCCGGGTTCGTTGAGAGAATGGATCAACGCCACCGCCTGGTTCCAGCGCGCTTCGGTGATGTTGAAATCATTGGCCGTATAGCCCAAAACATCCAAGCCAGCGACATCGCGGCCATAGCTGAGGTTGTAGAGCGTGTCGTTGGTACCGATCGTGTCATCCGAATGCACGTGCAGATCGGCATACAGCGGACGCAGATCGGGCAGAGCAGCAGCATCGGCATAGGCCTGGGCCACCAGGTCCAGGTGAGGATGCGCTATGCGCGCCGCCAGCCGCCATTCGCCTTGCGTGGGCAGCGAGCGGGCAGGAACGCGTGCGATGGCCCAGCCCCGCGCCGCCAGCTCGAAGCCCTGCGTCAGTTCTTCGCCATCAGGCCCATTCAGCACCAAGGTACCGGGCCATGGCGTGTCTTGACACGTGTTGCCCCAGGCGTCGTCCAGCCGCACGATGACGTCGAACGCTTCCTCAACCCCCACCAGGCGAGGTGCGATCACTTTGAGCGCCGCCGGGCCACCGGCGACGATGTCGATCAGGCAGTCGCCCGGCACCTCCGCAAACTTGGAGCTGCCGAGCGGATCGATGAACATGCGAAAGCGAAAATCCTTTTCGACAAAGCTCTGCACCCTCGTGCCTGCGCCGCCATGCCGGCGGTCGCCCAGGCGGATCACGATGCGGTCGCCCGGATTGAGGTAGCCATCCACCACGTCGATCAACACCGCTTTCTGGAACGGCCGCTCATGGCCCTTTTGATCGAAGCGCACCTTCAAATGCTGCACGGTGGCCGGGCTCTGCCCAGGCACCAGCGGGCCGGCCTGATATTCGGCCGACACGAAATTCGCAGCGCGCGGGTCGGACGTCTGGAACAGTGCCCAGTCGGAATAGAACTTGAAGGCGAGCTTCAACCACGCCCCGTCGGCCAGGCCGGATGCCCCGACCTCATAGACGAGCTGCAGTTCGGTCCATTCGCCCGCAATCAGCTGGCGGCGGTCGCAATGCAACTTGCCCAGGAAAGGCCGGGCCTTGTTCTGCTCGTACAGCCCTTGCGGCGCTGTGTAGTCGCCGGCCTCCCGGCGGGGATCGAATGAATGGCTCATGAAAGATGTCTCCGGTGGATTCACTGGCCGCG
>Ga0207649_10001849_pt1 | contig 12097 bp, 10 predicted proteins | sample KBSC43metaG_FD_184317 | JGI IMG/M metagenome (GOLD analysis project Ga0207649, IMG submission 184317) | Corn rhizosphere microbial communities from Kellogg Biological Station, Michigan, USA - KBS C4-3 metaG (SPAdes) (version 2) | ecosystem: Host-associated > Plants > Roots > Rhizosphere > Soil ... | reverse complement strand
CGCGGCGAGCGATGTGCAAATGAGTACATCCATGGCAGCCGGAGTGTGGTTCGTTGTTCGTGAACTGGGCATCGCTTCCGTTGCTGGCCCGTTTGCCCTGTGGGGTCGTGTCAATCATTGGCTACCCCTGCGAATCGCGCGTTTTCTCGCATTGCGGATGAGCAGGACGCCCGATGAGCCAGCGATGAACACGATTGTCGTCGGCGTACTTGCCGTGCTGGCGTTCTATATCGGGCAGGTATCCCTGGTCACATGGTGGCTCGGTTGGCGCGCGGCGGTTCTATACGCCGTGTCGTTGCCACTCTCGGCTACGTGGGATTTTCGTTACGCCGATCGCCTGCGTCGTGGAGTTGCGCGAGTTCGGACCTATTTCCGATTCCGGCGGGACACAAGCATTCACCAACGCCTGCATGAGGATCTGCTGTGGCTTCGTGGCGAGGCCATTGCGCTCGACGCGTTGATCGCCCCAGCACGGAATTAGGGATCCTACGTCTCGATTTCCGTTCAGGGCAGTTGTGTGCAGTCGAACGCACAATGGTGTGGAACGGATCGGGCGCCTAACGAAAGTCACCAGTTGGGTCGAGAGGCGGCAGAAATCGGCCCACAAGATCCCAATGCCACGCGTCTCGCCGAAGCCCCGTTCGTGGGTCTTTCAATGGCTTGAATTGGAGCCGTTCAGCAGGGAGCCCAACCTCACGACCGTAGGTGAGTAGGCGTTCGCGGTCTGTCGAAACGAGATGGGCCATCGGGTGACCCTTCCATCGATGGCGGTGCAGCCAGAGGCCACCGTCCATGGCGAAGATCATCCCGTCGAGACGGCGGCTGAACTCGCGGAATGTCGATGTTGCTTCAGCAGCCACGCAACGTGTTAGGCACGTAAGCGACCTATGAGCAGGCCATCAGGCCTTCCGAAGTCGCCGGGGCAAGTGCGGGAGCTGAGCCAAAGAAGATTGCACATTGGATCGGCCATGCCATCGGATGTGTGACCTTCGCAGACCAACCTCCGGCCGTCGCCGTTCCAAACGTGACGGTTACGCCGGTTGTCATGCGGATATTGAGCGCGGTGACGTTGGTCGTGTACGTGGAATTATCGTAAAAATACGCCTCTTCAGCCGTTACCAAGTTGCGCAGGTCCGCACGGAGTGAGGCAGCGTTCGCCTTGCCCTTCGTGTTCTGGAACTTGGGAACGGCGATCGCGGCAAGAATGCCAATAATGACGACGACGATCAGCAACTCAATGAGTGTGAAACCGCGGCGATTTGACCAAGACATAGTCGTCTCACGTGGAAAGCTTCGAGGCGCGCATCGCGTCGTGGTTCCGGCGCTTGCGTGGTAACGGCAGAACATGGCAAAGCAATGCCGGGGCCGTTCTTGCCTTAATCGACTAAGTGCCTGTTCTGGCGCTAGTTACCTTCACAGCGCTATATCCGCGCGGTGAGTCGGACACGCTCACATCGCGTGGGATGGCGCACTCTGCAATAGTTAGGTCTGTGATGCTTATCCCCTAACGTAAGTCAACACATCGACTTACCGTCGCTACGCGAGCTTTGTCGCCAACCAGCTGTCGCCCAGCCCGACGTCGACCACCAGAGGCACCGATAGCTCGGCAGCGTGCTCCATCTCGTGCCGCACAAGCGCCACAAGTGCGTCCTGCTCCTGCGGCGGCAGTTCGAATACGAGTTCGTCGTGCACCTGGAGCAGCATTCGACTTTGCATCGCGCTTCTCCGGAGAGCGGCGTTGATGTGAATCATCGCAATCTTAATCAGATCAGCTGCCGACCCCTGGATTGGAGAGTTCGCCGCGGTGCGTTCACCGAATGCGCGAATGTTGAAATTGCGATCGCGTAATTCCGGGATGTAGCGGCGTCGGTGAAAGATGGTTTCGACATAGCCATGTTCGCGCGCATGTTCGACCTGGGAGTCCAGGTAGCGACGCACACCGCGAAAGCGCTCGAAGTACGTAGCGATGAATTCACGCGCTTCCGTGTTCGAGATTTTCAGCTGGCGCGAGAGCGCATGGGCGCCTTGTCCATAGATGGTTGCAAAGTTGATCGTCTTCGCTCTCGCTCGCATCTCCGAGGTGACGTCAGAGGCAGGAACTCCGAAGATGATGGACGCGGTTTGGCGATGGATGTCCCCACCAGAATTGAACGCATCGACAAAGGCAGAGTCATTCGACAGATGTGCGAGGAGCCGAAGCTCGATCTGAGAGTAGTCGGCGGCGAGGAAGAGCCAGCCTCTTCGAGGAATGAACCCTCTGCGAATGTCGCGTCCGAGCTCTCGACGAATCGGAATGTTCTGCAGATTCGGGTCGCTCGAGGATAACCGTCCAGTCGATGCAACGGTTTGATTGAACGAGGTGTGAAGCCGTTGGTCACCAGGATGGATCAATGAGGGGAGCGTATCGAGATACGTACTTTCCAGCTTCGACAGTTCCCGGTATTCCATGAGCAATTCCGGCAGCGTGTGTCCGGCATCCGCCAACTCTTGCAGCACACTTGCATCCGTCGAAGGGCCGGTTGCGGTGCGTTTTCGGACTGGCAGTTGCAGCTTGTCGAAGAGAATAGTCCGGAGCTGATTGTTCGAGTTGATGTTGAAGTCTCCACCGGCTTCGGCATAGATCTCTTTCTCGACACGTTCGCGTTCCCGCTTGAAGCGTTCCTTCAGTGATGCGAACCATGGGAGGTCGATCGAGACACCGACCCATTCCATGTCGGCAAGAACATGGAGGAGTGGGAGTTCGATCTCACGTAAGAGATTCGTTAGGCCATGGGTCTCGAGTAGCGGCTCGAAGACAGCGCGCAACCGAAACGTCGCTTCAGCCTCTTCGCACGCGTAATCGCGCGCGGCTTCGATCGGGCATGCATCGAACGGAATTTCCGTCTTGCCTTTCCCACACAGCTCTTCGTAAGAGGTAAGCGTGCGGTCGAGAAACTCAAGCGCGAGGACGTCCAGTCCGTGGGATCTTCGCCCTGGGTCGAGTACGTAGCTCGCGAGCATCGTGTCAAAGTCGAGCCCTCGAAGCGTCACCCCAACCCGCCGTAGCACGAGGAGATCGCGCTTCGCATTCTGAGCAGTCTTCCGAACTCTGTCGTCCTCGAGCAGTTGACGAAGCAGTGCCATGGAGGCGCTTTCGATCGCTGGAAGATTCGTTACCGGCGGAACACCTTCGGCAAGAACTCGCGCCGCGGCACTCGTCGGCTGTGTGGCTGCGGCTTTTTTTGATGACCCGCGAGGTCGCCGCGTTGGAGTGTTGAGCGCTCCCTGGCTGGTGCCTTCGGTATCACCATCGTCATCCTGCGCTACTTCACGGTCATCAGGCGCATCTGCCGATGCACGATCGCGAGACGCATCGATGAGTAGATCGCCTTGAGCTGGTTGCGTTGGTTGCCACTCACGATGTGCGAGGGGCAGATAGAACACCTCAGTCTCGGACAGGGCGATGGTGATTGATACGAGACGAGATCGCAGCGGGTCTGCTTTCGTTGTCGCGCCTGGTTCTGGTACTGTTTGTGTGTTGACCGCGATGTACTTCGCTTTCCGTGCGCGATTGACGAGTCGCTCGAGTGCCTGTACTGAATCAACAACCGTGTACGCGCGTTGAGTGGCATCGACTGGTGCGGGTGCGGGTGCGATGTCTTTGATCAGCGTCGTGAATTCCAGCTCGACACATATCTGCCGGAGGCGCGCTGTGTCTGCTGGACGCACTCGTAGTTGTTCAATGTCGAGCGTGAGCGGCAGATTATCGCGGATTGTTACTAATTCCTTCGACAGCCGGGCACGCGCGGCATGTTCAAGAAGTGCTTCGCGGGGGCGTTTCTTGGTGATCCTGTCAACTGAGGCCAGAATGGATTCGAGTGGGCCGAATTCCATCACGAGGTCACGCGCGGTTTTGTCACCAATTCCCGGAACACCAGGGACATTGTCCGACGAATCACCTACGAGCGCCAAGTAATCAATGACCCTGCCAGGGGGAATACCGAGGCGTTCGTTCGCGTTCTCTACCCCCACCCATTGTTCCTCGACGTTTGCCGGACCTCCACGGCCTGGATTGAGTAGCCAGACTCCCGGGCGAACGAGTTGTTGAAAGTCTTTATCACCGGAAACGATGACGACGTTCACTGACGCCTGGCTGCATTGTGATGCAAGCGTACCGATGACGTCGTCGGCCTCGTACCCCTTGAGCGTAAGCACCGGGATCTGAAACGCAGCCAAGATCTCACTGATGCGTTCCATCCCGCGATTGAAATCCGCCTGAAGTTCTTCGGTCAGTTTCTCACGCGTGGCTTTGTACGCGGGGTATGTCTCATGGCGAAATGAGAGCCCGGAGTCGTGTACCCACCCGATGTATTCCGGGTGATGGTTCGCAATGAGTCGCTGGAGGAAGGTGACGACTCCCCATGCTGCTGAAGTGTTCTCGCCCTTGCTTGTTGTGAGCGGTCGGGAGATCAATGCAAAAAACGCTCGATAGATGAGAGCGTATCCATCGATCAAGAACAGGCGAGGTGACGAAGGGAGCTGAGCGTTGGCCACTTGGTGTTCGAGTTCCGTCTGTAGTGGGATGACGACTGTCAGACGTCGTGTCAGGGTTGGCACCGTGGAAGGTACACTCACAACTGTGACCAGGTTGTATCGCCGTGATTGTCGGGCGCTGGTTACAGAAGAAGTTGAGAATCGAGGGGGATAAAAACACCACCGCCTGCCGATTGCGGCAGGCGGAGGCATGCTTGGACGGCCAACGAATGTGTTGCGTGCGCTAGACGCGCTGGACGTTCGTCGCGTGGAGCCCTTTGGCGCCAGTCTGGATCTCGAACTCGACTTCCTGTCCTTCGGCGAGGGTCTTGAACCCGTCCATCATGATCGCCGAGAAGTGTACAAACACATCTTCGCCGCCTTCCTGTTCAATGAAGCCGTAGCCCTTCGCGTCATTGAACCACTTCACTTTCCCTCTGGCCATGCAAGCTGCCTCCTACGGGGTGAACCGAGCCCGTGACTATGCACGAGGCAAACCGACCCCGGTTTGCGGCCCCTATATAGACGCAGCATGCAAATTTGTCAAGAGAACGCTATGTCCCGCAACGAGATACCTTACCAAACCCAACCATAGACCGATGAAAACAAATGATGCTGCCAGAATGTCTAATGTGACCCGCATCACAGTCTTACGTCGCTTCTAGCGAGACAGTTCCCGGCGTACGAGTGCTTCGAAGTCAGCTTCGCTACCAACAGTCATTCGCCAACGACCAAATCCTGTTTGGTCGATAAAAACAACCTGCAGTCGGTGGCGACGATAATCCCAGACCTGTGTACGACCTCGTTGATTCATGTCGGTCGTATTCGGCTCATAGTACTGGTCCGGCGCCCCGAGGGCGACGAACACTCGCCCTCGGTCAGTCAGCCAGCCGACTTCACCTTCTTCACGGAATCGCGCGTTCGCCTCAGCAATGCGACCGAAGTAGTCACGCATTGCCTCGTTCACCGGTGTTGCGGGATCCGGATCCGTCTCGCGCAGGAACGATGCCCATGCAGTAGCGCGCGTGTCCGGAGGCGCGTCACGCAGCGCTTGGAGTCGGGCGGACGAACCAAAGTATCGAAGGTAGCTGAGCATTTCGTTGAATGTCGCTACCGGCAGATCTTCACCGAACGTGACGAAGATCGGCGTCTTGGTTGTGTCGGAGTGTCCAGTCACGACGGCGTTCATCGTCAAAGCTCCAACGCCGAGTCGTACAATTGGCACGGTAATGACACCGCTAAAGAGCGCACCATGTCGAGGCAAAGACGCTGTATCCGACCAGACAGGTGTTGATGTGTTCTCACCGAAAACCGACGTCTTTATCGATAACGTCTGACCATCAGCACCGTAGCCTTCGAGATAGATGGAGAGCACTGAGTCTTGGCCAAGCGCGAACGTCGCCTTTGGAGTGGGTACGATCCGCGGGAGCGAATCCAGTTTGTTTCGCGGGACTACTTCGTAAACCGGGATGGGTGACGAGAGAGATCCACCACTGATTCGCGGCACGTTGACAGATGCTTCGATTGAACTCCCTTTGGCCCCAGCGTCATCACGAAGTGAAAAGCCCAGCTCATAGGTGCCTGGCTGGACCATTACCATCTGTTGATACAAGACACTTTCATCAGAGCGAGACGTTTCTTTGAACGCAGCAACACGTACGATCTGATGGCTGTCGAATCGACGCGTTGATCCATTCGGAGGAGCAAGAGATAAAGTCGCCGAATAGGAAGCGCGGTATCGGTCATTCTCGCGAACGAATGTTAGTCCGCGCGTAGGGACCGAGACGGTGAGCACAAATAGGGTTGAATCCGCGAATTTGCTCCCGAGAAAGGACACGCTGCCAACAAACGGCGTATCGCCTCCTTCGGCGAGTAGGCCCATTTGTCGGTATAACTTCACAGCCTCTGGTTGACCAGGTGCTGTCTGACTCGGTGTCGCAGCCCGGTGAGCCGGCTGTTGATTTGGTACCGGTGTCTGCGCCGGAGGATGGCTACCGCCGCAAGCGGTCGAGGAGCCAACAAGAACTGACAGAAGCCAGAGCGGTATGACTACACGGGACATGTCCAGGCCATCGAGATCGTACAGCTATTTCCGACTTTCGTTCTAGTTGCTGGATATCGCTTGCCGGTAGGGGTCTGTAGAATTAGGTTCGCCGCGTGTCGCGCGATACGCTTGTAGGTACCACGCTTGCCGGGTACAGCATCAAGGATATGGTCGGGGAGGGTGGCACCTCCGCCGTCTACCGTGCTGATCATCCTCAGCACGGAGTTGTAGCGCTGAAAGTACTGCGCGAAAAGCTCAGGCAAGATCGGACCGCGGTCGCGCGCTTTACTCGGGAAGCGAAGTTCGGAACCCGTGTTCAGCACCCGAATGTGGTGCGGACCATCGAAACAGGGGAGTCTGGACCAGGACTGCACTACCTGGCGATTGAGTGGGCCGCTGGGGAGATTCTCGAGCGCTACGCGAAGCGAAACGCCCCACTGCCTCGCGATGAGGTCGCTCAGATTGTCATTCAAATCGGCGATGCTGTTCAAGCAGCTCATGCCGCAGGCATTGTCCATCGCGATTTGAAGCCTGACAATGTGATGTACGACCCGGAGTCGCATCAGGTCAAGCTTCTCGATTTCGGAATTGCAGCGGCGACTGATACCGCCCCTGATGAGCGTTTGACACGTGCTGGTTTTTTCGTCGGGACGTTGATGTACGTTGCACCCGAGGCGCTTAGCGGCGAGCTCGTAACGCCTGCCGCTGATCAGTACAGCCTGGCCACGATCGCATATTTTCTGCTGACCGGCTGCTTGCCATATCTGGCGAAGACCCCGCGTGAAATGTTCACGCAGCTTTTGTCGCAACCGCCTATCGCGCTGAACAAGGCACGGCCGAATCTTCAGTTTGGGCCACAGGTCGAGGCGGTAATTATGCGCGGGCTCGCGAAGCAGCCCACTGACCGCTATCCCGATGTCATTACGTTCGCGACTGAGCTCCGAAAGGCTCTTCTCTCCGCAGCAGCCGACGATGGTGGATTTCTCGCGAAGATGAAGGGACTATTCCGTCCGAAGTAGTTCAACGACGCATCTTGGTTCGTGGCGCGTCAGCGCGGTTGTGGGCCTAGGCAGCTTGGTCCCCTCGTATATCAGCAGGGTCGACCGGAAGCCATACTGTAAAGACCGAGCCACGTCCGAGTTCACTTTCGACACTTATGTCGCCCCCGAGTAAACGTGCGAGGCGACGCGATATCGATAATCCGAGCCCAGTACCACGACGCATCGAGTCGCCTCGCGGGCCGGCATTGACCTGCTCGAACTCATCGAAGATTCGCTCGCGATCTTTCTCGGCAATTCCCACCCCGCTGTCAGCCACTTGTAGTGCAATCCAGAGGGTCTCGGAACTTGCTGCTGCCGTAAGCACCTCGGGATTCTCATTGTGGTGATTGCGCTTGATCAACTTGCCGCGAATGGCAATGCCACCGTCATTCGTAAACTTCACGGCGTTGCCTAACAAGTTGATCAGGATCTGACGCAGGTGTGTTGGATCTGTACGGACCCGAGGAAGTGTTGCTCCAATAGCAAGTGAGAAGCTAAGTCCCTTCTCGGTCATGAGCGGTTCGACTTCGCTTGCTACATCGAAGACGAATGGTCGGAGCTCGACAGGTTCTGTGTGCACCTCCAGACGACCTGCTGCCATTTTTGCCAGATCCAAGACCTGGTCGACGAGGTGGCGAAGATGGTTGGCGGACGCTTCGATCCGTTCGACCGGACCTGTTTGACGAGAGTTGAGCGGTCCATACACTCCGTCACGTAATAAATCAACAAATCCGACGATGGCGTTGAGCGGTGTCCGTAACTCATGCGAAACATTGGCAAGAAATTCACTTTTCGCTCGATTCGCTCGGAGAAGCTCCGTCGAGAGGTGCTCAAGCTCGCTGGATCGATCAGCAATACGGCTTGCTTCGCGGCGCTCGAGCAGTAATCCGATACCTAAGCCGACAATTGCACCAAGTCCGACTACCCACAGGGCAATTCGCACCCCACGCCCAGCTGGAGTGTAGGTTGTTGTCACAAGCCATTCTTCGCCGAATGGAGTTACAACTGTCCGCTCGACACTCCGGCGGCGATTGTTAGGCTGGCTATCAGGGACAAAAAGGATCGTATCCGAGCGTGCAGTAACAGTTATTCCTACTGAACCAGAGTATCTCTGTTGGTGCAGCAAATAGGTCAGCGAATCCAGCGAAACCAACCCTGTAATCGATGAATGAGATCGGCCGCCGATTGATTGAACGAGCCACAAAAGGGTCTCTCCTTTCTGGCGCGTTACAACAGCTTTTGGTCCTAGACTGCTATGGTTCTCCACCAATTGCGTAATAGCGGTCGAGTCAACGGTGAGCTTAGAGGGTTGTCCATAGAGCTGTGTTACGGTCTGTCCGCGGGAACTCGGAACAACGACCCACAGCCCATCGAACTGCCCGTTATTGAAAATCGACACCGCTTCGGAACTACCTTGCGCCCGGTTGAGTGCAAGAGAGTCTGGTATCAATGTTTCGGCAGCGTGCTCAATTGATTGCAGTCTCGTCACCTGGCGTAGCAAGAAAACTTCAACGAGCGTTGCAGTTTCCGATGCAGTCAACGCCGCACGGTCTCGTTCAGCTTGTGTCATCTCGCGGTCGACACGCAGAAACCCAACAACCACGAATGCCAGCGCGATGAGCAATGCGACAGGAGCAAGACGAGCCTGTATTACGGGGGAAGGCATCAGACTAGTGCAGAAGGCTCACTAGGTATGGTGAAGCAAGACCCTTCGTTATTGATGGTCTCATCATCAAGACCCATAGCCCGCACACGTCATGGCTTCTATTACCGACTTACAGCAACTGCTCGCCGAGCGCTCTGCAAAGCGTGGAAAGTTCACGCTGTCATCCGGCCGTGAGTCAAGTTTATACATCGACGCGAGGCTCACGACAATGAGCCCAGAAGGTCTTATCCTGATTGGGGAACTTGGACTACGAGCACTCGAACAGAGTGGATGGGACGTTCAGTCAGTCGGTGGTCTGACGCTCGGTGCTGATCCAGTTGCGTATGCGATCGCGTATGCGAGTGGCTCATCTCCTCGGCCCGTTCGTGCTTTCACCGTCCGCAAGGAGCCCAAGTCCCATGGTACTGCGCAACTGATTGAAGGTCCGTTTAGGCAAGGTGACCGCGTTGCAATCGTAGAAGACGTCATCACAACAGGTTCATCAGCACTTCGCGCAGCAAGTGCCATCTCGGCAAATGGCGGAGTTATTGCCGGTGTGTTAGCCGTCGTTGACCGAAACGAAGGAGGAAGGGAATCACTTCAAGAACAAGGTCTCCCTGTCATTGCGCTGACAACAGCAGCTGACATCGTTGCGCGGCTGTCATAGTCGGTGGGTTTACACAACTGAGGCTGCCCATTATCTCGCTGAGCGCTCTGCCGGACGTATCAACGCTGCTGAAAGCGGTGCAAAGTTCCTAAGACGAGGGAGGTACGGAATAATCAAATCTTCGCGAAATCGCTGAAGCATTCCTTCGCCATCGTACTTCTGGCGGAATTCAACCGCGGTCAGATGGATAAGCCCTCGAACGTGCCGACCAAAGCTTTGCGGGGATGAATAGTCAAGCCGGTTAGCGACGTTAGCAACTGACAATCCGGGATTCTCGAAGAGCTGCGCTGCCCGAATGAGTCGAGTCATTGCGAGATAACGCTTTGGTGCTGGTAACCTGGCTCTGAAGAAGCGGCTCATCAAAGTGCTCGGGATAACACCGAGGTACCGAGCCAAGGAACGAACTGTCCCAATACCGCTCGGTAAACTGAACAGAATCTCAAAGAAGTAGCGGCAGTCAGAATGAGCGCCACTGAGGTCCATTGAAAGTTGAGCGAGTGCAAGGCGATTTATATCGCTTGATTGATCTGCGAGTAGGACATCACGCAGGCGACGCCAGCCGGAGGGTTGTCGGACGTCTACAAGCGTCTGCACTCCACTTCTGCCTAACGTTAGAACGGCGCCTGGTGCACTGGCCTCAAGATCGGTAAGTAGAGCAACTGTTGGAACACGCGGGAACTCACGTACGAGCATTGCGACCTGAGTAGCATCACGCAATCCACATCGGGCTACTGAAACCAACACAGCCGCGGCACGCCTTTCCTTCAGATCGCGGATGACATCATCAACACTGTCCCGATGTAGTGCGGTGTAGTGGCCTTCGCCGGCTGCGTCGACACGAATACGTTCTGCGGGTGTAAGAATTGTGGTTACTGGAGCTAACGGTGGGCGGCTGGCGTTCGGAAGCATAGATACCTCCTGCAAGCATGCTTTGAGACGAACTACCGAGGTATACAGCTGCGTCCGATTGTACTCGGAGGTGTCAGCGACCCGTCATTTTGCAATTGATGACAATGCCAGTTATCAGCTAGTTTCCAGATTGATGGGTGCGTAACTGACTGGATAGTCGCGATTTCGCTCAGGTTAGAAATCGAGGAAAGTCCGGGCTCCATGGACAGGTTGCCAGGTAATTCCTGGGGGCAAAGTCATGTCTACCAGTTCACCGGTAGAGATAACTTGCGACGGCTAGTGCCACAGAAAACAAACCGCCTAGTGTGGTAGGATTCACATTCGGCAAGGGTGAAAAGGCGGGGTAAGAGCCCACCGCATTCGTGGCAACATGAATGGCATGGTAAACCCCAACCGGAGCAAGGCCAAATAGGTGGCGAGGGACAGTCCTTCCCGATCAAGACGCCACGGGTAGGCTGCTAGAGAGCGTAGGCGACTGCGCTCCGAGAGAAATGACTATCCGGATACATCGAAAGGTGTGCCCGACAGAACCCGGCTTATAGGTCAGTTACGCCGCAGAAATGTTCCAGCCCTCTACCCTTGTTGATAAAGTGTAGAGGGCTGAACTCATTCGCACATAGGCTTCAGCAGTACTTAAATGCCGACCTGGAACGCCACATTTACATTCTCTTGCTGACACAATGCGGTGCCTAACGCGTTACCAGATAGAGATTCTGATTCCGGTTCTTTTTTTGGCTGGATGTACTGCTACCAGACCGTCGCCAGCTCCGGAACGGCCAGACCCTCAAGTTCAGAAGCCGATTGGGGGTGATTCTTCCACATCAGTGAGAGCGGCTACGAGTCCGTTTGGTGCAGGGCGCCTCGATTACAATTTTCGGATTTTCTCCATAACACATGCACTGGCTGGTGATTCAACTCCTCGAGCTGACTCAAGTCTCGTCGTAGGAATTCTTATAGCAACACTGTCCGTTAGCCCAAGCCGTAATACAGTACTCGCACGTGTAGAGTCTGATTCTGTCACAGTTACTACAGGTAGTGGGACTTCAGTACCTATCTCGCCGGGCGAACTATTCCTTTTCACTATCGATACCCGGACTGGACAAGTCGTGCAAACCAATCGACAAACAACGCCCGATTGTGGAAGCGGCATCTCAGATAGTTCGCCCATCTATGGGCGAGAGGTGCTACCAAACATCAGCATACCAGCGACACAGGCATGGGCGGACACGGTGCATACGTCGATGTGCCGTGGTGGAGCACTTCTAACAGTCACTCGCATT
>Ga0207649_10001848_pt1 | contig 12101 bp, 10 predicted proteins | sample KBSC43metaG_FD_184317 | JGI IMG/M metagenome (GOLD analysis project Ga0207649, IMG submission 184317) | Corn rhizosphere microbial communities from Kellogg Biological Station, Michigan, USA - KBS C4-3 metaG (SPAdes) (version 2) | ecosystem: Host-associated > Plants > Roots > Rhizosphere > Soil ... | reverse complement strand
CGACATCGTGAGGTCCGCCGGGTTCGCCTTGCCGTCGCCGGGGATCCAGATCGCGCCCGCGAGGTCATCCGTTCGCAGCGGCGGGAACATCTCGCCGGCGCGCGCCGCCGAGATTTCCTCGCACTCGACGCCGAAGCTGCGCGCGAGCGCGAGCTGCCTGCGCAGCGTCATCATCCGCTCGCGCGTCTGCGCGACGTTGACGCTGCCGCATTGCTTCCAGCCGGTCGCGAGCCCCGTCTCCGCCTCGAGCGTGCGGTACAGCTCGATGCCGTACTTGCTCATCCGCGTCATCGTCCGGGTCGGCCGCATCTGGCCGACGAGGCCGGCCGCGTGCCATGTCGTTCCGCACGTCAGCTTGCCCTGCTCGAGCAGGAGCACGTCCTTCTCGCCGAGCGACGCGAGGTGGTACGCCGTCGAGCAGCCGGCGATGCCGCCCCCGATGATCACGATGCGGGAAGAGATCGGCAGCGCCATGGCCTTCATTGTCGCCGCGTCGGAGCGGTCCTACCCACAGCGCCGGTGCTCGCCGGTGGGCGACCGCGCCGAGTCGTCGATGATCGTTGCCCGACTTGCGATTCGATTCGAAGGAGACCGCACATGTACGTGGACGGCTTCGTGATTCCGGTTCCGGCCGGCAACAGGGACGCGTACCTCGTCGCGTCGAAGAAAATGACCTCGGTGCTGAAGCGCCTCGGCGCGCTGCGGGTCGTCGACTGCTGGGGCAGCGACGTTCCCGACGGCAAGGTCACCGACTTCAAGCGCGCCGTCGCCGCGCAATCGGGGGAGACGGTCACGCTCGGCTGGGTCGAGTGGCCGTCGAAGGACGTTCGCGACAAGGCGAACAAACAGATGATGGAAGACCCCGAGATGAAGTCGATGCAGATGCCGTTCGACGGCAAGCGGATGATCTTCGGCGGCTTCGAGGTCGTCGCCGATACCGCGGCGGCCTGACGACGATTCAGCTGGCGCGACCGAGACTCGGCCGAGGACCGAGCGCGGGCATCGCGGCGGGGTGGGCTCCGCTCCATGGAGCGGAACCGGTCACCCCGCGTCCGCGCCAGCGCACTCGGTACATCGGCGCTTGGCGAGCGTCACGCGAGACGAAGCGCCATCACGCCGGCGATGATCGCGCCGGTGCCGACCGCACGCTGCAGGCGAAAGCGCTCCTTGAGCATGACGACGCCGATCAGCGTCGCGAACAGCACCGACGTCTCGCGCAGCGCGGCCACCGACGCGATCGGTGCTTTCGTCATCGCCCAGAGCGCGATGCCGTAGGCGCCCATCGACGCGCACGAGCCGAGCAGCGCCGCGGGCCAGCGTGCGCGCATGGTCGCGAACATCGGTGCGAGCGAGTGGCGGCGTTGCCAGAGCACGATCGTGAAGTACGGCAGGCCGTCGACGAGGAAGAGCAATGCGACGTACTGGGCGGCGTTGCCGGACGCGCGCACGCCGATGCCGTCGACCGTCGTGTACGCGGCGATGATCGCGGCGTTCGCGAGCGCGTAGCCGAGCGCGTGGCGGCGCGAGCCGCTGTCGCGCGCGGAGCGCGTCAGCCCGATCGCGACGACGCCGCCGCTGATCGCGGCGACGCCGAGCCAGACGGCGAACGGAACGTGCTCGCCGATCAGCTGCCCGCTCGTCAGCGCGACGAGCAGCGGCGCGGTGCCGCGCATCAGCGGATAGGCGAAGCCGAGGTCGCCGTGCCGGTAAGCGCCGACGAGCGTCACGTAGTAGCCGACGTGGATGACGACCGACGTCGCGATCCACGGCAGGGCCTCGCGCCGCGGCAGCCCGACCCAAAGGACGAGCGCGGCACCGACGCCGCAGCCCAGGACGTGGATCAGCGCGGTGTCGAGCGCCTGATCGTCGCCGGCCTTGATGAGCGCGTTCCACGACGCGTGGAGGAGGGCGGCGAAGAGGACGGCGGCGACGACCGACCAGCTGAGCGCGGGCGCCATGTCGGCCGCGGCGCGGTCAGCGGACCAGCGCGCAGGCCGCGGCGCGGTCGAGGAAGTGGGCGAGCGTCGGCGTCGCGAGACCGGCCTGCTTGGCGAGGTCGTCCCACTGGCGAAGCATCACGGCGTCGCGAGCGCCCGGCTGGGCGAGGAACGCCCCGGCGGCTTCGTCGTCGAAGATGCCTCCCTGCAGCGCGAGGCTGCGCTTCGAGTCCGCCGACAGACGCTCGTAATAGCCCGGGTCGACGTTGCACAGGTAGCGCTTCGCGTCGACGTGCAGCTTGATCGCCTCGAGCACGTCGTCGGCGAAGAGCCCGCGCAGGAACGGCAGCGCGTAGTACTGGTGGGTGTCGTCGACGCCACGCAGCGTCGGCGTCTCGCCTTGATGGTTCAGCAGGTGGCCGAGGTCGTGCAGCAGGCACGCGGTGACGAGCGGGTCGCCGGCGTCGCTCTGCTCGGCGAGGTGCGCGGTCTGCAGCGCATGCTCGAGCTGCGTCACCGGCTCCCCGCTGTACTGTTCGCCGCCGTGGCGCGCGAACAGCAGCTCGATGTCGCAGAGCGAGAGCATCAGCGCGCGGCTGGCGAATGCGCGCCGTCGTCGACCGGCGTCAGCGTCGCGAACTGCGACTGCCGGATCCGCGTCGCCGTCAGCGCGCCGGCCTGCTCGAGGATCGGGTAGGCGACGCCGCAGATGTGCGAATTGATCCGCTTCAGATCGCTGATCAGGTCGAGGTGGAGCGAGCTCGTCTCGATGCTTTGCGTCGTGTTCTCCCGCAGCCGCGCGATATGGTTCGCGGCGTACTCGTGCTCGAGGTCGCGGAAGTGCGCCTTCTCCTCGAGCAGCCGCTTGGCATCGCGGACGTGGCCGTCGAGGAAGACGCTCATCGCGAGCCGCAGGTTGGCGAGCAACCGCTCGTGCAGGTGGACGATCTCGGCCATCCCGGCCTCCGAGAAGCTGCGGTTCTTCTTGACCTTCTTGTCCTCGATGTCGATCAGGACGCGCTCGATGATGTCGCCGATCTGCTCCATGTTGATCGTGAACGAGACGATGTCGGTCCAGCGCCGGCTCTCCTCCTTCGAGAGCGCCTCGCCCGAGATCTGCGTCAGGTAGAACTTGATCGCCGAGTAGAGCTCGTCGACGGTGTCGTCGAGCCTGCGCAGCTCTTCGGAGAGGTGCAGGTCGTTGTTCCGGATCACCGGGACGATGCCGCGCAGCATCGTCTCGACGATGTCGGCCTGGTGCAGCGCCTCGCGCGCCGCGCACGAGATCGCGAGCGAGGGCATCGAGAGCGCGAGCGGGTCGAGGTGGCGCGGGCGCTGGGTCGCGCTCGTCGCCGGCTCGCGGAGCCAGCGGTCGACGGTGCGGCCGACCAGCCCGGTGAAGCCGATGAAGAGCGCCGCCAGGACGACGTTGAAGACGAGGTGGAAGGCGACCACCTGCTGGTGCAGGTTCGGCACCACCTGCTGCAGCAGCACGTGCACCTGCGGCAGGATGGCGATGAAAAGGAGCGCCCCGAGGATCTTGAAGATGAGGTTGCCGAGCGGCAGCCGGCGCACCTGCGGGCTCGCGTTCGCGGTCGCGAGCATCGCCAGCACGCCGCTGCCGATGTTGGCGCCGAGGACGAGGCCGAGCGCGACGTTGGCCGGCAGCATCGCCTGTGACGCCAGCGTCGCGATCAGGAGCACGATCGCCAGGCTCGAGTACGACAGCACGCTGAGGATCGCGCCGACGAGGATGTCGAGCATGACGTCGTTCGGCAGCGCGAGGAGGAGGGCGCGCACCGCCGGCGACTCGGTGAGCGGGCGCGTGGCGCTGACGATCAGCTGCAGTGCGAGCGTGATCAGGCCGAGGCCGATGAGGACGCGGCCGGCCGCGCCGAAGCCGCTGTTCTGGCGCGAGATGAAGATGACGACGCCGGCGAAGATGAGGAGCGGCGACACCCACGAGAGGTCGAACGAGAAGACGACCGCCATCACGCTGGTGCCGACATCGGCGCCGAGCATGACCGCGAGCGCGGCGCTCGTCGGCACCAGGTTCTTGCCGACGAACGAAGAGACGATCAGGCACGTCGCGGTGCTCGACTGGACGATGCTGGTGACGCCGAGCCCCGCGATCAGGGCGCGGAAACGGTTCGAGAAGCTCGCCGCGAGGATGCGCCTCAGGTTCTCGCCGAACACGCGCAGCATGCCGGTGCGCACGATGTGCGTGCCCCAGACGAGGAGCGCGATCGCGGCGAGGAGGTTGAGGAGGTGGAGCATCTGCGGGCGGCGATGTCAGTTCCAGGGCAGCGAGTACGTCTTCAGGTTGGTGAAGCTCTTCATCGCTTCCTGGACGCCTTCCTTGTAGCCGAGCCCGGAATCCTTGATGCCCCCGAACGGCGTCAGCTCGAGCCGGTAGCCGGGCACCTCGCGGACGTTGACGGTGCCGACCTCGAGCTCGGCGACCAAGCGCGCGATCGCATCGAGGCGGTTCGTGCACACCGACGACGACAGACCGTACGCGGTGCCGTTGGCGATGCGGATCGCGTCGTCGATGTCGCGGAAGGTGAGGATCGGCGAAACCGGGCCGAACGTCTCCTCGCGGACGACCGTCATCTCGGGGCGGACGCGGTCGAGCACGGTCGGCGAATACAGCGCGCCTTCGCGGCGATTGCCGACGAGAAGGCGGGCGCCCTGCGACACCGCCTCGTTCACGCGCGCCTCGAACAGCCGTGCCGCAGCCTCGTCGATCACCGTGCCCATCGCGACCTCGGGGTCGCGGGGATCGCCGTGGCGCCAGCGCTTGGTCTTCTCGACGACGCGCTCGGTGAAGTCGGCGGCGACCTTCTCGTGGACGAGCATCCGCTTGACGGCCGTGCAGCGCTGCCCCGAGTTCTTGTACGAGCCTTGCACCGCCAGGCTCGACGCTTCGTCGAGGTCGGCGTCGTCCATGACGATCAGCGGGTCGTTGCCGCCGAGCTCGAGCACGATCCGCCGATAGCCGGCCTTGGCGGCGATCGCCTTGCCGATCGCGACCCCGCCGGTGAAGGTGACGAGATCGACCGCGGGATTCGTGATCAGCTCGTCGGCGATCTCGCGCGGGTCGCCGGTGACGATCGCGAGCATCTCGGGCGGCAGCCCCGCCTCGTAGAGCAGGTCGGCGAAGAGGAGCGCCGACAGCGGCACCTTTTCCGAGGGCTTGAGCACCATCCGGTTGTTGGTCGCGATCGCCGGCACGACCTTGTGCGCGACCTGGTTCATCGGATGGTTGAACGGCGTGATCGCGGCGATCACGCCGAGCAGCGGCGAGCGCTGCGTGTAGACGCGCCGGCGCTTGCCGTGCGGCGTCAGGTCGCAGCTGAAGATCTGGCCGTCGTCCTTCAAGCACTCGGCGGCGCCGAACGAGAGCACGTCGGCGACGCGTCCGGCCTCGTACATCGCGTCCTGGAGGCTGAGGCCCGACTCGGCGCTGATGAGGAGCGCGATCTCCGCCGTGCGCGTGCGCACCGCCGCGGCGGTGCGCTCGAGGACCTGCGCGCGCTCGAAGCGCGACAGGGTCGAGCGGAAGCCACGCGCGATCGCGATCGCGCGCCGCACCTCGTCGACCGTCGCCTTCGGCACGCTGCCGACGCGCGTGCCGCCGTACGGGTCGAAGACGGCGATCGAGCGCTCGCCGCCACGGCCGGCGCCGACCTTCTCGCCGGCGATCCGCATCGCCTCGTCGCGGCAGGGCAGCTCAGGCGACATGGTTGAGGACGAGATCGAACGCGTCGAAGTTGCGCCAGCGTCGCGTTGGGTCGACGTCCTTGAGCTTGCGGTTGACGATCAGCGGGACGCGCTGCTCGGAGACGCCGCCGTGCGAGCGCAGCGGCGCGTCGAGCGCGGAAAGGTCGTGGCGCGCGACGCCGGTGCCGATCACGGTCGAGCGCTCGGAGACGACGACGAGGTCGCCGATGCGATCGGCAGGCAGCTCGAAGCGCCGCGCAGCGTCGGCGCGCGCGTCGACCGATTCGACGCCGGGCAGCTCTGCGATCCGCGCGGCGACGGCAGCGATGTCCGAGCCCGCGGGGAGATAGACGGTGGCGAACGAGCCGAGCGCGCCGTGGTGGACGACGTAGGGATCGGTGATCGGCAGGATCACGCGAGCCGCTGCCGCGCCGAGCCAGGCGTCGAGGACGTCTTGCAGGTAGATGACGTCGGGCTGCGAGTCCATCCGCGTTTTCGCGTTCATGCCGTGGTCGGCGGTCAGTGCGATCGTGCAGCCGAGCGCGTCGAGCTTGCCGAGGTAACCGTCCATCATGCGGTAGAACGCGTCGGCGCCGTCGGTTCCCGGGGCGTGCTTGTGCTGCACGTAGTCGGTCGTCGAGAGATACATCACATCCGGGCGGCGCTCGTGCGACATCAGCTCGACGCCGGCGGCGAAGACGAACTCCGAGAGCTCGGCGCTGTAGACCGAGGGCACCGGCATGCCGACGCGCTCGACGACCTCGTCGATGCCGTTCTCTTCCTCGTTCGCCTCGTCGGCCTTCTCGGCCGAGAAGCAGATGCCCTTCAGGCGGTGGCCAAGGAGCTTGCGCAGCTTGTCCTTGGCGGTGACGACGGCGACCGACTGTCCGGCATTGGCGAGCTCGGCGAGGATCGTCGGCGCGCGCAGCCACTTCGGGTCGTTCATCATGACCTCGGTGCCCGAGGCGACGTCGAAGAAGTAGTTGCCGCAGATGCCGTGCACCGCCGGCGGAACGCCGGTGACGATCGAGAGATTGTTCGGATTGGTGAAGCTCGGGACGACGCAGTCGGCGACGAGCGAGGTGCCGGTCGCGAGCACCTCCTTCAGCCACGGCACGTGGCCGTGCGCGACCGCCTGCGCGATGTAGTCGGGCTCGCAGCCGTCGACGCAGACGACGACGGTGGCCTCGCGGGCAGGGGCGTAGCTGCGGCCGTTGACGGTGATCATCGTTGTGCCTTCGGCGGCTCGCCGGCGCTCGCGTCGACGGCGGGACGTTGGTGGTTCTTGATCGTGCGCTCCTTGCTCTCGATGACGTGGTCGTGCATCGCCCGGCCGGCCGCCTCGGCATCTCCCGAAGCGATCGCCTTGACGATCTGGCGGTGCTCGCCGGCCGAGATCGGCATCAGCCAGCCGTCGGCGAGGTTGAGCCTGCGAAACAGGCTCAGCTCCTTGATGAGCTTGCGATAGATCGCGGTCAGCTTGCCGTTGCCGGCGAGCTCGACGAGGCGGTCGTGGAAGCGCAGGTTGAGGAGGTGGTAGCGGTGCGCGTCCTTCGCCTTCACCGCCTGCTCCATCTGCTCGACCAGGCCGCGCACCTCCTTCAGCGCCGCCGGCGTGATCGAGACGGCGAGACGGCGCCCGACGTGCTCGTCCATCGCGGCGCGCAAGTCGAAGATCTCGACCGCTTCTGCGACGGGCAGGTCGCGGACGAAGACGCCGCGGTTCTTCTCGGTCCGCACGAGGCCGGACTCGTCGAGCATGCGGAACGCCTCGCGCAGCGGCCCGCGCGAGACGCCGAGGCGGGCGGCGAGCGCCATCTCGGTCAGCTTGTCGCCGGGACGGAGCTCGCCGGCGAGGATCATGCGTTCGAGCTCGCCCTGGACGACGCTCGAGAGCGAGCTCGTCTGCAGGAGCGCGATGGTCGGGTGCGGCGCGGCGGCCGCGGCGACGGCTGGCATCGGCCGAGTAGAAACCATGCCCCGCCGATTGTCAACAATCTCCAAAAAACAGTTGACTTGGATGGGGCGACCGCCGAGACTGCACCGCCGTTGCCGCGGCAAACCGTCACAGAACGAGCCTAGGCTATGCGAGCGGCGCGTTCCGCTCCGCCGACACGATCACCGACACAACCAGGGGAGATGCGCATGGTTCCGGCTTCACTCAGGGCGCTCGTCGCCGCAGCGCTCGTCGTCGCCGCCGCCGGCGCGGCGGCGCAGAAGACGCAGCTCACGGTCTACACCGCGCTCGAGACCGACCAGATCAAGGCGTACGAGAACGGCTTCACCAAGGCCAACCCGAACATCGAGCTGAAGTGGGTCCGCGACTCGACCGGCGTCATCACCGCCAAGCTGCTCGCCGAGAAAGCCAACCCGCAGGCCGACGTTGTCATGGGCGTCGCCGCGTCGAGCCTGGCGCTGCTCGACAGCAACGGCATGCTCGAGCCGTACGCGCCGATCAATCTCGACGCGATCATGGCGACATACCGCGACAAGAAGAACCCGCCGGCGTGGTGGGGGATGGACGTCTGGGGCGCGACGGTCTGCTTCAACACCGTCGAGGCGCAGAAGAAGAACATCCCCAGGCCCGAGACGTGGAAGGACCTCACCAAGCCGGTCTACAAGGGCCAGATCGTGATGCCGAACCCGGCGTCGTCGGGCACCGGCTACTTCGACGTCACCGCGTGGCTGACGCTGTGGGGCGATCAGAACGGCCAGGGCGGCGGCTGGAAGTACATGGATGCGCTCCACCAGAACATTGCCCAGTACACGCACTCGGGTTCGAAGCCGTGCAACATGGCCGCGACCGGCGAGTACGTCGTCGGCATCTCGTTCGAGTACCGCGCCAACACCAACAAGGCCAAGGGCGCGCCGATCGAGCTCGTGTTTCCGAAGGAAGGCCTCGGCTGGGACCTCGAGGCGTTCGGCATCATGAAGGGGACGAAGAAGCTCGACGCCGCCAAGAAGCTCGCCGACTGGGCGTCGAGCAAGGACGCGATGAAGCTCTACGGCAAGAACTTCGCGATCACTGCGCAGCCGGGAGTCGCCGAGCCGCTCGCCAACGTGCCCAAGGACTACGAGGCGCGGCTCGTCAAGATGGACTTCAAGAACGCGGCCGACAACCGCGAGCGGGTGCTGGCCGAATGGACGAAACGCTACGACGCGAAGTCCGAGCCGAAGAAGTGACCGTGGGGGCGACCGCCCCCCCGGTCATGCCGAGCGAAGCGAACGAGCTCGACGGCCGCGATGAGACGCTGCGCTCCGCTCGGAGCGACACGTCGGCGGTGATCGCGGAGTACCTGCGCCTCGAGGGCATCCGCAAGACGTTCGGATCGTTCGAGGCGCTGCGTGCCATCGATCTCGGCATCGCGCAGGGCGAGTTCGTCTGCTTCCTCGGTCCGTCGGGCTGCGGCAAGACGACGCTGCTGCGGATCGTCGCGGGTCTCGAGACGCAGACCGCCGGCCGCATCGTCCAGGCAGGTCGCGACATCTCGCGCCTGCCTCCCGCCGAGCGCGACTACGGCATCGTCTTCCAGTCGTACGCGCTCTTTCCGAACCTCTCGGTCGACGACAACGTCGCCTACGGGCTCGTCAACCGGAAGGTGGCGAAGGCGAAAGTCGCGGCGCGCGTCGACGAGCTGCTCGCGCTCGTCGGCCTGCCCGGCAGCGGCGCCAAGTTCCCGGCGCAGCTCTCGGGCGGCCAGCAGCAGCGGATCGCGCTCGCTCGCGCGCTGGCGACGTCGCCGGGTCTGCTCCTCCTCGACGAGCCGCTGTCGGCGCTCGACGCGCTCGAGCGCGTCCGGCTGCGCCAGGAGATCCGGTCGCTCCAGCGCACGCTCGGCGTGACGACGATCATGGTCACGCACGACCAGGAAGAAGCGCTCTCGGTCGCCGACCGCATCGTCGTCATGAACCACGGCGTGATCGAGCAGGTCGGAACGCCGATGGAGATCTACCGTGATCCGTCGACGCCCTTCGTTGCCGACTTCGTCGGCAAGATCAACGTCCTCAGCGGTCGCCTGCGGCCGGGCCGAGAGCTCACGATCGGCGCGAGCCGGTTCGACTGCGTGCACGACACCGACGCCGAGCGCGACGTCAAGATCTACCTGCGCCCCGAGGACGTGCTCGCGCGCCCGATCGCTCCCGGCGACGCCAACGTCTTCGACGGCGCGATCGAAAAGATCGAGTTCCTCGGCTCGTACTGCCTCGTTCGCGTCCACGCCGACGCGATGGGCGCCCAGCCGATCACGGTGTATCTCTCGCTCAACTTCCTCGCCGAGCAGGGGCTCGAGGTCGGCAGCCGTCTGCCGCTGAAGCTGCTGCCGGAGCGGATGCGGTTCTTCTAGCCTTCGTGTCCGCCGTCCTGCCCGCCTCGGCCGCGCGCGTCCTGCGCCAGCGCGCTCACTGGAGCGACCGCGTCGCGCACGCCGCGATCGCCGCGATCGCCGTCGCGCTCGTCGTCTTCCTCGCGCTGCCGCTTGCCGCGATCCTCGTCAAGGCGGTGCAGGACCATGAAGGCGCTTTCGTCGGCCTGCGCAACTTCGCGAGCTATCTCGGCACGCCGTCGCTGCTGCAATCGTTCGTCAACAGCATCTCGGTCGCGCTGCTGGTGACGGTGGTGGCGGTTCCGACCGCGTTCGGTTTCGCGTACGCGCTTGCGCGCAGCTGCATCCCGTGGAAGGGGACGTTCCGCACGATCGCGCTGATCCCGCTGCTCGCGCCGTCGCTGCTGTCGGCGATCTCGCTGATCTACTGGTTCGGCAACCAGGGCGCTGCGCGCGGGCTCGTCGTCGCGCTCGGCTTCGAGAACATCTACGGAGCTCCCGGGATCGTCGTCGCCGAGTGTTTCGCCGTCTTCCCGCACGCGCTGATGATCCTGCTGAGCGCGCTCGCGCTCGCCGACGCGCGCCTCTACGAGGCCGCCGACGCGCTCGGGACCTCGACCTGGCGCAAGTTCTGGACGATCACGCTGCCGGGCGCGAAGTACGGCCTGATCTCGGCGGCGCTGGTCGCGTTCACGCTCGTGATCACCGACTTCGGCATCCCGAAGGTGATCGGCGGCAACTTCAACATGCTCGCCACCGACGTCTTCAAGCTCGTCATCGGCCAGCAGGACTTCCAGAAGGGCGCCGTGGTCGGCCTCTTCCTGCTTGCGCCGGCGGTGCTGACGTTCGGGATCGACTGGCTCGTGCAGCGCCGGCAGACCGCGATGCTCACCGCGCGCGCGGTACCGCTCAAGCCCGCGCCGGCGCGCGGCTTCGATGCGCTCATGCTCGGCTACGTCGGCATCGTCAGCGCGCTGATGCTGGCGATGCTCGGCATGGCGATCTTCGCGTCGTTCGCGACCTACTGGCCGTACAACCTGGCGCCGAGCTGGAAGCACTACACGATGGGCTTCGTCGACGCCGAGGTCGGCGACGCGTTCCTCAACAGCCTGAAGCTTGCCGCCGGAACGGCGTTCTTCGGCACGATCGTCGTCTTCGTCGGCGCGTACATGCTCGAGAAGACGCGCGGCGCCGGGCTGCTTCGCCCACTGGTGCGGCTGCTCGCGATGGTGCCGATGGCCGTCCCTGGGCTCGTCCTCGGACTCGGCTACATCTTCTTCTTCAATGCGGCCGAGAACCCCTTGCACGGGCTCTACGGAACGCTCGCGATCCTCGTCATCTGCACGATCATCCACTTCTACACGACCGGCCACCTCACCGCGGTGACGGCGCTGAAGCAGCTCGACGCCGAGTTCGAGGCGGTGAGCGCGTCGCTCAAGGTGCCGTTCTTCAAGACGTTCTGGCGCGTGACGCTGCCGATCTGCACGCCGACCCTGGTCGACATCGCGCGCTACTTCTTCATCAACGCGATGACGACGATCTCTGCGGTCGTCTTCCTCTATTCGCCCGAGACCAAGGTCGCGGCGATCGCGATCCTCAACCTCGACGAGGCCGGCGAGGCCGGCGCCGCGGCGGCGTGCGCCATCCTCATCACCGCCGGCTCGACGGTCGTGACGCTGCTCTTCCTTCTGGTCGGCGCCTGGATCGAGCGGCGGACGCAGGCGTGGCGGCGGCCGGCCGGGCGCTGACGCGCCGCACCTCAGACACGACGGAGACCACGATGGCGCGCGACGCGATCCTTCTCACCCCGGGCCCGCTGACGACGACCGACCGCACGAAGCGCGCGATGCTGCACGACTGGGGCTCGTGGGACGCATCGTTCATCGCCGTCACCGCGGAGATCAAGAAACGCCTGCTCGCGATCGTCCATGGCGAAGGCACGCACGTCGTCGTTCCGCTGCAGGGCAGCGGCACCTTCTCGGTCGAGGCCGCGGTCGCGTCGGTGGTGCCGCGCGACGGCCACGTCCTCGTCCTCGACAACGGCGCCTATTGCAAGCGCATGGGACGGCTGTCGACGCTGATGGGGCGCAGGACGACGGTGCTCGCGCGCCGCGAGGAC
>Ga0207649_10001829_pt1 | contig 12140 bp, 31 predicted proteins | sample KBSC43metaG_FD_184317 | JGI IMG/M metagenome (GOLD analysis project Ga0207649, IMG submission 184317) | Corn rhizosphere microbial communities from Kellogg Biological Station, Michigan, USA - KBS C4-3 metaG (SPAdes) (version 2) | ecosystem: Host-associated > Plants > Roots > Rhizosphere > Soil ... | reverse complement strand
CACGCACACGAGCATTCGAGCCACATCGTCGAGGACTGCTTGAACGGTGTTCCGGCCGATGATCGCCCGCGGATCGTGCAGGATGTAAGCGTAGACGAGCTCTCCCAGGTTCGTGCCGAGCGAGGCCACAATCGCGACCCCCGCGAGCACTAGCCACGCCGGGTTCGGCTGCCACCGGTTCTGTTGCGCAGCAATATTTATGCCGTTCACTTCCTCCGCCCCCCGCCGCCGAATTGGTAAGCCGCGGGTTTGAGAGAGTAGCGGGAAGCGCGAGCAGATCAATCGACGGCTTCGGCCAACTCCGATGCATCGATGATACGGGGGCCGAAGCTCCACTGCGTCACGTGATTCATCACTGGGCGTTCCGGACGGCCGCCAATGTCAATCAACTCTTGAGCGAGCCTGGACATCGGTTCGAACGTGTCGATCTGTTTCGCGTGCTCGACCGTATCCCAGAGGCTGACGTTGGTAAGGGTCAGGGTCTGCGCGTCCGCGCCGGCATAATAGGCAAACAGGCCGGGCATTGCTTCGATCCCCGAACGAAGCACCTTTTCGGACTCCTGCATCTTATCGCTGATCAGCGCGAAATTATCGGGATCGCAGCGGACGAGTGCAACGCGAACAACAAGCGGAGTGGAGGGCATTGTGGTCTCCTGAGTGCATTCGGCGTCACTGCCATAACAGCTGGAGTCCATCCGTCGAGGCTCGCTCCGTTACGGCCGCCTTGCCTCTGCGCGCGCTCTGCCCCATCACCCGCCCGCATGAACGCCGCCGAGATCGCAAGCCTGCTCTGTTCGCGCCTGTGCCATGACCTGATGTCGCCGGTCGGGGCGCTGAACAACGGAATCGAGCTGCTCGCCGACGAGCAGGACCCGGACATGCGGGTGAGATGCATGGAATTGCTCGCGGAAAGCGCCCGGACATCGGCCAACAAGCTCAAATTCTTCCGGCTCGCATTTGGCGCCGCCGGCGGGTTCGGTGATGCGATCGATGTCGGTGAAGCGAGATCAGCGCTTGAGGGCCTGTTCGGGAGCGACGGCCGCACCGAGATCGGCTGGATGGTTCCGGGCGGCAAGCTTCCCAAGGCCGCGGCCAAGCTGCTTCTCAACCTGGCGCTGATCGGCGGCGATGCTCTGGTCCGCGGCGGCCGGCTCGACGTCGGGGCCGAGCAGGGGCCGGACGGGATCGAGATCGCCATCCGCGCGGAAGGGCCACGAGTCGTGCTGGACGCCGGGGTTAAAGCGATGCTTCTCGACGGCGCCAGCGAGGCGATCGAGCCGCGGACCGCGGGCGCGTGGCTCGCCCATACGCTCGCCGGCGAGGCAGGCGGCTCTATCCAGCTATCGCAGGACGAGAGCGTCCTGATCATCGGTGCACAACTTCCGCTTCAGACCCTTTGACAAACTCAGGGCAGGGATAACGCAGCGTTAAGCGCGTTAAGAGAGTAAAGCAACCCGTTTTCACTTTGGTTTGCACTTTCACGCATTGTTCTTCAGCTTTCGGTGCGCGTCCAATTTAACCACGGCGGCTCTTCCGAGCGAAGGTTTGTTAACCCGCTTCGCATAGTGCTCGATCATTTGCAGAGACTGGTCGGTAATCCCCGACACTTCCGCCGCCGTGCACCCCGCCTCAAGCAGAGAGATGACGGCGTTTTTCCTCAACCCATGCGGGACAACCTTGTGCCCGCGAGCCTTGGCCCATTCCTGGAGCTTCTGGCGCAAGCCTGATTGCGTCCACGGTTGTCCGTTGGCGTTGGCGAGGATCGCCAGCGTCGGGCGAGCCATTGCCGCCAAGCGATCGGAAAGCTCCGGCAGGATCGCAACGTCGATTTGCCGCTGGGTCTTTTGCACGGCTACGCGCATCAGGTCGCCCCTGATGTCGCCCCAGCTCATCTTCACCACTTCGTTGATCCGTTGGCCGGTGAAGTAGAGTAGCGCCACAGCATCGCCCACTTGCGGGTCTGCCAACGCCTCTTCGATGAGCGACTCCGGCCACGGCTCATGCGGAGCGGCCTTGAACTTCTTGATCTTCTCGGCCGGATTAGTCTTGGCCTTCTCGTTATCAACGGCCCACGCGAATAGAGCGCTCAACGCTCGCACCGTCTGACTGGCCGCTCCCGGCGTGTCCGCCAGAGCATCGCGAACTGCGATAATGTCGCGCCTCTCCACCGACTTCATAGGAACGGAATTGCCGTGCTTATCGCGCATCAGGCGGCTTGCCGTGCCGAGATAGCGGAGATAACTCGATTGCGTGTTGGCGGCTTTCGAGCGGAACTCCGGCGACTTCTCATATTGGCGGATCAGGCCGTCCAGCGTGAGGACGCCTTGCTTCTTGAGGCGATTGGTTACGGTCGCCTTTGCGCGCGCATAGGAGTCGCCAAAGCGCGGGTCTTTCACATCGGGAAGGCGGATCAGATCCCGCGTTCCGTCAGGCAGCTTCCCGGCGTCGAAATAGTAATAGGTTCGGCCCTTCGCCTTCTTCGTTCGGAGATATGGAAGCTTTGTCATGACACGGCCCGATCATAGAGTGGCGACCCTAGACGCCAATCGTCGTTGTCCTGCCACTCGCCAAATTCCAGGCGAACGGTTCCGTCGGGGCGCTTCTCGATCCCGGCAAGGCGCAAACCAGCCTTCTCAGCCGTTGCCTTGGCGCGGGTTACTTCCGCCTGAGTAGGAAGGGCGGCGCGTGTCACGCCAGCGCCTCGCGCGAGGGATTGAAGCGGGAACCGGCGAGACGTGAAGCGGCTCGATCACGGAGTGACGAAAGCCCGGTGGCAAAGCCACGCGCCCATGATCTGTTTTTAGACATCAGTGTTGTCCGGTGGTGGGGGTAAGGGCATCCACCAGTCTGGGCTATCCACCTCCTCCAATCCTTGCGCTAGCCACCATATGCCGTCTTCAGCATCGCAGTAAGCTGGCAGCGGCGTTGGGCCGTCATAGCGCTCGCCCTCCAGTCGGCTCCAAACGAGTACGCGAGTCCCGTCAAACGGGTATGTGTCTATCGTCTTCCATACTGTCATGACTGTGTGCCTTGGGGTGTTTGGGCGAGCTGACGGTTCTTTATCGCGCAGCTCGCGTGTTGAGTTCTCCAACCGCCTTGATGGCGCTCGAAGTGACCGTCTCCGGCTTTGACGTGTTCGCCGCATCGGTAGCACGTTCCGGGATAGCGGTTCCTCACGCCGCCCTCCGGCAACGAGAGCATTTGCACCGCATTTCGTGCAATGGACCATGCACCCACTCTCTCCTTCCAGGTGTCTGCCAATTAGGTCTGGACATGAAAGACTTCTCCACGGTCTGACTTGATCGAAATATCGCCATAGCTCTACCTCAGGTTCATCTTTGCGCGCTCGGTGGCGTTCGCGGTTCGCCATGCGTCAAAACGCATTCTCTTCGCTTCCGCTTGGGCTTTCAGCGCCTCGCTATCGTATGCCGCCAGCTCCCAATCGACACAGGCAGCTTCGTAAACAGGGTCGGCCTCTGCTAATTGCTCGCTCTCGCCAGCGCCTTTGCCTTCGCCCTTGTATTTTACATAGAGCGCGGCCCGCACTCGCTTGCGGCGCAGATCGGCAGCTTCGGCGGCAATCTTTGCCTTCCCGGCGCGGACGAACAGATCCTCTGCATCGTTGATCGCCCGCTCGATGTGATCCTGGCTTACCACTGCGTTCACGCTGCGGCCCTCCGTTGATAGGTTTCGGCAAACGCCATCGCTTCCGCCAAAAGGTCTATCCCGTATCTGTCGAAGAAACCCTGATGGCCCAATCCCTCGACACTGATCGGATCGCTTGCCGAAGGGTCGAACACCTTCTGATGGTGAGGCGGGCATAGGCCAACGACCAGCCAGTGATCCCGACCGAACCTCCCCGGCTTGTCGGCGTAGCCGGTGACGTGGTGAATCGTCGCCGGAGCACCGCAAACGAGGCAACCTTGCTCAGCAACCCAATCATGGAAGCGCTGAACGTCCACGGGCTTGTAATGCCGTTTGGCTTTCAAGGCGGCGCGACGGAGCATCAGACGACGCGCCACTCCAGAGCTGGATCGCAAGAAGCGAACGGCACGGAATCGTCCAGATCATCGTCGAACCGACCGCGCTGCATCGGAGCGCCCTGCGAACCGTTGCGCTGCTCTTTCACCTTGAATGATAGGCTGATCCATTTGTCGCCGTTGGCGCGTTCCTTGGTCCAGCCCGACGCCCAGTATTCGACGCCTCCGATCATCACCGTTCCAGTGAGGTTCGGGTGACTGTCCTTCTCGCGCTTATCGTTCTTGAATAGCGACCCTGATAGGTCACGCTGTTCGTATGCCATTTACGCTTTCTCCGTTTCCAGCGCAGCGAGTCCGCGCCGTGTGTTGGCTGCCAGAACCTCAAGCGGTATGAAGTCCGGCGGATTGTCTCTGTGATTGGCGAACCACCATCCTGGCAGATCACGCTTGCATTGAACCACGAAAGCCTGAACCTCCTTGTCGTCCCGCAGCTCGTCGAACTCGGCGAGGGTGGACATGCCGTTGAGCGTCCGGACGAACTCCTTGGCCGCTTTCTCCAGCTTGGGAACTGTGTCGTAAGGTCCGTCCAGGTGCGTCTTTTGCGCGCCGCTGCGGGGACCGCGCTCGCCAGTCGCAGGGTTGTCAGGCTTGGGGTGGAACTCTGCCGTTACCTCGGCCAGATATTTGCTGTCCTCGAACAGCCCCATGTGAACGTCGGCGCCGACGCCGACGAACTTGAAGGCATTGCCGAGCGCGTCCGTAAACGCTTTCTTGAACGCCTCGTCGTCATTGAACGAACCGCTCTGGCGCTGCGTTACAACCTTGTCGCCGCCGACGCCGTAGATGAAGTGCTGCTTGCCGTCATGAACATACCAAGCCGTCACCGTGCAATAGACGAGGATTTCATTGGCAGCGTTGACAAGCTGGAACTCGGGGCGCTCAAATCCCCACCCTTCGCCGCACGGGCCGAATTGCTCGGTCAGGCGCTGAGTAATCCAGATCGGCTTGATTGCCGTTCCCTTGAAGCCTCCGGCGCGGGAGAACTGCTTCGTGTGCTTTGGGTCGGTCTTGCCGAGCGCCGTCCAGATGCTAAGGTTTTTCGACCGTTGCTCATCCATCTTGGCAAGCACGTCCTCAACCGTCTCGGCGGCCTGTGGCTTTTTCGCTGGCGCGTTCATTGATTAACCGGGGCCGCTTTTTCGGCTGCACCCCGTCCCTCGTTGGAATCCTTGATCTCGTTGAATTTCGCCATGTGCCGGTCGAAGGCGGCGTAATCGCGTTGCTTGAGAGCAGCCGCAGCCCGATCCCATTCGTCTCCCATCGCCATGAATTTGGAGATTGCGAACGTAAGTTCGGGTGTCTGTGCGCTCTCTAGGAGAGATGATATGGCGTTCATCACCACCATCCACTCCCTTTTGGATTGCCATTCGCATCATAGGTTCCGACACCCACGGCGAGCCCAAGGCCACCAGCTTTCAGGTGGTCGAGTGGCGCGGGATAGTCGGCCATCTTGGCTTCCAGAGCGGCTTCGTTCTCAGCGATGCGGCGCTTGTCCCAATCGTGCCAGCTTTCTCCGGGTTGACGGAACCATGACGGAAGCGCTTTGCCGCTTGGTTTGAACGGCGCGCTCATGGCCGCACCATCAGGAAGATGAGCGCCCACACTGGAAAAACTCCAGTAAACAGGCTCACCAGCAGGGTCTTGCCGAGCGGCCAGTTCCGAGCGGATCCAACCCACCCGGTTAGGCCGCCGAGAATAATCCCAGCAATAACGGGGATGGCGAAGGGGCTACCCATTACCCACCTCTTCACCACGAGCGCGTGAGAGGGCTGCTAATGCACGTTTGTGTGCCGGGTGCTTTCCGTTCGGGTCAGCAAGTTCAGCAAGCGCTTCGTAAAGATCCGGCGCAGCGGCTATTAGGTGGGCTACGCTCTCTCGTTCATCGAGTGGGCAATCAATCGTGCAGATCGAGCCATCGGGACCGTCTACAACCCAGCTCTCCCCGATTTCTTCATAAGGAGTGTCGGTAAACTCCGCAGTCCAAGGACCTTTCATGCCGTCCTCCGTTCGTGCGCGTGGACAGCGGCGTGGCACCATGTGCACAGCCAGCGAACGTCCAGCGGTTTCTCGTAATCGTCATGGTGGCCGTGAACCGACCCCTGCGCCCCACACTCCTGACAGGATTGCGGCTTGATGATCTTGCCAGACCATACGGCGTAGCGAAGCTTGGACCTCGCTCGCTCCTTGGGAGTGGTAAGGTCTTTCTTGCGCGGATTGGCCCTCGCTTGGGCGTTGCGGCGGGCGCGGATTTCATCACGGTTGCGAAGGTAGAATGCAGCCGATGCCCTACGGCGCGCTTCTGGCGAACCAAGGCCCATCAGAACGCACTCCACAGCCACGCGAACGCAACCGTGATCCACATTCCAGCAACACAGCCGACAAGAGTTCCGGACCAGAAGCCTCGACGGAACGAAGCGTCTTTCTCACGCTCCACACGATCACGATGAGAACGGTAGAACTGGACCTCGTTACGAAGCCTACGCCATTCGTCCTCGGGTGTGCCGATGGTGCGGCGGGTGTTGTCTGTGACGAGACGGAGGGTCATGCCGTTGCCCTCTCCGCCATGTGCGCCGCGCACATCGGAACGTAGTCGCCGAAGTGGCTGTGAAGGCCGACAGACGGCTCGTCGCAGAGCCAGCAGCGACGAGGAGCGGATGCCTTGCGGCACAGATCGTGAAGATCGTCTGGTCTATAAATGCTGGCCAGCTCCGCGATGATATGCGGGTCGCCGCCGCCGGGATCGTCCATGACGATGCTCGGCTTTTCCGAATTTTCCCACGGGCCATTGTAGAAGCGGTAGGCCATCAGATCGCCTCCCCGCGAAGCTCGTGATAAAGCTCCTCAACAAGGCACTCATACTGGCATGGGCCGAGAACGTGGTTGAACGCCTCGCGAAGGCTCATCCCGCCATTGACCATGAAAGCCAAAATGCGAGCCGAGATCACTGCGTTGATTTCGGGGCGGCTGCGTTCGGTCTGCATCTCATCCTCCACGCTTGTGCGTTGAACCTGTGGGCTTACGCAGCAATCTGCTTTGATGGTTTCGCGCTCAGGCATTGCGCGGTGAGCGCCGCCGCAGTCTCGCGACCGGCAGCAGCGATTTCCTCGGCGACGATCTTGACGACGCGATCCGACAGTTCTGGCGAAAGGTTCAGCTCGATCTTGCCGTGCTGGCCCTCGACCTCGATTGTGGTCCGAAGTGGTTTTGACGGATCAGACTTGCCGTATCCGTAGAAGCCTTCACGGGTGATTGAGATGCGATTGACGAACACTGCTTGTCTCCTCTGAACGCTTGTGCGTTGAGGAGAGTGTTTAGCATGATTGCTAAGAAGTGCAACCCCTATTGTGCAGGAATGCTAAATTATTTTCGGCAGTCTCTCAGTTCGAGATTCCAGAAGCGAAATTCGTTCTGGTCCCTTATATCGGCTGCCATATCTGCAATCTTGGCGGCTTGAGCGCATAGATCTGGAGGGCTGGCCCCATTCTTTGCCATGAAGTCGTATTTGGCTTTGGCTTCTTCAAGCGCAGTTCGCCTGTGGTCGGCGCAGCTAACTGCCAGCACCCCGCAAAGCACTAGTAGAGCCGCCCTCAATAAACCTCTCCGATAACCTTGTGCATCTTGTGAATACGAGTCTTGTCCACTCGGAAGGTTGTTTCTGGATTGAACTGCCTAAGTTCGACAAAAGACGCGCTTTGCCTAACCAGTCTCTTGATTAAGACGGTAACGACGCGCTCGGCGAACTGATCTTCTGGATCGTCGCCCTTCAGCTGCACAACAACATAATCATTTACCGCGGCAGGAGCCCTCGGGCTGACAATGATTCTGGCTCCTGGCTCATATTTGGGAGCCATCGAATCCCCCACGACGGTAAGGGCATAAGCATTGTTGTCTGTCGCGAGGCTGGCCGGTCTAGAAACGTGTCCTAATACCTCAGACGTGTCTAGCTCGGTAAGCTCTATGTCCCGTTCGGGATCGAAGGATGCCATGCCGATTGCCGACCCTAATACAGGGATAGCAGGTAGTTCGCCCTGGCCGAATTTCTCGTCGAACGGCCTGTCTCCGAATGATGAAACCTCTGAACGTATGTTAGTGTTCCGTGCGTTCCATCCTGGGAAATCCGGATAGGCTTCGCGTAGCTTATTAAGCGTGTCGCGGCCAAGCTTCGTGGTCGAAGTCCCGTTGTAATGGCGGTTGATCGTACTAGGCGCGACCCCGATCGCAGTGGACACCTGATTGGGTATCCCGCCAGCATAATCCACGAGGGACTTAATCAGGGTTTGGTCCCGCTTTATCTGATCATCGTTCGGCACGGATGCCATTTTAGCGCACATGCTAAGCGGTGGCATTGTGCATTGCTGCAAAGAAAGTGTTTGCATGGCGTAGCAATCCTGCTAAATGGATAAACCATGCAGGATGAGCCCCAGATGCGCCCCACTGACCTCTCTGCCAAGATCGGTGTCAGTGTGGCCTATGCAAGTCAGCTACTGAGCGGGGCACGCAAGCCTTCGCTCGAACTGGCCTTGCGCTATTTCGACGACGCCGGTGTCAGGCTTGGTCCGCTCGTCGGAGCCACCGACGAGGAAATTACGACGCTTCGGCGTCTCGCCGCATGAGGCGCGTCTATTTCGTCAAACCCGTAGGTGCGGACGGTCCGATCAAGATTGGCTGCACGTCTTACGGGGCCGAGCGACTGGATGCGCTGATGCGTTGGTCGCCCGTCGATCTGGAAATGATCGCGAGCGTGGAGGGTGATTTCGTTCTTGAGGCGCGCATTCATCGGATGCTGGCCGACACGCACATTCGACATGAGTGGTTTACGCCGTCAGCAATTCTGGACGCGCTGATCGCCAGTGTCTTGGACGGAACATTCGAAGCTGACGCGCTCCCGACCGATAAGCGCCCTCTTTGGTATGACCGATATTGCGAGCGCCGCTGGCCAGACAAAGCCAAGGCGAGGGCCGCAGCATGAACCGCGCTCTCACCACCATAGCCCGTAGCTACGGCAAGCTTCTCGTCTGGCAGCTTGTCGGTCTCGCATTCTGGACCGGCGGGTGCGTATTCGAGGCGGTGCTTTTGTCGGTTCCCAAGCTGGTTCCGATACTGGTTGCAAGGTTCCTCTGACAGATGGGCGGGGGAACGGAAATCATCATCATTTGCGCGGCCGTTTACTTGGTCGGCGCTTACGCAATGACGTTTGCCTGCGGTTACTTTGAAGCGCTGTCCGAGTGGAACGCGATCTTCTGGCCGTTCTTGCTCGCAGCGTGGATAATCATCGGGGCGCTGTTCCCGTTCATTTTTCTCGGCATGTGGCTCTACAACGCGGGCCTCGCGCTGAGCGGACGGCGGCCGTAAATGGCTAGCATCATCTCCCTTATTCTGTGGTTCGCTCTTCTCGGATCGCTGGCGTGGTTTCTCTCGCGACCCAAGCGAACTGACGCACCCACGATCTATGGGGACGTGCCTCATCTGCCGTTTGATTCCCTCGGTCATTTCGGGGGCGCACCTAACCCATGACCGATTCAATTTTCCTTGAATACGATTGTGAGGCGATTCAGGCCGCGATGGCTGTTGCTCTTTTGCACTTCAAGAACGCCAACGAACTGACGCTCTCCAAGATCGGCAAGGCCATCGAACGAGAGGCGCAATCAGTCCACCAGTATATCTGCGGCGGCGCTGAAATGCCAATGTCTTGTTGGCTCAAGGCGGTCGCGAAATGGCCGGAGCTACATGACCGGCTGATCTACAATCTGGACGAAGCCGAGAAGGCTTTCCGTGCCAAGCAACGCGAACTGAGGCTCAACCAGTGACTCCCCCCTCATATAACAGGGCGGTGTAGAGCGATGGCTCGGGTTCTCATTGCGTGCGAATATTCAGAGGTCGTTCGCGATGCGTTTTTAGCACGCGGACACGACGCAATGAGCTGCGATCTGTTACCGACCGAATCTCCTGGTCCGCACTACCAAGGAGACGTTTTCGACATCGTCGGCAACGGGTGGGATTTGCTCGTCGGCTTCCCGCCGTGCACCTATCTGACCTACGCCGGAGCTGCAAACTGGAACGACGAAGGAAGAGCGGAGCTTCGCGAGCATGCGCTGAAGTTCTTTCTCGCCCTCTACAATGCTCCAGTTCCCCATGTGGCACTGGAAAACCCGCGCGGATACGCCTGCAAAGCATTTCGCCGGCCAGATCAGGAAATCAACCCGTTCGAGTTCGGAACGCCGGAGCGTAAGCGCATATGTCTATGGCTGAATAACCTTCCGCCGTTGTTCGCCACATCGATCGTCGAAGCTCCTCCCAAAGCTGAATACGTCCGCAAGAGCGGCGCGAGAGCCGGCCAAATTTACCGCGCCTACTTCCATCAAGGTAAGAACGCAAAAGAGCGGGCAAAGTTCTTCCCATCTGTTGCCGACGCGATGGCCGATCAATGGGGATCACTGCTTACCGAAAGGCAGGCAGCATGACCTGCGCCAAACTCACCACAAGAGCCACGATCATCGCTCCGGACGGTTCCCGATACGTCGGCACAAACTACGTCCGCAATCCGCAGCGAATGTGTCCGCGCGAGGGAATGCCTACCGGCGTCGGATATGAGCTTTGCAAGAGCATCTGTGACCAGCCAGCCCATGCTGAAGTCAACGCCTGCCTGGCAGCCGGAGACCGCGCTCGCGGCGGCACGCTTTACCTGGAGGGCCATTACTACGCCTGCGACAACTGCAAGCGCGTAGCTGCTGAACACGGCGTCGAGATCGTCATCGGTTCTCCGCCCGAGGAGGCAGCATAATGCAATCCGAAGCCTCCGTTCAAAAAGACGTTCGAGCCTATTTGGCGCGCGTCGGCATTGACTCGCTCGCCATACCGAACGGCGCTGTCCTTGCCGGTGATAAAGCTTCCCGCTGCCGTCAGATGGCAAAGCTCAAGGCCACCGGGTTAATGCCTGGGGCTGCGGACCTGTTGCTGCTGGACCGCCGCTTTGTGCGCCGTGTCGGCTTTTTCGAGATCAAGCGTGAAGGCGGAAGGCTGGAGGCATCACAGAAGGCATTCGCCGATCTGTGCGAGAGCGTCTGGCACATTCCCTATGCGGTCGTTCGATCGATTGCAGATGCGACTGAGACGCTGGCGCAATGGGGATGGCGATGACCCCCCGTCAAGACCAGGTATCCGAATGGATGGCCGTCTATGGTGGAACACCATCACAATGCGCTGAGTGTCTAGGAATAAGCTACAAGGCTGTTCAAAGGGCATGGCAGAAGGTCTGCGCCAGATATGGGTGGCAGGCGCGATGACTGAAGTAACCCGGCAGTATATCGAGGCGCTGGCGTATCTCAAGGACGCCCGCAAGGCGGCTGTCTATCTCGGCATTCCACAGATCCAGGTGGAGGATGTTTGGGCGGAGATGCCACGCCCGCATCTGCGGGCGAATGAGGTTATCGAGGTCAACGGGAGCAACGGTTTTTATTCCTACCAGACCGCGCGTGAACAAGCTACAGAAGCGAGCGCAAAGCTCCGCGAACAACTGCTGAGTTCAATGCTCCGTTGGGCCAATGACAACGGAACAACGCTACAGGAAGCTGGACAGTTCCTGTTGCAAGGGCGTGTCGCGTGAATCGCACAATGCGCGATAGCTGGCGCTGGACGCCTGAACAGAACATCGCGCTGGTCCGCCGGCGTTTGGTGGAGCGTAGGCCATTCAAGCAGATCGCGCACGAGTTCGGACGCTCGGAGCCCACGGTTCAAAAGCAGTTCCACAGACTCGAAAGCCTTCTCGAATCATCCCACGCCGACATTCTTCAGCGCCACCGTGAGGAGGAATTGGAGCTTCTCGACAAGCTGTTGAGAGAGCAGCGCATACCAGATTGCGGTGAGCACGAATGAGCGCGGCTCTACTCACGAAACTCTTGGAAGCAGGAACTCCGCCAGAACTTGTTGGCGAAGTGGCGATGGCTCTTGCCCGAGCCGAAGCGGCCCAGGAAATTCTTGAAAAGCGCAGAGCAAAGGATCGTGAGCGAAAGGCTATTCCACGGAATTCCACGGAATCCGAGGAAAGCGTGGAAATCCACGACAAAGGTTCCCTTGAGGTTTCCCCCCCCCCCCCCCCCCCCC
>Ga0207649_10001826_pt1 | contig 12155 bp, 8 predicted proteins | sample KBSC43metaG_FD_184317 | JGI IMG/M metagenome (GOLD analysis project Ga0207649, IMG submission 184317) | Corn rhizosphere microbial communities from Kellogg Biological Station, Michigan, USA - KBS C4-3 metaG (SPAdes) (version 2) | ecosystem: Host-associated > Plants > Roots > Rhizosphere > Soil ... | reverse complement strand
CAGCGACCTGCCGCTGTGCTTCTGGTGGCAGGCCCCCTTCCGCGAGCCGCTTGATTCCAGGCTCTGGAATTGGATCGACCGCCTCATCTTCGACAGCAATTCCTGGGACGCGCCGGCGGAACAATTCGCCCTCGTCCAAAAGATCGCCGCCCTCGGCGAGCAGCGCACCATTCTCTGCGACCTGAACTGGACCCGCCTGCTGAGCCTGCGCTCCGGCCTCGCCCATTTCTTCGACAACTCCTGCGCCCTGCCCTACCTGCGCCAGATCGACCGCGTCGAGATCACCCACGCGCCCGGCGCCCGCATCTCCGCGCTGCTCCTGCTCGGCTGGCTCGCCCATCAACTCGAATGGAAACTCGACACCGTGCTGGGCCGCCATTCCTTCCGCGCGCCTGATCGGCGCGAGATCACCTTCGACCTGACCGAGGCCGTCGGCGCCTGCATTTCGTCCTGCCGTCTCACGGCCGGAGACGCGGAATTCCACCTCGACCGCACGCAGCCCGGCGAGTTCTACCACGCCACGATGAGCGGTGGAAAATTCGAACCCTCCTCACAGCTCCTGCCCGCCGGTCGCGACCGCATCACTGAGACGCTCCTCATGGAACTCAGCCGCGGCGGCACGCACCCGCTCTATTTGAAAACGCTCTCCGTAATCGAGCCGCTGCTGGCTTGATTGCTCAAGCGAGCAGCCGCCGGCGCACCGAGACAACGACCACCAGCACGGCCACAATCCCGCCGGCCGTCCATGCCGACTCCGGCACGGGGGTCACTGCGAGCGATGTTGTCTGCCAGGCCAGCGCGTATTCGATACTCGAAAGCGAGCCGGAGCTGTTCGAGCCATACGTCACCTTCATGATGTAATCGCCCGCGCTGAGATTCGTGGCCCAAATGTCTTCGATGTTGCCCGTTGAAACGCTTTGCTGCACGAGGGTCTGGCCGCCTCCGGCATCCACCGCGTAAAGGTAAAGGTCGAGATTCGCGAGGCCGAGCGAGAGCGAATTGTAATTGCTGCCGGTGTAGATCGCGTTCCAGGTGAGCACGATGCTGACGTTGCCGCTCGCGGAGAGATCGAAGGAATAGGTGGTCGTCGCCGTGCGCGAAATGGAGCCGAAGTCCCAACCGGTCGCCGCCACGGCGGAATTCGCCGTCTGTTCGCCTGCGGTCATGATGTCGTAGCTGTTCTGCACGTTCAACTCACCCGCGCCGTAAGTGGCATCCAGCGGCGCAGTGTCCGTGCGAGACCAACTGGCGAACTCGTCCTTGGTCGCACCCGCGAGCAGGATCGCCTTGATCGCCTCGGACTTGCTCCCGTTCGTTGAAGTTGTCGTCGAAGCGCGGGCCGTCTGAATGAGCAAAGCGGCGGCGGAACTTACCACCGGCGTCGCCCAACTGGTGGCGCCCTCCGGAACGACGAGATGGGGAAACGTAACCGATGGATTCACCGTGGAGGTTCCCGACGCATGGCCGCCGTTCGTCAATCCGACGCTAATGGCGTTGTAAGCGCCGGCGGGCAGATTTTGCGGCGTCGAGCCATTGTTTGTCGCCACCACAGCCACGAAGTCGTCGCGCTGAATGGCGTAATCTAGGCGATTGAGGACGATCTTGTCGTTCGCCGTGCTGCCGGTGCTCCCCACCCAGCTGGCATTCAGCACATCGTTGTTTTCGACCTTCGGAGCTACGTGGGAGATTCCCGAAGTAGAGTTCAAAAATCCGCTCCCGATCCAGTCGTCGGCCAGGTAGGCGGTGACGCTGCTAATCCCCCGCGCCATGCTCGTATCGCCGAAGAGATACTGGCCGACGGTATTGGCATGCCCCGAGAATGTCGCCGGATAGGCCGAGGCGCTGGCGTTCGTGATGGTGACGCCGGTAAAAAGTGAGCTGTCGGGTAAATAGGAGTAATAAGTCACGCCCCCCGAGGTGCTCGTGCCCGTGCTTGCTTCCGTTTGCGTGACGGAGACGCCCGAGCCATCGGGCGTCGTCTTTCCCGCGGCCTGCAACTCCGCGACCAGCCCCGTGTAACCAATGTCGTCGAGGTAGTCCGCCCGAAGGCTCGTCGGCCAGAGGCCGGCGAATCCCGCGGCAAGCGCGATCGGAAGGCAGCGACGAATCAAGGACATGGCAATGTTGCGACTCAACCGTCAAGGTCGCCAACGGTCGGCGGCGATTCAAGTCGTTTGGTTTGAAATTGTAAGAGCTTTGCGAACCAGAGCCGCGAGCCGGACAGGGACGTTGCCTATCGCGCGACAACTCTCCATGATGCGCGCTCCCAATTTCATGCATTCCTTCCGTTACTCCAATGATCGCCTCGCCTGCGAAGGCGTCGATCTCACCGTCATCGCCGACGCCGTCGGCACGCCCGCCTACGTCTATTCCGCCGAGACGATCCGCACGAATTTCCAACGCCTCGACCACGCGCTCGCCGATCTTGACCACCAGATCTGCTACGCGACGAAGGCGAATTCCAATCTCGCCATCATCAACCTGCTCGCCGCCGAGGGCGCCGGCTTCGACATCGTCTCGGGCGGCGAACTCTTCCGCGTGCAGCGGGCCGGAGGCGACGCCGCGCATTGCACTTTCGCCGGCGTCGGCAAGACGCGCGCCGAGATCGAGCAGGCGCTCCACGCGGGCGTGCATTGCTTCAACGTCGAGAGCGAAGCCGAGCTCGCATTCATCGACGAAGTCGCGGGCAACCTCGGTCTCGTCGCGCCCATCGCCGTGCGGGTGAATCCCGACGTCGATGCCGGCACGCACAAATACATCTCCACCGGCAAGAGCAAGAACAAGTTCGGCATCGGGCTCGACCGCGCCGAGGCCGTCTATGCCGAGGCCGCCGCGCGCAAGCACCTGCGCATCCGCGGCGTGCAGACGCACATCGGCTCGCAAATCCTGGACCCCGCGCCGTTCGCCGAGGCCGTCGGCAAGCTCATCCCGCTCGTCGAGACGCTCAAGACGCGCTACGCCATCGAATTCTTCAGCATCGGCGGCGGCATCGGCATCGTTTACGACCCCGCCCTCGAGAGCGGGGATCCCGCCTGGTGGACCGCAAAGGACCATCCGCGCCGCATCACGCCCGAGGCCTACGCCGCCGCCGTCGTGCCGCTCCTGCGTCCGCTCGACCTCAGAATTCTGCTCGAGCCCGGCCGCTTCCTCGTCGGCAATGCCGGCGCGCTCCTCGCCAGCGTGCTCTACGTGAAGGAAACGCCCACGAAGACTTTCACCATCGTCGATGCCGCGATGAACGACCTCATCCGCCCCGCGCTCTACGAGGGTTACCACGAGATCCATCCACTCACGCGTCCGACCGGCGAGCCCGTCACGATGGACGTCGTCGGCCCCGTCTGCGAGAGCGGCGACTTCTTCGCGCAAGACCGTGCCATCGCCCCGCTCGCGGCCGGCGACCGCGTGGCCCTGCTCAGTGCCGGTGCGTATGGCTTCGTCATGTCCTCGACCTATAACAGCCGCCCGCTCCTGCCCGAGGTGCTCGTCGATGGCGACGCGTGGTCCGTCATTCGCGAACGCCAGACCTACGACGATCTCATCCGCGGCGAAACGATCCCGGGATAAAGTCCTCGTCGCGCTCCTGTTAGGCGACTTGCGATCGAATTGACACCGCGTTCGCGAAACGATCTTCTCGGCGTCATGGCCGACGACTCGTTTACCGTGACCTCGAATCAATCCTGGTTTTCCCGCCTTGGAGGCGCCATTGCCGGCGTCCTCTTCGGCATCGTTCTCTTCATCGTTGCGTTTCCGTTGCTCACCTGGAACGAAGGCCGCGCCATCCATCGCGAGAAGACGCTCGCCGCCGGTAAAAAGGACGTCGTCTCCGTCCCGGCGAGCCCGGTGGACCCCGCCAACAAGGGCAAGCTCGTCCACGTCACTGGCGATGTCGTCGCCGCCGCTCCGGTGAGCGACGAGAAGTTTGCTGTCTCGGCCCCCGCCATCCGTCTGCGCCGCAACATCGAGGTCTATGAATGGACCGAGGACAAAAAATCTGAGACGAAACAAAAAATCGGTGGCGGCGAAGAGACGGTCACCACCTACAGCTACAAAAAGGAATGGTCATCGGACCTTGTCGATTCCAGCGATTTCCAAAAACCGGAGGGCCATGAGAATCCCACGGAATTGGCCGCGAAGAGCAGGACCTTCGACGCGGATGCCGTCACCCTCGGCGCCTTCACCCTCCCGCCCCATCTCGTCGAGAAAATCGACAACTTCACGCCCTTCACCCTCCCCGCAGACCAGGCACTCCCCACCGACTTCGCCGTCCCGGTGCATCGCGCGGATGGCGGTTTTTACGTCGGCGCGGACCCCAAGACACCCGCCGTCGGTGACCTCCGCGCGAAGTTCGAGGTCGCGAAGCCCGGCCCCGTGAGCGTGATCGCCCGCCAGGTCGCACAGACCTTCGAGCCGTATCCCTATCCCCAGGGCGAAATCGAACTCCTCACCGTCGGCACTGCCAGCTCCGACGCGATGTTCGCGGCCGAGGCCCAGGCGAACACCATCCTCACCTGGTTGCTTCGCCTCGCGGGATTTCTGATGATGTTCTTCGGGCTGCTGCTCGTTCTCCGTCCGCTCTCGGTAGTCGCGAGCGTCCTTCCTTTCCTCGGCAGTCTGGTCGGCGCCGGCACGGGCCTCGCCGCGTTCGTCGTCGCCGTCCCGCTCACGATCACGACCATCGCCATTGCATGGATCGCCTACCGTCCGCTCATCGGCATCCCGCTGCTCGTCGTCGCCGGCGCCAGCATCTTCGTCGCCGCGCGAAGCCTGCCCCGCAAGCCGGTGAAAGCCGCCGCCTGACGCTTGAGCCGCACCCGCCCGGTTTGTAGCGTCTGCCCCCGTGATTGACCGTCTTCAAAACGCCGCCGGGCGCGGCCTGCTCCTCCCCTCGTCCGCGGAAAATCTCACCGCGTTCCTCGCGCAGGACCCGCCCGCCGTCAGTCTCGCCTCGCTCGACGAACTGATCGCCGCGGAAAATTGGACGGAGCTCGACAATCGCTTCTTCCGCACCCTCGCCTTCGGCACCGGCGGACTCCGCGGCAAATCCATCGGCGCCGTCGTCACCGTCGCCGAGCAAGGCGCAGGCGGTCCCAATGGCCGGCCCGAGCACCCGTGCGTGGGCACGAACGCGATGAATTACTACAACCTCAGCCGCGCCACGCAGGGTCTTGCCGCCTACGTGCGCGACTGGCACGTCGCCGCGAATCGCCCCGGCCGTCCCGCCGTCTGCATCGCGCACGACACGCGGCATTTCTCCCGCGACTTCGCCGAATTCGTCGCCAAAGTCCTCACCGATCTCGGCGTCGATGCCCGGCTTTTCGAGGGCCCACGCTCGACTCCCGAGCTCTCCTTCGCCGTGCGCGAGACCGGGGCCGCCGCCGGCATCAATCTCACCGCCAGCCACAACCCGCCCGAATACAACGGCTACAAGGTCTATTTCGCGGACGGCGGCCAGATCGTCGAACCCCACGCCAGCGGCATCATCGCCCGGGTGAATGCAATCGCCGGAGAGCGCTACGAATCGGCCGCCGAACCCGGCCGCCTGCTCCCGCTCGGCGCGAAAATGGACGCCGCCTACCTCGCGAAGCTCGAGACGTTGCTGCTCGATGCCCCCACGGTCCGCGCCGCCCGGCTGCGCGTCGTCTTCACTCCGCTCCACGGCGTCGGCGGCATCGCCACCGTGCCGATTCTGCGTCGGATCGGCTGCGAGGTTTCCACCGTCGCCGCGCAGGAAACGCCCGACGGCCGCTTCCCCACGGTCAAATCTCCCAACCCCGAAAATCCCGAGGCCCTGACCCTTGCGATGCGCCAGGCCGAGGCCGAAAACGCCGACCTCGTCCTCGCGACCGACCCCGACGCCGACCGCCTCGGCGTTGCCGCGCGCGGCAACGATGGCGCGCTCCATCTCCTCACCGGCAACCAGCTTGGCTCGCTCATGGCTTGGTATCGCGCGCGGCACTTCGTCGCGAGCGGAGGGACGAACGGCGTCATCATCAAGACGTTCGTCACCACCGATCTCCAAAAAGCCATCGCCGCAAAATTTGGCCTGCGCTGTGTCGAGACGCTCACCGGCTTCAAATACATCGGCGCCAAGCTCGCCAAATACGAGACGCAGTCCCCCCGGCCCGTCTTCGTCTTCGGCGGCGAGGAAAGCTATGGCTACAGCGGTGCGGATTTCGCCCGCGACAAGGACGCGAACGCCGCCGCCGTGATGATCGCCGAAGTCGCCGCGTATGCGAAAGCCCACGGCCGCACGCTGCCCGAGTTGCTCGACGATCTGTTTGCGGAATTCGGCGTCCATCTCGAGCACAGCGAGTCCCTCGTCATGGAAGGCGCGGACGGCGCCGCCAAAATCCAGCTCCTCGCCCAATCCTACCGCGAGCATCCCCCGGCCGACATCGCCGGAGCCCCCGTCACCGCCATGCGCGATTTTCTCGCCGGCGGAATTTTCGACTCCGAAGGCGATGAAATCCCCCGCGAGGCCATGACGATTTTCGAAGTCGCCGGCGGCCTGCGGGTGGCCGTGCGTCCGTCCGGAACCGAGCCGAAAATCAAATTTTACCTCTTCGCGAACGAAGCTCCGGACGCCGACCTCTCCGCCGCGAAGCAGCGCGCCAAGGCCAAACTCGACGCGGCGTGGGCTTGGCTGGCCGCGGATGCCGCCCGTCGGTTGGCCGACAAAGATTGACGCGGCCCCGCAATCGCCTCAGGACAAACGAATCCTCCTTTGAAATGAAAGTCCCCACCCTCCCTATCGCGGCCGGTCTCGCGCTTGCCCTCGCCGGTTGCGACGCCCAAAAAGCGCCCACGCCCACGCCGACTCCGACTCCGACGCCCACTCCAGCCGGGGAAACCGCCGCCCAGCGCGCGGCCCGCGATGCGAAGGACATGGCCGCGGCCGCCGTCATCGCCGCGAAGGAAGCAGCCGTCCGCGCCCAGCGTGCCGCCGACGAGGCCGCCCAAAAGGCGAAGCCCGCGATGCAGGACGCCGGTGAAAAAATCAAGGACGCCACCGGAAGCGCCATTGAATCGCTGAAAGGCGCCGCCGACGCTGCCCGCGAAAAAATCCACGAGGCGACCGCGCCGACGCCCACTCCAACCGCTACTCCGACGCCCACGCCCACCCCGACTCCGACGCCTCCCCCGGTCGTGGGTTCATAGATACCAAAGTCCCGGATTTCTGGCCGAACTTGGAAATGAAAATCGGTCGTTCCCTCGCGGCGGGTGGTCTGGCGCTCGTCCTCGTTGGTTGCGTCGGCTTTCAAAAGCCGGTTACCCCGCCGCCGCACGCGTTCATTTCCTATCGCACTCCCGACCCGGGCGACAAATCCCTGCGGCTCGGAGTGAAGGACCTCATCGACATGAAAGGCGAGGTCACCTCCGCCGGATCCGAATACCTTTCCAAGCACGCGAAGCCCGCCGTGCGCGATGCGGAATGCCTGCGTTTCGCGCGGCGTGATGGCGTCACGATCGTGGGCAAAACCAACCTTAGTGAATTCGCGATCGGCGTCTCCGGTTCGAACGACTACTTCGGCACGCCGGTGAACCCCCTCGCGCCGGACCGCGTCCCGGGCGGCTCGTCGAGCGGGTCGGCCTCGGCGGTCGGCTTTGGACTGGCCGACGTGGCTCTCGGCACCGATACGGCGGGCTCGATCCGCGTGCCGGCGGCCTGTTGCGGGATCGCCGGGTTGAAAACGACCTTTGGCCTGATCTCGATCAAGGGCGTGTATCCGATTTCGCCCAACTACCTCGACACGGTCGGCCCGATGGCGAAGGACGTGAAAGGCCTCGTCGCCGGAATGGAATTGCTCCAGGCGAACTTCGCGTCGCTCTATGCGCAGGCACGCGAGGCCCACCCAACCGCGAAGGGAGTTCGCATCGGACTGCTCCGCGTTCCCGGCACCGATCCCGCAATCAGCCGCGCCGTCGAAGCCGCGTTGGCCCGGGCGGGCTTCCAGGTCGTCCCGCTCGACAAGACCTTCCTCAAGGCGTGGAAGAAGGCGCAGTCCAACGGCAATCTCGTGGCGGCGGCGGCCTCGTATTACAACAACCGCACGCTCCAGAAAGAGCAGGGCGTGAGGCGCCGCGCGAAAGTCGCGATGAGTTTTGGCAAGCTGGTTTTCGGCTGGCTCTTCGACTCGGAGGAAAAGCGCGACGCAGCCATCGCCGAGCGCGACGCGTGGCGGGAAACGCTGCACCAGACGTTCGAAAACGTCGATGCGATCGCCCTGCCGGTGCTGCAGCACGTGCCGCCGCGGCGCAATTACATCCTCCCGGGCGTCTTCGAAGGCCTCTTTCTCGGCCTTCAATACACGGTGGCGGTCAACTACGCCGGCGTGCCGGCACTCGCCATCCCGATTCCGCTCAAGGGCCGCGCCATTCCAGTCACCAGTCTTCAACTCATCGGCCCGCCAGACAGCGAGGCGGAATTATTGAACATCGGGCGGTTGGTCGAGCGCAGCCAGCAGATCCGCTGATCGGCTGGCATCGTGTCGTCGAGCCAGCCGAGGAGGGCGGTAATTGTCTCCTCGAAACCGGCTTGAGATGGAAAGTGGCTCCCACCGCGCCGCCAATGGCGTAACGCTCGATCACGCCGTCGGCCTGCATCCGGTTCACCATCGCAATGACTTGGACGATGTTCACGGCGATGCAGGCCGGCGCGTAGGTGGCGCCGCTTACACTGGCATCGTGTCGTCCAGCCAGCCGAGGAGCATGGTGATCGTCACCTCGGTCTCATCGCCCATGTTCGAGATGCGGAAGGACTTGCCCTTGATCTTGCCGTAGCCGCCGTCGATCACGCAGTGGTATTTCTCGCGGAGACGCTTGATCCATTCCGCGACATCGACGTCGCGCGTGTTTTTTACGCAGGTGAGCGAAAGCGAGCGATGGCCTTCCTCGGCGAAGAACTCGAAGCCGCGCGCCTTCACCCATTCGTGCACGATGCCGTTCAGCTTCGCGTGACGGGCATGGCGGGCCTCCACGCCTTCCGTGAAGATATCCTCAAGCTTCGAGCGCAGCGCGTAGATGTGTGAAATCACCGGCGTGCTCGGCGTCATGTCCTCCTGCTGGTTTTTGCGAAATTCGATGAAATCGAAATAGTAGCCACGGTCCTTCATCGTCGCCGCGCGTTCGAACGCCCGCTCGGAAACGCTGAAGAGCGCCAGCCCCGGCGGCAGAGCGAGGGCCTTCTGGCTGCCCGTGAGCAGGACGTCGATGCCGAGTTCATCCATCGGGATGGGCTCCGTGGAAAACGACGACACCGTGTCCACAATGAGCAATACCTCGGGGTATTTCTGCACGACGGCGGCGATTTCCTTGAGCGGATTGCGCACGCCGGTCGACGTCTCGTTGTGAATGACGGTGATGGCGTCGAAGCCGCCCTTCGCGAGCGCCGCATCGACGAGTTCGGGCGTGATCGGCTTGCCCCACTCGACCTGCAACGCCTCGGCTTCCTTGCCGCAGCGCTTGCTCACGTCGAACCATTTGTCGGAAAACGCGCCGTTCATGCAGTTCAGCACTTTCTTCGCGACGAGGTTGCGAATCGCGCCCTCCATCACGCCCCAGGCAGACGAGGTGGAGAGAAAGACCGGCTGCTTCGTGCCGAAGAGCGTCTGCAACTGCGGCTGGATTCCGCCGTAGAGTTTTTTGAAATCGCCGCTGCGATGCCCGATCATGGGCGTGCAAAAGGCGCGGAAGGTTTTCTCGGAAACCTCGACGGGTCCCGGGATGAAGAGTTTGACGTGGTCGGTGATGGACATTGGGTGAGACGTCAATCCTCCCAAATAAAGTTCTCCAGCCGCAAGCGCTTAACTTTCTCCTTCGCCTCATTCGCGAGCGGCCCCGGCGAAGCGGCCATTTTTTCGTAAATGGCGACCGCCTCCTTCAGCCGGTCCTGCTTGATGAGCAATTCCGCGGCTGCGAAGCCCGCCTTGTAATACCAGAAAAACTCCGGCTGCCGGTCGCGCGGAGCGGTCAACGCCTCGTAATAGGCCGACAGCGCGGCATCCGCATCGTTTGCCTGCTCGCTGGCCGCGCCCACGTGCGTGAGGGCCTCGTTGCGCTCGGCGGGCAGTGCATCGGTCGCGCTCGCAATCGCCCGCCATTCCGCGAGGGCCTCCGCGCGCCGCTCGGGATGCACGGCGCTCAGCTCCAGCAGGGCCTCGCCGCGTTTCAGCCGGGCCGCAAAGCGCAGGCGCGGATCCTTCGTCGAAGCGATCAAGCTATCCAAAATCTTCACGCTCTCCTCGGGGCGATGCCGCGCGCTCTGCAGCAGCGCCTGCTCCCAGCGCGCCTCCTCCGCCAGATCGCCCCCCTTCGCCGATGCCACGGCCTCGAGCAACGTGTAGATCGCTTCGTCGATTTCCTCCGGGGCCATGCTGCCCGCCGCCGCCCGCGCCGCAAGATAGAGCGCGCTCTGTCTTTGGACGGGATCACTCGTGGCGTTGCCCGCCGTCTCGAATTGCACCCGCGCGCCGCGGAAATCCCCGGCCCGCATCAACACCTCGCCCCACTTCATCCGGACATCGACCGCGCGTGGCGAATCGGGATGCCGGTCCAAAAACTCCCGCGCGGCTTCCGTGACGGGATCCACCGCCTTTTCCGAACCGTCGTCCGCGAGGTAAACCGCGAAATAATCCTTTTGATCCGACCCTCCGGCCGCCGGGGAATTCGCGACCCGAAGGAAGGACTTTCTCGCCTTGCCCAGGTTTCCCTGCTGCCACTGCCACTCCGCGAGAGCGAGGCGCGCCCGTTCGCTCACGGCCCCGCCTTGATCCGACAGCCAGGCGAGCAGCTCGCCCGTGTCGGGATTGCCGGCGCGCGCGTTGGTGAAGGCCTGTTCCAACTCGATCCGCAGCGCGGTGGAGGAACTCTCCTTGCGCAAGGCCGTCAAAATTTCCGCCGCGAGCGGTTCGCTTCCGGCATGAATGGCTGAGAGGGCGGCATTGGCGAGCGAACTCTCCGCAATGGAGGGATCGCGATTCGCGGCGCTGACGAAGGTCTTCGTGGCGGCTGCGTAGTCGCCCGCGCGATACTCCGTTGCGCCGCGGACGAACCGCAGTTTCGCCTCATCCGCGGGATCGGATGGCTCGCCCGCGGACGCGAGCAATTTCGCGGCGTCCGCAATCTGCCCGTCGGCGACAAGCAGCCTCGCAAGGCGAATGACCGCCGTCATGCGCAACGCTTGATCGGGATAGCGCTCGATGAACTCGGCGTAATTCCGAATCGCGCGATCCGCGCGTCCCTGCCGTTCGTCGCCGCGGGCCAGATAATAGGATGCGTCCTCGGACCGTTTGCGGTTGTCTTCGTCGTTTTCCCACTGCTTCAGCGAGGTGTTCGAGGGTTCCCGCTGGCGGCTGCGGACTTCGTCGAGCTTCGCGAGCAGAAGGTCGATGAGCGCACTGCGCGGATTTTCCCGCACGAACGCCTCCAGTTGCGCCTCGGCGCCATCGACATCGTCGCGTCGCAGGGAGGCGTCGGCCTCGCCAATCACAAGCCCAGCCGCCACCTTGCGATCCCGCGGCTCGAAGCCGTCGTAGAGATTCGTCGCGTCGTCGATCCGCCCCGTCTGCAGCGCGACGCGTCCGAGCAGGTAGCGCCGCATGTCCTTTCCGGCGCGATCCGGCGGTTCCAGCCGGTCGAGCATCCGGCGCGCCTCGTCAAAGCGGCCGCCTTCGATGAGCACGGCCGCGCTCGCCAGCTGCGCCGCCGTGTGCCGGGTGCTGTCAGCCGGAATCCGGGCGTAAGCCTCGAGCGCCTGCGTGTGTTCGCCCTGCGCCTCGAGCATCCGTGCACTGCCAAAAGTCGCCTCCGCGCGCAGAGGCGAATCCTTGGCCGCCACGTGCCGGTAATCCTCGAACGCGGACGCGTAATCGCCCTTCTGCGCCAGCGCCTGGGCGCGCCAGAAAATGACCTCCGGTTGATCGTGCCACGCTTTCTCGCGACACCACTTGATCGCTTCCTGCTCACGCCCCGAGGCGAGGAGACAGCGCACCAATTCCACGATCACCTTCGGAGCCTGCGGCCCCTTCACCCCGGCCGCCGCCCGCTCCAGATCGTAAATCGCCGCCTGCGGCACGCCATCCGCCCGCGCGGCCTGACCGCGGGCCAGCGCATCCTCCGCCTCTCCGGCAAAGGCAGCCGGCGCCATCGCCACGCAG